>Ga0318572_10000033_pt1 | contig 82283 bp, 106 predicted proteins | sample GRESIP089b5f20_FD_202528 | JGI IMG/M metagenome (GOLD analysis project Ga0318572, IMG submission 202528) | Tropical soil microbial communities from Luquillo Experimental Forest, Puerto Rico - GRE.SIPMG.089b5f20 | ecosystem: Environmental > Terrestrial > Soil > Tropical forest > Bulk soil...
CGCACCACGGGGGTGGGCAGTACGGAGGACACCCCCGTTTTTAATAACACTCACCTCAGAGGGTGACATCCATGATGAAGCAGATGCTTTCGAACTCGTATCTCTTCGGTACCAATACCCCCTATATCGAAGAGCTCTACGAAGCCTACCTGGCCAACCCGGCCTCGGTCGATCCCCAGTGGCGCGACTATTTCGACAAGCTGGCCACGCTGCCCGGCGCCGGTACCTATACCGGTCCCGACGTTGCGCACGGCCCTGTCATTGCCTCCTTCGCCGAACGGGCCAAGGACGGCACCCTGCACACTCCGCCAAAAGCGGTGGTGGCAGATGAAAAACAGGCAAAGGTGACTCAGCTGATCAACGCCTACCGTTTCCTCGGTAATCGTTGGGCCCAGCTCGATCCCCTGAAGCGCATGGAGCGTCCTGGCGTTCCCGAGCTTGAGCCTTCCTACTACGGCTTCACTGAAGCCGACTTGGGACAGAGCTTCGCCACGGATTCATTCTCGACTGCGGTGGGTTCCGAGCATGCCTCCCTCCGCGAAATCCTCGAAGCTGCCCGTCAGACTTACTGCGGCAGCATCGGCGCTGAGTACATGTACATCAGCGATACCAAGAAAAAGCTGTGGGTGCAGTCCCGCCTCGAAGCTGGTCGGGCAACCCCCAAGTACGGTGCCGAGGAAAAGAAGCGTTTCCTCGAGCGCCTGACGGCTGCTGAAACCCTGGAACGCTATCTGCACACCAAGTACGTGGGCCAGAAGCGCTTCTCCCTGGAAGGTGGCGAGTGCACCATCGTTGCCATGGACGAACTGGTACGTGTGGGCGGTAGCCTGGGCGTTCAGGAAATCGTCATCGGCATGGCTCACCGCGGCCGTCTCAACGTGCTGGTGAACACTCTGGGCAAGTCGCCCTCCATGCTGTTCTCTGAGTTCGAAGGTAAGAAGGCCGAAGAACTGACCGCTGGCGACGTGAAGTACCACATGGGCTTCTCTTCCAACGTCTCCACCCCGGGCGGCCCGGTTCACTTGAACCTGGCGTTCAATCCTTCCCACCTGGAAATCGTCAATCCCGTGGTGGAAGGCTCCGTCTATGCCCGTCAGCGTCGCCGTGGCGACAAGACCGGCGAGCAAGTGGTTCCCGTGCTGATCCATGGCGACTCCGCCGTGATCGGTCAGGGCGTGAACCAGGAAATGCTCAACTTCTCCCAGACCCGTGGTTACGGTACTGGCGGTACGGTGCATATCGTGGTGAACAACCAGATTGGTTTCACCACCTCCGACCTGCGTGACTACCGCTCCACTCTGTATTGCACCGACATCTTCAAGATGATCGAAGTGCCGATCTTCCACGTGAACGGCGATGATCCCGACGCCGTGGCCTTCGTTACCAAGCTGGCCATGGAATTCCGTCAGGAATTCAAGGAAGACGTGGTAATCGACCTGGTCTGCTTCCGTAAGCTCGGCCACAACGAGCAGGACGAGCCCATGGTGACCCAGCCCCTGATGTACAAGAAGGTGCAGGCTCACCCCGGTACCCGCAAGGTCTACGGTGATAAGCTGGTGGCCCAGGGCGTGATCAAGGCGGAAGATCCCGATGAAATGATCAAGGATTACCGCGCCGCACTGGACAAGGGCGAACTGCTCTACAACCCCGTGCTGGCTAACCATGTTCGCCCCTTCGCCACCGATTGGACGCCCTTCGCCGGCCAGAAGTACACCGACAAGTGCGACACCACTGTGCCCGTGGCCGATCTGAAGAAGCTGGCCAAGGCCGTGACGACGGTTCCCGAAGGTTTCACCCTGCATTCTCGCGTGGCCAACATCATCGAAGCCCGCAAGCAGATGGGTGATGGCAAGCAGCCCCTGGACTGGGGTATGGGCGAAACCATGGCCTATGCCACCCTGTTGATGCAAGGTTACGGTGTGCGCGTATCCGGTGAGGACTGCGGTCGCGGTACCTTCTTCCACCGCCATGCCGCCCTGCACGACCAGAATCGGGAAAGCTGGGACGAAGGCACCTTCGTGCCCCTGCAACACCTGGATGCCAAGCAGGCTCCCTTCATCGTCATCGACTCCGTGCTGTCCGAAGAAGCCGTCATGGGCTTCGAGTACGGTTACTCAACAGCCGAGCCCAACCAGCTGACTATTTGGGAAGGCCAGTTCGGTGACTTCGCCAATGGCGCCCAGGTGGTGATCGACCAGTTCATCTCCTCCGGTGAAGCCAAGTGGGGTCGTCTCTCCGGCCTGACCCTGATGCTGCCCCATGGCTATGAAGGTCAAGGCCCCGAGCACTCCTCCGCCCGTATCGAGCGTTACATGCAACTGTGCGCCGAGCAGAACTGGCAGGTTGTCGTGCCGACCACGCCTGCCCAGATTTTCCACCTGCTGCGTCGTCAGATGCTGCGCAAGCTGCGCAAGCCCTTGGTCATCATCACGCCCAAGTCCCTGCTGCGTCACAAGGATGCCGTGTCCTCCCTGGACGATCTGTCCAAGGGCACCTTCCAGACCGTGATCGGCGAGACTGAAAAGCTGGATGCCAAGAAGGTAACCCGTGCAGTGCTGTGCTCCGGCAAGATCTACTACGAACTGATGGCCCACCGTCGTGACAACAAGATCGACAATGTCGCCATCATCCGTATGGAACAGCTTTATCCCTTCCCCCAGGAAGCCCTCCAGGCCGAGCTCAAGAAGTATCCCAAGGTCAAGGAAGTGGTCTGGTGTCAGGAAGAGCCGCGTAATCAGGGCATGTGGTACTACTTCGTGTCCCGTCAGTTCCTGGTCAATGCCGTGGGTTCCGAACAGGAGCTGTTCCTGGTGGCACGTCCTGCCTCCGCTTCGCCGGCCGTCGGTTATTACACAAAGCACAACGCTCAACAAAAAGCAGTCATTGAAGGCGCCTTCGGCGTCCTCAAAGTACGCGCTTAATTAGAGGAGAGTCTTACATGCTGCTCGAAGTTAAAGTTCCCCAGCTTTCCGAATCCGTGGCTGAGGCCACCCTGGTCAGCTGGCACAAAAAAGAAGGCGAAGCCGTCGCCCGTGACGAAAACCTGATCGACATCGAAACCGACAAGGTCGTGCTCGAACTGCCTGCTCCCGGCGCCGGCGTGATCGTCAAGATCATCAAGGGCAACGGCGAGTCCGTGACCTCCGGTGAAGTGATCGCTCACATCGACACCGAGGCTGCTGCCGGTGCTTCCGCTCCCGCTGCCGAAGCTCCCAAGGCTGCCGCTCCCGCACCGGCTGCTGCGCCCGCTGCTTCCTCTGCCTCTCCCGAAGCCATGCCTGCTGCGCGCAAGATCATGGAAGAGAAGGGCATCAGCGCCAGCGACGTGACCGGTACTGGTCGCGGTGGTCGCATTCTCAAGGAAGACGTGCTGGGTACCGGCGCCCCCAAGGCTGCCGCTCCCGCACCGGCTGCTGCTCCGGCGCCTGCCGCCGCCGCTCGTCCCGCTCTGGCCCAGCCCAGCGTGGTCAATGCGGACAACATCCAGGCTGGCCGTACCGAACAGCGCGTGCCCATGAGCCGTCTGCGTGCCCGGGTTGCCGAGCGTCTGCTGCAATCTCAGGCTACCAACGCCATTCTGACCACCTTCAACGAGGTGAACATGGCGCCGGTGATGGACCTGCGCAACAAGTACAAGGACAAGTTCGAGAAGGAACACGGCGTCAAGCTGGGTTTCATGTCCTTCTTCGTCAAGGCCGCCGTGGCTGCCCTGAAGAAGTACCCCGTGCTGAACGCTTCCGTTGACGGCAACGACATCGTCTATCACGGCTACTTCGACATCGGTATCGCCGTCGGTTCTCCCCGCGGTCTGGTGGTGCCCATCCTGCGCGATGCCGACCAAATGACCCTGGCCCAGATCGAAAAGAAGATCGCCGAGTTCGGTTCCAAGGCCAAGGACGGCAAGCTGTCCATCGAAGAAATGACCGGTGGCACCTTCTCCATCTCCAACGGTGGCGTGTTCGGCTCCATGCTGTCCACTCCCATCATCAACCCGCCCCAGTCCGCGATCCTCGGCATCCATGCCACCAAGGACCGCGCCGTGGTCGAGAATGGTCAAGTGGTGGTGCGCCCCATCAACTACCTGGCCATGTCCTACGACCACCGGATCATCGACGGCCGTGAAGCCGTGCTGGGTCTGGTGACCATGAAGGAAGCCCTGGAAGATCCCGCACGTCTGTTGCTGGAACTGTAAATCCTGATTGCCCCCGGTACTTGCGTATCGGGGGCACCATTGAAGGAATTTCTCTATGAGCAAACAATTTGATGTGGTGGTGATCGGTGGCGGCCCCGGCGGTTATGTGGCAGCCATTCGTGCAGCGCAACTGGGTTTCTCCACCGCCTGCGTGGAAGCCGAGTCCTATGCCGACCCCAAGGGTGAAGTGCGTCTGGGCGGTACCTGCCTGAACGTGGGCTGTATCCCCTCCAAGGCTTTGCTGCGTTCTTCCGAACTACTGGAAGAAGCCAACCACGGCTTCGTCATGCACGGCATTTCCGTGGAAAACGTGAAGATGGATGTGGGCACCATGGTGCGCCGCAAGGACAACATCGTGACCCAGCTGACCGGTGGCATCAAGGGCCTGTTCAAGAAGAACAAGGTGACCCTGCTGGCTGGTCATGGCAAGTTCGCTGGCCGCGATGACGACCTGTGGTTGTTGGATGTGGCCGGCGAGACCGTCAAGGCCAAGAGCGTAATCGTGGCAACCGGCTCCAAGCCCCGCCACCTGCCCGGCATCGAAGTGGACAACAAGATCGTCTGCGACAACGTGGGCGCTTTGTCCTTTGACTCCGTGCCCAAGCGTTTGGGCGTCATCGGCGCCGGTGTGATCGGTCTGGAACTGGGCTCTGTGTGGAAGCGTCTGGGTTCCGAAGTGACCATCCTCGAAGCCGTGCCCGACTTCCTTGCCGCCGCTGATGCAGCCGTGGCCAAGGAAGCCTGGAAGGTTTTCACCCAGAAGCAAGGTCTGGACATCAACCTGGGCGTCAAGATCGGCAAGGTTACCGTGGGCAAGAAGGGCGTTACCGTCGAGTACGAAACCGCCGAAGAAGCCAAGAAGCTGGAATGCGATCGCCTGATCGTGTCCGTGGGCCGTATTCCCAACACCGACAACCTCGGTGCCGAGAATGTGGGCCTGAAGCTGGATGGTGGCGGCCGTATCGAAGTGAACGACTACTGCGAAACCAACCTGCCCAACGTCTGGGCGGTGGGCGACGTGGTGCGCGGCCCCATGCTGGCTCACAAGGGCATGGAAGAGGGCGTCATGGTGGCCGAGCGCATGGCTGGCCAGGCTGGTCACGTCAATTACGACGCGATTCCTTCCGTCATGTACACCCATCCGGAAATCGCCTGGGTGGGCAAGACTGAGCAGCAGCTCAAGAACGAAGGCATCGAATACCGTAGCGGCCAGATTCCTTTCCTGGCCAATGGCCGCGCCCTGGGTCAAGGCGACACCACCGGCTTCGTCAAGATGCTGGCCTGCGCCAAGACCGACCGCGTGCTCGGTGTTCACATCATCGGCGGTTCCGCTTCCGAACTGATTTCCGAGGCCGTGCTGGCCATGGAATTCGGTGCTTCCTCGGAAGACATCGCCCGTATCTGCCACGCTCACCCGACCCTGTCGGAAGTGATGCACGAAGCTGCCCTGGCAGTGGATAAGCGCCCGCTGCACTTCTAAAACGGGCTGGCAGTTGATAATGAGGAGTGAGGGGAGACCCCACTCCTCATTTGCATTTTTGGTGTCCCATGCGTGAAACCCTAAAAAAAATATGTGCCGAACGCGGCATTACTCCCGACCCCGCCCAACAGGCCGCTGCTGATCGCCTGCAGTTGCTCTATGAGGATTTGCTGGAATTTCGCCAGGCCCGCAGCAATGCCCTGAAGAAATTTCTCTCCCGAGCGACTCCCCCTCGCGGTGTGTATTTCTGGGGTGGTGTAGGCCGTGGAAAGAGCTTCCTGATGGATGCTTTCTACGATTCAGTGCCCTATCGACGCAAGCGGCGCGTGCACTTCCATGCCTTCATGCACGAAGTGCACGAAGGACTCAAGCGACACAAGAAAGAAAACGATCCCCTGATGCAGGTGGCGGCAGAAATCGCCGCAGCCACACGGCTGCTGTGTTTCGACGAATTCCACGTGTCGGATATTGCGGATGCCATGATCCTGGGTCGCTTGTTCACCAGCCTGTTCGAAAGAGGTGTGGTGGTGGTGACCACCTCAAACTATCCTCCCGAGAACCTGTACCCGAACGGTTTGCAACGTCATTTGTTCCTGCCGACGATCCAGCTCTTGAAGGACAACCTGGATGTGCTGGAAGTGGATACCGGTGTCGATTACCGCCTGCGCACCCTGGAGCGGATCGAAACGTTTTTGGTGCCGGCAGATGCTGCGGCCAACAACAAGATGAAGACCGACTTCATCGAGATTGCCGGGAGCGAGGGCAAGAGCGGCACCATCCGTATCCAGGAGCGGGACATTCAAGTGGTACGACAGGCCCCCGGCGTGGTGTGGTTCGATTTTTCTGCCCTGTGCGGCGGTGCCCGTTCCCAGAACGACTATCTGGAACTGGCCCGGGAGCACCATACCCTTTTGCTGTCCAATATGCCCAAGCTTACCAAGGACCAAGCTTCCGAAGCGCGGCGCTTCACCTGGTTGATCGACGTGCTCTACGACCATCGGGTCAAACTCGTCATCAGTGCAGCCGTCGAGGCCGAGGAGTTGTACACCCAGGGAGCTCAGGCCGAGGAGTTCAAGCGCACGGTGAGCCGTCTGACCGAAATGCGTACCCGCGAATATCTGGCGGAGGCCCACCGGACCAGTGATATTTCAGGCTGAGGCCAGGGGCTGAATATCGGCATTTGACGGGGCGCAAATTCCGGTGGAATTTTTGCTCCGACGCGGGCGGAGGAGGGGAGAATATTCGGGCCGAAAACGGCAAGGATGACAAACCAAGGAGATGATGTCGCGTATGGAAAAGAAGACTACAAGAACTGCCCGTCAGTCCAGCCCCAAAACCACAACAGCCGCCCGTAAGAAAACAACCGTAACGCCGCCGCAACCCCGCCGGGCCGTGGCGGGGGACATCAGTCCCACCAAGAACCCCGCCGGCATTGAACGCTTTGTAGTCAATAAAGCCGTGACGGCCGCCCAGCAGTCAAAGGCCGAGGCGGTGGGCGATATTCTCAAGAAAGCTGGCAAGGACGGCGTCGGTGCTGTTGCCAAAACCTTGGAATCAATCATCGCTGGGGCGTCTCCCGACGATGTGGCTATGCTGCGGGACACGCTGTTCAAGAAAGGTATTGTCGAGAAGTCGCCGGTCAGTGCAGACGACGAGTTGGCGGAAGGGTGGCGTAATGGCGGCTATCCCTACAAGAATCTCATGTCCCGCAAGAACTACGAAAAGCAGAAATATCGCTTGCAGGTGGAGTTGCTGAAGCTCCAGGCGTGGGTCAAAGAGACCGGTCAGAAAGTGGTGATCGTGTTCGAAGGCCGCGATGCGGCAGGGAAGGGCGGGGCGATCAAGCGTTTCATGGAACACCTGAACCCTCGGGGCGCGCGGGTTGTCGCCTTGGAAAAACCTTCCGAAGTGGAACGGGGACAGTGGTACTTCCAGCGCTACATCCAGAACCTGCCGACGGCTGGTGAGATTGTCCTGTTCGACCGCTCTTGGTACAACCGGGCAGGGGTGGAGCGGGTGATGGGATTTTGCTCTCCCGATGAGTACACCGAATTCATGCGGCAGACGCCGGAGTTCGAGCGAACCCTGGCCCGTAGTGGCATTCACCTCATCAAGTTCTGGTTCTCCGTCAGCCGAGAGGAGCAGCGCCGCCGATTCAAGGAGCGGGAGTCCCACCCGCTCAAGCAGTGGAAGCTCTCACCCATTGACCTGGCATCCCTCGATAAATGGGAGGACTACACCAAGGGTAAGGAAGCGATGTTCTTCCATACCGACACGGCGGATGCGCCCTGGACCGTGGTGAAGTCCGATTGCAAAAAGCGCGCACGGCTTAACGCGATGCGCTATGTACTGTACAAGCTGCCTTACGCCAACAAGGATGTGGAGCGCATCGGCCACCTTGATCCTTTGCTGGTGGGGCGGGCCAATGTGGTGTTCGAAAAGGGAGAGAAAGAGGACATCCCGATTCTCTGATGAGTATTTAAGCCCAAGAAAAAGGCCCGCAGTTGCGGGCCTTTTTCTTGGGGAGCGCTATGTGGTAGCAGTTGCCCTTAACACCCCCGTAGGCTCATCGGTAGTCTACGGGCATGACTGATATCCGTACCCCTTTCGGACGGTGCTAACGCATTTGGTATTCCGCAAGAGGAGATGGACAAGTTTGAGTCCACGGCTCCTGAGCTTGTTCAGGTTATCCATTACGCGATTGCGTACAACGCCATCACGCTCAAAGAGAACTACAACTGCAAGAAGCGTAAGTGGTGTTTGTTCTTGCTTGGCGGAGTGCCGATTGTTGCCAATCGTCTTACTCTAAGCAGAGGCGGGTTCTGCGAAGGCCGCCTTCTGGATTTGCAAGAAAGCATTACTCCATGAGCAAATTTTCGGTTGAAAAATGTATCGCCCATAGCGATGGCGACGCATCCGGCTTTATTGAATACCTGAGCCAAAAGCTAGATGCGAAGATGTTGTTCGTTGGGGCAGTCGGGCTTGAGCAGTCGTCGATGTACTGTGCTACCCAATTCGCTGCGGGTAAAGATGCATCTTTTAAGTTCCTCATAGAGAAGCGGCCGCTCGTCCCACCCGTTCTTATTAAATTGGGGCAGGACCATGAGGAATACCTGAAGCAGATCGTTCCTACTCGACTAGAGTTTGTCCCTCTGGATGTTATTTCAACAGACGGAGCGACAACAGGCGGCCGCAATGTGACGGCATTGGCGCAGCCCTGGTTTACCGAGGATGCTTACACCGACATCGTAATCGATGTCACGGGTATGTCGAGAGGCGTGTTCTTTCCGCTAGTCAGGCTTGCTTGTGAAGTCGGGAAGGTCGAGGGGTTTAATGTCCACGTGCTTGCGGCTTCGAACATAAAACCGTCTATCAAGATTCGCTCAGAGGCGAGTGACCGCGCGGAATGGATGCACGGCTTCCAAGGCGACGTCGAATACGACCGCAATAGCGATGATCTTAGGCTGTGGGTTCCGCAGCTCAGCCAGAATGCATTCAACCAGGCTGATTTGATGCAGCGGCATATTCAGCCAACACCTGCTGAAGTGTGTCCTATTGTTCCATTCCCCTCTCGGGAGCCGCGTAAGGGCGACGAGCTGATAAACGAATACTCCGCATTACTATTCGATCGATGGGAGGGTAACCTGCTGAATGTAATGTATGCACATGAGTCGGACCCCATCGATGTTTACCGCTCGATCCATCGCATGCACAAAGCTCGTGAGCTAGTATTTAATGGCGAAGAAGGTGCAAAAAAGGCCACAACAGTGCTTTCCCCTTCGGGGTGGCGACTAGGCAGCGTTGGCATGCTCCTTGCAGCAATCGACCTGTCACTGCCGGTCTTGTATGTGGAGACTGTCGGGTATAATCCTGAGAGTTCAGTACCAACTTCTGTGTCGGTTACAGAACCTTCTTGTCTTTGGCATATTTGGTTGGTTGGGAGCGTATATGAGGATGAAGTCTGCACCGCGCAGTCGTAGTCGTTCGTCTGAGCTCCGGGCTGTCGGATCGGGCCTGATTGCGCTCGATGTAATTCTCGACAAAACATCTTCTCCGATTACCTCCGCTGTTGGCGGCTCTGCCGGTAACGTGCTCGCGGCATTAGCCTACCTCGGCTGGAACAGTATTCCCGTGTGCGAGCTAGGGAAGGATGAAGCAGCGGAGAAGGTTCGCGGCGAGTTCCACAAGCTCAAGGCCGACCTACGCTTTGTGGTTCAGAGCGATGATGCTTGTACGCCAGTTGTCTATCAGATGCCGGCGGAGGAGCACGAACGTGAAACTCACACTTTCAGCTTCAGGTGCCCAACCTCTGGTGAGCGCCGTGGATTCTCTCCACCATCTGATTCACATCTAAGTGAACAGGTTTATCAGGACGTGCCGAAGCCGAGCGTGTTCTACTTTGACCGAGTGACAGACGTTTCCCTGGATTTGGCGGAGAAGTATCGAGCCAGAGGCGTGCTGGTGGTTTTCGAGCCTTCTACTGTCCCTAGCGACCTAGACGATTTTCAGCGTGCGATCTCAGCCTCTGACATCTTGAAGTACGCAGACAATCGTTTTGACGATTTCCCACTTGATGTAAGTAATGTCCGCCTGGAAATCAAGACCATGGGAGAGCAAGGCCTGCAGTTTCGTATTCCCTCGGTAGTTGGGAGTTGGACATCGCTGCCGGCAATTAGTGTTCCGTCGGTGGCAGATACTGCCGGTGCGGGTGACTGGTGCACCGCAGGTCTGCTGGCCTCTCTGTTTGATGCCAGTAGCCACCCGGATATCTCATACGACGCGGTCTACGACGGCTTGCGCTTTGGCCAGTCCCTTGCTGCGGCCAATTGCATGTTCACTGGCGCTAGGGGCGTGACGGAGCGTTGGACGGCACGCCGGATGAAACTTTACGCGGAGGCTCTTATGGAAAAGTCGGCCACCTCTGGGCGACCGACCAAGAAGGCCAAAGTGAAAGTGATTCAGCCTTTAAGCGGCGAGTTGCTCGAGGTCTAGTTTCTTCTGGGTGGCCTTTTTCTTGGCCTGAGGCGCCTTAACTTTCGCCTTGGCTTTGCTCTGCTCAGCACGGAGTTCTGCGCGTAGCTCCATCAGTAGTTCCCCCAGCATATTCTTGCCCACGCCGTTTACTTCGCCCCAGAGGCGGTTGACAGAGTTGTCGACCGTTGCCACTTCAACCAGCCTGGCATTTCCGGTCCCGAGTAGAAGCTCCTTTAGGTCCTCGTGCTGGGTGAACTTTGCGCGAAGCACTCCACGCATTCGATCGAACTTCGTCTTGGACCAGTTTGGTGCGACGTCCCACACATAGAGTCCATGGGCTGCCATCGCCAGCAGTGATGGCGTAGGTGCTGCCATCAGCCATTCTCGAACACTGTCCTTGCGTGCCTTGCCTGCTTGGTAGGCATGTTCGGAGGTCGCGTATTCCACGCCTTCGAAAACGATCGCTCGACGGTACAGATTACTGAATGCGCCGTATGGCTTTTCATTGGCGCGATAAAAGCTGATTTCTTCCATTTTGGCTCTCCTGGTAGAAGCATTCATTTTGATTTCGTCGCTGCAATCTGGCGTCGTTGTGTATCGCGGCCATTTTTCTTGCGTGGCCCGCTCAATTTCGGCGCCGGCGATCTCCACACCTCGATCGCCTTCTCGATTTCACTGCTTGGCAGTAAAGCCAGCATCTTTAGAACAGCCTCAACTGCGGAAGGGCTACAGCCACCCCGCATCCATTCGGCGAACGTGCGCGGGGCAACACCGCCGAGCTTCGCCATCTCTGCGTAAGGAATTCGTCTATTCTGCATTAGCTGAACACATAAATGGATATGTGTTAGTGTTTTCTGCAGCTCAGTAGTTGTGTCCGGCATATATGATGCAGAATACTGCATTACTTAAAAAAGTCAAGGCGCAGGGAAGCGCCCTTTGCGCTGCACTGGTCATTGGAGGTTTTGGTGGACGAAGAGACATACGTTGCAGCGCTCTATCAGAGCATTGGCAGATTTGTGATCGCATTCCAGCAACTCGAAAACACGTACCGTGAAATTGGTTGGTATGTGCTGGATCCTGAAAGGAAGAACTGGCCACCAATGGAGCTAAGGCGGGAGACCAACAGCGAGCTGATCGATAAGGTTACGGAGTTGCTCGAGGGCCTTATCAGGGCTGGTACATTTGCCAATGGCGAGTCGTGGTTGCCTAAGATCAGATATCTACGGGAGAATTTCCACGAACTACGTAAATACCGAAATAAGCTACTGCATTCGGGGTTTATCCCGATCGCAACTAAGGATGAGGTCTTTGCCTTCTACACGGCAGATGCGAAGCTGACTATCGACCCCGATACTGGCCAAATGACCAATGGTCTCGGGCAGGTCACTGCCAAACAAGTGGATGACAAGATCGTCGAATACGGGCAACCGATTATCCAGCTCTACTTTCTTAAGGCCCAAGTAATTCATTGGTTGCCCCATATCGCGGCAGTGCGTAGAGGTGCCTCTTGAGGTCGTGCCCCAGGTAAATAACAGCCAAAGCTCAACAAAGGAGGGCCCAATAGCCCGGGCTGGACTACGCTAACCAATTGATTAATTAAGGTTTGGCGTCGGCCGCATAAGTCAGCAGAAATAGAAAAGCCCTTAAACGAGGGATTTTCTATTTGCGAGAGGGCTATGTGCATCAGCTACCACATAGCGTTGGGGAGGATAAGCGAGAGTACGGCAATGAACGAACCGCCTAATGTGTCTCGTCTTCAGGCTTCACCAGGGGCAGAATGGGAACGCCTTCTTCCAGCAAATCGAGTGTTTCTTCCAGGCTCGCCTTGCCCTTGATACTGCGCGGTTCGGCGTCGCCGTAATGAATCTTGCGGGCTTCATCGGGGAAACGGTCGCTGACATCTTCGCTGCCATCGGCCAGTTGCGTCAGCATGCGATAAGCGGACGCGATGGCAGCCTTGGTGAGTTCCTCGTCCCGTTGCGTCGGAACTGCAACTGCGTCTCCCTTGTTAATGCGGGGGCTGGAAGGCAGGCGGCTGATTTCGGTCGATGCACACACGGTGCAATTGATCATGGCATCTTGGCATTGCTGCTCGAATGCTTCGGAAGAGGGGAACCAACCCTCGAAGGTATGCCCGTGGGCGCACGTCAAATTCAATACGATCATGATGTCCCGATGGTCGCACAAAACCGTTGGTGACGCAGAAAAAACTAAGCCCAACCGATTGGTTGGGCTTAGTGGATTTTGGCTCCCCGAGTTGGGCTCGAACCAACGACCTACGGATTAACAGTGGTCCAGGTACCGGGGAAATCTTCAGTAGACTCAATGGGTTATCCCGTTGCGCCAGCTTCTGCTACCAACTACAAGCTGCCAATTATACCGGCCCCCCTCAGAAATATCTTCGGCAAAAATCCGAGAGGGTAGGCCTTAGATCGCTCAGGAGGAATTTCCCCCGTGGCCCCCTTACTTCTCCCTAGCCGCTGTACCGTTACTAACGGCCTGTCGCCCGCAGTAATCCTTAATTCGACCAGCCAGAGTCTTACATCTTGAGAGTTCTTCTACCGGAGATCTCTAAACGTCTTCCTCTTGTTGCAGCTACTCCAGCCACTTACCGAGAGCCTTGTAGCGTCCCTTGTAGCGGACTATGAATCTCTTGGAGTGGAAGGAGACCTCTAATAAGAATCCGTGGAGGTCGATGTCCCATACCTGGACCCTAAATGGATACTGAGGGCGGGGGTAGGTTCTGACGAAGGAGTCAGAGAGTGGAGCCCTTTTCTTGCTCATGCGCTTTCCTTTCGGGGACTGCTACGGATGCGCTACAGCAATGCGACCACTGAGCTACATCTGTGCTACCGGAAATCTGTGGAAAGGCACAACTTCGGGGAAACCCAAAAGAAAAAAGAGTTACCCCGATTAAGGATAACTCTTTGATCTTCTACTGAAATTTTGGCTCCCCGAGTTGGGCTCGAACCAACGACCTACGGATTAACAGTCCGGCGCTCTACCGACTGAGCTATCGAGGAATTAGGCTTAACCATGCGGCTTTAGGCCATTCGGTAATTCTATCAGATGTCTAATAAATTTTGCTCTTTTACGGTCTAACGCCCCGTGGTTAAGCGCTCTCTGAAAATTTATTAGACAACCGAGGCCGCGAATTGTACTGATATTTTTTCTTGGGTCAACGGTTTTTTGAATAATGGGAGGCCACCGGCTGATGAGGTTTCCCGCCGCACCGTTGCTCCTTTCTGGAAGAAGTGCCGGTGGCCGAAATCGTTACGCGAACTTTATCCCAGCGTACAACTCATCGAGTTGATCCAGAGTCATCTTTTCCAGGGACTCACGTTTCCAGGCATAGCTTTCGTTCCACTGGTTGCCAGTGCTTTTGAATAGCTCACAGTCTTCACCATTCATAGCAATGATCAAGCTGCGAGGAACTGGGTTGCCGCAAACGGCATCCACAAGAAGGGCTTTCAAAGGACTCATTGTTTTTTCCTCCGACTACGGATGAAGTCGTAAACACCGACACCGATGACTGTCGCTGCACCCAGTGCAGTCACGGTGCGGTTGATGGTGATTGCTGCGCGTGCAGCTGTACTCAGTATTTTCCAGAACATTCAACCTCCTCTTGCTTGTGCTTCGATCTTCGCCCGAAGAGTTTCCTTCAGGCACTTTGCCCACAGCGGCACATCGTCGTCATCAACTTCGACTTGATCGGTGGTGTTGCTCTGTGTGAGGAGCCAATCAGTCCAAGCGACACTGCTGTCAGCCTTGTCGTAGACGCAGATGACTTGGTACGTCGGCCCTGAGTAGTCAGTGACGGCGCATTCGAGTTGAATGTCTCGGTACTGATCGTCTTCGTACCGATGGGTGATGTGGAAAATCATGTGTCCCTCCGGTCACGGAGGCCGAGCCACACAGGGTGTCGAGGTGCGTCCTTCATCCCTACTGCGAAGTACTTAATTTTGGCGAGCGCTCCGAGATACGCACTTTGGTTACGCCAAATGTGATCCCGCTCTTCGTCAGTGAACCCTGTACCGCAATTGAAATTGAATCCGTCCTTATGACGCAGGACAATGGCTCCGAGGTCTCCCCGACCACTCTTGCCAGCTTTGTGAGAGCTTCGTTTAGTTCGCCCAAGTTCACTCGTCGTGGCTTCGTTACCATTGTGCATACGCTCCTCAAAACCTACGATTTCAAATTCAGCATCCACAAAGCGCTTCATCTTCAGCAGATAGCCTTCCTTGACGGTGCTGCGGCCCATCTTGTAGGGCGCGTTCGGATCACGCAGGATCAGACCTTCGTAGCCGTCGTCCAGGCATTGGTTTTCGTAGTCGATCAACTGGTCGATGGTCTGTACCAACACCTGCTCATGCAGGTTCACATGTGCGTAGGTGTTAAGACTAGCTTCTTCCAACCAGCGATAACGCACTCCGTAGTTGGCACCCAGGTCACGAATGCAGTCGAAGACGTAGAAGGTGACGGGGAAGTCTGTCTTGTCATGAGACATGACGTGGCTCGTGGTTTGCCGGTAAACATCGTGGCTGTTCGGATGGCCGACGATCAGTTCACCGTCGAGTGTGTTGAGGTGCTTGAACTTCTCCTGCACGAACTTGTTCGGGATCGGCTTGTTGCTACGGCTGTAGACCACACCATCACGGACGATTGCGCGAATACCATCGAGCTTGGGGCTGGCGAGCAGGGGGAAGCGCAACTTCCCCAGGTCTGCGTCTGTCGCCAGCATAGGTTTGAAGATGCTCATTTCTCCACCCCACTGATGACTTGTTCCTGTTCGGCTTTCAGACCAAACACGGCGTTGCGGAAGGCAGCGATGGCGTGGTTGGGAACGACGATGACGTGGCCGTCTTCGTCACCTGTCCCGTCGTGCTGCCAGATCGAGATGCAGTGTTCGTGACGCTGAACCTTGATGTCCTGAACCACATCGTCTTGAGCGCAGTCACGCTCACGGTCAAAAGGAGGGAAGCTCATGTCAGGTCAGCCTCCTTGACGAACACACCGTTGATCATGCGACCCTTACGATCCTTGATTTCGTTCCAGGCTTGTTCGACGCACTCTTCAACACTCAGACCGTGTTGAGCAGCAAGGATGGTCAAGACAACAATGGTGTCACCGATACCATCCTTCACCATTTCGATCTTGCTCTTGGCGATACCGCTGGCGAGTTCACCGGCTTCTTCCATGAGCTTCACAAACTGAGCGTGAGTGGTGGCACCTTCGATGATGTTGCGATCATTGGCCCAGTTACGAATGTCTTCAAAACGAGATGTCATACTTAGTACTCCGTGGTTAATGTGCCGTCAGGCAGGCGTTGCATGATGTCAACCAGACCATCACGTTCTTCTTCAAAAGTGGTGTTGCGTTTGATCCAACGAACCGCTTGGCCGATGGAATTCAATCCTTCAGCGATCACCTCTTCGGCGTTGGTGCCAGGAAATTGGACGATGACGAGTTCCATCTCAGTGGGCCTCCGGGTAGGTCTTGTCTTCGAACACAGCACCTAGCTCCTTTGCCAGCTGCTTACCGAACTTCAAGGCGTGTGCTTTCTCCTTGAAGTCGGCAAGCCACTCCATAGCACCGGGTTCGCCCAGGTAGGCGCTGTGCAAATGAGCCATTGAGTCAGGGACATTGGGCGTCACTTGGTCGTCTTCGACGATGCAGCCGCAGACTTGGACGATGGTCATGACTCAGCCCTCACACGTTCACGGAAGTAAAAGAACAACTCCGTGTATTTGCGATCATCCTGACCAACGTTCTCGATGAACCACCACAGAGCTTTAGCCAGGGGTAGGGTGTCCAGATACGAAATGACGCCTTCTGTACTCATGACTCACTCCTTCATTAGCTTGATGTCGATCACACGCTTCTTGACGCCGTGGGCGGGAAAGCCGATCACAGCGCGGTTCGGACTAGCGACTTGGCAAATTCCGCAGCGCATGCAGTTGATGTCATCCCGGTACGTGGCTGGGCAAACAACCACCTTTCGTCCTCGGGGTGTATGAAGAACATGAACCGATGTGTTTGAGGGGAGTACGACCACTTGCGGGAGGTCGGTGATGTCCGCAACTCTGTCAGACTGCGTAAGAGAGTCGCACGAAATGTTGACGGTGAATCCTCGACGAGTGGCATCCTCAACGCATTCAAGATTGTGAGTTCCTTGAAGTGGATAGTGGGTGTATGTGAAACCCCGCTTGCCACGATTACTTTCGACGAGCTGATTGAGAGCTTCGCGGTCAATTCGCGTTCCATCTCCCGGTAGGTCTCCCGCTTGATTATGTCGCCAAAGCTGATTCCGAGGGAGCCGTCGTACTTTGTCGCAAAATTCTTCCCACTCATAACCACGTTCTCCGTTGTTGAGTTTTTTCCAGTGAATCATGATGTGTCCGAACTTGCCGTAGCAGGTGTCGAACTGAGCGCATGTGGGTGGACACGTCTTTGCTTCGGTGGTGGTGACAGGGATAGGGCCTGTCTTTGTGTTACCGCTGATCGGGGTGAATGCGACTCGGTAGTTCATGGCTTTCTTTCAGATTGCGTCAGAGTCCTTCACCCACAAAAGGCCGACAACGCCGGGAAAGAAAGACTCTTGGATTGATGTGTAGATGCGACCAGTGCTTCCAGGCTTGTGAGGAGGAGCACCGTCCGTAACGGTGTGATCCTCACCACGGAAGTCACGACACACCATGGGGAGTGTCACGGGTTCTTTGGTGGCCTCAACCACCAGTGTCCAGCCGTTCTTTTTCACAGGTAGTACTCCTTACCGTCGTACTTCACTTCACCACGACTCCACAGCAGCTTCATGTGTTCGTCGTACTTAGGGGTTGGGGGTTGGCGACCAGCTGCCAAGTCACCAAGGATTACGTCTTTGGTGGAAGAGCCGATCTTGCTGATGCTGGGATCACCAGGGTTGATGTTCTTGCGAGCCACATCCTGCTTCGGTGCGTCCTCCTTAGTGTCAGTACCCTTGCTCGGGCCGCTTTCAACACCGGGCTTCCACCAACCTTTACGCACGAGGTAGTCACGGATCATGTCGTCAGTGATGTGAACCTCACCGTGTACACGATCCACAATCTCCTTGGCATGAGCAGCCGAGGTGGCTACGAAACTGAGTGTGATACTCATTGCAAATCTCCGAAGAGTGAGGGCCACTTCTGTGCGAACTCCTTAGAGAGTGGCACCATAACTTCCCGCATCTGGGGGTGAGCAGCGGTGGCCGCACGCAGCTTGATCACATGACGCCACTCACGCGGATTGGCCGTCATCACCACTTCAGTCTTGAGACTGTTGGGAAGGATGGAGCGAGCTTCTTGGGCCTTGGAACCACCAACCTCAGTCATTAAGAAGTATTCCCGCTCAGCCTCACGGCAAGCTCGCATCCAACTCATGTAAGAGACTTCGGTGATGTCAGGGAAACCACCTTTCAAGTCGATCACTGTGATTTCGTTGCCGAACTTGTCTTTGCTGTAGTTGCAGTAACGTGTGCTTACTTGCGAGAACGAAGCCACGCGATGGCGGACAAGCTCATGGGAAACACCTCGATCAACAACGAAACGAACACTGATCGAACCGTGCTCCAGCACGCTCTCGTGATTGATGCTGCGGATTTTTGCGACGAACTCACTTGCGGAATCCTCCGTGATCTTGTCTTCAGACTTGTAGCAGGTGCGACCTGCCAGTTCGATGACCTTTTCCAGGTCAGGGGTTGATGCCAAGATTTCGTAACTTGCTTTGATGATTTTCATTGCGAGACTTCTTTCCTCAGTTGTTCGGAATTTGCTACAAGGATGTCGTAACACTTAAGAGCCAGTTGCATTACCTCGTAACCCATCGTTTTCCATGGATGAGTCTGTTTGGAAATGAGGATGGTTTGGCTGTAGCTGATAGGCTCTTCACCTGTGTCCTCGTTCGGGTAATACGTGACTTTGACTTCGATCATTTCACCCTCTTCGGTTTGGTGATCTTCGCTGCGCACGAGTCGCAGCACCATTTATTACCTCGTTGCAAACCAACTTGGTTCGCATCGACGTAATGTCCGTTTGCAGAGCAGAACCTCCGCCCAGTTACTCGGTTCGCTGCTGCGGTCTGTTTCTTTACAGAAGCAGAGTCTGTCGTACTGGTCATTTCTTACCGCCAATACGTTGCATGCTGCCGTCGTTGTTGAGGATGTAGTTGGTATTCGCAATGTTGACGATCTTCACGATCAACAAACCGTGCTTGCGTGCAATGCGACCAGCCAGTTTGAGGAGCATGTCGTTGTATCGGTCATTCAGGTACTTCAGGGCTTTCATTTCTTGATTCTCCGTTTTGCTATTGCATAGATGTCCTGCATCACGTCGTCCACGGAGACCTTGTAGTGATCTGCCAGTGCTTCGACTGTTGCTGCCAGTGCGTCCAACGTAAAACCTGTGGTGGCCTCTACGTTGATCGTCCCTTTGATGTCGTCACCTTCTTCGGTGAGCGTGATGCGTATCTTGTTCATTGATGACCTGCAGCTATTTGGCGCATGCGATTGATGATGAATTCAGGAGCTTCGTCGTTGTGAATTAAGCGTGTAACTTTGACAAGTTTTCCGCAACGAACCTCTTCGATGGAGGAGTAGTTCGGATAGCGGGAGTCTTTCCGAGCGTCCAAGTACCACTCCCAGTTATCAAGGAACTGCACAACGATGTAGCTTCCTGAGATGTTGGTGTGGGTTTGGATGTTCAGAGCCATACGTAGGTCACTCCGCATTCCTGAAAAAGCCGATCAGTGCGTTCCATGCTTTCCGCCCAACGCTTTCTGAAGTCGTCATCGGGGGTAAGGGTATAAACCTCCCTGATTCCGGCCTGGACAATTGCTCGTGCACAGTCAATACACGGTGGGTGGGTGACCACAAGAACACCACCTTCCAGCGCCGTGCCAACTCTTGCAGCATTTGTGATTGCGTTGAGTTCAGCGTGGGAGAACCAGAAATACTTTTCAGGGCGTGTTGTAGCTCTCTCATCTTCGTCTGCTGCACAGCCTCGCGGTGCGCCGTTGTAACCGAGGCTAAGTACTTCTTGCGACGTACCAAGGATGAGGGCACCAACCTTCGAGCTTTGGTCTTTTGAGAGCTTTGATGTAGCACGGGCTATCTCCAGGTACTTACGAGCTTTGTCGATGTTCATGTCAGCCTCGCAATCATGTCGTCCCACAATTCTGATGATGTACCGATGTTTTCTTCATGAGGAGGCCCAGCCCACACATCAGTTACCAACCCTTCTTTGGTAGCCGTCAGAGTGATAGTTTCCGATGTGTCTGTGTCAGACAACTCTGGGTGAATACGGCATTCATCTGTTTGCAACCAAGTCACACCACCATCAATCGAGATGAGCATCATTGGAGACTCCTTGTGCGAAGAATTCATTGATAGCTGTGTCCAGCATCTTGTCGACTTCCTCATCACTAGGAAGACGAACATGTTCAAACATGTATTTGGCGATGTCTTGACCAAGTGGGTATGAGACTTCGTAGTCATACACGCCCGGAAAATCTTGAGGGTTGAGGGCGGCTAACTTATCTTCGCTTGCTTCACCGATGCGAGCGATCCACGAGCAGAACTCCACAAACCCCATACCTGCATGTTCCCAAGCCGGTTGCAGGTTGTTCCATTGTTCGTTACGCCTGTTCAGAGCTAGACCGTCGAAGATGTTGATGGCTGTCACAGCCGCCGACTCAGTAGTTTTTTCGTATGTACTCATGCCACCACCTCACAAGCCAGTAGCCAACGTGCGCCTGCACGATAGGTCTCGATGAACTCACCGCTGATGTTGGAGAACATCTTGACCAACCAGCTTGAAGGAGAGCGCCGTTTGACGATCTGGTAGGTGTTCTCACCATACTTGACCTTCGTGCCGATCTTCATCTGCTTCAGCTTTCGATCACGTTCATACACCCGTTGACGCCAGTCGTAGGCGTAGTTCCCCTCGGGTGCTGTGCACATGTCGAGATACGAAGCGGGGCAGGAGAGTTCCACCGGCCCCATGGTTTCGTCGATGCCCTTGTAACCCCAGCCCTTCAGGTCTTTACCGTGGTACGCCATCTTGTACAAGCAAACGTACTTGATGGTGTTGCCGGGGTAGCGGTAGTTTTCATACTCGTGCAAGCACCAGAGGTTGTTACCCACCGTGCAGTGCTTGAGTGTCTTGACGCCGTTACCCTCCGTCAAATGACGGATGAGGTCTTTGCGAGTCGGCCAGGACTCAGAGAATAACCATCCCATTTCAGTACTCCTTGCAGAGAGCAAGCGCTTCATCAAACGACCCAACGGGTATGTGGTTGATGCGGTTGCTGTTGATGTCGTAGGCGACGAAGTACTCACCTTCAACGGTGTTGTACCAATAGCGATACTTGGCGATAACGAACTTGTCGCTCTTCCACTTTTTGTAGCCGTCTTCGTCTACAACCAGTGTGAAGTCGTCGGCAGTCATGCCACGCGCTCCGCGAACTCAGCTTTGTCATTGACCACGGAACGCATAACGCCGTCCTTGATCTCGTAGTTCACCGGCTGATCGGACTCAATCACGTCCCAGGCTTCGGCAAGTTGCCACTTGCTGTAGGTGTCCTTGGCGCTGAGTTCGGCTTCGTTCTTGGTGGCGAAAGCGAGGTTGTTCTCGTAGAACTTGTCGTCACCGAAGGTCTTGATACGAGGTTTGAAGCTCATGATCAGTTCTCCTTCGCACAGAACTGTTTGAATGCCTCGAAATCACCTTCGAATACCTTTTTGCCCCAGTTCTTAACCGTGAACTTCAGAGGTACGTCGGTGTTGAAGGTATCCCCTTCAATGAAGTAGGGGTAATCCTCATCGGCAGCGCGATTACTCGGTTCGATGTAGATACCACCAGCGCCTTCTTTGAAGTGCGCAACCAGTTGGGCTGCAAGACAACCCATTCCATTAGCAGTCTTGCTGTTGTCACCAATACCAAGACCGTTGACCAACGTCAGACCATCGAAGAAATCAACAAGCTCTTGGCCGTGACCAGTCGGGTAGCCGTCCATGTGCCGGTACATGCACATCAGCTTCTTACCTGCTTGAACGACGTGCGTAGTGCTTCGTGTTCCCATCTCAGTTCTCCTTACGCGGCCAGCTGAATCAGTTCGTCATAGGCACGCTGCTTGATGTTGGCACCGTCGCCAAACCATGCGCTGTCCAGGCGGTTGCCCTGGTTCCGGGCACGCTTGTGTTTGTCGATGTACTCAGTCACACCGTTGAGCAGACCCCAGCCGGTTTGACCGGCAATGTCAGAGCCGATGGCCTTACCCATGAACAGGTCGAAGACGTTGTTGCAGTGAACGATCTTGGGTGCGTTGGTCTTGGATGCAGGATCGTCCTTGGGGTCGATCTGGAAAATCTTCCCGATGACGTGTTCCGCTTTCACCGTGTCGAGCTTCATCTTCGCCAGTACGTCCAGGGAAGCGGAGTACGCGGCCCAGGCTTCCTTGCCGATACCAAGCTGAGTCTTGATGTCGTCAGCGTTGAAGTCGCGGAAGTGAGGGATGGTGACGCGGGTGCTGTAGTTCTTGAGGGACTGCTGCAGGGTGTTGTTGCAAACCACTCTGACGGAGGTGAATTGCGCCAGAGTAGAGAACGTCAGATCGTAGGACGTGCCAAGGAGCAGGTAGCTGTCCACTTGATCGACACCCAACACCTTGTGGACATCGCCGGTCTTAGCCAAGGCCCAGATGCGTTGTCCGTCCTTCAGGGAGCCAGCTGTCTCGATCTTCATGCCGTGCATCTGGATCAGGTCACGGAAGAACTCAAGGACTTCCTTGGGTTGCACCGGCTTGTAGCGACCAGAGACCACGGAGTAGGCCCGATCATCGGAGTCTCGTGCCAGGACGAACTTGTCCTTGAAAGACATCTGGGCGAAGTCAGCCTTGTTCGACTGGAACAGTACAGGGCGCTTGCTGACAGTCCATTCGAGACCGGCTGCGACTTGCCACTGTTCGATAGAACTGTCTGCGTCGATGTTGCTGCCGAGGTTGTGCCAGGGCTTCTCGCCTGCGTAGGCCATGGTTTCAATCAGGTGTGCCATTTTTCTTTCTCCTTACTGGTTGGACTACATCTCGCTTACGGGCTTTGATGTAGATTTCGGTTGTCTTGATACTCTTGTGACCCAGAACCTTCTGTGCCACCACTACGTCGTCGATGTCGGTAGCAGTCTTGCCACGGAGGTCGTGTTCGTGGAAACGCTCACCACCCTGTTCGACAAACTTCGTCATCACCTTTCGCCACTCGGTGCCGAAGCCTCCGCGTGTGTATGGTTTACCTGTCCGACTCATGAATACCCAGTCGCCTTTCACCTCGATCTTGTCGAGGCAGTCCTTTAGCTCTGGTGTCATGGCAAAGCGAAGTCGCTTGCCGGTCTTCTGAGTACGGACATCGAGGTATTCATCGGTGACTTTCTCCCACTGGAGGACTAGCATGTCCTGTTGGCGCAGTGCGAGTTGGAGGCGAAGCTCTACGTACAACTTGATCCAGTTGGGTGCGAGCTTGACGAACTTCGCCACCTCTTCATCCTCAACATACCGATCACGAGCTTTCTCAGTGTTTCGCAGCCCTGGTAAGGTGCAGGGGTTCTCCTTGCATAGCTTCCAGAGGATGGCTTTGTTGAAGGCGTGAGAGAGTAGGGCGACCTCACGATTAGCCCTCGTCTTTGCTTCACGAGCTTGAACGTAGGCCGCTACGTCCGCTGAACTCACAGCTTCGAGTCGCATGTTTCCGAAGAATGAGCGTAGCCATCGAACTTCTTGCCGATTGTCTTTTTGCGTCCGCTCTGCCTTCTTAGGTACGACCTCTAACAAGTAACGGTCAAGGAGTTCTCCAACAGTACGCTGGCCTCCTTCTACGTTGGCGTTGACTATCTTCGCCCACTTGATCATGGCTTCGGCATAGTCCTTCGAAAGGACTTCCCATTTACCTGTGGGGTAAACATAGTGGTAAGCGCCGTTTTTGAAATAGACCCGTTCAGGTAGGTCTAGCCTGCTTTTTCGTTTTCGTCCCACGTTGCATCTCCTTCAGAGCCTCCACATTTGGCACATCTCTAACGGAGCGCGTCAGAGTCCTGGGCAAAGCACTAGCGTGCCTAGCTTCGTACTGCAAACGAGCGAGTCGGGGCCAGCCATCAGCCCCCACGTCAAAGGTGTAGGTCTGATTCTTTAACCAAGTGATGATTTTCGAGCGCTGTTTGAATCCACTTATTTCGATCAACTCAGCCCTCGTAAGGGTAAGGCTCATTTGGGTTTGACAAATACCGTGAACTTTTCAAACTCAATGATTACACCGTCATCATGTTCTTTGATGAGAACACCTGTCTTGGTTCTCCGAGGAGGAGGGGATGCTAAAGGTTCGGGAGTTGCGTCGGAATCAGTCTTACCCCAGATGTAGGCGTACTTCGCTTGCGATCCACCAGTCACAATCGCTGGGTATCGCTTGAGAAGTTCTTTGCGCCACATGAGGCCGATACAGTCCGAGAGCTTGTTCGTTGCAAATTGAATATCGCCACCGAACTCACTCATTGCTTCTTTACGTATTTCGTCGATAGCCATCAACTCAACGCAAGTCATAGGTGCTTCCGCTGCACGCAAATGCTTTTCCAGCAACTGGTAGATGTTGCGGTTTGATCGGATGCTCATAAAAACTCCTTTTGTCAGACTCTGCTATCTGACGGTTTGTCGCTCAATCCACTCGGCAAGTTCCTTCCTAGAACACAGCTTGGCTGTGAACTCGGCAGGGGTTAGCTCGTTTTCCCAAGATAGACCGGGCAAGATGACACCACCTTTTGGGGTTCCAACAATAACTGCAACATTGCGCCCCTCCTTATGTCGGCCTCTTAGCCAGTTCATCTGCAATGTGGACAGATGCTTCTGGTTTGGGTTGGCCATCCATATATTTACCCGCTGTGGTATGACAGGTAAAAACTTGTATTCAATCCACAGATCAGCCTTTTCTCCGCTATACCAATCGTCGGCTATGCCAGCGTTATACATGTTTGACATTTTTACATGGTATAGCGAAGAAGGCAGATGTCTGTGAACTGCGTTACGAAAAGTATTCTCTGGCTTCGTTGCCATCGTATTACTTTCGTTTAGGTATACTACCAGTGCTCTTAGGTGCTCCGGTGGACTCTTTGTTACGAACCATTAAATCCAAACGCGCCAGTGCGTTCCAGGCTGCGTGGGCTGCGTGAAGGATTTCAGTGTCCGGGTCACATTCTTCACCAGAGCCTTCAGCCATGAGGTGGCGCAGCATTGCGTCTGTATAGCGACGTTCGCCGTCCTCCACCTTCATCCAGCCGTTGTCGGTATATTTGTTGGCACCATAGGTGCCAACCTTGCCGACTTCCTTCAGAGCGCGTGAGAAGCCCAGCAGAACCAAACCGAGCCGGTTCTTACCGGCGTCGAGCTTGGCACCTGCTTCGTTGGCCTTTTTCCCATGAGGGTCTTTTTCAGGCTGCGAGCGCATTGATACCCTCCGACTTCAGTGACTTGAACATGGCTTGGAGGGTCTTGGCTTGTGCCAGGGCGTCGTACAGGCCGTGGTGGGCGATCTCGGGTTGTACTCGTACAGCCTTGAATAAGTCCTTGTACAGGTTCTTGAAGGTGCGGAAGTCCATCTCGTTGTAGAACTGCCAGGGCACCTCGATACCTGCTTGTTGATACAGGCGCTTCAGGATGGGGAAGTCGAACGAGGCACCGTTACACCACACTTGGTGCTCAGTCCAGTCGAATGTGGCACTCAGGTTTTCCAACACTTGATCCAGTTCGTTGTCGGTTTCGACAAACGCATATTGGCGAGCTTCAGGACTTTGTTCCATCCACCAGCGCATGGTGCGGGGTTCGATGGTCAGCTTGTGCAGATCAACACTTTTCTCAATGCTGATTGGTTCGTAGAACTTACCGAAGATGTCAGTTTCATTGAACGATACAGCGCCGATACTCAGAACGACGCAGCCGGGATTGACCCCAAGGGTCTCAATATCCAGCATAAGGTGCTTCATGGCGAGTTTTGTCTCCGGTTAGATTTCAGAAAAGTGGGTTGAACCCACACAGATGGCGACAAATTTCAGTCGGGCCGACTTGTCCGTATTCTTTCAACGGTGAGCCGATAGCTGTTGCCACCATCTGTCTAAGCACTACCTACAAGAAGCCTCACTGGGCGTGATCGTCGGCTATGCCCACGCACTCGCTGTGTCACGGTGGGTTCCCAGATCGGCTTCTTGTAGGTGCTGAGTTTTGGTTTGAGTGCTTCACCGACGATCCACAGGGTTCCCCGCTTCTCTTAGGTTCCGCATTTAGACTCAGGCAGTCTCAGCTAACTGCCCTATTCGGCTTACTCGCCGGTCAGGCTGGCGACTTCAGCTTCCAGCTTGACCAGAGCCTTCTGGTCAGCAGCAGCTTGCTTGTCGTAAGCCTTGACGACGGCAGCGTGGGCCTTGTTGTCGGCCTTGATCTTGGCGTTCAGAGCCTTGACGGCATCCTTGGCGGTCTTGATGGCGGCTTTCTTTTCAGCGGGGCTGAGTACGGCGGATTTGGCGCGAGCCATGGTATTTCTCCTTAAGGGACTTCACATAGTTTTGCCGATGAAGATCGGCGGCTTGTTGGATCAGTCGTTCGACCAGAGTGGCACGACGACGTGTTCCGACTTCGAGGTCGAGGCACGCAAGCACCTCTTCCTCCGTCAACTCGTCGATGATGCTGACAAGCTGACGGTAGGATTCCAGTGCGCGTTGGACATGCCAGTCGCGCACAGTCATTTAGGCCACCTTGCGCTTCACAGGAGCCTTGAGACCACCACGACCTTTGGGTGCGGCCTTGGCGGGTGCTTCGGCTTGGGTCAGGTCAGGCTCAGTGAGCAGACGGGTCATGGCTTCTTCCTTGCGGCTGTAGGCCAGGGCGAACTGCTCGGGAGTGCAGGGCTGGGGGTTGCCGAAGCGCAGACTCACATAGTCCAGGTTCGGGTCGTAGGTGATCTCGGTGATCACGCCACGGGGAGGACGCTGGAAGGTGCGAGCCACGCTGGACACGTAGCTATCGAAGGACTTCAGGCCGGTGGAGGACACGTCCACGATCATCAGGGGGCCGGTGCCGTCGTCGTCGGGAGACATGACAGCCAGGAGCTTGCGGTTGGAGCAAGCCTTACCGTTGCCCTTTTGAGCGCTCTTCCACTGGTTGGCCCAGCAGCTGGCACAAGCGTCGTTTTGCTTGTCAGGGCTGTTGTCGCTGGGGATCAGGCCAGAGGGTTCGAGGCCGATGGCGATGCAGTTGGGCGGGACGATGTTGTTTTCGTCATAGCCGTTCTCGTAGTACTTGTTGACCGACACGAAGTCCACGATGATCACGGACAGGGTTTCGGCAGTGTCGCCATTGGGGAGGGCGAAACCACGCTTGCCGCACTTGATCTTGTCGCCACTGGGGGCAGCAAGACGCTTCTGGAAGGACGCCAGTTCAGCGGCCATTTCCTGTTGCAGATTGGCAGGGAGGTTGGTCTTTGCAGTAGCGACTGCGGTCTTGGATTTGGGTTTGGCGGTAGCCATCTGATGTACTCCTTCTTGAGACAGTGTTAGAGCGTTGAGCGCAAGTTAAGAGAGAGTTTTTCGAAGCTCTCCATACCTGGGATTGCTGACTTCTTCTTTTCCAGCAACTCTCGGAAAGCCGGATCAGAGATACGTCGCTGGAACAACTGGAAGTTGCCCGTGCGTTTGACATAAGCGCAGACCTTCTCCCAATCAACCACGTTTGCCACGATGTTCTTGCTGATGGACACCGTTGCTGTCTTGCCGCTGGCCTTGTCCATACCTTCGGCCATTAGGCGACCCTTGATTTCTTCTTCGAGGGTCTTGTATTCCTTTTCGATCTCATCAACCTCGGCGGTCAACTTGCGTTTGCGTTCACGCAGTTTGTTGATGTCGTCGATCATTGAGCCAATCGTTCTAACTTTGGCGTCCATTTGTTTTCTCCTTGAAAACACTCTGTTCGAAATAATAGAACACTCTGTGAGATGACACAAGAGCGTTAGAGACTTTTTTGCACACCCATGTCTGTAAGCATCGAGTAAGCCTCGTCGATGTACCACTGGATGTTCAAATCTTTGGGCAGCTTGTCGGGCAGCGTCATGCAGACACGAGCGCCTTCGGTCTTTGGTATCTGGCTACCGTTGGCCTTGCCCTTGATCTCTCCACCCATGCTCGTGAGGGCAGGGAGCTTGTCTTTGGTCATGTACCAACGAGCCACACGTCCGAAGGGTTCACCACCTACACCTACCTGCACAGGCTTGGGTCGGCTGACACGTTTCTCGTCAGCTTTGATGGCAGGCCAGCAAGGACGACGCCAACGACCATGTTCAACTTGTACCCAGTCATCAAGCATGACGTACTTCTTGTGCTGGATACCACCACCCTTGACGTTGCGAATCGACATGAAGTCGTCCACCGTCTTGACCTGGGGGATGAAGTCTTCAGGCTTGGTGCCGTCGATCAAGTACTGGGCTACGGCGTCCGAACATACCTGCATGGTGGGGTTCTTCATCAGACCCTTTTCAGCGTAGAGACCTTTACCCTTTGTGCCGTCAGGTTCCATCAACCACTCACCTGTCGCCTTGTCGAATTTCTTCTTCACAGCGACGTAGTTGTTCACGTCCTTGGCGGCGTACTTCAGATACTGGGTTTCTTCGTAATCAAAGCCTGTACGCTTGCTGTTTTCCGCGAATACCTTAAGGACAGCCTTCCGTGCTTTGGGCGGATAGACCACCACAATGCCATCAGTGTTCGCAGACCTGACCTTGACCCCTTTGATCTTCTCGACCTCATGAATAAGGCAGAGTAGATTAAGCTGACCAGTGATAGTAACGGCAAGCATAAGATCAGGACTGTAGAAGCTACAGAATATCGAACCCAGTTTGCCAAACGTACCGTTGAGGGTGATCTTGAGGGAGTTCGCCACCTTCTTGTTACCACTTCGTTTGGCCGCAACACGCGCTTCATAAATCTTCCTGTATTCGTCAAGGAACACTTGACCTTTGTTACCACCGAGTCGAGGGATCAACCCGGCGTTGATCATGATGTTGGGGTAGTAGCTGGTCACGTCAAAGTCACTGATGATCTGATCCTTTGTGGCTTCCAGATACATGTTCTTGTCGTGCGTGCTGTGCAGCCCACCGATACCCACTTGGTAGAAACCTTCGTTGATACGAAGAGGTTCTTCCATGAAGTCTGGGGCCGATGGGGAGCCAGTCATCTTGTTGATGATGAAATCGTGGTCTTCAATCAGGTCGATCATCTCCTTGATGCCGGGGTGATCGGTCTTGATGAACTTGGGGGTGATGTAGTTGACCCAACTGGGTACATGCTTCTCACCATTCTTGATACCAACCTTCTTCTTGAGGATCGCTTCAGCAACCTGAGCGTCTGACTTGGAGCGAAGGTCGATACCGTACTCTTCGGACATTTCTTCTCGCAGAGTGAGTTCGTCTTGCAGCTTCTTCATGAGCCAGTCGGTGCCACCCAAGTCATTCAAGCAGTACTTTTCAAGCACAGCTTGTTCAGCCACCGTCAGGTCTTTGTCGTGGTGGAAGGGTAAGTCCTGCATGGTGGGGTAGCCCATACGACCCATGTAGGTCTTCAGACTGGTCATCACACCCGGCGCTACGTCGAACAAGTCGATGTGGTCGTACTCAAGGAAGTCCAGATTGAACTCCTTGTAGGTCTGCCAGGAGCGCATGCGTTCTTCGATGATGGCCGTGGCTACGGTCTTTAGATCAGAGGCATCGTGCCCCATGACGGCTGCAGCTAGAAGAGGGCGGTCAAAGTTTTCGCTGTTGAAACCTACCCAGGTGTAGGTGGGATCAAGGAGCATGGCTTCCAGCTTTGCCATGTGACCACGCTTGTGTTCCCAGAAACCGAGCGTTTTGCCGGTGGTGATGTTCTTGCATCCGACGAAGAACACAGGCTTCTTTTTGCCGATCAGTTCCGTATCGAAGATGATGATTTGCTTCTTACTCATACACCCCTCATTTGTTGTTCCAGCACGGTGAGGAAGTCTTTCTGACGGGCATCCTTGCCCTGGCAGACTTCCCACACTTGTTCATCCACAGTGTCGTTGGCAACGATCACGATGGTTTCGGTTTTCTCGGTCTGACCGATACGGTGCACACGCTTCAACCCTTGGAGGAAGTACTCAAGGTTGTAGGTGGGCGAGGCCCAGATCGTGGCTGTACCTTTGGTCAACGTCAGACCGTGACCTGCGGACTTCGGGTGAGCGAAGATGGTTCTAAGTTCTCCGCGTTGGAAAGACTTCACGATCTCATTGCGCTTGTTGGTGTTGGTCACACTGCCGTCGTAGATGGCGTATGTGATCCCACGGCGTTCAGCTTCTTCCACCAGCTTGTCGCGTTGATGCTCCCAGCTGAAGAAGACGATGGTCTGAGGACGTTCTTCCACCAGATCAAGCACCAACTCATAACGCTCGGTATCAACAGTCTCCCAGTCACCTGGGGTGGAGTACACAGCGCCGGATGCTACTTGCAGCAGCTTCTGGTACAGAGCACCGCCGTTGACGGCATTGATCGGCTTGCCTTTGAGTTCGAGGAACTTGTCAAAAGCCATCTTGTTGTAGAGCGCCTGATGCTTCTTGCTCAGATTGATCTTTATCGCGTAACGATGATTGGGTGGAATGTCCACGCAATCTTCAAACTTGTGGCGAATGATGATGTCTTTGAGCAGTTCACCCACAACATTCTCGATGCCGGGACGATCCACCCATTTCCCATAGCGTTCGTCACCACCTTCTTCCTTGTTCCCCTTGACGTAGTTGCAGGCTGCTTGCTGGAACTTGGTGAACAAGTTACCCAGTCGCTTGCCGTCGTCGAGAATCATGACTTGGTGCCACACATCACATACTCCGTTGGCAATCGGTGTACCTGTCATGCAGGTGCGATAGACGAAGTACTTGGCAATCTTGGCGATAGCCTTACTACGTTGACTGGTGTGATGCTTGAAGGCTGTGCTTTCATCAACAATCAGCGTGTCGAACCGCTTGAAGAAGCTGGCCGGTTTCTTTGCAAGCCACTTCACAGCGTCATGGTTTGTCACATACACGTCAGCGTCGATGGCGAAGGCTTCTTCGCGGTTCTCGGCATAGGCTGTGACAACGTGCATGTCGAAGGCGAACTTGTTGAAGTCATCCTTCCATGCGCTGTCGATCAGCGATTTGGTGCAGACCACCAGGGCAGCTTTGCCTTTCTTGCGGCGACGTGCTGCGAAGACTTCGATCTGAACACGAGTCTTACCCGTGCCTGGATCGCTGTTGTCAAATATAACGGGCGTCTTCGCGTGTTTTGCGACACTGAGTTTCTGGTGCCCGAACAAAGGGCTGCTCGAAGAAATGCTTTTCGCAGACAGGGCATCCCTGGCGTTCATGAGTGGCTACTCCTTTGCAGCGTTTCTTGGTTGATTTCAGTTGGGCTTGGCAACGAACGGTCATACACCCACCTTGCAGTGACCCGTGCCGGTAGGTTTGTAGGGGCACCAACGGCAAGAGAATTGGTTGGGGTTGGCGGGGAAGTCGGTGCAGCCGGTGAGCTTCTGACCACGGCGGTCATAGAGCTTCAGATACCGTGAGAGTGCTGCTTCGCGTGTAACGGTGATGGAAGTGAGATCGTTCTGATCCAGATACCAGAGTTCGGCGGTGACTACTTGAACAGTCGGTTCACGCAGGAAGACAGCCAGGACATAAAGCTGAAGCTGCTCACCGTGTTTGATTTCGTTGCCGAACTTGCGGCCCGTCTTGTAATCCACCACGATTGCGTGCGTTTTTTCTGGGTGGATGCAGGCGTCGAGTTTGATGCGTACCCAGGCATGCTTGTAGTCGCAGGGTTCCCACTCTTTGTTGAAACCCCATTCCCCTTCGAGGGAGACATTTCCAGCTTTGAAACTTTTTCGGAGAGAATGAAATTCGTCCTTGAAGTGTCGGAGTTCATGGGGGAGTTCTTTGATCTTGCCTTGCACGAAGTCTTCAGCCAGTGTGTGGATTTGCGTACCACGATCTGCAGCTGGAGAAGGGTTGGGGTCGGGGATTCGTGCGCCGTGCTTGAGCCATGCCTTGAGCTTGCAGGACTCAAAGTCCATGAGCCGGGAGAATGACCAGGACTTGAGATGATGAATTTGGGCAACTGTTGTCATGATGTACTCTGATGAAAGAGAGCGTAAGAGTGTAGCTCAAATGTTCCCGTACTTGGCTTTCATTCGAGCATCGAAGTGCCGAGTGATGAAGCGTGCGTTACCGTGAGCATCGCGGAAAGGGCCACGGGAGTCATGCTTGTTCTTCGGGCCTCGGTCAAAGCGCTTGGCCTTCAACTGAAGGAAGGCTTGCTTACGCGGGGGTAGGGGCTTCATCGGAACCCAGTAGAACAGAGTGCTCATTTCACATACTCCAGTAGTGCATGAATTCCGAAGCCTTTAGTTCCATCACGACTGTTCCAACGACCAGTACCGGGCCAGAAGTCCACGAAGCAGGTTTTACCTTGCACGATGAGGTGAGCACCATGGTTCTTTTCTTCAAAGACGACACCTGCTTTGATCAGCATCTGAGCGGATTGTTCTCGGTTGCTGGCTCGTTTCACTTGACTGGCTTGCTTTACATCGCGCCAGTATTCGGACATGTCGTCACTCATTTCGCAATCCTGTAACTCAACCACAAAGGCCAGAACATAACCTTGACCGCAGCTTCAACGACTGCTCCACCTTGACCGCAGTAATATGCTTGAGGTGAGCGAGCTAAGCACACCATATAGGCTTCCTGTTCTGCTCTCGCACTTTCAACCATGGCTGGGCCAAAGCAAATCACTGCTGCAGTTATATACACAGCGATCACAGTCATTATCTTTTGATCAGTTGTCATCTCACTACTTTCAAGTTCAATCGCTTCACTAATTTCTGGATCGTGCCGTTTTGTTCATTGATCAGAGACTGCATTACCAGGGCCTGGATCACCAGTTCTTCGACATCTTTACGATAACCTTCATTGTCTGCCCGAAGATTGATGTTCTCTTCGAGCAGACGTTGACGTTCGGCTTTGTCGTATTCAGAGAGACTGCTCATACTGACGGATGTAATCGACGACGGATTCAGAGAAGCCGTCCACATGGAGCCAGGGGCCGTAACCAATACCGTTCTTGTTGGAACCGACATTGATGAAGTAACCGCGCTTGGCAATAGGGTTGCAGATCCGATCACGACTTTGTTCATCGGTGATGATGATGTCGCGTTCGATCTCACTGTGGCCTACGCTATGGTTTGTACTGCTGTACATCGAACCAACAGATGTGCCACCACGAGGCGAGCCGATGGCATCAGCCAGTGCGAAGCCAGAACGAGCCGGGATGATCGAAGCCTGTGTGTTGAAGGTGTAGATGTACACCTCTTGGCAGATTTCGCGCAGCAGGATAGCCAATGCCTTGGCAGCATCCAGACGGGTGAGGTCAGATTTGGAACTGAGCTTTTCTTGCATGGAGCGTGATACATCGACGTAAAGTCGTGTGATACCGGGCAGCTTTTCGGCGTTCGCCAAGCAGCTAAGCATCCAGCGTTCCAGCATGGGTTCCAACACGGGCACCATGCGAGCAGCTGCAATGAAGCGGAAGGGCAGCACACGCCCCCATTTACGAGTATCACCGCTTTCTGCGATTGCAGCTGGGATGATTCCAGCTTCAAGCATGTTGCGCAGGTTGCGCAAGAAAGCCAGGTCTCCCAGTTTGTTTTCGCTGATCAAGCGAAGCCAGCTGGACTTCTTGTCCTTGGACTGACTCAGTTCTACTTCCCAGGTATCAGGGGTCTCCAACTGGTCGTAGATCAGTTTGCCGTAGAGCAATTCACCTTCGGTGAAACCATTGGGCCGGACTTCGCTACTATCCAGGGTAGCGCCATAGGTGGCGCGAGCAACCTTGTCCCACTTCTCCGCTGAAGCAGGTACATCCTGGGGCTTGGAATGGCAAAGGAACAGCACATCCTTGAGGGTGATGTCCTTGGCCCGGTTGTACTTGGCGAGTTGGTACTCGTTGAACTTGCTGAAGGCTTTGGCAAGGCCCAGCTTGACTTGTTTCGACAGAGGGCATTTGCCGTCCTTCCAGTAGATGGCCAGGAACTCAGTAAGTTCGTCGGGCCGTTGAATGACTTCAGCCAGGGTGAGGCTAATCCACGATGTGTGGTTTCCATCACCAACAGCACCTTTGAAGCTCGCATCTTTACCTGTGCGCTTTGGATGACTTGCCATGGCACGGCAGATCAACAGCGGTACATGGCGCAGCTTCATTTTGTTCCGTGCTTCGATGGCTACGCCAGAGGCTTGCGCCAAGGTAACGGAGTGCACAAGAGTGGTGATCCGGTTGGCGACGGTTTGGCCGTCGATGTAGAAGCCGTCTTCCCACAGCATGCAAGCCATGGATAGACGAATCAGTTCTTGTAGTGGCGAGATTCGTGCGGCGATGCCGCCTTCAGCAGTACGAGGTGCAGGGGTTACGGTGTTGCGGTTGAGACTGGACATTGCTTTCTCCATTAAGGGAACAAGTTGACATGGTGTAGTTTCGTCGCAGGAAGTAACCATGTCTGACACCACTTAAAACTAAGTGCAGGGAACGGACGATGCAGTAAAACTGAGCTACGGCATTTCAGCCGGTTGGGTTTGAACCAACGACCTTCAGTCTTTCGACTGACGCTCTATCCGAAGTAACTGTCATCTACGCCACTGCGAAATCTTTCCGCTTACCCATCGTGCGGAGATACCGTTGTAGTCTTTCTGCTCATACGGAAGCATGCAGTCCTCGCAGGATTGACTGGTATCGGGTGCCGATTGCTTACGTCCATCGGTGACGACGTTAGGTGCGGGGAACAGATCGGTACAGGCACGTAAGTGCTCTATCCAACTGAGCTACAGCGTCGACACTCTGGCTGGATTCGAACCAGCGACCTCTCGCTTAAAAGGCGAAGTATCTGTACCTATCACCACCGCAAAATCGTTACGCTGCCTGGAGTTCTTTCAGGACAGCTTTCTTTTGGGCTTCTGTGCCGTAGACCAGGGTGGCAGTGATCAACACATGCTCATTAGGCTTGCGACCCGATTCGTAGCGGGATGATCCGCTTTGGGTAACACGCACGCGGCCCCAGAAGACACCTTGATTTTCACCACGTTCGATACGCAGCTTCTTGAGTTGTTCGATGGTAAGCAATTTCATTGACGGACTCCGGTTTGATGTTGTTGCGGGGAACAGATCGACACAGTGCTTTTTAGGTGTCCTGGGCCACTAGACGATGACTCACTTGGTGAGCCAGCAGGATTCGAACCTGCGTTACCTCCTTGAAATGGAGAAGTATCTGTATCTATCACCACCGCGAAAAAGTTGATGTGGGGAACAAGTCGGTTAGGGTGTTCGATGGCGGCTGCTCTGCCAACTGAGCTACATCGGCCTAGACCAATGGCAGGACTCGAACCTGCGACCCGCTGCTTGGGATGAAGTAACCCTTACCTACGCCACCACGAATTTCGTTACTTACGCTTGGAGCGCAGCTTGGAATCGAACTGCTGATGGCCGGGATACTTGCCACCCTTCTTGGATGCAGGCTTGGAAGGTTCGGTGTAACCAGCTTGCCAGCTTGTCGCTGCAGTCAGATTGCGATGCTTCTTGTTTGCGGCCATGAAAATCTCCTTTGGTTGAAAGTCCCGGTTGCCTCCGGGTTGCGCTCTGGGCAAGGCTTTACCAACGAATACTTCCACCCCTTTCTGTTCCCAAGCAGCCAAGGTACGGCCCTGGCCGGGGGTGGATACTCGGTTCAGCTACTGCTTATTAGGCAGCGGCGCGAACAGCGAAAACGTCGTCATTGGCGTTTGCTTGTTTTGCGCTGATTAGGTCAGTCGCCTATCCTGTTGCCTTCTCCGTTCACCTACCCTGTCGAGACCGTTACACCCCCACGAGGCAGCAACCCTCGCTTTTGTATCGCGGATACTTCGGGTGAAGTCTCTGACAGCGTTCAGCGTCGTGCACAACGCTTAACTGACCTGCCGAGTTGCTGTCTGGTGGAGGTGGCGGGAGTCGAACCCGCGTCCAAGGCATGATCCCTTCGATGGGATTACAACAATTCGTTTAACGGGGAACAGAACGAGCACGGGGATTTATCTCCCAAAGATGAACCCGTACTCAAACACCACCGTTGGATTCGGTTTACTCGCGGTTGTCCACGAATTCGGTGAGCTTGTCGATGTCGCTCTTCATCTGGTCGATCTTGGCTTGCAGCTTCTTGGGCTTGCGCTTGATCTTGTCCAGATCGTCGATTTCCTTTTCGATCTTGGCGATGTAGCCAAAGATTTGGTCATCGGTCAGGGTGGATGCTTCTTGACCATAGACGAAGGTTTTGGTTTCGATGGCGACGACGGAATTGGCAGTGCTCATGTCTTGCTCCTTAACAGGGTTGTCTTTTGGGTTCAGGTATTGCTCAATGGATTCAGCAACTGAAACGGCTGAACTCTCTTGGTAGTACGTGCAGGTGGATTCTTGGTCACGATTGAAGTTGGTTCGATCACCACGGGCTTGACCTGCAGCCCAGCCAGGGCAGAACGCCCGGAAGTGATCAACAACTCTTGCAGTGCGTGGCTTTCCAGCAGCTTCTTCGTAGTAGTGGAGGAAGAACATCTCGCACAACTGTGAAGTTTGAATTTGTTGCCTTGCACCCCAGTCAGCATGACCTCCACCAGCTGCGGTGCGAAGTACATACAGGACGTGGGCACGGTATTCCCGATAGTCATACCGTTTCTCGATTACCTTTTTCACAAAGGTAAGCAAGTTGCGATAGTGACTTTGGTTGTTGATGATGGTGAGAAACACATCGTCAACGTTCATGTTTGAGTTGATCTCGGACACGATCAGCCCTCCTTTTTCTTCTTGCGGGTAGCGACCTTGTAGACCAGCCAGCCGGTCAGACAGCTACCCACCACCACGCCGATGCCAAAGACTTGGCACAGGTTGATGAGTGTGATGGTGGGCAGCATGGTCACTTCTTCAGAACCGGCAGCGGGAACGGTACGTCGTGGCTGCAGCCAGAGTTTTGCTTGGCGAGGTTCGGCGTCTTGTTGAAGTCTTCCTCGCGGTAGCAACCGACAGAGGTGCTGTAGGTGGAACACATCAGGACAGTCTTGTCGACTACCTTGCCATCCACCTTCATGACGGAGACTTGTGCCCAGCCGTCGCCTTGAGGGCAGCTAGGGTTCTGGCCGTCATCACTACGAGCGATGATGGAGTAGTCGCCGGTGAAACGCGGGTTCGCTGCGCGATACAGCTGAGCGTTCATTTCGGCGTTGGTCTTGGCGACGGAGCGAGCTTCTTCCAGGCGGTCACTGGAGACTTCCTTGCTGCATCCCATCAGAGAGGATAGCGCTCCAACGGAGAGCACGAGAGTGATGCAGGCAATGATGAGCTTTTTCATGACGGTGATCCTTATTCAGTTGTGGGGAAGAGTTCGTCGACCAGACGTTCGATTTGCTTGAGGCGGCGCTCCAGCAGTTCGTATTCGTCGATCAGTTCAGCGATGGCGCCGAAGTTCAGTTCGCGTTCAGCACACTTGGTGTGAATCTTGGTTTCGAGGTCGATCAGCTTTTCTTGCAGTGTTGCGACTTCGAGATCAGCTTTTGCCTTGGCGGACTTAGCACGGATGGGTGCCAGGGCCTCGTCGAGCTTTTCCTTGGTCAGAGCGAGTACTTCACGGAAGGGTTTGACTTTGAAAGCCACGGTGTTTCTCCTTGGTTAGTGGGACAGCAGTAAAAGAACTTTGGATTGCTTCACAGAAGGAGCTTTGGAAATCTTCTGTTTTGCTGATTCGTTGAGATTGTGTGGATACGCCATCATCTGGTTCTGCATGAGTGCATTCTCACGAACACGGATTTCGTATTCCAACTTTTCGTTTCTGCGCATGAGTTCTTTGATGGCATCTTCTGCATCGTGTTGACTTCTCATTGCTCGATACAGGAACTCATCTTTTTCACGCTCACGTTGGTGACTATGAGGATGAAGATAGTTTCTCGTCATCATCCTCATCATGTCGTTATCAGGGTCTACCACTTTCGTGACTGCCATCGTTTTCTCCGAACGCTGGTTGTTGTGCCGAGGGCTACATTCGCGGGTTTATCGGCGTCACCCATTTGAAAGGATCGCGGGTCGGGTTACAGTGCCTGCGCGTGGCAGGGGATGGTACCCTTGCCGCGCTACAGCTCGTATCTGGATGTAGCACCCGTGATCGTTGGACTGCAGGTTTTATGAATCACCATCGCTTACCAAGATAGGTTGTGCACTCTATCAGAGTGCTTTAGAGTTGTGAACGTGTCTCATCAATTGAGACTGTCAGAGTCCTGGGTTGTCTTCTTGGCGATGGCGCGAATCTGTGCGCAGGTGCCGTCAGCCCACTCGTGGATTTCCTTGATCTCAGCCTCATTGAGGCCATGGGATTTACCCACTTGCTTGATCAGAGCGCTGATCTGTTGGCTACCCAGGATGGTCATCATCGGATTACCAGTGGCGACCACAATGGGAACGAAGCTCAGCAGGCCACAGTAGATTTCAGCAATCTCAGCCCACTTGTCACCCTTGATTGCGCGAAACGTCGCGTCACGTTCTTCGGTAACTTCCTGGGCTTGCTTGTGACCTTTTTCGAACTTGCTCATTACTTCACTCCTTGTGCGAAATGGGGGAAATTGAGGTACTTACCTTTGTAGGTCATCTCGTCGTAGTGACGATCCAGACCTTTTTGTTGCACCCAGTTACGGGCTTCGATGAGTTTGTCGAACTCAGCATTCTTGATCGGAATCCAAAGGAAGCCGAACTTGAGAAGACGGACTTGCCATTTGGCGAGGCGAGGGTTGAAGTAGATACTGAACATCACTTGTCTCCCATGAAACGGACGATGGCTTTGAGCACAGCAGTGCTTTCGATTTCGTTGATGTTGGCTTGGATCACGCTCATTACATTGCGCAGTGCGAGCATTTCTTTGTAGCCGTTGATGGCTTCGATAATCTGTGCGTTTTGCTTTTGCAGATTGATCGACTCTTCTTCACCATCCATTCGGGTGACCATCAGGATGCGTTGGTGATGACCGTCAATCGTGACTTCAGCGTAGCTGGGCAGATGTTCAAATTCATCATCGTTGTTGCGAATTGAGGCTTGGAAGTCGGCTACGAGTTCTGCCACCTTCACGTATTTGTTGATTTCTGCTTTCACTTCACTCTCCTGACTTTCGCTTCTTTCGGTAGATGGGATTTCAATGCTTTGGCTTGATCTTCTTTCCATTTGACCTTCACACCACGCACGGTCTTGTTGTTGATCCAGATGTGTTCAACACGTACACCGCGATGGCGAAGGAAGCTGGTGAATTTGTTCGGGCTGTCGGCTCGGATACCGCAGGCGTATTGGAAGATGGCCTGGACTTGATCACGATGTAGCTGAGTGACAGTGCCGTCGAGGGCGTCTTTCAGACACATGATCATCAAGTGGTGGTAAGCCTCGGCTTCCGGTTTCAGCAGGTTGGCCTGTTTGAGGAAGTCAATGTCGGGCATGCTGTTGAACAGGATGTCCAGATCACCTTCGTTCAGGGCCTGGGCTACTTCATCGGTGCTGGTTATACCGAGTTTCTGAATCTCAGCACGAGCTTCGGTCTGCATGATCTCACCAGCTTTGTCGATGTCTGCCTTGCGTGTGAGCAGGTAGTTAGCAAAGGCTGGTAGTTCGAGCTTGAGATCGACTTCCATTTCCTTGCGGGTGGTCTTGAAGCGCACTGGTTGATATTGGCCGACGTTGAATCGACGATCACCCATGGGGATACGAACTGGTTGAGGTTTGTTGGAGCCGAAGATGTAGTTGGTGAAACTAGGCACTGCATATTCGTTGACCCCCTTGCGGTGAATCTTGTCCCAAGGCTCGGTGATGTAGTCACGCAGATCGCCTTCCATGGACTTCTTCTCGAAGATGTCGATTTCGATTTCGTCGATCATCACCAAGAGGCGTCGTTCTTGCCAACCATTGAAGTTGTTCATCAGGCTTGAGGCTTTGATCTGGTTGACGAACTCTCCCATGATCGGACGCATCACATAGTTGATCAGTGCGCCTTTCCCCGTACCTTCAGTGCCGTGGAGAATCCAGGCGGTTTGTGTCTTGATGCGATGCTGGATGATGCAGGCCAGCCAGTTGAGGAAGTGTTCTTGAATGGCTCCGGTGCCTACAGCGCTGTCCAACAGACGTTGGATGATGGGGAACTTGCCTTTGGTTGTGCCTTCCACACGCATCAGCGGCGTAGGCACAAACGTATTGACGATGTGGTTGTCTTCATCAATGACGTACCCAGCATGTGGGTCGAAGATCATTTCCCATTCAGGGACGTAGGGTAGGGGGTTTAACCCATGACCCATGAGGAAGTGTTGGAGTTGAGTCTCGCTATTGACCTTGAAGATTTCCAGCGAGTGCTTTTCCTCGTTCCACAGACCCTTCCAGTATTCCGCTGTGCGTTTTTCGCGGAAGGCAAGCACTTGATCTCCGTTGGTTGATGGAGTTTGCAGTCCAGCGGAAGTAGAGGCAGTAAGTTCCGCGTAACGGGCAGGAAGAATTTCCTTGAGCAGTACAGATGGCTCACCTTTGAAGGAGTGTAGATAGGTGAAGTCTGACTTAGGGTGCCAATAGGCTTGGCTATCGCCACCATTAAGGTTGTAACGATAGTAATCACCGCAGTCATAGCATTCATATTTGGATACCTCACCGACACCACTCAGGACTTCGTACTCTCCAACTTGTTTTGTTTTACCTTTCATTGCTGGCAGACCAGCTGCAGTCCGTAGCGCATTGCGCTTTTCCATGGCCTGCTTCTTCAGCTTGTCCATGCTGGGGATTTCCAGCCTGCTGATGTCTACCTCGGGTTTAGCACGAGCCACATATTGGATTCGTTCTTTGGCTGGAATGGGCGAGGCCATGTTCTTGAAGATTGGCTCAGCCACATAGAGCAGCTTGTCGTTCTGACAGGTGGTGACATCCAGTGGGTATGAGACCCAGGACTCACTATTGGTCAGACGGATGGAGGATTCGAGGACAGGGATGCTGAAGTTGAGTCCCATGAGCCAAGCCTTCAGCTGCGGAGCAGCGATAGGGTGGTTCAAGGTGACGAAGATGTGGCCGCTGAGTTCCTTTTTCTTTTCCAGCCCATAGCTGGAACTGGCTTGCCAGATGTAAGACACGTCGCCCAGACCAATGGTGTTCATGAACTCATCAGCATTGCTGAAGGGTGCGTCGTCTAGGTCTAGGCAGAGCCATGATGTTGCTGTGTTGGTGCTTGTTGCTCCTTTTCTTGATTCATCGTTCAAGTCACGACTGATGATCCCTTTGATCAAGCACGGCTTGCTATCAGATAAGGCCCGTTGTACCAGGGCGGCGTGGAATTCACGCAGTGATTTGATCTTGACTTCTTCTGATGTGAAGTTGGCTACGTTGGGGTAGGAGGACTTAACAATCTTGCCTCCCACTTTGGCGATTGTCTTGGTGAGTGGCTGCTTTGCACTCAGGAAGAATAGCTTGATCATCATTGACCTTCTTATTGGTTGTTTCAGCGGAGACCGATCAGTCTCTAACAGAGTGTGAAAGAGCGCAAGTTACTATGCCAAAAGATTTTGTTTCACGGCAAAAATGGCCCTTACAAAACTCCTTACAACTTACAAAGTTTTGGGTGTTTTGGCAGTGCTTGCCTGCGTCGTCCCCGGTACGAGGTACGAGGGATGAGGCGCTATGGGCTTAGGACTGAGGACGGATTGTAAGTTTGTAAGGATTTTATGGCTTAACCAAGCCTTCCTTACGATCTTACAATCTTACAATTTATTATTAGAGAGAATAAGAATAAACAAAAAGTCCTAAACAACTTTCTGTATAGGTGAGTAGAACCCAGATCGTAAGAATGTAAGGCTCCGTGGAACATCCTTGCTTTCGTCATACTCCGTCGTTGGTGTCAGCCCCATAGTTTCACGTTGGCCGCGACGAAGCACCACGCTCCGAAGAGCGTAGTGCGACGTGATGGGTTATGCCGGTTGAGTTTCAGTGGACTCGACACGACGTAGGCTCGGGTAGCACTCCTTGTTCAGCGTGACGATCATGTCGCGCAGGATGGGAATGTCACCGGCACCGAGTCCGTCGCCACTGCGTCCGAACAGCACGTTCTGCACGGCCTTGTTCTGTGCAGCGTTGAGTGCGCTGAACATCTTGGCGGTCAGCATCTCCTTGCGTTGTGCAGAGAGATCGTTCCAGCAGTCGTCGTCCTCTGTGGCGTTGGCGTTGTGGAACACCTTGTCCAGTACGAACTCGATCTCGCCACGCCGAGTGCTACGTGCATCGGCCATGGCCTGATCCAGCGAGTGCTGTTGCTTCACGGCCAGTTCGATCTGTTCTTCCGACAGTTCGATGTCCAGTGCCTTGAGCATGTCAGCGGCACCGACGTTGACCATACGCTTGCGCTGCGTGCCGGTCATCATCTTCAGCGTACCGTAGATGCTGCCAGCCCGGTCGATCTCCTGGGCGGTCTCAACGCCCGGAGTTTCAGTTGCCATACGCAGCATGCCGCGCAGTGTGTCGCCCAAAGTGCTGAGTGCACGGTTCTCTTCGAGCAGTGCGTTGTCACCGTCAGGGCCAGCCAACAACTTGTCGAACTCAGCAACGCTGATGTCCTTGAAGTCGTAGCCGTCACGGATCATGTTGCGAACAACGCTGTCGGCGGCATTGATCAACGTAGCATTGATCGAACCGACGACAGCGAAGAGGGCTTCGCGGCGGATTGCCAGAGGCATGTTGTTGATAGTTTCGGGAAGGTCGAAGTGAATGTTGAAAGCCATGGTGATTCTCCTTTTAGTGCGTAGATGTAGAAGTTAGTGCGTTGCCAGCCAGCCAGAACGATTCAGCGATGTCCGCTTCGTCGTCTTCGCCCTCGGCACGCAAGAGGGCAAGTTCAGGGTTCGTGCTGAAATCAGCGATGTCTTCGTTCATGTGTAACTCCTTGGTTGAGATGACTACACAAGACGAATTCGATACGCAGGGCTTAGCCCTGCGTGTGGCCGGTTACGTTCTCCGGCGACTGGCGGCTACCAGTCCGATGAGGTGTCCTTCGAGCAGGCTTACCATTGCCCCATTCATAAAGGCGCTCGGTTCAATTGCTTTATCACTCGCTGAACGGGCGAGTCGCCAGCAGGCAGAGGAGGTCGCTAGTCCTCTGCCAAGTGTGGCAATTTCAGTTCGCCGGATAACAACGAATCCGGCCTTCCAGTCGGTAGTGACGGCCACGGCCATCAACCAACGGGTATTTGTCCTGCGGCATCTGGTTGCTCGCACGTAGTGCTTCGAGCAACCCAGTGGCTTCAAACAACTGCTTGCGCAGATCGTAGTTCTCCGCACTGAGCAGTTGGTTCTTCTGCAACAGTTCAACCTTGGTGAGTCGAGTCATGGTTTTCTCCTCATGCGAGGGAGTACCGCCCCCGCGATTAGTGCGCAGATCATGGCTGCGAAGCCACCGTTCATGCTGCCTCCGTGCAGTGTGAAGACCAGCACAAAGACACCACATTCGATGGCGAAGGCGAAATACTTACCGTTGATGACCTTGTGATACATGCTCCAAACACCAAGGAACATGATCAGGCCGTAGAACAACGGCATCATGTCAATGTGGGCTATCCCCATACGTGGCTCCTTGAAAGAGGGACAGAGGGCCGAAGCCCTCCGCTGTTAGCTGACGAACGGTGCACGCTCTACGTCGTACACATCCTTCACGATGCTGAAGAAGTTGCGCGATGCGGCGAGGTTGCGACCTACGGTGACAGCAAAGGTGGACGGTGCCTTGGCTGGTGCGGACTGAGCACGAAGGGCAGCAGCCTTGGCGCGGTAGTCAGCGATGGGATCGACGTTTGTATTGGTGGACTTGGTAGCCATGGTGAATCTCCTTGAGATAGATGTGAAAGGTAAGAACTACACAACCCGGAATCGAAACGCTGAGCTTGCGAAGCGTAAAAGGGACTCCTAAGTTTCTGGAACGGAAATCCGAATCCGAAGTGGGGTGGTGCTAAGCACGAGGTAGGGGAGGGCACTACGCCGTATAAATTCTGCGAAGTTTCGTAGCTCTATATGCCAAGTGCGTAGTCCGAGGTATTCCGTTCCGAAGTACCCCACCCCTTGTGGACTTTCACGAAACAGCCCATAATTTTTCAAAATTTTTCGGGGAAACCACATGCCAAAAGCATCACCCAACAAGTCCAGAGCGAAATCAGTGCTCACAGAGAAGCAAGATGTCTATGTCGAAGCCAGGATGGACGGGGCAAGCAAAACCCAAGCAGCAAAGATCGCTGGCTACAAACCTGGGGCTTCTGGAGTAGTGGAAAAAAGCGACGACGTTCGTGCAGCACTCTTACATGCTCGGTCAGAGTTATCGAGTGCAACGCAGATCAAACGAGCGGACGTGCTTGAAATGCTCACCGAGGCTTACGACATGGCAAAACTGGCTGCGGAACCGGCATCCATGATCGGAGCAGCACGCGAGATCGGGAAAATGCTGGGCTTCTACGAACCTGAAGTGATCAAGCTGCAGGTCAGCAGTGATCAGGCCAAGCTGCAGCGCAAGTTCGAAGTCATGACTGATGAGCAGCTGCTGGAGATCGCTGAAGGCAAGGCGCTGGTTGTTGAAGGCGAGTTCAAGAGGGTGTCATGAAGAAGATTCAATACAAGGAATGCACCCGCTGCGGGGCTAGTCGAGACATCAAGACGTTGGATGTCCAGGGAGTCTGCCCTTTCTGCCATGACAAACCGGCACCAGCTGATCCGCCACCAAAGAAGACGCGGCAAAAACGAAGCACGGCGGTCAAAGTCGCACCAGCCAAACAGGAAGAGGTGCGTCCAACACTCTCACGCTCTCCGTCAGACAGTCTTTCAGACGAAGTGCTGGCTCAGCCGTATGAAGCACCGAGTTTCGACAAGGTTCAGGCAGAGAAGCACCCGCAACAGGAGTTGGCGATGCGCCAACTATGCCGTCGTCGCCTGATGCCATTCATCAAACGCTTTCGTCCCAAGTACACGGCTGGCTGGGCACATGAGGACATCTGCAAGCGCCTGGAACGATTCATTGAAGCGGTGGAGCGAGGTGAGTCGCCACGGATGCTGATCATGTGCCCACCACGGTTCGGCAAGTCTGAGATTGGCTCTCGCCACTTCGCCCCTTGGGCCTTGGGTCGCCATCCCGATTGGGAAATCATCGCGGCCAGCCACACCAGTTCTCTGACACTTTCTTTTTCGAGGTACATCCGTGATCTTCTTCGTGACCCTGCTTACCACGCTGTGTTCACCGACACGAGACTTGATCCGCAGTCCCAGTCGGTTGAGAACTGGAACCTTACTGCTGGCGGTGGCTACCTTGCTGCTGGTGTTGGTACAGGTATTACTGGTCGCGGCGCACACATCCTCCTGCTCGATGACTTGGTAAAGGACATCGAGGCGGCGGACTCACCCACGATCACCGGCAACACCTGGGAGTGGTACGGCTCTACGGCCTACACCCGACTGGCTCCTGGCGGTGGGGTGCTTGGCATCATGACATGGTGGTCAGAAGCGGACTGGGCCGGTCAGATTCAAGCGGTGATGGCTACCGGCGAAGGGGATGTCTTCGAGATCGTGAAGTACCCGGCCATCAACGAGGATGGCAACGAGTACATCCTTGAGAAGATGCCTGGGCGACCCATCGTCCAGATTCCTCTGGGTCAAGAAGTACCCGAGGACGCCGTGCTAACTCGCCCGTACATGACGGCGATTCACCCAGCACGGTACGACACCGAGGCGATGCTGCGCATCAAGCGCAATCTGATCGCTACCGGGCAGAAGCGGGTATGGCAGGCCCTGTACCAGCAGAACCCTATTCCTGACGACGGTCTGTTCTTCACCAAAGAGATGTTTCAGTACTACCCAAGCCTGCCACCGCGTGAGCAGTGCCGGGTCTATCAGGCATGGGACTTCGCTATCACCGAGGACAAGGAAAGCGACTACACGGTGGGTTCGACGATCTGGCAGGACAGCTACGACAACCTCTACGTGGTGGACGTGCGGCGCTTCCGATCATCGGACTCCGGGTACATCGTGGACACCATGCTCGACTATGCCCGTGAGTACGGCGCTGACTTGCTTGGGTTCGAAGATGGGCAAATCTGGAAGACGATGGAGTCCCAGTTCACCAAGCGCTGCGCAGAGCTTCACTACTACCCCAGCTACGAAGTCCTGAAACCTCTGACTGACAAGATGGTGCGTGCCCATCCTCTGCGGGGTCGTATGCAAGCAGGGAAGGTGTTCTTTGGCAAGAACGAACCCTGGTTCACGAACCTCTTCAACGAAATGACCCGGTTCCCAGCTGGTAAGCACGACGACCAGATCGACTCCCTGGCATGGACGGTGCGCTTGACCCTTGGTCAGACACCACCTCGTCTGCCCGACAGGACGCCCAGGACGAAGAGTTGGAAGGACAAGTTATCCATCACTGGAGGACGTGGCGCGAGCCACATGGCAGCATGAAGATCATCAGCGGGAACATCAATCGCCTTACAGCTAGTGCTATTGGGTTGGGAGTGGCCTTCTTGAAAAAGAAGAAGAAGTACGTCGCTTCGATGGGTGGTGCAGCGGACGTAATGCTCCGTGTCGATCCGAAGGACAACAAGGTCGAGGTGCAAAGCAACTCGTATCAGGTGCTGATGGATTCCGAAGGGCCGTTGAACACTGGGACGCTGGGGTCTCAACTTGGTTTGGTACGCGGAGGGGTCATCTTCCTACCTGGGGTGAATAAAACGGTGATGAGTGTCATCAATGAGGATGGAAGTTTTTCTGGTCGAGTGCTAGACCCGGAGACAAATCGCCCTTTGAATGCGTATGACACATTTCCACCTGGGATTTACTTTGTGAATAAGAATCTCGGGTACAGCGTGCAGGGTGATCTTTATCGCTACAACCCGGATTCAAATAAATGGGAGGTAAGCAAGCTGTTCCAAACGTGGAATACCGTTGTTACTCCGCCTGTCGGGTTAACGACTGCTGACAGGGTATATGCAGTCTTCAGTGTAAAAGGTAAAGTATTTGTCACAAGTTCTCAAAATGAATCAACGATTGATAGTAGTCTGAATATCATCGGATTGGTATTTCACAATTTCAATGCGCAAGGTTCGACAGATATTGGTTTTGAACAATGTTTCGTCGCACCTTCAGCTGATGGCACAAAATGGGTGGAAGTGGCGAGGTCGAATACGGCATATTGCACACCGTCTTGCATCCTCCCATACGGCACAGTAGTTTTTTACAACGCTTTGAATACAACGGTTCCCTGTATTCAAGTGGACACAAGCGGTGTCGGTTGCGTAATGGTCGACACACTTGGTCAAGAGGCCACAACGAGTGCTGACTTTCTAAACACGGACAGCAGTTTTGCAGGCCCACCGAACTACACGGGGTCTAATTACCCGATTACGGGACTACCTTGTCCTGTTTACCAGAGCATTCAACGGAAGATTTACCGATTCAACTACAAGACGAATGTTTGGGAAGTTCATCTGTCGGGTGTTATGTATCCAGGCATCCCTAAATCAAGTCAGGTGACACCGCTTACTTATTTAGGGGTAAGACCTAACGCTGCAACAACACAATATGGTGTCCCTACAACTTACGGGAATGGTGCTTATTCGAGTGGTAAATACACCCTGGTCGCATATTCCCGTACTGCGGATAACCTTCTTTCTACCTTCGATCACACTGACACCTCTGGAAAAACATCCTCAGCGACTGTAGATGGTTTGTACGGAGTTTTTTACAGATACGACAATTTGTCGCAGGTGATCAGTTATCTTGAAATCGAAGGTGTTGTTGTATCACCCATCACCCCAATTATTTATCGCGGCATGTACAAGGTTGCATACGGGAGGATGTTGGTTGCATTTCCTGTTAGCGGTGTACCAGCAGCAAACCAAACCTATCTGCTTATTGATTGTGAAACTCACGAACAGAAGGTTGTCGTCGGCTTAGCCAATATGCACCTTAATCCATACGAAGAGGTTAAGTGGTGGCCGAAAAACTACGTGCAGCCCAAGATCGAGATTCCGACAACTTCCAACACCGTCAATTGGAAGCGTGATGGTTCGGAAGTTCCCGGTTTGGTTGGATCAAGTCTATTGGGTACTTTTTGGACTTCCAGCATCATCCCCAAGCTGGGCGATTCGTGGTTGGCGGCGAACGAGAAGTTAGGTGAATGCCGCTTCATCGTTACCGACAGTGTGGCTTACGACTTTGTGGCGAATAAGGTGCTATTTAACAGTCCGAGCAGCGTTTCTCTCTACACGATTGCTGTGTCTGATAACTACATCGCATACAAAGTCACAGGTGGGAAGATAGAAGTAGTCAGTAGATATGATTCGTCAAAGACGTTGCAGCTTGGAACCTATGACTACGTTGCTTTTGAGTCTGAAGGTATCTTGATTTGCTGGAGCAATAACGGTTCTGCACGGAGGTACGTTGTTGATTACCTCGAAGGTAGTGTCGTGCTAGTTAGCCAGTCTTACATCACTTCCTACCGAGGTTATTGGAATTTTAACGGTGGGAACATTGACGGTTTATCCACTGTACCCCCTTCGATCTTTTACAAGATGACTGACGATAAGGTGTGGTCAGTGATCGTACCTATGGAAGAGGTGTGTGGAAAAGGCGGGGCATTCATGACCATGGCTCAAAACGCCTATGAAATTCCAGCAAGCTCAAATTACTTCCAGGGGTATAACGAACTGCTGACTGTTGGGGAAAAACTCAAGTCAGCACTGGTGGTGACGAACGGTTCTAGCTATCAGGTGTTGATTCCAAAACGCTCATGACTCTGATACACTCTGACGCCATCGCACATATTAAGACTGGAGTCAACCGTGATGGGTGAACTCATCATGCTGTGCTTCCATGCACGAACAAATGCACACGTTCTGCACTTGAAGACTCGCAGCTACGCAGCCCACAAGGCGCTTGAAACCTTCTACGAAGACATCGTTGATCTGGCGGACAAGTTGGCCGAAGCCTACCAGGGCGACTACGGTTTGATCGACAGCTTTCCGTCTAAATACGTCCAACACTCTGACGCACTCGAATTATTCTCTGAGATTTCCGACTGGATTGAAAAGAACCGCTCTCAATGCTGCGACGGGGATGACACCTACCTCCAAAACATCATCGACGAGATCGTGGCCCTCATCCGAGGCACCCAGTACAAGCTCAAATTCTTGAAGTGAGACACCATGCCAGTTAATCCCGAACTCTCCCAGGAACAGTGGCTCCGCTTTCAGTATTGCCGAGATCGCGGCCACCTCGACTTCATCATCAAAGCGGACAAGTGCGAGCAGTTTTTCCGGGGAGAGCAGTGGAATCCCGCTGACTTGGCCTCGCTCAAAGAGCAACGCCGCCCAGCCCTGACTATTAACAAGATTCTGTCCACGGTGGGCACGATCTTGGGTGAGCAAATCTACAACCGCACAGAAATCCTCTATCGCCCGAAGAACGGCTCACCCTCAGATGTGGCTGACGCCCTGACAAAGATGTGGATGCACATCTCCCAGGAGAACCAGCTGCCTTGGGTGCGCTCCGATCTGTTCTGTGACGGGATCATCCGTAGTCGTGGCTTCGTCGAAATGCGAATGAAGTTCGACGACTCCATGCAGGGTGAGATCGACATCAAGAACTTGAACTCCAAGAACGTGGTGATCGACCCGGATGCCGAGGAGTACGACCCGGACTCTTGGAACGATGTATTCGTCACCAAGTGGCTCACCGGACAAGACATCTCCATCCTCTACAACGATGAGGATGCGAAGTACCTGCAAGAGCGTGAGTCATCTAGCTTCGTCTACGGTTTCGACAGCCTGGAACGCACTCGTGATCGTTTCGGTGGTGTGTACCCTGTGACGGGTTACTACGGTATTGGCGACCCGGCCAACGTGCGTCGGAACATCCGTGTGCTGGAGCGTCAGTACCGGAAGCTGGACAAGCAACTTCACTTCGTGGACATCGAGACAGGGGATATGCGCCCCGTGCCAAATGACTGGGATCGGGACAAGATCGCAGCCTTGATCGAAAAAGGTATGGGTCGCATCAGCACCACCAAGAAGCTGGTCAAGCGGATTCGCTGGACAGTGACAGCTGACAACGTGGTTCTGCACGATGAGTGGTCTCCCTACAAGCATTTCACTGTCATCCCTTACTTCCCCTACTTCAGATACGGCCACACGGTTGGTATCGTTGAGAACCTGCTTGGCCCCCAAGAAATCCTGAACAAGGTCTCTAGCCAAGAACTTCACATTGTGAACACCACGGCCAACTCAGGTTGGGTGGTCGAGCAGGACTCGTTGCTGAACATGACCATCGAAGAGCTTGAGTCTCGCGGTGCCCAGACTGGTCTGGTGCTGGAGTTCAAGAAGGGCGCAGAGCCTCCGCAGAAGATCACTCCGAATCAGACCCCAACTGGGCTGGATCGTGTCTCCTACAAGGCCGAGGAGTCCATCAAGTCGATCTCCAACGTCAGCGACTCCATGCAGGGTTTTGACCGCGAGGATGTGGCTGCGAAGGCCATCGCCTACAAGCAGCAACGCGGTAGCGTGAACATGACCAAGGTGCTGGATAACCTTGAGCGTACCGACTACATCATTGCTCGGAACGCCCTTGATCTGATTCAGCAGTACTACACCGAGCCTCGCATCGTCACCATCACCCACATTGATGTGACCCGCGAACCTGAGAACGTCCAGATCAACCAACCTGATCCTGTCAGCGGCGAGATCATGAACGACCTGACGCTGGGTGAGTACGACATCACCGTCACCTCCAGCCCGTACCGCGCTTCTATCGAAGATAGCCAGTTCGAACAGGCGCGTGCGCTGAAGGAAATCGGTGTGCCTATCCCTGACAGCGTACTGATCGAAAACAGCCGCCTGATGCGCCGTTCTGAGATCGTCAAGCAGATGCAGGGTGATCAGAACAGCCCCGAAGCGCAGCGTCAGAAGCAGATGCAAGACGCCTTGCAGCAAGCAGAACTGCAGAAGCTGCAAGGGGAGGGTGCCAATAAGCAGGCTGATGCCCAACTCAAGATGGCAAAGGCTCAGAAGGAAGGCCAGGACGACGGCCAACTTGATCTCTACAAGTTGCAGGAAGAGCTTCAGCTTGAGCGTGAGCGCATGGAGATGGAACTCCAGAAGATGCGCGAAGAGATGGCGTTGAAGCAGGAAGAAATGGCACAGAAACTCGAACTGCAGATGCGTGAGCATCACCAGAAGATGACCATGCAGGCGCAAGACCACGCGCAGCAATCACAGATTCGTGAAGAGGACGCGCTGGCCCAACGGGCGGCGAAACTCCGCGAGCAACAGCAGCAATCTTTCAACACAGCCGGTGACGGCAAACATCCACAGGAGTAATCCGTATGAACCCTCTTCTCATGAAGATGTTGCAACCCTTTATGGCCCCGGAAGATGACGGTGGCAGCGGCGGTGGTGGCGGTAGCCAAGATCGCGGCGACAACCTCGATAACGGTGGTGGTAACGATAACGGTGGCGAAGGCTCCGGCGAAGGCGGTGGTGAAGGTGGTGGTGAAGGTGGTGAAGGCTCCGGCGAAGGGTCTAATGCAGAGGCTGCGGCTGAAGCAGAACGGCTGGCCGCTGAAGCAGCTGCCCGTGACAAGGACGGCAAAACCGACGATCAGCCCCGTGACAAGGATGGCAAGTTTGCCAAGAAGGATGTCATTCCCAAGGAGCGATTCGATCAGGCTGTGAACAAGGAGCGTGAAGCTCGTGAAGCTGCCGAGCGTCGTGCTGCTGAGTTGGAAGCCAAGCTCAAGCAGGAAGAAAAGTCCGAGGACTTGAAGAAGATGGAACAGACCGTTGAGGAGCTTGAGGCAAAGCACGCCAAAGCCCTGGTCGATGGTGATCACGAAAAGGCCACCAGCTACATGAAGGAAATCCGCCTTGCCGAGCGGAAGATCGCTCGCATGGAGAGCGAAGAGAAAACTACGGCAGCTACTGCCCAGGCTGTTGAGCAGGTTCGTATGGATGCGGCCATTGCCCGGTTGGAGTCCGACTATCCTCAGTTCAACGAGAATAGCGAAGTGTTCGATGAAGACCTCGTTGACCTCGTGCTTGCCGAGCAGCAACGTTTGATCCGTGAGCAGCGCATTGCACCTTCAGCTGCTCTGCTCAAGGCTGCTGAGAAGATCGCCAGCAAGTTCATCAACACCTCCGAAAAGAAGGAGGAGGGTGAAACCAAGGGTCTTGGTAAGGCCAAGGGTGAGGATCGCAAAGCCACCCAGGTGGACAAGAACCTCGACACCTCTAAGCGTCAACCCGGTAGCATGCGTGACTCTGGTAAGGACAGCGACAAGTCCGGCGAGCAGAAGATCGACGCCAGCCGACTGACCCGTGAGGAGTTCGACGCTCTACCCGAGGCCACTCGCAAGCGTCTGCGGGGTGACGAGGTATGAGCCGCATCATTGCAGTTGATTTCGACGGCACTTGTGTGACGCACGAGTTTCCTGCTATTGGGCGCGATATTGGGGCGGTTCCAGTGTTGCGGCGATTGGCTGAAGAAGGTCACCGCTTGATTCTCTGGACGATGCGTAGTGGTGAACATCTTGAAGCTGCCGTCCAGTGGTTTTCAGACAACGGTATTCAACTCTGGGGTGTGAATCGAAATCCTGACCAACACACATGGAGTGAGAGTCCGAAGGCTTACGCTCAGATGTACATCGACGACGCTGCCCTGGGCACACCGCTGGTACTTCAAAACAACGGTCGCCCGTATGTGGACTGGCAAGCTGTATCGGAAATCTTATTTGGAGAAAAGCAATGAGCTACGCCGACTTCAAGAAGATGGACGACATCGCTCGTATTTGCCACGAGGTAAACCGCGCCTATTGCCAGTCCTTGGGTGACATGTCTCAACCATCCTGGGAGGATGCTCCTGAGTGGCAGCGAGAGTCCGCCCGTATGGGGGTCGATCTGCACTTGATGGGTGACTTCGGCCCCGAGGCCAGTCACATCAGCTGGATGAAGCAGAAGCTCGACGACGGCTGGAAGTACGGCCCTGTGAAAGACCCTGAGAAAAAGGAGCATCCGTGCTTGGTTCCTTTTGCTGATCTGCCGAAGGAGCAACAGGCGAAGGATTTCATCTTCCGTGCTGTTGTCCATTGCTTCAAAGAATGATTCGTAGCGAAAGGGGGTGATCCTAGTGGCAGGAAAGAAGAAAGGTGGCGGCAAGAAGTGCTAAGTAGTCTTGCGCACTCTTACAGCCTCTGATATTCTCCGCTCCATGTTCTTCGGAACCGATTGGCACCCGTAAGGTGCCAACCTCTTGGGGTTTGTACCAAGTCTCGCTTAGCAGAGCGCATCTGCCCGGCTCGTCACCGTTAAAGGTCGTTCGTTTCGCCGCTCACAGCGACATGTGGGATGCAAAGACGCCGCATTAGATAGCGTCAGATTCGTTCGACATTTTTAACGTGATAGGAGCCTCAAATGGCAAATACCAATTTTGGTCTATTGACCAATGAACAGAAGACCATCTGGTCGATGGACTTCTGGAAGCAAGCCCGTAACTACTCTTTCGTCAACAAGTTCCTGGGCAAAGATTCCAACTCCATGATTCAGCACATCGACGAGCTGAAGAAGACGGAGAAGGGCGCTCGCGCTGTGATCACCCTGGTTGCCGACATGGAAGGCGACGGTGTGGTTGGTGATCGCACCCTGAAGGGCAACGAGGAAGTCCTCAAGTCCTACGATCAGGTGATCCGCATCGACCAAATGCGTAACGCTAACCACAACGAAGGTCGTATGGCTGACCAGAAGTCCATCGTGACTTTCCGCGAACAGTCCCGCGACAAGCTGGCCTACTGGCTGGCTGACCGTATCGACCAGCTGGCTTTCCTGGCCCTCTCCGGTGTGACCTTCGACAAGACCAACAAGGGTGCTTCCCGCCTTGGTTCCGATCTGGTCAACCTGGAATTCGCTGCTGACGTGAAGGCACCCACCAGCAAGCGGAATCTGACCTGGGACGGTCACAGCACCAAGTCTCTGCTGGTCAACCAAGGTACTGGTGGTATCACTGCCGGTCTGAGCGGTACTGGTGACTATCCCACTTGGGAAATGTTCGTCCAGGCAAAAGCCTATGCCAAGGACAACTACATCCGTGGCACGCTGAGCACCGAAGGTGAAGAGCTTTACCACGCCTTCCTGACCCCTCAAGCCATGGCTAAGCTCAAGCTCGACCAGACCTACCGCGACAACCTGCGCTACGCCCAAATGGGTAAGGGTGATCAGTCCAGCTTCATGACTGGTTCTTCCGTGAAGGTTGACGGCATCGTCCTGCACGAGTTCCGCCACGTCTACAACACCGCTGGTGCTGCTTCCGGTTCCAAGTGGGGCGCTGCTGGTGCTGTTGATGGTTGCCAAATCCTGTTCTGCGGTGCCCAAGCTCTGGGTATGGCCGACATCGGCAACCCCGAATGGGACGAGCAGGAAGACGACTACGGCAACAGCTTCGGCATCGCCGTTTCCAAGATTCTGGGTTTCCTGAAGCCCCAGTTCTACACCCAGTACTCCGGCAAGACCGTGCAAGACCACGGCGTCCTGTCGATCTACTGCGCTCAATAAGGAGACATCACCATGTCGAAACTGCTTGCTTCTCGCGGCGCTCAATGGCCTCTGTTCCAAGAGTTCATCTTCAACTTCAATGACTGGGCTGTTGACAGTGTTGATGGTTCCAAGAAGACCTTCGGCGCAGCTGTGACCAACTCTGGCACCGTTACCGCCATCGACCCCGCCACTGGCGACACCGTGCCTCTTCTGGTGTCCGGCACCGGCATCGTCCTCGACGCCATCCCCATGCCAATTGGTGCTGTGCTTCAGGACGTGAAGGCTTTCGTTGAAACCGCCTTCGCCGGTATCGGTGCTTCCGCCACCCTGTCTCTGGGTGTTGCCGGTAACACCACTGCTGTGGTGAATGCTGCTGACTTGGACGCCGCCACAAGCGGTAGCCAACTCACCGTGGCTTCCTTCAGCCCCACCCTGTGCAACAACGGTCAGAACCTGCGTCTGACCTTGGCAGGGCTTGCTGCCACCGCCACCGCTGGTCGGGTACGGATTCGCGTCCAGTACACCATCGACGGGCGCGTCACCGAAAACTCTATCAGCTGATAGAGCCTGCAAACAACGGGGCTTCGGCCCCGTTGTTCTATCCATCGTTGTTAGGAGACTTCCATGGCTAATTTTGTTCTGAACCGCATCCACAACCTGATCGAACGTGGTCACAACATCCGTTTCGAGAAAGGTCAACCCACCTACGTGCCCCCTGAACTCCACAAGTCTGCCATCGCTATCGGCGCAGACCCGGTTGATACCGAAGTGGACATGGGTGGTGACGAAGAAGGGACAACCGTCCAACTGACCCCTGAAGAACGCAAGGCTGAGTTCATCAAGGTGTTCGACAAGTTGGTGGCTACCAATGACCGGGAAGACTTCGATGCTTCCGGTACACCCACATTCGAAAAGCTGCGTGCCATGCTGCCCTTCAGCATCAGCAAGAAGGAACGCAATACCGCTTGGCAAGAGTACGTGGCCTCTAAGGAAGCCTGATCGTGAACGCCCAAGAGTTGTACGACGCCTTTCGCTCCGACGTAGTGGACACGGCGAAGCCGTATCTTTGGAAAGACGAAGAGGTCTTCCGCTACATGGATGCGGCCTACAAGATGTTCGTGCGACTCACGGGTGGCATTGCAGACATCACAACCAGTGAGGTGTGCAACGTTGATTTGGTGGCGGGTACAGACATGTACGATCTGCACCCGTCCATCCTGCGCATCATGGGGGCAACGCGACTCTCTGATGCCGGTATCGTCGAGGTGATCAACCAGACCGATACCCCGAAGCTGTTCAAGAGCGCCTACGATTACGGCCAGTTCCGCCAATTCATGATGACCAACACACCTGGGCCTGTGCGCTATCTGGTCATTGGTCGTCAGCGCGGAAAAGCAAAGACCATTCAAATCCCAGCGGAAAACGACACCCTCTTGTTGGACGTGTTTCGCTTACCCCTGAACACTATCACCGATGAGAACGGCCTCATGGACGAGGTTCGTGAAGATCATCATCTCTACTTCTTGGACTGGATGAAGCATCTGGCGTACAAGAAGAATGACTCTGAGACTTTCGACAAAGGCAAGAGTCAGGAATACAAGCAGTCATTCGAAGAGTATTGCGCCAACGTCAAAGCCGAGTGGGAGCGGTACAAGCACAAAACACGCATTGTGGCCTACGGAGGACTCTGATGAGCGCAATCGAACCTGTTCATGACCTCGAAAGCGTGGAAATGCCCATGCGCAGAGCTACTGACAAAGACCCGACGGTATCACTCCACGTTATCAAGCTCATGGACAAGAAAATGGACGCCCACGCGGCGGAAGTGCAGAAGATGCTATCCACTCACACGAACGAAGAGATGGAGCGGTATCGGGAGATCATCGAAGGTAACGCTGAGTTGCGTGATGCTTTGACAAGCCATATCGAGAATAGCGAGCATCGCCACAACATCTTGTCGCAAAGTTTCCACGAGTACGCCGAGCGTATGGAGAATTTCTGCAAGCAGATCGCACAGGCGTTTCCGAAGGATGATGAGGGTAAACCCGACTTCCGTGGTCATGGTAAGGCTCATGAATCATGGATGGAGTCTGCACCTTCAGACAAAGAACTGATGGAGTACGTGAAGGCTCAGAAGGCGAAGGACGAAGAGTCGAGTGCAGACTTCAAGTTCTATCGTCGTGCTGCTGTTGTGGCCGTGTTAGGCCCACTCAGCATTTGGGCTGCAACAACCTTGTATCACGCAGCTGTACCTCAAGCCGCCCCGGCAACACCAGTAGTTAAGGAGCAAGCCAAATGATGACCCTTCTCTCTTTCTTCGGCGGAACAGCCTTCCGTCTGATTTTTGGTCAGGTGATGGACTGGTTGAATAAGCGTCAGGATCACCTGCATGAAATGGATTTGATGCGGCTGCAGAATGAACTGGAAGGAAGTCGCCACGAGCGTGATTGTGCTCGGATCAAACTTCAATCCGATCTGAATGTGCGTGAGGTTCAGGTGGTATCCGAAGCGAACATCGCCAAGGGTGAGATGGACGCATTCATTGAGGCGGTCAAAGCTACCGCTGTCAAGACTGGGCTACCTTTTGTTGATGGTTGGAACGCTTGCATTCGCCCAGCTGGGGCCACAATCGCCCTGGTTGTCTGGGTGGTCAGTATGGCTGTGGCAACCGCCTTGTCGGACTTCGACAAGGAGTTGATCGCTGCCTTCCTCGGTATCTTCATCGGTGATCGCATCCACAAAGGGATTGGGAAGTGATCGAAGAAAGGCTCATTGAGTTCTTCACGCTGGCTCGCCGGTTTGAGGGATGTAGGCTGACTCCTTACCTTTGCCCAGCTGGTGTATGGACATGCGGTTGGGGAAGTACCGGCGTGGATGTTTTTCCAGGTAAACCGTGGACTCAAGAGTATGCAGACCAAAGGCTTGAGCAAGACGCTATCAAATTTGCGCAGGGTGTTCTCCGCGCATCGCCGCGATTGGTTCATGAGAAAGACGCAAGGCTCAGCGCGATTACGGACTTCTCCTACAACCTCGGTCTCGGAGCTTACAAAGGATCAACACTCAGAAAACGAGTCGATGAAGGTAACTGGGCAGATGTCCCTGCCCAACTCATGAAGTGGGTTCGCGGAGGAGGGCGCATTCTCCCCGGTCTTGTTAAACGTCGGGCAGCTGAAGCTGCGCTTGTGGGGTAAGTCATGGCTGCGAACAAAGATTTCGTTATCGAACAAGGCAAAACTTTTCAACAGGTGTTGCGATGGGAAGCCCCTCCGATCATTTACAAACCGATCACGGGTGCCACTCAAGCCGCACCTGTTCGGATTACTGCCCCTGCTCATGGTATCCCACCCGGTTGGAGGGTTGCTGTTGTGTCTGTCAAAGGCATGACTGCGCTAAACGCCGAGAGCAATCCGCCGAAGGACAAGGACTTCAAACCGGCAACGGTGGTGGATGTTGACCATGTTGAACTCAACGGCGTCAACGCATCCGACTACAAGGCGTATGTGAGTGGAGGCTATCTTCAGTTCAACACCCCTGTACCGCTTGCTGGTTACACGGCCAGAATGTCTATCAAAGACAAGGTGGGTGGAACTGAGTTGTTGAGCCTGGACACAACCAACGGATTTATCGTTGTCTCCGATACTGACAAAACCATTCGTCTTGAAATCGACGCGGTGACGACAGCTGGCATTACCTGGGCCAAAGGCGTATACGACCTTGAAATGATCAGCCCTGACGGCATCGTTGTAGCCCTCCTGGCAGGTTCTGTCACGGTAAGCAAGGAAGTCACCAAGTAGGGAATCACCGCTCACGTTGAGGTTGCTATGGATCAAATTTACTGCCTTGAAGACGTGAGTGACATCAATGTGTTCACCGATAGCCGCGAGCTTAATGTTTCGGTGAACGTTGAAGAGATTTCGGTCAGGACGGACTCAACGCAAATTCATGTCGCCACGTCTGTGAGCGAGATTTATGTTAGGGAACTGAAATGACAGATGTGGTGTCGCTTGATCGTCGTGAAGTCCACGTCGTTTCACTCGGTGGGGTTGGGCCTCCTGGCCCACCGGGTAGCGGTGGAGGAGGGGAGGTATTCGCCCTCGACGTGGTTCCTACTTCTACAGGTATCGTAGGTAGCAAAACCTACGAGCCGAACACCACCCCTCCGAATGTGGAGCTTCATCAGTGTCTTTCAGACACCCCGAATGTGCGCGTGTTGCTCGGGTGTGAGGGTGGTGCTGACAAGTACTCCCCGTCAGTCACTGTGAACGGTGTAGCAGCCGTGCTGACAGAATCAACCACCAAGCGTTGGTTCACTGGTTATGCTGACATCACCCTCTCTGCAGGTATCAATACCGTCAACGTTGTGTCCGATGCTGGTGGCACTGACACAGTGATTGTGGAGGTGTTGGGGGCAGGGCCTGAGATCACATCAATCACTTTTGGCCCATACCCAGGAACCCAAACAGAGTTGAAGGCTGGTGATCAAATCTCGGTCACTGTCCACACCGACGCTGATGCTACTCAAGTGACCGTTCTTCCTCAAGGTGCGACGGCTGGAAAAACCTTGACGGTTACAGGTGGTGTGGCTACAGGGGTGATTGACATCAGTGCCAATAGTGGAAACCTGCCGATCACAGCGCGTGCCAGGAACAGCTTTGGCACTTACGGCAATGACTTCCAATCTTCCACCCTTGTGCTTAACCAGACGACACCAACGATCACCAACGGTGGTGTGAGCTACCCTTCTGGTCAACAGGGTTTGAATACGGGTGATACCGGGACTGTGAATGCCCCAGTGAGTGATGCCGACACGGTTATCTACTCAAGCACCCACTTGTCCATCAGTAACCCAAATACATACGAAGTCAACAAGACCGTACAGCCGACTTTCACAGGGTATGAAGGTAGCGGGTGGAACTACACAATCACAGCCCACCGTGCGGCCAACGACACCACCACGACAGCAAACATCCTTGTTCGCATCGCCACTGTGGCACCTACCGCCTACATCATGACGAGTCCTGCTGGACGTATGGTAAGTTCCCCCACTGGTATCGACTATGAAGTCCGGGTATATCCTGACCAGTTGGTATCAGCTGCCCCAACCCTGAATGCCAGCGTAGGTGCATGGCAAGGAAGTTGGACACTCGTCGGTTCCTACTGGAAGCGCCTGCTGCGTATCTCAGATGCCGTTGCTCGCGGTGTGGCTAACTTCTCTGGGTTGTCTATCACAGGCCCTTCGGGTATTGCCGGTTCAACAATCAGCAGTGGTTCTGCCTTCACAGTGGGTGGGTTTTCATCTCGCACATTGACGATCCCGGCCTTTAGTCGAGTCGTTGCAATCGGTGTTAACGTTGGCGACGAGACCAAAGTCAGTGCTCAGATCGTCGGCGGTGCCACGCTGACTCGATACACGGATTCAGCTGTTCGCAGCAACGGTTTCTACATCTCGGACGCTTCTGGTAACTACTCTCCAACAGGGGGCTATCTTGCGCTCTCTGATACAATCTTCGCTGGCTCTAACACATCTGGAACGCTTCAGGTGACAGTTCAGGAGGTTGCATAGTGGCTGATTTTCAGACGTTCGTTCAAACGGAGTTGCCAAAGCGCCCCTTCGTCAATGGTGACGGGGCACCTGGGCAAGCTCTCGTTCGTTCGAGTGATCCGACTCACCCACTAGAACTGGTCTGGGCCGACATCTCCGGTGGTGGCGGTTCCCCCACACCCGCGTTCTCCCTGGAGGCGGGTGAGGACTTGCTCAAAGGCACACCTCTGAAAGTGGTGTCCAACAAAGTGTATGCAGCTGATCAGCTGAGTGATCCCAACGTCGTTGGTTTGGCTGGTGCTGATACATCTCTTGGGTTCTCGTGCCCTATTTCCGTATCTGGCACTCTAACGCTCTCTGGTCTAACGGCAGGGTCTCCCTACTACGTTGGCACAGGTGCAATAACAAACGCATCACCTGTTTCAGGTTTCTTGATTCGTATCGGCATGGCTGTGACGGCTTCAGTCTTGCTAGTCAACATTGAAGAGCCGATCTTTCTCGCATAAGGAGCAACATCATGGCTGTCCAAAAACCTCTTGTCATCATCAACGGTCAAATCCAGCAAATCCCTGCTGGCGATACTTTGTCCGCACCTTCCTCCGTAGCTGAAGTCGATCTGGTTAACGCTTCGAACGACAACCCTGGTGCGATCACTGTCGGTTGCCCGGTCTACGTGTCTGGTGCCAACTCTGTCGACAAGGCTCGTGCAAACGCATCTGCTACCTGCAAGGTGTTCGGTCTTGTCAAGGACACATCTATCGCCTCCTCCAGTTCCGGCATGATCCAGACTGACGGCATTCTGGTTGCCAGCACCGCTCAGTGGGATGCCGTTACCGGCCAAACAGGTGGTTTGACTCCCGGAGCTATTTATTACCTCGATGACACTGCCGCAGGGAAGCTGACCACCACAGCCCCCACAAGCTCCGGTGCTTATGTCTACATCGTTGGTAACGCTCTCTCCAGCACAGACTTGAACATCGACACTGACCGCACAGGTGTTCTGCTGGCTTAAAGCATGACCCAACGCCGACCTCTCGTCATTATCAACGGGCAAATTCAAGAACTGCCTGTTGGTGACTCCACCCCCGGTGTAGGGGGTGGAGGGACGAAGGTTGCCAAATGCAATGTGATTGGAAATCTAGCTGTTCAATCAGGCACGGTTCGTTGGTATCCAGAGGACAACATCGGCCTGATCAAGATGTATGCAAGTCTAGGTACAGCACCTCAAAACGGGTCTGCAGTTTTCAACGTTAAGAAAAACGGAACCTCGATTGGGACAATCACTGTTCCAGCTGGGGCGTATGTATCAAGTGATGTATCGCTGAGTGAAACCGCTACGCGGGATGACTATCTCACAGTCGATACAACCCAAGCAAACGGTGGGGCCAATGCCACCATTTGCCTTGTTTACCAGTGAGGTGAATCATGGCCGATCAGTACGCAGGATATGACATCGTTCGACTCAATATGTCGGGCGCAAACAACGGGACAACGTTCTCTGATTCTCTCGGTCACACCTTCACTGGTGGCACTGGGGTTGTAACGAGCACTGCTCAAAAACGCTTTGGTACATCCTCTTGCTACTTGCCGGGTAATACCAATTTGCTTGTGGGTGCAAACTCCAGCGACTACAACCTCGGAACGTCAGACTTCAGCATTGACTTCCTGATGTACGTTACCTCGCCAACTAACATGAACCTCTTCTCCCTGACGGACGGGGTGGCACAAGGTGGCGCTGGTGAAGCCCTGCGGTTGCTGTATGACGTGAGTAAGCGTCTGACCCTGTACCTTCAGACAAGCGCAGGTGCAGCATTGCTGCAATCAGCATCGGCCACTTGCAACTGGCTCCCAGGTCGCTACAACCATGTCTCTCTGAACCGATACGGCACTGCGTTGATCATGACCTTCAATGGTCGTGTTGTAGCAACAGCAGCTATTGGTTCCGGGGTATCTATCAACTTCAACAGCAGTATGCAACTCGGCATCGGTGGTCTGATCGGAGTAGGTGGCCCTCAAGGTAATGTGCAGTACTTCCGCATGACGAAGGGTGTAGCACGCTACACCGGGCCTCACGTACCCCCTGTCGACGGTGCGTTCAACACCTTCGGCAACAACGTGGTTACGAGCAGCATCGGCACCTACACCCGCCAAGTTACCAATGCGGGTGAACCGAACCCTGACGCCCTCATCGCTTCTGTCGATGCAGCCATTGTCGATCTCGGTTGGAGTGCCTATGACACGGTTTACAACGTCGGTCAGGTGCAGAAGGTGTACCGCTGTCTGAACAAAGATGGGGTCACTTACAAATACGTAGTCATCTTCTGGGACAAGACCATTCAGTCCTTCCACATGACAAGTTGTGAGTCATGGGATTTGACTAACCAAGTGATGACGAACGAGTGCTACATCGGCAACCGCGCCCTTCGTCATGGGTACAGCACTTTCGGTACTGATGTGGTCATCTTCGGTTCGAGTCGCCACCTTGGCATCATGTCGTTTGTTCAGAACAGCCCGAGCAACTGGCAGATGTGTGTCGAGCTTGAGCGAGAGGCTGCTGAAGACACAGCAGCAGCTGGTTTCCCCACATGGGGTATGACCAACGGGGCTTCTTGGGTCAACCAAGTAGCAGGCTGGGCCAACAACGACTGGATTTCCCTCCCCCGTACTCGGGATGGTCGCAGTGGCCCCGCCACAGCAACCTTGCAGAACCAGCAAATGCAGTTTGCTCACGGAACCTATGGTCTGCAATACACCAGCAAATTTGCTGACGACATTCGTACTTCCAATGCTGTGTGGGGGCCACTGAAGCACGCTTGGGATTCTGGCAAACGTCTGGTTTCCAGCCCCAAGTTGATCACCGTTGATACCGCCAGCCTTGGTCTGGTATCCATCCACGGACGTACATTTGGTCTGAAGGCAGTTCCTAACGTTGGGAACCTGATGGACAAGGTGAACCTTCCGGTGGACAGTGATCTGTTCTACGCTGCTGGAGGAACTGGACAAGATCACTGGGTGCTCCCTATCAACTACGATGCAGCAAGTTCTTGTGCTGTTCAAGGTAGCTGGCAACCAACCACTAACTCCTACGCCCAGACACAGGTGGCGTATGCCATGGCTTTTACAGGTGTAGCGGTGTATCACGCTACTGCCAGCGGGGTGTACAAGACAGACTTTAGCTCCGGTAATACCACTGCTGTGTCCGGCCCTACAGGTGTTGTCACCGACATTTGCTTCGATGGTCAGTACGTCTACGCTGCAACAACGGCTGGTGTTTCCCGCATCGACACGTTGAACGGTGATGCACACACATCCTTGACCATTGGCACAGGTGGTATCCAAGCCTTGTGCTGGGACGGCCACAACCGCTTGTTTGCAAGTCAACGTACAGCATCAAACGGTGGCGGTATTTACGCTATCGACACAGGCTCATTTACCCAGTGGGGCACTACCACCACCTTATCCGGTAAGACTTCAACAAGCACTGTGATGGGTCTCGCTTGCGACGGACAAGACACTGTGTTGGGGATGTTCGGCAACACCACTACGGCGGCTGATATGGGTCTCGTGGGGATCACCATGAGCACCAATGCTGCTGCGTGGATCACTAGCCCAGTTACTGCACTTGCTGTTTATACCTACGGCTGCACATGGCACGGTCAGTATTTCAGTATGGCTTACGCCACCAGCAACACGACATCAGGGGGCACAGTAGGGGCACATCTGATCACTAATGCAGGTGCACTTTTCAAAAATACGATCAGCGTCACAGCGGGTAATGAATCTCACACAAATGGCCTAGCTAAGTGCGTGACCATGCGGACACCTAACCACATGGGGGTGTTTGTACCTAGTACTTTCGCTGGGCAGTCATTTAGCACAGGTGACGGGGGTGGCGCTGGCGCTGTGGGTACTGCTACGGCAGGAAGTACTAAGGGTATTGGTGGATACACCAACACAGCGGTTGGTGTTCGCTGCGGTATGCACACTGGGAATCAATACTTGTTCCATACAACTGACGGCAACTTCTACCATGTGGCAAAGCAGTACTACCACGGTGGAAATAACACCTACGGCCACGGTCAGATGTTGATCCCTCGTTAAACCATGATTCCGATCAACAACTACCCAAACAACCCGAATACTGGGTCGGCTTGGGTTCTAGCTGGAGCTAAGAAAGTTCAGCGGGTGACAACAGCTGGTGGTTCAGGGAACTTGACCACCAGCCCAGGCAGGTTTGCATCTGCTAAACCATATCGTCATGGTGTTGATCGGAAGTCGGGTGGAAGTTTTTCTGCCAACCTCAACAGCAGATTTGTTGGGGTGAAGAAATGCAAGCAAGGTAACAGCTACGACCCAAGCACATTGAAAAAGACCTGGGTGTGGACAGCAACATCCTGGCAAGGTCGTTTCAATGTTGCGTATTACAACTCAACTCAATTTTCTACTGGGAAGCCAGCGCGACAAGGTGAGTTGGGGAAAGCAAATGTGTTTGTCGCAGTACCCGGTCAATTCTCAGGTGCTCGTCAAATCTACTGGTCACAAAACCCATCAACCGTTACGTATTGGAGCTAATCATGGCGAAAGTAACCCGCGAACAAGCTGAGCAGTTCATTCAAACCCCTTATCTGTATGTAGGTGTGACAGCGCTCGAAGCCCTCAACTGCCCTGTGCAGAAGTGGGTTACTGAGATTGAAGGTGTGACTGTGCTCGGTACGCTTGAGCCTGTTGCTTCTCTTGAGTCCAAGCTGCTGCTTCCTGAGTAACGTAAAGATCAAGTGTCACCCTAGTTGAAGGTGGGTGCTTGATCGGACAAACGGAAGTCCGAAAAACCTTCAACCGCCCAGGTGTGATTTCTCCGGTCACAGCCTGGGCACCTTACCTTGGGGAATTAAATGAAGACCTTCGAACTAAGCAAGTTCACTGGCGTGCGGAACGACCTTTCACCAGAGCGATTTGGACTCGGTGATCTTGTCGAAGGCATGAACATTGAGCTTGACGAGTCTGGTAAACCGTACCGCAGACTTGGCACTACTGTGATCGACGCCGTGGCTAGTCACAGCTTGTGGGCGAGTCGAGACTTAGCTCTGTGTGTCCAGGCAGGAAGTATTCATCGCATCCTACCCGACATGAGTAAGTATGATCTTGGAATCCCGGTTGCATCAACTCGTGTGGCATACACAGAGCTTGTGAACGAAGTGTTTTGCTCTGATGGGGTTACATCCAATGTCATTAGTCGGGTTGACACCCCGAGACCTTGGGGGATCGCTCTGCCACCAAAACTGGTGGTCAGCACCGGCCCAGGCTCTCTTCGTGAGGGAACCTACTTGATTACCATGACCTACGTCCGCAGTAGTGGTCAAGAGAGCGGCGCAGCCCCCGTTGTGTCGGCACAGGCAGGACAGAACGAAGGGTTCATTTTTGCCAACCTGCCGGTGTCTGATGACCCGAAGGTGACAAGCAAGAGGATTTACGTCAGCGATTGCAACGGTGAACTACCGTATCTGATTGCTGAGATCAATAACTCTGACACGCTCTGCGAAGTGCTTCAGTTGCCTGCCGAACGCACGTTGCCGGTTCGCACTTTGCTCATGGGGCCTCCACCACCAGGGCAGGTGGTTGGGAGCTACAAGGGGCGCACCTATGTGGCTGAAAACAACTACTTATGGTACAGTCAGCCGTATGAATTCGAGTTGTTCCACCGCTTCAAAGGGTATCTCGGATTCAGTTCCCCAGTGCGAACATTTGCCCCAGTCTCTGACGGAATCTTTCTTGGCTCTGATGATGAAATTGTGTTTTTGCAAGGTGATGACCCAACCGAATTCACCATGCACCCAGTAGCCAACTACGGTTCCGTTCTGGGTACGGAGAAAGAAGTTCCTGGTCATTACTTTGGCGAAGAAGGTGCAAAGGGCAAAGTGATGATGTGGATGTCGAAAAAAGGTCTCTGCGTCGGGTTGGACGGCGGGGAGTTCAAGAACCTAACGGGTGACAGATACCTGTTACCCCAAGGTGTGTCGTCGGGCGCAAGCCTTTTCAAAGTACGCGGCGGCACGCCGCAGTTCGTAACAACTCTTTTTGATTGAGGATTTAATCATGGCTCTGAAACTCTCTACCGGACTGGTCAACAAACTGATGGACACCGCTTGCTTCAAGACGCTGTTCGCAGGCTGCTTCATTGACGTTTACTCCGGCGTCCAACCTTCTTCCCCCGATGCTGTTCCCAACGGCACCAAGCTCGTCACCCTGTATTCGGACGGCTCCTCTGCTGGTCTTCACTTTGAAGCCAACGCTACTGCCGGTGAGTTGGAGAAGCTGGCATCTGAAACTTGGTCTGGTACTGCGGTGGCCTCTGGCACTGCCGGTTGGTTCCGTATGCGTGAAGCTACTGATGCTGGTACAGCTGCAAGCACCACTGCCGTTCGTCTGGATGGTTCCATCGCCACCTCCGGTGCCGACATGAACATCGGCAACCTCACCGTCACCAACGGTGCTCCGTTCTTGGCTGCTTCTGCTGCATTCACTCTCCCTGGCGCATAAGGAGTAGATCATGAGCTTGGTCGTTCCTAATCCGAGTGAAGTCAAGCTGCTTGAGTTTGCACTGGGGTTCAGCACCCCAGGCAACCAGTTGCTGAAGCTGTTCACCAACAATGTCACCCCTGGTGATACCGACACGGCTGCAACCTACACAGAAATGTCCACGCAGAACTACGCTGCGAAGACACTGAACAAGGCGAACTGGAGCATTGCTTCTAGTTCCGGTGTGGGTACAGCTTCTTACGCGGCTCAGACTTGGACATTCGACGGTAGTGGTGGTGCAACAACCGTGTACGGCTATTACGTTGTCGATGCCACAACTGGCACCTTGCTGTGGTCTGAGTTGTTCAATAGCCCCAAGGTTGTCCAATACGCTGGTGACCAAATCGTTATCACACCTGCATTTACCCTATCGAAGGTGTAAGTCATGCCGACCACATTTAGCACTACTCAGAAGAACAATATCATCGGCTGGCTTGCGGGTTCCACGACTCCGGCAATTGCCCAGGCTACGTACTACGCAGTGCCGTATAACGGTGTGCAGCCTGCTGATCCTTTAACCACACCTGCTGGCAGCGCAGCGTTTTCTTCGTACAGTGTGGGTATCCAGTTGGGAACCTACATGAGTTTTGCTGGTGGCAGCATCTCTCAACTTTCGGCAAATCGTGGTGCGAACGCTTCCTCCTCTGTGTCTGCTTTGAGCTTCGCACGTATCTACGGAAGCACAGGTACAGCGTTGATGGACACGCCTGTTTCGCTCAGTGGCGGCGGAGGTGGTTTGATTCTGGACAACCTGTCTTCCACAGCTGGTGTGGCTCTTAACTGCACAGGTTTTTCGATCAAGTTCCCTAAGACGAATGGTGGAACACTGTTCCTGAATCAAGCCTTGTCAGACCGTCTTGTGGACAACATGACGGCACTCAGCACCACACCCCCTCAGTTCGGTATCAACACGGCTGGGGCCTCATCCATCAGCATTTACTCTGGCACACCACCGGCTGACGCTGATAGCCCTGCAACAGGCACACTGTTGGCGACATGGACGATTGGCTCCACCCAGGTGTTCAACACACCGGCTGGTGGCTCTGCTTCTTTGACCGGGGCACTGACTTCCGCAGCGGCTGCGGCTACAGGCACAGCTACCTACGCACGGTGGACGAAGACGAATGGCTCAGCAACCTTTGTGATTCAAGGTAGCGTCGGCACGTCTGGTGCTGACTTCCTCATCAACACAACATCTATCGTATCCGGCAACACGTACACGATTACCGACGCAACTCTCTCTATCTAAGGGGTAGCGATGTCTCTCGTGTTCTCGCAATTCCAACTGAACGCAGAGCACCCCGGTGCTCTGTGGGTCGGTGGTTATCAGTTCGGGGCACTGACCGTTGGTGCCATTGATCTCCCCTCGTTCCAAGCTGGTTCTTTTGCAATCGGAGGGGTTAGGTTCCCTTCCTACCAGACAGGGTACACAGACGGGTTTCTGCAGTTCTCGAATTTCATCCTGACGAACGCAGGCCCAACGACCATGACTCACACCCCAAGTGGTGGTGTTGTTGTGGCTGGATATGCCCAACGCAGCTTCTACTTGAACGGCAGTTCTGTAAACGACCCTGTTGTCTACAACATCACTCCGTCTGGTGGTGTAGCAGTAAGCGGCAGTGCCGGTGTCGTTGCTAAGTTGACCCAACGGTTCGAGATTTGGCCTTCAGGTGGTGTGAAGGTCAGCGGTGCCGCAGCAGCAAGCTACAACTGGGTACGTCGTCCTATGTCTGGGGGTGCCGCAGTCAGCGGCGCTGCTACGGTTGCCTTCAGCCGAGGTCAAGGTGTAGGGAGCATTGCAGCTACCCTCCCTAAACTGCGCGGCTCTATCTCTGATGGTTCGTACACACTGTCAATCAAGGCAGACCTTACAAAGCTGGGTGGAACCTCCTCCTTATATGCGCTGACAGCGATCACTTTGGCGAGCAAGTTGCCGAAGATGACACCCGCTCTATCAGTGACTTCAGGTACAGCTTGTTCAATCCACGGCTCCGTGCCGTCGTTGAAATCCAGCATCACAGGTGGTTACTTTGGGTTGAGTGGCAAGCTGCCGACACTACGTGGTGCTATCACATCCAACACTACCCTGGTATCCACCATCACCGCACGACTACCTGCCCTGGTATCTCAGATTTCAGGTCAAGGCACCAAGTTGGTTTCGGTCAAAGGCACGCTCAAGAAGCCGTTGGCGAATCTCGCTTGTTTGCTTGGCTCTAATACAACCATTGCTGAAACCCTTCCCAAAGTTCGCAGCAGTATGCGCGGGGTGCTTGGAACTGTGTGTGTGGTTAACGGCAAGCTGCCAAGAATGGCCGATCATCTTGAAGCCTACTCCATTGGTCAAGCAACAGCATCGGCTCGTCTACCACGACTCAAAGGGGTGGTGAAATGTCTCAGGTAATGACCCATGTGGTGGACACAGTAACCAACGCTGTGACCACGTTTGAAAACTTCTACTTCAATTCCTTTGCCGAGTTCGCAGGTAAGTACCTTGGGGCTGGGCCTGACGGGATCAGTCAGATTGATGACGAGAGTAGCGTAGAGCAAATTACCAGCCGGATCACAACGGCTGAATTGCATTTTGGCTCCGAGTTCTTGAAGCGTGTGAGCGACTTCTACCTGTCGATGCGCAGCAAGGGTGATTTGACCCTGCGTGTATTCACTGACGAGCTTGAACCCTATGAGTACGTACTGACTAACAGTGACATCGAACTGATTCGTCAGGGGCGAGCATTGATCGGTAAAGGGGCAAGAGGTAAGTACTGGCAGTTCCAGTTTGAAATGTCGGAGGACTTCGACTTCGACTCTATGAACATCGCAGTTGTCGTTACAAGCAGGAGAATCTAATGTCGAATTCCATTACAGCCAGCACCGTTCGTGATGATGCGAACTCACGAATTCAGTCTAGCGGGGATGCAGCTGCGGCTTTCGCTCAGCGAGTGTTGGATATTGCCACCAAAGAAGTGTCCATGGCCGACTTCTGGGTCAACACCCCTTGGGTCGATCCAGCAGCAGCATCGAACGCTGTCTCAGCCGCCATGCAGGCCAATATGCCGACAACCGGGGTTGATACCAGTATCAACGTCCCGGCACCAACTTCGCCTGATCTGAGTGCCATTGCTGTTCCGAACTTCGGCAACGTACCTGTGTTGTCGATGGTGGCACCTGTGGTCAATATCCCATCTGCACCCAGCAGCAGCATGCCCACAACACCTGGGGCAGCGCCAACATTCGATTCCCCGGCGCTACCTGATGCACCAACGGTAACGATGCCAGCCCCTCCGGTGTTCCAGAATCTCGCTATCCCGACACCGCCGAGCTACAGCATTCCAACCTTCACCCCGAAGTTCCCAGACGACGACATCCTCATCCCGACTGAGAATTTCAGCTTCGCTGAGCAGGATTATCAAGACGCACTGCTTGATGATCTGAAGGTCAAGTTGATGAACGACTTGCTCAATGGTGGATACGGGATCGAAGTTGCTGACGAGCAGGCCCTGTGGGAGCGTGAGCGTGAGCGTGAATCTCTGGCTGCTGAGACTTTGATTCAGGACGCAACTCGTCAGGCCGCTGCCCGTGGTTTTGCTATTCCCCCTGGTGCTCTCAACGGCATTATCGAGAGTGCTCAGCAATCTGCGCTGGCTAAGATCAGCAGCGTGAATCGTGACATCGCTCTGAAGCGTGCTGATCTCTATGTTGAGAACCGCAAGTTCACTATCCAGCAAGTTCAACAGATTGAGCAAATGCTGATCACCTATTACGGTTATCGCATGGAGCGTGCGCTGAATGTGGCGAAGTACATTGCCGACTACGGCATTCAAATCTTCAACACCTACGTCCAACGGTTCAATGCTCGTAATCAAGCTGCCCAGGTTGCAGCCAGTGTCTACGACACCCAGTTGAAGGCGGCACTGGCCGGTCTCGAAGCCTTCAAGGTGGAGGTGGAAGGTGCGAAGTTGTCTGTGGAGGCTCAGAAGCTCTACGCTGACGTGTATCGCTCTCAGCTTGAAGGTGTTCAGGCTTACGTCAATATCTATCGTACCCAGATGGAAGCGGCGAACATTCAAGCCCAGGTGGAGAAGTTGAAGATCGACGCCTTCCGTACCACTGTGGACGCCTACACTGCCCAGGTAGGTGCACGCACAGCTGAGTTCCAGATGTATGAAGCTCAGATCAAAGGTGAGATGGCCAAGGTCGATGTGTTCAAAGCTAATGTTGATGCCTACGGTGCCCAGGTGTCTGCTTACGCTACGGAGTCCCAGGCGCTCAAGACACAGCTGGATGCCAAGATTTCCATGCAGGGTTTGGAGATCGAAAAATACAAGGCTGAGTTGCAGGGCTACGGTGAGGCGCTGAGCAAGGCGAACATCACCATCCAGGCTCAGCTGGGTAAGTATCAGGCTGACTTGCGCAAGTTTGAAGTGATCGTGGATGCCATTGAGAAGGCCCAAGGGATGGGTGTCCAGGCTCAAGGTATGAACGCCCAGGTGGCTGTCCAAGCCGCCCAGGTGAGTTCGTCCCACATCACCAATACAGCGCAGACACTCATCGCTCATGACCGGCTTGCTGCGGATACAGCCAAGGGTATGTTTGACACCTACTCTAGCCAAATCAAGGCTGCGTCTGAGCAACTGTCTGCGGTGGCAGTCGAGCTTCAGAACACGTAAAATGACCCTGGTCTACATATCAGGAGTCACGGCCATGAAGAACGAACTTGTCAATAGCAAGATTATCTTCCCCGATTGGTTGTTGATCGTCTTTGCTCTGCCGGGTGTGATCTTCGCAACCTGCGTGATTATTTTCAATCTGTTCCCAGTTGCCTCTGCGGTCGATTTAGTTGTCCTCTACATCCTGGCAGCAGCTGTGAGTGTGGGGGTCATGACCGTGACCACAAACTTCTTCCTGAAAATTCGCTTGATGCTCTGTGGCGGTATGTCGTTCGGGAGAAGTTTGTGGTTGATGCTTTCCCCTGTGCTTGGTTGGGTGATCGCTGGGATTATCTACGTTGCATTTAAGGACACACTGGTAACTTTGATTTCTGCAGCCCTCGTTATCGGTGTCTTCGTGTATTCCGGTTATCAGATTTACTCTGAGCGGAAAAAGATTAACTCACTCAGTGTGATCAATCGCGCTGGTACGGAATTAACAGGAGTAGAGAAATGAGCATCCTCGATACGGCCCAAAGCGCACTAGGTGGTCTTCGCCAGCGTTTTGCTACCCAGACCCCTTCTGGGTACGCAGGTTTGGACAATACACGGTCTGCCAATCCGGTCTACCAAGATTTGAATGGTCAGCAGCCCAAGGGTACAGGTTGGGCAAAGAACCCTAACGTTCGTGCCACCACTGGTGCCAACGCTGGCCCTGAACCTTGGAAACCCCAGCCTTGGACTGAACCTGTTCAACCGACAGACCCTGTGCGTGGCACACCCGGTCAAGGTGCCATGGGTGGTCAACCCACCAGCACGCAAGGTAAGTTGTCTCGTTTGAAGTCTGGTGCCAACAACTTCCTTGCTTTCGGTGACGCTGCCGACAACGCGCTTGATGCTGCTCACGAGTTTGCTAACGGCAACTACCTCAAGGCTGCTGCCAAAGGTTTGCAGACCTTTGAAGTTCTTCCTCCAGCACGAGCTATCGGTGCAGCAAATGCCACGAGCAAATTGATGACTGGTGGTAATGGTATCGACGACATGATCGGTCACGCCATCAAGTACGGTCATGATCGTATCTTCGGTGACGCTGCCAAGAACTCGCTGGTCACACCTGAATTCCAGAAGGAAATTGACTCCGGTAAGTTCGACAATCGCAAGACAGCTGCGTCAGACCCTGTTGCTGGCACTGACCCGAATACAGCATGGGGTCGCGGTCAGGACATGGTGCCTCAACCGCAAACAACCGCAGCTGTTCCGACTCAGGATCAAGTACCCGGTCTGGATCAGAGCCGTCAAGCTATTACCCGAGCCTCTAACACACTCCGTCAGAGACTGAGTGATCCCTCTTTCACGAAGTCCGTTATCGAGGGTGATCCCAACGACATCACAGGATTCTCGCGTTTCAAGAATCTTGCGTCGATCACACCTGAACGCGCGGCGTTGGCCCAGGCCAAGGGTGAATACCGTCGCAACTTCGCAGAAGCTCAACACTACGATCCTCTGGAAGTCGATCTGACCAAGGCCAACATCGCTGCTGGCTCTCACTCCCGTCAGCTTCAGTGGGACATGATGCAGAAGCAGGGTGAACAAAACACCAAGTCCATGGATCGCTACAAGGACACGGATAAGGATGGCAAGCTGGTAGAAGGCGAGGGGTATCAGAAAGCCATGGCCGCGTTGAACGCAGAACTCCAGGCTCGTGGGATGAGTGTTAACCATCTCACACCTCAAGCCATGGCTCAGTTCCATAGCCTGTATAGCGGTCTGAAGCAACCCTACGATGCTGCCAATAACAGCTTCGGTGGCAAGCTCTGGAACGTGGTCAATGGCGAAACCCCTTTCTACAGTGATCGTCCTAGCGACTACGCTTTGCACTCTGTGGACAACAAAGGTCTCGTGGCCCGTGTGCGCAACAACATGGGTAACACCACCACCGGCTACACCCTGGCTAACCCGAACGGACTATTCGGTGCGCGTAACAAAGATGTCTCCGATCAAATCTCAGCTATGAGCCGTAAGTTTGGCGGAACCACAATCTCCAACTGAGGAACAACTATGGCTACCCTCGCCAGCGCAGCAAATCCGTTGATGATGCCTGTCGGGCAGGCTCAAAACCCGCTGACAACCAACGCTCTCCCAACACAACTCACCCCTGACGCTGAAGCTGCAATGGTGGAGCGAGCAGCTGCCACCGACCCAGCTATCGTTCGTGGTCTCAAGTCCGGTGCCCGTGGCCTCAAAGGTGCTGTCGCCAAGTACTTCGGTGAGATGGCTGACTCTCAGGCCATGCGTGAGTACGCTGATCGTCAGGCTCAACTCTCCGCTTTGGAAGCACCTGTTGTGCAGAGTGTTGATCAAGTGGACGGCGTGGACTCCGCACTAGGTTATCTGACCGGCAAGGTGGGGCAAGGGCTACCGTACATGGTTCCTTCAGTCGGTAGCGGTTTGGCATCTAGGCTGCTTCGCATGTCACCTGAAGCCGCTTTCGCAGCTGGTGTGGGTGCCAACCACCCTGTGATGGCAGGCTCCGTCGCTCAACGTCTGGACGCTGATCCGACAACCGCAAAGCTCAGCCGTGCGGACAAACTGCGCATCATGAATCTGGAAGGTGCTGCGGACGCCGCCATCTTCCACACCGTACCCAACATGATGATGGGTGAGGCTGTAGCTGGTGCCAACAAGGCTGGTCTTGGTCGTGCCGCCCTGGACATGGGGCGATACACCGCAGGGCAGGGCGCTGCAATGGCTGGTGTTGAAGGTCTTGGTCAAGTGGTGCAGAACGATCTCAATCCGAACCGTGACACTAGCCATGACAACATGGCACTGGTTGATGCTGCGGTGGGTGGTGCTGCCGGTATGGCTCCGTTTGCAGTACCTCATGCTGTTGCTGCACAAGGTGTTCGTATCGGCAAGGACGTTGGTGGCTCAACCAAAGACATTGCACTGAAAGCCGGTGACAAAGCCATCGACTTGGCTGCACCGAAGGTGAAGTCCGCCATGGACAACATGCCGAAGAGTGCCGATGAAGCCGCCATCGCTCTGGGTAAGGCAGGGGCCGAAATCATGAATCGCGGTGAAGACGCCATCACCCGCGCCGTCCTCCACGGTAAGGATGAAGACCTCGACACTCTGCTTCGTCCACAAGAGCCACATCCTGACGCTATCAAGCAAGACGACGTGGTGAAGAACGAAGCAGCAGGGCGCTACGCAACGAAGCTGCTGGCTGATGAAAGTGCACCTGACTACTTGAAGCAGGAGGCCCAGAACTACCTGCAAGGTAACAAGACCGCTGACGCCTGGACTGGGTTGTCGAACGCTGCTGCCAAGTGGCACCGCAAGCAGTTGATGGATCACGACCTGAGTGACTTCATCCAGCAGTCCGGTGTCAAGGTGGGTAAGGCTGCTGCCGGTGCTCGCAACTTCATGGACAACGTGCGTGATGTTTATCAGGTGGAACGCCGCCAGAATGCGCAGACCCCGGAAGGTGAGGAGGGCAACCGCTTCAACGACATGCTGGGCATGATGTTGGAGCGTGATCACATTCGCAATGTGGACAAGGAGGACTCCGATCAGGTCGCCTACGCCATGCGTCGGTGGATGGAGGGCTGGAAGCCTGGGAAAGAACCCTTGGTGCCAGAAGCCCTCAACCGCATGTTCGTGAACCCTGTGGAAGCCGTGAAGTCCACCTACGATATGATGCGCCGCCAAGGTCTTGTTGATCAGCCCGACGCACTGCAGAAGGTGATCGACGAGCTTCAGATTCGGCGTGAGGCCCACAAGTCCGACAAGCAAATCGTAGCTGACAACCTCAAGGTGACAAACCGTGGTGATTTGGATCGCATCGTTAGCTATGTGCGCAACGCTGTTGATAGCGGTGAGATCAAACCTCACGAACAGAATCTTGACCAGTTGTTCGGTGCTAACAAGGAGCGTGTTCTTGAGGCGATGGATCGCAACCGTGAAAAGTCAAAGTCCGTCCTGGCTGACGACACTGGTGAGACTAGCGGCCCACGGCTGAGTGATGAGCATGACGACGTTGGTAGCCATGACGATCTTGCTGCTGTCACCAACAGCATGAACCCCAACGAAGTTCGTAGTGATGTGCGTTGGCACCACTACAACGACAAGCGTTCCGAGCCTTACAGTGAGGCTGGTGTTGTTGCAGATAAGGAAGGCAATACCCTCGGTGATCACACCACCCATGCCAAGAACAAAGCCGGTGACATCGAAACCAAGTTCGGTTCCAATGTTCGCCGCCAGGGTTACATGGATTACCTGCGTGAGCGCTACGGTGAGAACCCTGATGAGCTTGTACAACGCTCTATCGACTTCGTGCAGAAGCATGCTGGTGATCTGTCAGAGAATGAGCGTCTGAATCCTGAGAAGCACCTGAACAAGAAGTTCTACGTGCTGCGTGAGGAGAAGGCTTCTGACAGCCACGAACCAATGGACATTAAGGCTGATGAGTTCCGTGCAGTGGATCATCGGTCTAAGGACAACAAGTGGGCTGAGTCTACCGGGCGTAACAACGAGTCTGGTGACATCGGCAGCGGTAAGGTGTGGCTTGAACGTGCTGATGGCACCAAGTTCGCCACCTCTACATCCCGCATCATCAAACGTATGGTCGATGCCGGTAAGGTCGAAGGCCAAGGTGGTAACGGTGAGCACGCCCTAGCAGGCCAGAGCAAGTTGTTGATGCAAGGTATCAGCAGCTTGTTGAACAGCAAGGACGCACAAGGTAACTACGCGCTCAGTGGTCGAGTCGGCTTCATGAACAAGCCGGGTGGGCAAGTGCGTTGGGCTGAACCCAGCCGTGCTGTGGCGAAGAATGGCAAGAGCTACATGGCCGACTTCAAGATTCCTGAAAAGCTCCGCATGTATAGCTCTGAGGGTAAGACCTTGGGTGATGCCAAGCGTGTTGCCAAGGAAGAGCGTGACCGCGCTGACACAGCCTTGCTCAAGAGCGCCTTGAAGCGTGTTGAGGATCAGCTGAAGGGTGAGCAACCTGATTGGCGCAAGAAGCAGTTGGAAGACGAAGAAGGGTGGCTCAAGTCCGCTCTGGAATACGGCCCTGACAGCAAAGCGTTTGCCCACATGGTGGATCGGGTGAATGCGCTGAACTCAGTTGAGTCCAGTGAAGTGTCAAGAGCTATCGACAGCAAGCGAACCAAGTTTGCCACTCAACACGATGTCCCTCTCAATCAGCGCGACATCGAGAAGAACCGTGCACAGGTCAACGCTCGCCCTGGTGTTTCCGACACAACTCAGATCGAAGGTAAGAAAGAACCTGTCCGCACCCACGACGAGGGTACGGGTGAAGAACTGCATCCGAAGACAAAGCCTACTCAGTCACCTGAGAAGCCCGACCCTCAGATTCAGGACTTCGTACTCGATACGCTGCGCAAAGGGATGCCCACCTTCAACGCCATGCTGAAGAAAGCCACCTTCGAGCAGAAGGCCAAGATGTACGAAGTGTTGAAGACGATGCTGGAGGCCAAGACCCCTGACAACCCTGTGTGGAACGGTAAGCCTCCGAAGGATATTGAAGCATTCGGCAACCGCGCACGCCTAGCTATCAAGGCTATCGAAAACGGTACTGATCCTGAACCGCCGAAGGGTGGTAAGAAGGACACCGCTCGGGCTGATCAACTGATCAACTCCCGCAACAATATCGACCTCAACAAGGCAGACCCCAAGGATGTCGTGTGGGCTGCTGTGAAGGCTGATTCAGAGACTGAGGGTGGCAAGGTTATCGCTGCGTTCAAGGACTTTGGCAAGGCCCAGGAAGTGGCCGAAGCCTACGGAGCCAATGTCGAGAACAACACGGTTGGTGCTTTGTTGAAGCGCTCCAATACCCAGAAGACCGATAGCAAGACTGCCACACCTGAAGAGCAAGCCAAGTTCAAGGAGGACATCGCTCGTCGCCTGGGTGCCGACATGAAGGCTGCTCTGCACGATGAGTTGTTGGGCAAGAATGCCAAAGGGGATGAGATCAAGCTGTCCGGTGACTGGGAGCCTGGAGCGATTCGTGCCTCCATCCATGCTCAGAACATCGGCCAGATCGGTGCCCACGAGTCCATGCACGAGTTCTTTGACCGGCTGATCAAAGGTGGTCAAAACCGAGTGGTGGACATCCTGTCTCGTGCTGCGAACTCCGAACCCGTGGTCAATCAACTGAAGCGGCTGCTGGATGATCACCCAGAAGCCTTGAAGCAATTGTCTGACCCTGCTGAGCGCATCGCCTACATGTTCCAGTTCCATCAGGCTGGCATCTTGAAGATCGGCCCGGAGACCCAGACCACATTCCAGAAGGTGAGCAACTTCTTCCGCAAGGTGGTGGGCATGCTCACTGATGAGCAGAAGGCCGAAGCCATCATGAATGCGTTCGATCAGGGTCGTATGCAAACGGCAGATGCTGCAGCCCATGTGTTGGCTAACAACATTGAAGCCCGTGAGAACATGATCAAGGGTGCGCAGAACTTCATCAAGCCTGTGACCAAGGTCTACGCTCGTACCTTCCTGACTGCTGCATCGAACCTCGAACGCACGAACAACCCTCACCTACAGGCCGTTCGTGAGATGTTCAAGAAGAACGTAGGCGAGGGTGGTGAACAATCCAACCTCGAAGCGAAGGATCACCAACTCAAGCAGTGGAGCAACAAACTAGCTTCTGTGTTCGACGGTTACGAGAAGGGTGACTTGGAGCTTGCCGCTTCGTACCTGCATGCCAAGCGCACAGGGAACAACGCTCGGGCCAACGAGGTTGTCGGTAAGGTACGCAACCTCCTTGAGTCTTTCCACGAGTACCTGCGTGATGCAAAGGTTCAGCGGTGGGAAGAGAATGAGAACGGTGAAGGCGGTGTATGGAAAGACATCGGCTACCGGAAAGACTTCTTCCCGCAAGCCTACGATACGGCGATGCTCATTGAAAAACCCGGTGAGTTCGTCAACGACTTGATGGCTGAGCACGCTGATATTTTGGCTAGGATTGCTGAAAAGGCAAATGACGAAGTTCGCCGTGGTACAGACGCTGGTGAAAATACTGCGTCCGCCACTATCAAAGACCGGCTCATCACAGCACAGGACGTGGCAGAAGCTATCGGCAATCGTCTGATCAACAGCTACGGCCAGAAGAGCATCGAAGAGAACACCAGTGCGGTGGGCTTCAGCCCGTTCATGCGTTCTGTTAACCAACGTACCCTCGACTGGCTGTCACCGAAGTTGATGGAGAAGTGGGGTGAGAAGGATGCTGCCAAGGTGCTGACTTCCTACTTGGCTCAAGGTGTTAAGCGTGCTGAATACGTGCGTCGGTTTGGTAACGACGGTGGGGTGCTGCGTGACAAGTTGGTGGCCGCATCTGCATACGAGATCGGTAGCCGTGTGTCTGACAAGTTCGGTGTCCCTCGTGCCGACATTGAAGGTATCGTCAAGAACTTCGACGGTGGCAACGAGCGCCCGTTGGACGAGCAGATTGCGAACTACATCAACAAAGCTGGTGGCAGCGCTTCAGCTGAACAGATCGCGGCTGAGATGAAGAGTGCAGCTGAGATCATCGAACCTGCAGCCAAGGACATCATGGCGATGGAAGGCACCTTGGGCTACGACATCAACCCGACCCTGCGTCGTGCTGAGAACAGCCTGATGGTCTACCAGAACATGCGGACGATGGGGTTGAGTCTCTTCAGCCAGCTGATTGACCCGTTGGGCATTGTTGTCCGTGGTGGCACCATGAAGGATGCCTGGGATACGTACCTGCGAGGTATGAAGGAAGTCTGGGCTTCGTGGAAGGGTGATCACACCCATGACGAAGCAGCCAAGATCGCTGAGCAGGTGGGTACGACTGACGCCCACGGGTTCCTAGCTGCGTTCGGGCAGCTGTATAGCTCCATGTTCATGGGTGGCAAGTTCCGCAAGGCCAACGACATGCTGTTCCGCATCAACGGGATGGAGGGCTTCAACCGAGGCATTCAGATCGCAGCCACTCAGGCGGCTATCAACTTCATCAAGCGCCATGGTTCCGGTGAAAGCAAGCACAGTGACGACTTCCTGCGTGAATTGAACCTGACCAAGGACGAAGTGAAGGCGAAGACCTTGAAGGACGGCAATCTGGATTACAACGACCCCCGGATTCAACAGGCCATCCATCGGTGGGTGAACGGTGCCATCCTGCGTCCTAACGCCGGTCAACGTCCTGCTTGGGCCTCCGACCCGCACTACATGATCTTCTGGCACATGAAGCAGTTCGCCTACACCTTCCACGATACGATCATGAAGCGTGCGATGTACGAGGTGAAGAAACACGACGACCTGGGGCCTGCTGCCGCCCTGGTCGCCACCTACACACCGATGATGATCGCCGCTGATGCTGCCAAGGCAATCCTGATGAGTGGGGAAGAACCCGCTTGGATGCGTGCCGGGTTGCCTTCCATGATCGAACACGGAGCTATGCGTGCTGGGTTGACAGGTATGTGGCAACCGGCCACGGATGCCTACGTGTCAGGTCGTGGTTTGACTTCGCTTGCAGGCCCAAGTGTGGAGCAGTTGACCAGCCTGTTCAGTCAGCCTGTGGGTGAGTCTTTGACCCAGGCTTTACCCGGTGCAAGTGTTTGGAATGCTATCCACGGCAACGCTGGGAAGATGGCCGACATGGGTGAAGATTAGAACCATGCAGACTACGGGGCTACTCGCCCCGCCTGCAAAAGCAGTACGGTTTTATTAGACAAACTTCGTTTTATTAGACTGACAGAAACTAAAAGACCCTTGAAACCCGCTCTGGAAGCGGTTTTACAAGGGTCTTATTTTTCGACGCGGGGATTAACAGTCCGGCGCTCTACCGACTGAGCTATCGGGGAATTGAGAGGCGCGAATTATAGCTACGCCTCTTAAATCGTGCAAGACTTTCTTGCGATTTTTTTACTTCAGTACGGCAGCGATGGCGTCAGCCACGTAGTCGATGTTCTTGCTGTTCAGTGCAGCGACGCAGATACGACCGGTGCCGACGGCGTAGATGCCGAACTCGGTTTTCAGACGTTCCACTTGTTCAGCGCTGAGGCCGGTGTAAGAGAACATACCCCGTTGTTGATTGATGAAGCTCATGTCGCGGGCCACGTTGCGGGCTTGCAGCTTTTCCACCAGGGCGTTGCGCATTTGCTTGATGCGAACGCGCATGCCGGCCAGTTCGTCTTCCCATTGTTGACGCAGCTCGGGGCTGGACAGCACGGTGGCGACGATGGCGCCGCCGTGGGTGGGTGGGTTGGAGTAGTTGGTGCGAACCACACGCTTCACTTGAGACATGACGCGGCCGGCTTCCTCGGTGCTGGCGGTGACGATGGACAGAGCGCCCACGCGTTCGCCGTAGAGGGAGAAGGACTTGGAGAAAGAACTGGAAACGAAGTACTGCAGGCCGGAGGCGGCGAACAGCTTGAGGGCCACGGCGTCGGCATCGATGCCTTCGGCAAAACCTTGGTAGGCCATGTCGATGAAGGCGATAAGGTTCTTGGCCTTAATCAGCTCAACCACTTCCTTCCACTGGGCTTCGGAGAGGTCGGCACCGGTGGGGTTGTGGCAACAGGCGTGCAGTACCAGGATGGTGTCAGGGGCGGCAGCGGACAGGCTGGCCTTCATGCCTTCGAAGTTCACGCCTTGGGTGGCGGCGTCGTAGTAGGCGTAGGTGCCCACTTCAAAGCCGGCGGATTCGAACAGGGCGCGGTGGTTTTCCCAGCTGGGATCGCTGATCAGCACCTTGGCGCTGGGCTTGAGGCGCTTGAGGAAGTCGGCGCCGATCTTCAAGGCACCGGTACCGCCCAGGGCTTCAACGGTGATGACGCGCTTTTCGGTAACCAGGGGGCTGCTGGCGCCGAACACCAGGTTTTGCACAGCCTGGTTGTAGCTGACGGGGCCTTCAATGGGCTGGTAGCCGCGGGCAGGCATGGCTTCCAGGCGGGCTTTTTCGGCGGCCTTGACGGCGGTCAGCAGGGGGAGTTTGCCGTTGTCATCGTAGTAGACGCCGACGCCGAGATTCACCTTGGTGCTGCGGGTGTCGGCGTTAAAGGCTTCGTTCAGGCCCAGGATAGGGTCGCGGGGGGCCAGTTCTACGGATGCGAAAAGCGAGGAAGTCATCAGGTGCTCCAGAAAGCGGGATTGGCGATGAGGAACAGCGGCGGTGTTACCGTGCACTGCGGTGAAAGGGGCGTAATCATACCGCGATTAATCCCCTGATTTGTCGGCTTTTTAGTTAGGACTTCAAGTAGAAAAGTCCAACTGATGATGCGTGGCCCATTGAGGGAGAGGGGGCATTTCCGGTATCATGCGGCTTTCCCGCTGCATCAAATTCCATGACCAAATTTGTATTCGTCACGGGCGGTGTCGTGTCCAGTCTGGGCAAAGGCATCGCTGCCGCATCGTTGGGTGCGATTCTTGAATCCCGCGGACTCAAGGTCACCCACCTCAAGTTAGATCCCTATATCAACGTAGACCCGGGCACCATGAGCCCCTTCCAGCACGGCGAAGTGTTCGTGACGGAAGACGGCGCTGAGACCGACTTGGATTTGGGCCATTACGAGCGCTTCACCAGCGCCAAGATGTCCAAGGCCAACAACTTCACCACCGGTCAGGTTTACGAATCCGTCATCAAGAAGGAACGCCGTGGCGAATACCTCGGCAAGACGGTGCAGGTGATCCCTCACATTACCGATGAGATCAAGCTCAACATCAAGCGTGGCGCCGGCTCTGCCGACGTGGCCATTGTTGAGGTGGGCGGTACCGTGGGCGACATCGAGTCCCTACCGTTTCTCGAAGCCATCCGTCAGATGGGCATCGAGGAAGGCCGGGACAACGCCTGTTACATGCACCTGACCCTGCTGCCCTACATTCCCACCGCCGGCGAACTGAAGACCAAGCCGACCCAGCACTCCGTCAAGGAACTGCGCGAGATCGGTATTCAGCCCGACGTGCTGCTGTGTCGTGCCGACCGGCCCGTGCCCGAGGATGAAAAGCGCAAGATCGCCTTGTTCACCAACGTTCAGCCCGAGGCCGTGATCTCCGTGGTGGATGCCGACAGCATCTACAAGATTCCCGCCATGCTGCACGGCCAGATGCTGGACCAGATCGTCTGTCACAAGCTGGATATTCTGG
>Ga0318572_10000053_pt1 | contig 64974 bp, 45 predicted proteins | sample GRESIP089b5f20_FD_202528 | JGI IMG/M metagenome (GOLD analysis project Ga0318572, IMG submission 202528) | Tropical soil microbial communities from Luquillo Experimental Forest, Puerto Rico - GRE.SIPMG.089b5f20 | ecosystem: Environmental > Terrestrial > Soil > Tropical forest > Bulk soil...
GTGTCGACGCCGAGCCCCACAACGGCCGTATTCCTCTCGGACGGTTCGCTGCCGGGCCCACAATTCCGCCTGGTCTATGAACGAAAGGCCAACGTCATGCTTGGTAAGTTCCAGATCCGCATGCCCGGCCAAACTGAATGGACACCGTACCTCGAATGGAGCGGTGACAAAAGGTAGCCTTCGGTGTCAACCAAGGCCAGCAGTTTACTTATTGGCGTGAGGAACCGCTCGAAGTCGATGCTGTCTTCGAGGGCAGTTGGGGAATTGGGCTGTCGAAGTCAAAACAGGCCGATTTGGCGGGCAGGATTGACATGGTCTTCTGGAATTCTGCCGCCGCCATCCGGCGTTCACTCCACTGGTGATTACTGGTAGATCAGCTCGGTTGCGGCAAATCGCGTGTAGCGTCGCACATCTTCGCCCCGCCGACTATGTTATTGAACCACGGCGCTTTCTGGATTTGGCAGCGGAGGAAGATTGAATGGGCGGGTATTATCACCCAGAATGGGCGAACAAAAAGCAAATAGAAATAGCCTCAACCCCATGCCCACCGCTGCCGCACTCCGACTCGAGATCGAACGCTCGCTGGCCTTTCGCATCCCGGCGGCGCTTTCGCCTGTGTCTCGAGCCTACGAAGCGGCACCCATCGGCGTGCCTCAACTGGATGGTTGTCGCCCATTTCGCTTAGCAACGCCCGCCTGAAGATTGATCCAGAGAGTGGGAGTGGAACCTCCGAACCTTGCGATTGTCGATCATGCTCAGCCGGTTGATCCCTCCCTGGATCAGGCAACTTGGTACCGGGTTACGATGGTTTAACGACAAGTTTCAACGCGTCTCTGCATTCATGATGGTCGCCGACAGCAGTTTTGGCGCACACCGTTTTCGATTCAAGCTCCTGGTCGATCCATTCGCTTAGCCTGGAAAGGCGAAACATCCAACTCTTGCCTTTCTTCGTAGCCGGAACCGCGCCTGAGCGCGCCATGGCTTCTAATGTCTTGTAGTGGAGGCGAAGAAACGGAGCCGCCTCACGTGAGGTCAGTAGCGGTTCAAACAGTGATTCTGCACTGATTGGTAATTGCAGTGTAGACATGACACCTCGCGGTCGGTTTTTGACTGCGTACAGAGTTGAGGAGTGCGAAATCGGAATGGGGCGTTGACGTGAAACTGCGTCAACCCAACTTCAACCCATCCGTGAAGCTACAGCAAGCTCCAGGAAATTTCTGTGAACTAGAGATGGTAACCAGCCATGCGCGCTAACTATATGTAAATAATGAATTTAATAACTCATAACCCAAAGGTCGTAGGTTCAAATCCTACCCCCGCAACCAACCAAGTTTGCTGTTGATTCCTTTGCGCTTCCCCGATTGCAGTGAATGATGTAAACCCACAGATTCTGTGGGTTTTGATGTTAGGCCGGAGTGTCAATTTTGCGTTTCGATCCAAGCCTGACCATTATTACCATTCACACTCCCGCAGGTGTTAGGGCGCAGTCCCTATATGGCGATACACCCTAGGGTGCTCAAAAGGCGTTTCTGGCCACCACTACCGTTACACACCGCTTATTGTTCCGATCAGTGGCCTACACTATGCCAGACTGCGCAAGCGCGACACTGTATGTCATTGATTTTGATGACGATGGCGGCTACGGCGCCTCTTAAAATTCCCAATCCAAGTAATTGTGGAGCGATACTTTGACTATGGGTACGATCTTACGATCTAGCGTGTAGAGCACACTCCACCTTCACTCGAACTTGTTGCCTGTTGCTCTTTTGAAGACACAAAAACCTGTGCCCCATCGTCAAAGATAGCCAGACCGCGCAGATGGGCGACTCGAGTCCAAATTTTTTCGTCGAACGCGGTAGCGGCGTAGAAGCAAGCAGGAATACTCTGCTGGCCATGTGGAAAGTAACACGCAGTTTCTCAGAGCGACTGCGAATCTGCCAATCCTTTATCCCTAATCCACAGTTCCCAAATGGAAGGCAGGACCACAAACGCAATTCCAAGGGCCGCGGCAAGGAACGCGCCTAGCAGAACGAAAATCACCCGTGGAGGCCAAGACTTGGTGTCTGGCAAAACAGCTTGATCGACAATCTGCACGAGAGGCGCAGAGCGAGACTCATCCAGCCGAGCTGATTCAAATTGCTGCAGCAGCAGCTGGTAGAGTGCTTCGTGATACTTTACCTCGCGCTGCCGGCGAACGAATTCGAGAGTGAGCTCCGGCACCTTCCCTGTCGGTGGCATAGGATTGCCTACTTCGCTCTTGCCGCCGGCCCCTTCCAGCCGTCGAAGGTGGTCCTGTTGGCTCGCGATCTCTGACTTGATCCGAATGACCTGAGGATTTTCATTCGTCGCTCCCTGGCTCACAGAGGCCAGCTCAAGCTCCAGGTTGGAAATGGTCGCTTGCGTCTGCGCAATCGAAGTGATCTGCGCTTGCGCCTGCCCTGTGGGGTGAATCAGCCCAGTCTGCTGCTCGGTCTTCGTGAGGTCTACTTCCGCATCGGCCAGCAGGTTCTTCTCGTGTTCGAGCTGCTGTTCAAAGAAGGACCTTCTCTGACTTGCCTCGGTAAGTGCCAGGCGATCATTCTGTTTGGCCAGCACCTTGAGGTAAGCGTTAGCAATATCCGCGGCTCGCTGCGGATCGTGATCCTCGACCGTGACCACCACCAGAGTGTCTTTGCCAGGAATGAACTTTGTGTGCTTGGCCAGTGCCTTTTCCGTTGCACTGAGTTTTGGTGTTTTGTACACCTGCTGCAGGTTGAACTGCTGGATCAACTCATCGGCTACGGTCCGGCTTTCGAGTATGCCCACATATATCAGGCTCGGATCCTTGAGTCCTCCTATGCCGCTCGAACCTGCCAACGCTCCCAGTTGTCCCAACTGCCCCATCAATGCAGAGGATGCGGAAGACGGTGCAGACGGCGGCAAAAATGTGGCGCGCGCCGTATAGCTGGGAGGCGTGACGAACGCCAGTATCAAGCCCGCTATAGCGCCTAACAGGGCAAAAAGCAGTACGAGCCATTTTCGGGCCAGAAGGAGCCGACAGCCCTGAGCGAAGGTTAAGCTGCGCCTTTCCGCATCAGCCTCGCGGCGAACCTCATCTGGCATCAATCTTGTCTCCATAGAATAACTGCGACCGTTTAATAATTCGACTTCTGTCAGTATATCCATCTCACTCGGGCGGCCAGCAAGTTGCTATGATCCATGGGAAGGCGACATCTCAGCTTTCGTCGCCCTCGAGCCGATCATGATCTGGATCATCCTGTGCCTCAACCTAGCCACGATGGCTGTCGCTTTCAAGAAGCGAATGATCCTGTATGGCTTGCTAAACGGTCTCTTCCTTTTCCTCATTACTGGCCAAGCAATCCAAATTCAGGAAGACTTGAGAACCGAAAGGACGGTCTACTATCTCCATAACTTCATAAGCGATATAGGATTCTCTTCCGCCATCTGGTACGTCTTGGCAATCAGTTGTTTCGCTCTCCTGCTCAGCCTTCTGTCACCCGGTTACCGCGCACACTCCCAAGTCAGGCCAGCTGTCACATTTCAACCTTCTGCTCTCTTTTATGTCAGCCTTATTAGCGTTCTATTGCTAGTGTCGTTCGTCCTGATTTTTGTGGTGGTTGGACTATCCGAGTTCCTTCATTCAAGTCGGCCGGGATACCAGACAGGGGCTACGATTTTCCTGGTTCTCCTATTCGTCGGAATCATACCGCTACTACTGAAAGTGCTTTTTCGTGGCAAAGTCGGACCGGGAGACATTACCTGCTTCTTACTTAGTTGCATCGTTACTGCTGCTTTCTCTAGAATTCATCTTGTTCTCTATTTAACGGCGATCTTATTAGCATTCTTCTACTCTTCTGGCTGGTCAGACCGCCCTATAGGCCTGAAACGGGCCTCGGCCATTTTTCTCGTTGGCGCCATCGGCTCGATTGCATTTTTTGGTATTGGCGCTCTGCATGATGCGCAGAATTTCGTGAGCGGTTCCTTTAGTGATTTGGCGACCTATATTCTCAAGAATCCGGAGAAGAGCATTCTCTCAATCGACTATAACTACCGAGTTGGAATCGAGGGCATGTCCGGGATCGCCGGCGCCTTCTCGCAACAATACTCTTACCCGGAATCCGTCCACCATGACTTCGGTTTGTCTTGGCTACTTCAGGGGAGTATCCAGTGGCTCCCGGGAGTCATCAAAGATCGGACGGCAGGACTCACCAGTTTCAGTGAGGATCTCACCTGGTACTCAGGCAGCATCGTTCCAACCGGGGCAGAGTCTTTTTTTGTCAGCTTTGGCCTGGTGGGCTGTATTCTTTATCCGCTGTGCGTGTTCCTTCTCTCTTGGCAACTACCTATTAAGATCTTGACTAACAAAACATCGCCGTTGGTCGGCGTCGTCGCTTATACCCTTTTCGCATGTTGTATTTTTTTTGTCCGGGGAAACCTTCCGACTTGGATTGCCTTCAGCTTTTCCTATGTGGTGGTCATCCTCGCATCTTGGCCCTTTTTCTGGCGATGCTTTCGTGAATATCCAGTGGAGCCCAGAATGCCTCTAGCCCGCGGAAAGGTTCTGAACTAGGCCGTCCGACGGAGCAGAGACTGCCGCATGCATTTTCTGGGCGCTCCTCGTCTCTGCCACAACGGTTGAACTTGTTCAACGGTTAAGCGCCTGATCCAGTTCCCTGACTTGTTTATCAGGGGCTGCAATGTTTGTGATTGCGGTGCAGTTTGCTCTGGCTTGACTACCAGCTACCAGTTATGAGTCAAGATGTAACTGGAACGGCGCAGTCGGTATGGATGATACCGCAGCATTTAGGCTGCCGGTATGGCCGCCTCGAACCCCCACAGCGTCAACGGATCTATTACAAGTGTTATCTTACTACCGGGTAGTCCAGCGTTGCCGTTGGAGCTATGCCCATGGGCAGCGGTTTTCTATTTGAAGATCGAAGAATTTTCGTTGTCCCGAATCAGACTCGAAGTATCTTGCAATTTAGAATACTGATAATGCTGGGATGAGCTAGCTTTTTCTCAAAGTCATATCCGCCCCCGGGGGAACACTGCTGTCCTGAGAAGTGTCTCTGAGGCTACAGCGTTACAAACCCTCCCGCCTTCCCATCCTTCCGGTCAGGCCATCCCAAGTTCCGAATAAGAAATTGCGAAACTTTCTGGGGCGGTTTTCTTCGGCCAGGAAACACTTCACTGTCTCGCGGAATGCTTCATAGGTTAGCGACGCAATCCAGCGCGGAAATACCCGCCAGTACCTGCGAAACACCACGATGCGATTGCGCGAGATGTAGTAGCGCCTCTCCGCACTGTGATGGCTCGGCTGAAAATTGAAGCCAAGAAACGAGGTCCTTCTTGGGTGGCCAGCGGTATGCAACAACACGGCCTCGGCTGTGTCGGCTACCAGGTAGCCAGCTGCGCGAATACGCAGGCAATACTCAATATCCACCCAGTCGATAAAGAAATCGCTGGAGAACCAGCCGGCTTTCTCAAAGATCCATGCAGGCATGAGCGCACCAGAGGTGATGGAAGCAACCGGTCCTCCGTCTTCCGCTCTCAGCACAACCGGCACCACTCCGGTTTCTGGATTCCTGTACGTGGGATGCATCGAGCCGACACGTTTGCGACTGGGATGTAATTCCCAGGCAGCAAACATGTTGGCGACAAAGCCATCGGTGAGTTGGCTGTCCTGATCCAGCAGAATGACCCAGGGAAAGCCTTTGGAAATGGCTAGGCGAACTCCCCGATTCAGGGCTTCGGCGATCCCGACGTTCTCACCATTCTCCACTAGTTGAAATCCAAAGCCTTGGCTCGCGAGGCGAAGACGCGCCAGCGATTCACCATCGGAGCCATTATCTACGACAACAAGGCCATGAGCCTGTGCACGAATGCTTGCTAAGTTGGCCACCATCGCTTCAGTGGGACCAAAAGAAACGATGACCGCGCAGATGTTGGATGCGGTCATACAATTGGCTCCGCCTGTAGACTGGGTGGTTTCGCTCCGGTTGTCCTGCTTGAAAAGAAGCAGACAAGAGAGAGGTTCAATATCATCAAGGTGCCGTCAGACGCGAGGCTAGCCCAGGCTGCACCGAGCCAACCGTGCGATGGAATCCACATCAGATTCAAACCCAAATTCAGCAGCGCAACAGCTAGTTGGGCCGCGGTACGAGCGTTCTGACGCCCAGTTGCGGTCAGTACAGAGCCTGAGAGTTGGTGAACGCCCCTGAGTCCCGGTAGACAACAGAGCCACCGGAACGCCAGTAGGGACGCCGCGAAGTTCTGTCCCACAATACTGACGAGCAAGGGGGAAGCAATAAGTGTGACTCCCGCTGCAACCAGACCCGAAAGCGCCGCTATGGGGACGATCCTGCGCGCCACGCGCAGCACGGCGGGTAACCCGTCCTTGCTCAAGGAGAAATATCGTGGCATACATGCAGTATCAATCGCGGTAACCGGAGCAGTGGCCAGGTCGACTACACGATAGGCCATGCTGTAGATGCCATTGGCAGCGTTCATGCCGTAGTGGCTCAACATCATTTTGTCTATGTCGTTATAGATCGCCTGGGTTGAGCCGGCGAAGGAAAAGCCTATCCCCTCCCAGAAGCGCCGCCGAACCAGATTTAAGCTGAGGCTAGCCACTCCGATGGTTCTCTGAACCCACACGACAGCAATGGCTGCCGCGATCGCTGAGGACAAGAGAAGGCATAAAGCGCACTGGAACGCCGTTGTCTGATGCACAGCCAGAGCCAAGCCGGCGAGTGCAAGCAAGCGCAAGAGATTCGTCAATCCTCGCAGCCAAGCCATGGCTCGCATCTGCTCGAAGGTCTGGAAAACTGTACCGGCGTTGGCGCTCACCTGACTCATAAAGCAGTTCGCAACAACCAGAACAATGATTAGTCCAATGGCCCCCGCACCAAAGAGCTTGGTTCCTGCAAGCGCCAAACCGGCCACCAGGAAAATGGTAGTAATCGCGGTCACAAAGAGAGTATTTCCCCAGTAGGCTTGCGCCAGTTTCCGATCCAAACTCACGTGGCGCATAAAAATCATCTGAGAGCCAAGTGAGGAGTACGGCGTGACAGAACTCACTAAGGCAAACGCCCCGGCGAAGACCCCGTATTCTGTTACGCCCAACATTCTGGCCATTAGCAGGAAACTGCCAGCCTGTAGGGCAAAATTGCCACCAAGACCCGCAAAAGCCCAGCCGGAATTACGGAGCAGGGAACTCTTTCGCAGCCCTACAAGCTTCTCCTTCAACTGAAGCACTTCTCTCCCGCTCTCTTCAGACCTTTTCATTACATTATAAGATGCATCTTCGTACTGGCAGATGAGGATACGGAAGGAGGCACCGGTAGAGCTGCGCTACCCTTCCCTGCATCGAAGGTAGGTCTGCGTCCGATCTGGAATGGTTGGACAAAAGCACATCGCGCTCGTTAATCTATCAACGTAGGCACGATAAATGGTATTACCGCTCCAGCCCTTCGCGGTCTGTGGCTGTACCATACGCGACTGAAAGTACGATACTGAGCCTGCTTTGAATATGAATGGAAAGCTTCCCAAACTGTCGATCTGCATCCCAGCCTACAACCGGGCTCGCTATCTCTCTCCGCTCCTGGATTCAGTTCTAAGCCAAAATTATCAAGAGATCGAAATTGTTATCTCAGAAGATAACTCGCCGGAGCGCGAACTGATTGCAGATATCGTGAGCCAATATCGGCAACGAGGCTTTGATTGCATTCGCTACTTTGCAAACGGGCAAACTCTTGGCTTTGATGGCAACCTGCGGGTGCTTTTCGAGCGGGCCACAGGCGATTATTGCGTCATGATGGGCAATGACGATCTACTCTGTCCCGGAGCGCTTCATACGATCGGGACCTTGCTTGCCGACCATCCCGAAGTAGCCGTTGCGATTCGGTCGTACGGCTGGTTCTACAGCGACCCAACTGCTGTCGATCAAGTTGTTCGCTATTTCCCGGACAACAGGATTTTCGCTCCTGGAGAAAGCACCGCAGCCACCTTCTTTCGCAGAGTAGGCGTGCTTGCTGGCTTGGTCTTTCGACGCTCTGACGCGATTGCCGTGGCCACGGACCGCTTCGACGGAAGCCTTTACTACCAAGTCTACCTCGCTGCCGAGTTGCTCCTCAGGGGGCATGGCCTATATATCGCAGAAACGATAGCGATCTGCAGGGAAAACAAGCCCGACTTCGGTCAGAGTCAGACGGAGCAGGGTAAGTTTCAGCCCGGAACTTATACCTCGGGTGCCAGAATTTCCATGATCCAAGCCTTGCTTGAAATTGCGTCGTTCATGGACGAGATACATCATGGAAACATGCACCAGCGAGTACTCAAAGATCTTGGGAATTATTCTTATTACTTTCTGGCTTACCAGGCGGGCTCGCCATTATCGAATTTCTGGACATACTATCGAACTTTGGGAGCCATGGGATTCAACGGGAACGGTCTCTTTCATTTGTATTTTGCAGGTCTTGCCCTGCTTGGCAGAGCCAACTGCGAACGACTGATTAAATTTCTGCGCATGAAGTTGAAGTCCACGCCTCGGCTCGGCAATCTCGAAACAGGAAGCTCCTTGAGGGAGCTTTGTAAGCCGGAGCCGAGTAGCCTATGAGCAGAGGTTCTGTCGTGATCATCGCGCACGGATAATTCTTTATGTCTAGCTCCCTTTCGCAAACCTATTGTATCTTCGACGGCCTACAGTGGGATAACGCGCGCGGATTAGGGAGATTTGCTGCGCAGCTTCGCAAGCATGTCCAACAAATGCAGTGGAAGCCGATTAGTTTCTGCATTCCACGTTGGAGATCTGGGGTTGGTAAGGTCTTGCTGAATGAGTTGGTAGAGCCAATTTTTAGAGAGGCACTTACTCCTGCAGTCGCATTCTACCCGCACAACGTACTGCCCACGGTCTTTCTCAGCCACCGTAGTGTGCGCGTCCTAGTCTTGCACGATTTTTTGTTTCTGGACGGTAAGAATGCTGGTGTTGGCAACCGTTACAGGAGCCTCAAGCTGAGAGGCTCCCTGTCGCGTGCCGACGTGATTCTCACCGTCTCAGAGACCTCGCGCGCTGAAATCCTCCGGCGCCTGGATCGTGAGTGTCCAGTTTTCGTAATTTCAAACGCACTCGCAGAGTCATTTGGTAATTTCAATCAGACCATAAAACCTAAACATTCTGGGCCTTTCAGTATTCTCCACTTTGGTGGAAACGCTCCTACGAAGAACACCAAAAATGTCCTTAAGGCTGTCCAGCTACTCAACCAGAGAGGCCATCACGTTCATCTTGAGTTAGCTGCGATGTATGCAAAGAAGGAAATCGTCGCAAGATGGCAACAAGAAATCCGGTTTCCCGGCCATGCCCTCGCCATCCTACCCTCTCTGAGCGACGCCGAACTGCTGGAGGCATACGCCAAGGCAGACGCACACTGTATGCCATCTACTGGTGAAGGCTTCGGAATACCGGTGATTGAGGCAGCAAGAACCAGCACACTGAACATCTTGAGCCCACTGCCTGTCTTCCGTGAGATTGCCGGTGACGATGCGGTCTTTACGGCTTCTTGCGAAGCAGAGGATATTGCCGACGCCATTCTGACCAGCATGTCTGCAAATACGCAGGGGATGACAATAAGAGCAAGGCAGCGAAGCCATAACTTTCTCTTTGATTCGATTCATGCAAAGCAAGCTGTCCCTGCGTTGCAGGCGATAGCAGATCTGCGCCCTGTCTGGGAAGGGAAAGTGCGTGAATAGCGAGATGGGTACAAATCCCCCTAAAACGCGGGTTACCGCGATTTGGAGTCGTGATGTTGATGCGGCTCGGCTAGCTGGACGCACTCAGATGATTCAGGCAATTCGAAGGGAGTTATCTTCTAACTATCTGGCGGAGCATCTAAGAGTTGAAAACGTTCTAGAACGGCGCAAGCTTGGCTCCTTCTGTGGCTCGATCCTAATGGCGTTTCAGACACTCCTTGCCGGCAGATTGCCATCCCTTCAGTGCCTGCTTTTTTGTGACTTTTTTAATCACCGTCAGCTTTTGGCACGGCTTCGAGAAAACCATCCTGACACACTTTACTGCGATGGAATTCGCACTTTCTATTTTCTCAAACGGATGGGCCCATTTAGGAAGAAGATGAGAATAGTCGTCGATTTCGACGACCTGATGTCCCGTCGCATGGAGGCTTTGAGCACGACAAAGACCTCGCTCTCTTTGGGTTACCTGCAAGACAAGATACCCGGCCGGCTAAGATCGGTGCTTGCCTTGAGCGGTGTCTCCAAGCTCATTGCCCGTTATGAACAGGCTGCTCTCACGAGTGTTGAGAATTTGGTTGGGCAATGGGCAGATGTGGTCGTGTTAGTTTCTCAGGTTGAAGGGCAAGCGCTACGCGCCCGCTATAAAAAACTCGGATATCAAGCTCAAGTGAAGGTGATACCGCCGGCAGTTGAAGTTGTAGCTCCACCAAGGATTTACCAGAGCGTCTCACGTTTTATCTTTATTGGCACTGATGCGCTTCCACAAAATAAATTGACCATTCAGCTGTTGCTCGATCTTTGGAAGTTAGCCGAACCCGAACTAGAGATCCACCTTTTCGGCCATATGGTTTCGCCATGGGCGCCTGTGCGCGGCGTGGTTTTCAGGGGTTATGCTCCTAACTTAAGGGACGTTTATGTCAAAGATGTAGTCCTGCTAGCGCCCGGCGTATTGCGCGGAGGATTGAAAACCAAGGCGGCCGAAGCATTTGCGCACGGGTGCGCTGTTGTCGGGAATGAAATCACTTTTGAGGGCATGCACTTGCCGGATTATCCGCTGCGGGTAGAGCGCGAAGAAGAGCTCATGGATATTCTCAAGTTTCCATTGTCGTACCTACATCGCATGAGCGCATCGGTTGAGCTAGGCCAACAGTACATTCGGAATTTCGTCAGCAAGCAACAGTTCCAAAAAAACTGGGCCGACGTGTTAGGTTGACCTGCGTTGTGGAGCTAGTTCTCTTGGAAGTCCTATCGGACTAGGCAAAGTATTGCGAACATTATCGCTGTTGAGATCGGCAAACAGATCGTCGCCGATGTGACTTCGCAGGAGATGGGCTGCTGGTGCAGCAGGCACTGCAAGATCGAAACCATCTTCAACAGCTACCGCGCTTCTCTAGCGACCTCTCTGCTAATCGCTCTCCTATACATGGCCGTGACCTTGAGCCGAACGGACTTCAATGTGCTAAATGCTCAGCTACCGGACGCACCGAATGTCGCCATTGGGACCACTGCCGCTGGTCTGAGTACATCGTTGGGCAACTACCCAAGAGAGCTTCCACTAGGCGGAAAGATCGTCTTCTGCCCCAGTACGGGCACCTGCGTCTTCATGATGCTCCCTGGTCCGCCGAAATATGGCGCCTGACAAGCCAGAGCTTTCTTCTTAAGGAGAAACTATTTAGCCCTGATCGAAAGCATAATGTGCTCACAGATGTAGCTTTTGTCGTGATGGTATTCGGCGGGTTGTGGCATTTTGGGATGCACCACGCTGGCTGGCCTTGGTGGTCGATTCTTGCTGGATACGGCGGGAAGACGTTAGATTTACGATGATCCAGGCGAGCTGTCGTTACCTGTCGAAGTCATGACCTCATTCTCCACATTCATTTTCAGCTGTGCAGTCGCAGCTACTTTGCAGAGCACGACGCCTGCAACGGCTCCGGCCGTTGACGTTGTGAAGCAGGCTGAGACGCTTGCGGCGGAGCATCATCTGGAACAGGCGAATGCACTTCTGACGGAGTTTCTCCGTCGAGACGCTACGAACAACGCTGTGCTGATTGCGCTGGGGCGAGTTCAGCTGAGCCAGGGGATAAATGAAGATGCGCTGCGCTCGTTCGAGAAGGTTCTTGGCGTGGAGCCTGCGTCAAAAGGCGCGCGAGAGGGCGAGGTGGAGGCTGCGATTGCTGCTGCGCTTGCAGACCAGAAGATCGGGCTGGATGGCGATGCGCTGCTGTATCTGATTCGTGCACGGAAGCTGGTTCCTGATTCGCCGGAGCTGTTGTTCGTCTTCGGGATGCAGGCGGAGCGGATGCGGATATTCAAAGATGCCGACGAAGCGCTCGGGAAGGCACATGAGCTGGCCCCACAGGATCTGCGCATTTTGTACGCACTGGCGCACGTGCAGATGGATGAGCAGAAGATGGCCGAGGCCGAGGCAAACCTGAGGGCATATCTGCAACAAAAGCCAGAGGACGCAACGGCGCACTATGGGCTCGGGCTTCTACTGCATATGGTGTTGCGCAACGACGAGGCGAAGGCGGAGTTTCAACGCTCGCTTGAGTTGCAGCCGCGGCAGTCGGCCTCGTACTTTCAGCTGGGAGAGATGGCGCGTGAGGCAGATGCGCCGGATGAGGCAAAGGGCTATTACGAGAAAGTGTTGGCCCTGGCGCCGCATCATGGCGGAGCGCTAACAGGAGAAGGCATTCTGGCTCTGCGTGCAAAGGACTATGCTGCGGCAGAGAAGTACCTTGAGAGCGCCGTGCAGTACGCACCGGACTATGCCACGGCGCATCACTACCTGGCGATCGTATATGCGCGCACGGGGCGTGTTGAGGATTCGAAGCGGGAGTCGGATCGTGCGAATATTCTGAGCAAGCAGGACAGCAAGGCACGGCGCGGAAGTTTTCTGACAGTGATTGAATAGCGAAGCAGTTGCATACGAGAGAAGAATGGCGCGACTATCTTTGAGCCTCTGTAGTAGGGTGGTGTGTTTGTTGGTGGTGTCGGGGATGCTGCTGTGCGGCATGGCTTGCCGGCATCACGAGCCGCCCACGGTGATGGTGATTACTCCCACTGGTGGCATGGAGTACTGGGCTGCGTTTGTGCGTGCTGCACGGGGTGGAGCGGGCGAGGCCGGGATTCGCATAGAGGTTGCCGCTCCTCAGTCGGTGACGAGTTACACCGAGCAGGCGCAGATGGTGGACAACGCGATTGAGCGGCATGTACAGGGCATCATCGTCGCTCCGGCGCACCAGCTTGTGTTGGCCTCAGTGCTTCAGAAGGCAGTGCGCAACAAGATTCCGGTGGTTATTGTGGGCAGCCCGATTGCGCTTTCAGCCAAGGACTTTTCGGCGTTTGTCGGCTGGGACGAGGAAGAGGCCGGACGGCTGGCGGCACGGCGATTTGTGACTCTGCTGGGGGGCAAGGGCGAGGTTGGGGTGGTGGGCGTAAGCCCGACGGTGGAGAGCAGCTCGCTGATTGAGAAGGCGTTCGCAGAGGAGATTGCGCGATCGCCGCGCATCAAGCTTGTGGGTGTGAAATACGGCCTCTCGGACTGGGCACGGAGTCGCCAGTCGACGCTGGACCTGGTGGCGGAGCATCCGAATATTAAGGGGATTCTCACAACGGATGAGTTTTCTACCCATGCCGCGGATGTGGCGTTCGATCATTACGGGCGAAACAGGCCGTGGCTGATCGGGGTTTCCGACGAGTCGTTCGAACTGAATGGTCTGCGGGACGGTCACATCGATGCGCTGGTTGTGAGCGAACCGCGCGAACTTGGAATGCGCGCGATGCAGGCGATGCGCGCGGCGCTGGCGAATGGCGATGCCAGCGCGTACTCTGCCAAGCTGCCGGTTTCCATTGTCGACGCGAAGAGCATGGGCGCGAACCCGATTGTCAGCTCGCTCTTGCAGAACGCGAATTAGACGCGGCAGAGTGAGTCAGTTCGAGCCGATATCTACGTTCTTCCAGGAGGCCTCTGCGTAGAAGGAGCGGAGGCCGGCAACACCCTGAGTCAGGCAGTTCGTGTCGTTGTACTCGAGTGTGGTGGCTGGGCCCCCGGAGACCGGGGCGATGCTGACGGAGATGTTGCATCCGTGAACAGAAAACTGCATGTGATGCCAAGTGCCGACAGATACGGGAGTTTGAAGACGCACGGCCTTGAGCTGGTGCCAGTCGAAGGTGGCGCGCCCGAGGATGAGCTCTTGGCTGTCGGCGCGCACACCGGCATAGTAGCCCTGGTAAGAGTCGACGCCCTGCTCAGGGTCCGTGGTGCGGATCACCAGTCCGGCATCGCCGAAGTGGGTTTCAGGAAAGAGCAGGTCGAAGCGGATGTCGGCGGAGATGTGATAGTCGGTGCCCATGGAATGCGATGCGATGAGCATGTCGCCGCGCCCGTAGTTGGAGTTGGAGAAAACGCCGCTGTGCACCTCCCAGCGCCCGCTGATGGGTTGCCAGCCGCGCAGGCTCTCATAGCCGCCGCTGAACGGCCTGTGAAAGCCGTGAACGCGCACGAAATAGAAACCGCCTCCCAACGCCGCGATGAGTACGAGTACGGCGATCCATCTCCACTTGTAGCTGAGCGCGTGTTTCATCGTGAGCGAGTGAAGTATAGTAGGTTTGCTTCAGGGATTCCAAACTCGATGGATGAAGCCGTCAAGTTGTTTTGTCGCCGCAACGCTTCAATGGCGGTTTTTTTCGGCAGCGTTTTCCTGCTCGTTTTACTGACAGCGTCCCGTGTTTCGGCTGCAGAAGAGGAGCGGCAGTTTCGCTTGCAGTCGATCGAGTCGGCCATTCAGGCGGCGAACTACTCGTCCAAGGCGGTCCCGGTTGTGGTGCGCGGCATTGTCACGTCGAGTCACCGTCCCATCGTGATCGAGGATCGCACCGGTGCGGTGCAGGTGCAGTTGCAGGAACAGCAACGCATTGCGCTTGGGGATGAGGTAGAAGTGACGGGCGACATGACCACATCGCCTGTGCCGCAGATTGAAAAGAGCACCATGCGGCGATTGTGGGGCGGGTCGATGCCGCTGCCTCTCTCGATTACGCCGGATCAGGCAGCGGATGGAGAGAACGATCTGTTCCTGGTGCAAACCGTGGCGGAACTGATGAGCTTTACGCCGGCAGGATTGACCGGCGTCCGGTTGAATCTGCGCGGCGGGCATCAGACATTTTCTGCCGTACTACCCAGCGATAACATGGGCGCAGAGCTGCCAGCCAGATCCATGCAGCCCGGAGCGACGCTGCGGCTGACTGGAATTCTGTTGGCGAATCATGGAGATGAAGCCGACCGCGGAGATGCGTTTACCCTGCAGTTGAGAGGGCTGGACGACATCGAACTCGAAGAGCCGCCGTCGTGGTGGACACGGACGCACATCGTGATGCTGGTGGGCGTGGCCACGATCCTGATCCTGATCGGTATCAACAGCTACTACCGCATTCAGCATGGACGGTTTCGCGCGGTGGCATTTGAGCGCGCGAGTATTGCGCGGGATATTCATGACACGCTGGCGCAGGGGTATGCAGGCATTACTCTGCAGCTTGAGGCCGCACAGCAGACGATCGGCAGGGATCCTGAGCGGGCAGAGTCGCTGCTGGTTGAGGCCCTGCAACTGGTGCGTCACAGCCGCGATGAGTCGCACCTCTCCATCGACATTCTGCGGGCGCTCTCACGAGACGACAAGCTGGATGTGCTGATTGCGCGCTGCATTCAGCGGATACGCACAGCGTCAGAGGCGACGATCGAACAGCAAGTGCATGGCACGCCAGCGACGTATCCGTACACGGTGGTGAACAATCTCTTTCGCATTGTGCAGGAGGCGCTGACAAATGCTGTGCACCATGCGCATGCCAGCCGGATTGTGGTCAGCGTGGCCTATCGCAAGAGCGAGGTAGTGGTTGAGGTAAGCGACGATGGAACGGGTTTCAGTCTGGAAGAGGTGCACGGGCCGGAGGAGGGCCACTTCGGGCTGGTTGGAATGCGTGAGCGGTGCGCCGCCATCAACGCAGAGTTTGAACTCAAGTCGACGCCGAAGGGTACACTGGTGCGTGTAAGGGCGGTAGGATGACGAAAGAAAAGAGCGCACACGTGCCGCAACAGCGGCATGGCGCCGGACACAGCCGCGATCACGCTATTCGCGTTCTGGTCGCTGACGATCACCTTGTATATCGCATTGGAATTCGCAACCTGCTGGGTTCCGAAGACGGCTTCGAGGTGGTGGGCGAAGCTTCAGACGGCGCGCAGGCAATTGATCTGTTTCGCACGTTGAAGCCCGATGTGTTGCTGCTGGATCTGCGTATGCCGCAGAAGAATGGCATCGAAGTGGTCCGCGCGATTCGTTCGGAGACAGCGAATGCGCGCATCCTGATTGTGACCAGCTACCAGACCGAAGAGGAAGTATTTCAGGTCTTGCAGGCTGGCGCGCTGGGCTACATCCTGAAGGACGCTGGTCGCGAAACGTTGATCCAAGCCGTGCGGACCGTGCATGGAGGCAAACGCTGGATTGTGCCCCATATCCAGCGGCAGTTCACCGATCGTGTCATCCGTCAGCAGTTGACGACGCGGGAGATGGAAGTGCTGCGGCTGCTGGCACGGGGATTAACCAATCGCGAGATCGCGACGGTGTACGGTATCTCTCCGAGCACGGTGAAAAACCAGGTGAGCAGTCTGCTGGCAAAGCTCGAGGTTTCCGATCGCACTGAGGCGGTGAGCTTTTGCCTGGCACGAGGAATTGTTCAGCCGGAAGACATGTAGATTCGTCTCAGATCGTCAGACTAGCGACGGCTGTACGCGGCGTGGCTGTGAGTCCGGTGGTATTCCGCTAACAACGTGAGACGTGTGCCAAGAGAACTGCGCCAGCAGACAGGACGCTCGTTTGCTGCGATTGCACGGCCATGCGCTATTGGCTGACGGCGGGGTTCACGGCGAGCTCCAAGCGAATTCGCAAAACTTACTACTAGAACACTTTATAAATGCGCTGTCAATAGGCTTATGCGCTCAAGACTGCGGCGTGTGTGGTGAGTACTCTTGCCTCCGAAGTGGGGGACTGTGTCTTTCGCGCAGCGCCCTGCTTCATCACACAAGAGTCCGGGCGGCCGCCTCAACGAGGAGGGGGTCAGAACCGTACAGGACCAATCTGGAGGCAGAGAAGTCAATGAGAAGATTCAGACTCTGGAGATGCGGTGCACTCGTGTCGCTGCTCGTGCTGCTTGCGTCATATGCGCAAGCGCAGTCAGTGCATGGTTCACTTGCCGGCGTCGTGACCGACTCCACAGGTGCAGTAATTGCCGATGCCAAAGTGAAGATTGTCAATTCGGCAACAAGCGCAACCTACAACACGTCGACCACCTCGGTGGGCGTCTACCGCTTTGAAGATGTGGCACTTGGCTCCTACGTTGTTACGACCACTGCACCGGGATTCAAGACTGCGATTACGCAGAATGCCCTGGTGCAGATCGGCACGGTTACGTCTCTGGACATTACGCTGCAGCCGGGCGAGGTGTCAGAAAAGATCACGGTGACCAGCATGGGACCGACGATCGAGACCGAGTCGTCGGACGTGGGCGGCATCATTACGGAAAAACAGATCACGGATCTTCCGCTCGCACTGGGCGGCGTGGGCGCCATGCGCGCCAACGAGGCGTTTATCTTCCTGCAGCCGGCCACGACGGGACCAGGTGCGGCCAACAGCAACAACGGTATCTTCCTGTCGAAGGTGGCAGGCGGACAGAACTACGGCAACGAAGTGCTGATCGACGGCGTGAGCCAGCAGCGCAGCGAAAACGGCTCGTCGTATGACGAGGAAGCGCCCTCAGTAGAAGCGCTTGCGGAGTTCAAGGTGACCACGTCGATGCCCCAGGCGGAATTTGGGCGCACGACGGGTGGCGTGGAGAATTTTGTTACCAAGAGCGGCACCAACGACTTTCACGGAACGATTTACGACATTTACCGCGATGCTTCGCTCGACGCGAACACGTGGTTCAACAATGGCTGGCGGGCATACCACTGCCAGGGCACGAACGACACAGCAGCTTGCCGCGCCAACTATGCCGTTCCTGCCGACCACAAAAACGACTACGGTGGCAGCCTTGGCGGCCCTGTTCGTATTCCCAAACTCTACAACGGCAAGGACAAAAGCTTCTTCTTCTTCTCGTGGGAGCAGCTCAAGTACCAGACGGGCGGAACGGTCACGAGCACCATTCCGACTCTTGCTGAGCGCGGCGGCGATTTCTCAGACCGTCTGACCAACATCCAGACTGGAACTAACCCTTGCGATGGAACGCCAATCTACTCCGGCGAAATCTTTGATCCGTCGACCACGAAGACGGTGACACTGTCTGGCGGTGGAACAGCTGAGTGCCGCACGGCCTTTGGCGGAAATGCAACTCCGACAAACGTGATTCCTTCGGGTCAGCTGAGCTCGGTGGCGAAGGCGTTGGTGGCGTATTATCCGCAGCCGACGACCAACGACATCTACAGCAACTACACGCAGGTTTCAACCAAGCCGATCACCAACACTACGTACACCATTCGCATCGATCACAATGTCAGCGACAAGATGAAGGTATGGGGTTCGTACAGCACGCGTGAGAACGATCTGTTCACGGGCAACCTGGCAACCTTGCCGGCGCCGGTGAGCACGCAGGGCTGGTGGCAGGACTTTACCACGCACTTCTTCCGCGTGGGCATGGACTACTCGATCAAGCCGAATTTGCTGAACTATTTTGTGATCGGCTCGAACCGAAGCAACAGCAAAAACTACTCACAGGCCGTGAACCTTGGGAAGGATTGGAACCAGCTTGTGGGTCTGGGCAATGCAGGCGGCAAGAACTTCCCGCTGATCGGCACTGGCGACGCACCTATCGGCCTCGGCTTTGGCAACAACGGCGATAACGTGGATAACGGCATTCGCCTGAACGAAGCCATTGTGTGGACGCATGGCCGGCACAACGTGAAGATCGGCGGCGACGTTCGCTTCCAGCAGTACTCGCCGATCAACGGCCGCAACGAGTGGATCAACTTCAGCGGCAATGAAACGGCCGGATCTCCCGCGCAGGGCGGCGGTCTTGGATTTGCCAGCCTGATGCTGGGCGAGGCGGACAACGGCGGCACGAACGTTGTTCTCAAGGGCCAGCGCTGGACCTCGTGGTATTACGCGATCTTCGCGCAGGACGACTTCAAGATCACTCCAAACCTGACTGTGAACATCGGCCTTCGCTACGACGTGGACATGCCACGTTCGGAAGCGCACAACAACACGTCCAACTTCAGCACGACAGCCATCGACACGGAGTACAACATTCCGGGTGCGCTGGTGTTCGGCGACAAGTGCAAGGGATGCAATACACGCTGGGCCAACACCTGGTACAAGGACTTTGGGCCGCGTCTGGGCTTTGCATGGTCTCCTGACTTCCTGCATCAGAAGACTGTGATTCGTGGCGGTGCCGGCATTATCTATGGCCCGCTTGTGTATGACGACTTCGGTGGTGGCACGGTGACCGGTTACACGGCCAATCCGAGCTCGCCGAGCAAGAATGGCTTCGATCCTTCGTTCCAGATCGACGACGGCATGCCTGCATTCACGCCGCCGCCGGATGAGGATCCTGGCTACTTCAATGGCACCTATGTGTCTGGCTCGTACATCAAGCCTGATGCCGGGCGTCCAGCGACGGTCTACAACTGGTCATTGCAGGTGCAGCATCAGCTTGCCGATGATTTGCTGGCGACCATCGGCTACATCGGCAATCACTCGACGAACCTCGAGTCGAATCTGCTGAACCCGAACAACATGCCGCAGAAGTACTTCTCGCTGGGCAATGCGCTCTATCAGCCGTTCAATGGCAATAGTGCAGGCATCGCTGCTCCGTTTGCTGGCTTCCAGCAGAACTGGGGAGGCAATCCTTCACTGCAACAGGCGCTGCGTCCCTTCCCGCAGTATGACTTTATCGATCAGGGATGCTGTCTTGAGAACGTGGGTATGTCCAGCTTCAACGCGCTGGTTGCGAGCGTCACGCGGCGCTTCCACCAGGGCCTGAATCTCCAGGCGTCATACACCTGGGGCAAGACGTTCACCGATGCGGACTCGGCACTGCCGAACTCGGGCGTAGGCGTTTCGCAAGACATGGACGTAGACAATTTGCACCACGAAAAGGCCATCTCTGCGATGGATATTCGCCACACGGTGGTCGTGAGTGCGCTATATGAACTGCCGTTTGGTAAAGGCAAGCGCTTCATGAATCACGGAGTTGCCTCCTATGTGCTGGGCGGCTGGGAGATCGGCACGGTGCAGAGAATGCAGTCTGGTCAGCCGTTGTCGTTCGGCTGCGCTTGGGGCATTCCGGGCTTCCAGAATTGTATTCGCTTCAGCAGACAGCCGGGTTCGTCTCTGAAGAGCGCTGTGTACAGGAAGGGTGCAAGCCACATCAACCCGTTTGTCATTGTGGGGCCGGGCGGATCACTCGATCCAAACGTCAACACCATGTTCAACCAGGAGTACAACAACGTGACGCGCGCGGACTCACCAGTAGCCGGTGCACCAATCGCGTTCTACGACCAGAACAACAACTACAATCGCGACTGCACGGGAGCCACGCTTTCAAACTGCAATGGCTCGCTCGATCAGCCGTACAGCCTGGGTGTCGGCGTTCCGCGTACGACGAGTGAAGTGCGCACGCCGCCCTACTTCAACAACGACCTTAGCGTGATCAAGAAGATTCCGGTCTTCGAGAACTACACGCTCAGCCTGAAGGCGGAATTCCTGAACGCGTTCAACCAGCACACGTTCAGCATTCCTGACCTGCAGCCGTACGACTACGGTTCGTTCGGCTTACCTGGCGGCACGGTCAACGGGCCCAGAAACATCCAGCTGACTGCGCGTTTCACGTTCTAGCAGCGGTGTTTCTGTAGTCCAAATTGCATGCGGGGATGGGGCGAACCCCTGTCCCCGCTGCTTCATTCGAAGATGGCTTGGTTCGGGCGCATCTTCCCTCCCGGGTCAACAGAGTGAACCTCTCATCGGAGATATATTCAATTTGTATTCGAGGAGTAGATCGACGATGAGAACACTCTGCAGGATCTTAATGATGGCTGTGCCGCTGACTTTCTCAGCTGGCATGGCGCAGACACTGCCGCAAAAAGGCTCAACCGATGAAGCACTTCGCAGCGGTAGTGAGTCGATGCGGGCAGGACGATTTGACGAAGCAGAGAAGTGGTTTCGAAGTGCAGTAGAGCTGAGTCCCAATAATCCAGAGGCGCTTATGGCGCTCGGAGTCGCAGAGTTACGACTGGGAAAGCCCGGGCTCGCAGCTGATGCATTAAGCAAGTCGCTGTCGATTAACCCGAATGAGCAGGGAGCGAACCTGTTTCTGGGGATCTCCTTCACGCAGATGCACAAGGTGCCTGAAGCAGTTGCGGCCCTGCAGCGTGAGATGGAGCTCGACCCGAAGGACGCACAGGCAGCGATGTGGCTGGGCGTGGTGGAGCTGCAGGACGGGCATCCGGAGAAGGCTGTAGCGCCTCTGGATTTAGCGGCGGAGTTAGCTCCAAACGATTTGAATATCCTTGAGTATCGCGGCAAGGCACACAGCGACGTTTCCTACGCAAGCTACGCGCGCATGGCAGCAATTGATCCGCATTCGTGGCACGTACACAAAGTGCAGGGGCAGATGTACGCACAGCAGAACATGCACAAGGAGTCGATTGCAGAGTTTCAGGAGGCCATAAAACAGGCGCCTGAGAATTCTGATTTGTATGAAGAGCTCGCAAGTGAGTACAGAAAGACAGCAGCGCTGGATCTGGCACAGCAGGCGTATAGCAAAGAGCTGGAACTGAGTCCGAACAATCCTATCGCAATGTTCAACCTCGGCAAGATTGACATTGAAACCAACCACACGCAGGAGGGTTTGCAACTGCTGAAGAAGGTGGTTGCCAATTATCAGAATGTTCCTGCCATTTACTTCTATCTGGGGGTCGGCGAGTTAGACACCGGTAACGTGAAGGACGCAGTTGCTGCACTGGAGAAGTCAAAGGCGCTGCACCCCGAGGCAGAGCTCGCACCGCGCGTGGAATTTGAGTTGTCGCGCGTGTACCGCAAGCTAGGCAGAACAGAAGAAGCGAATCGCGCCGCGCGTGAGTATGCCAGGCTGCGCGCGCAGAACTCAAAACTCAATCCGCGGGCTCTGGAGGCGATCTCCTCAGGGTTCGGGTCAGCGGAACTGCCTGCGACAGACCCGGGCAGCAAACAGTAGCGTGTGTCGCGGTCGCCCGAGATGGAGAGACAGTCACGACGCAGTGCTCAGCTCGAATTTTGCGGATGATACACATGCATTGGTTTCGGAACTGGTTCTCTTCGTTGTTGCTGATGGCGTTTGTAATTGGGCTCTCTGCCTGCGGAAGCGGTAGTGGCTCCTCATCGGGTGGCGGCTCACAGAGTACGCTCGCGGCTACGGTAACAGCTCTCTCGGTTTCCGGCACGACGGTTACAGCTGGAAGTAGTGTGACGCTGACGGCAACTGTAACGTCGAGCGGCGCGGCTATTTCTGCGGGTTCAGTTACGTTCTACGACGGTGCGAATAGCCTGGGCGCCAAGGCACTGAACTCGGCTGGGCAGGCACAGTGGACGGGCACGGCATTGGCAGCGGGCACGCACAGCTTGGTGGCAACCTATGCAGGGACATCGTCTTTTGCCGCGTCCACTTCGCCGATGGTGTCTGTGTCGGTGGCAGCGCTGACGACGACGCTCTCGCTGACCAGTTCGACGGGCGTGGCAACTCAGGGATTGCCTGTTGAGTTTGTTGCGCAGGTAGCTGGCGTGGGATCGACAGTGCCGACGGGTATTGTGACGTTTACGGACGGATCGACGACGCTTGGTACGGGCACGCTTGATCCAACGGGCACAGCGAACTTTACTTCGACACTGCTGCCAGTCGGTACGAATTCAGTCACTGCGTCATATGGTGGCGATGCGATATTTGCCGCGTCAACAGCACCGGCTGTAACGGCGGACGTCGCTGCTCCGGCCGCACAGACCTACTCGAATCCGCTGACGCTGACTCTGAACGGTTCGCTCCATGGCGTGAGCTGTGCAGACCCTGCGATCTACAAGGATCAGGCGAATGGTGTGAACACCTGGTATCTCTACTGCACGAGCGACACACTGTATTCGGGAGATCCGAACGCGCACTACATTTCTATCTACAGTTCGCCGGATCTTGTGAACTGGACTTATCAAAGAGATGCTTTCTCCGGCTTGCCCGCGTGGGCGAAGGGAAGCGGGGCAGGTTTATGGGCTCCGGCGATCAAGTACTTCAACGGGCAGTACTACCTTTACTATGCGGCCTCGGCCTCCAATCTCGCCGGGAGCGGTTCGGCAATCGGCGTGGGCACGAGCAGCAGCCCGGCAGGTCCATTTGTCGATTCAGGTACGCCCGTAGTCTCGCCGCAAGTGGCTACGAATTGCTGCAATGGCGCATATCGATCCACGATCGATCCGGACGAGATTCAAGACACATCGGGCCAGCGGTACATTCTGTTCGGAAGCTTCACCGGTGGCATTTACGTTCGCAAGCTTTCGGTGGACGGGCTGACATCGGACGTGACGAGCGAACAGCAAATCGCCGTGGATAATCGCTACGAGGGTGGCAACTGGTGGTATCACGATGGCTATTACTACCTGTTTGCTTCTTCGACGAACTGCTGCAACGGCCCGCTGAGTGGATACGGCGTATACGTCGGTCGCGCGACGACACCAATGGGACCATATACGGATGCGGCAGGCATCGCAATGACGGCCGTCAATCCAGGGGGAACTTCCGTACTCGAGATGAATGGCAACAGCGTCATCGGGCCGGGTGGCAATGTGGTCTTCACGGATGAAGCCGGGCAGGACTATATCCTCTACCACGGGATACTTGCTGCAAGTCCATACTACGTGGGGTCGGTGGGATATACGGCGCGGCCGGGCTTCATCGATGCAATTGATTGGGAGAATGGGTGGCCGGTGACGCGTGGTGGATTCGGGCCGTCAGATGCGGACGCACCGCAGCCAATGCCGATTGCGCAGCCAGGGGGGACGGGCAGCTATGTGAGCGTGCTTGCGACCGAAGACACGCCTCGTACACAGCTAACGGCCTTCTCGGATGAGTTCAACGGGGTGGCGCTGGGTTCGCAATGGTCGTCGTTGCATCAGACGCCGGTGTACCAGATGACGGGCAGTGCCTACCAGGTGAGCTCAGTTGCCTACGACCCGATCGGTAGCATGCAGAATGTGCCGATGATTGCTGAGGCCGCACCATCTGGCGATTACATGATCGAAACGAAGCTGGATATTAACCTGCCGGTGAGCGGCGTCGGTCCGGACTACGCTCAGGCAGGCGTGTTGCTCTTGAAAGATGACAGCAACTTTGTACGTGTGGACCTTTACAACAATAACGACACGCGGCAGATCGAATTCATCAAGGCGGAGACTGCACAGCAGAGTGGGTATCCGACGTGGGGTGCCACCAACATAGGCACAGCGTTGATCGGCGCGGACGTAAGTGCCTGGCTGCGCATTGTGAAGCGTAATGTGGATGGGCAGGAACACTATACGGCTTATAGCAGCATGGATGGCCTTACGTGGACGCGCAGTGGAACGTGGGTGCACACGCTGGGCAGTCAGGCGAAGATCTGCCTGTACGCCGGGAATCGATCCGGCTACTCGGCGAGTTTTGACTATGTGCGTGTTTCCACGCTGCAGTAATGAGTTGAACGGTTGAGCGAGAGAGGGGATTGTGATCAAGCGCATTGGGATGGGTGTTCTGGTAGCTGGCCTTGCAGTGGGAGCGCAGGCACAGATCAAGATAGTCGAGCCGATTCCGCAGACGGCGACAATTGATGTGTACGCGGCGCAGGCCGATAGCCATGCGATTCCGCGCACGATCTTCGGAACATTTCTAGAGCCCATTGGCAACTCGACCTATAACGGTCTGTGGGCGGAGTTGCTGGAGAACCCAAGCTTCGAAGCAGGCCTGTGGAGTCCGCAACGAGTGAGCGAGATGCTGCGCGAGGAGCCGGCTCTGATGCGAGCAGGCGAGTTGGATCTGCCTCTGCCTTGGGAGCCATTGAGCAGCGCGCAGGGAAATCGCTACGAGATTCACTATGGCGACGTGGCAAACTCGTGGCAATCGGTGCGCATATTCGGCGTGCCTGGAGAAGCGACGGGCATCAAGCAGAAAGTTTATCTGCCGATCCATCGCACGCACAGCTACGTGGGCAGCTTCTATGCGAAGCACTTGAGCGGCGAGACGGCGATTACGGTCTCTCTGCGCATGCGGAATCAACCTGAAGCGCTTGCGACGCAACACCTCGACGTTGCCGATGGCGCATGGAAGAAGTACGAGTTTGCGCTAGAGGTGCCGGAGGGCAAGCTGCACCGGCTGGACGCGGCAGATTTTGTGATTGAAGTCGCTGGCGACGAGCGTGTCGAACTGGATCAAGCATCGCTGATGCCGATCGACGCGAAGGATGGGCTCGACCCAGATGCAGTGGCGATGGCGAAGGCGATGAAGACGCCGCTGGTACGCTTTGGCGGCAACTTTACGTCGTCGTATCACTGGACGGACGGCATCGGTCCGCGTGACAAGCGCGTGAGCATGCTGAACAACTCGTGGGGAATTCCCGAGTACAACACGTTCGGCACGGATGAGTTTCTGGAGTTCTGTCGACAGATTGGAGCGCAGCCGCAGTTTGCGCTGAATATGGGCAGCGGCACGCCGGAGGAGGCGGCAGCATGGGTGCGTTACATCGATGAGCACTGGACGACGCACTCCGGGCTGCTATGGGAACTCGGCAACGAGTTGTGGGGCAACTGGAATCTTGCATATCCCACACGTGGCGAGCTTGCTGCACGCACAGCAAAATTCAGCGAGGCGGTGCATTCGGTTGACCCCACCGCGCATGTGATTGCTACAGGTGCGGACCCGGACGGGTTCGATAGCTGGAATGCGATCCAACTGTCGAACAAGCCAGGAAACTTCGACTATCTCTCAACTCACTTTGTGGTGGGCACTGATGAAGTGCAACTGCAGGACGCAACGCCGGACTTTGTGGCGCAGGCTGCGTTTGCATTGCCGGTCGAGGTGGCTCGCCGGTTGAAGAAACAGCAAGAGCAGATTGACGGAACTCCTGGATACAACAACAAAGCGCACATCGCGTTTACTGAATGGTTGTTTGTCGGCGGACGCAGCGGAGCGCCGATCTTTACTAACATGGGTGGAGCGGTGGTCACAGGCGGCTTTCTGAATATGTTTCTGCGCAACTCGGAGATTGTCCCCGTGTCGGACATGACCGGGATTATGGAGTTTGCGGGGATATGGAAGAAGCGCAGCCAGGTGTTCGCGACACCTGCGTATTACGTGTTCAAGATGTATGCGAGCGCGGATGCGAAGAATACGGTTGCAGTGGCGACGAAGTCCGGTTCGTATACGGTAGACCACGGTGTGCAGCGGCTGCCGCAGATTGCAGATGTGCCGTACCTGGACGTTGTGGCGACGCGCAGCGGAGATGGTAAGACGGTGACGTTGTTCTGTGTGAACCGCAGCTTGACTACCGATATCTCCACCTATATCCGGCTCCATGATTTTGCTGGAGCGCGCTCGGCGCAGGTTGACGTGGTGCGCTCGGCGTCAATTACAGATGTGAATGATGAAATTCGGCCGACGCGTATCCACGACAGCGAAGAAACCGAGCCCATTCACGCGGATGTGTTGGCGCACCTCTTTCCGCATTCCAGCGTTTCAGTCATCACACTGCGACGCGAGTAAGTTTAGAGCCGGCTGTATATGAAACCTGATGAACAGAGGATGACGAACGTGAAGATCGCTGCACTAAGAATGCTTCGAGTTGCCGCTGTGCGACTGGCGGTTGTTGTGCTTGTTTCAACTTGCCTGTATGCGCAGGATGCGCGGTGGACAGAGAGCCAGGCGAACGATTGGTATGCAAAGCAGCCCTGGCTGGTGGGGGCAAACTTTATTCCAGCCGATGCGGTCAATGAGTTGGAGATGTGGCAGGCCGACACGTTCAATCCCTCGGAGATTGATCGCGAGCTGGGTTGGGCAGAGTCGATAGGTATGAACACGATGCGCGTGTTTTTGCACGACGCGCTTTGGGCACAGGATCCCGAGGGCTTCAAACATCGTATTGACCAGTTCCTCGCGATTGCTGCGAAGCATCACATCCGGCCTGTGTTTGTGCTGTTTGATTCTTGCTGGGACCCTGACCCGAAGTTAGGACCACAGCGGCCGCCGATTCCCGGCGTGCACAACTCGGGTTGGGTGCAGTCTCCCGGGCGCGCTGAGCTGCAGGATGCTTCGAAGTATCCTGCGTTGAAGACCTATGTCCAGGGAGTAGTTGGCGCGTTTGGAAAGGACGCGCGCGTGCTGGCCTGGGATGTGTGGAACGAGCCTGACAACGGGAACGATTCGTCGTACGGCAAGCTGGAGCCGGCCAATAAGCGCGAGTTGATTCTGGCGCTGTTGCCGCAGGTATTTGCATGGGCGCGTGCAGTAAACCCTTCGCAGCCGCTGACGAGTGGTGTATGGGCTGGCGATTGGTCTTCACTGGAGAAGATGACGCCGATGGCGCGCTTGCAAATCGAACAGTCAGATGTAATTTCTTTCCACAACTATGAGTGGCCTGAGGGTTTCGAGAAGCGGATACATGAGCTGGAGCAGTTTCATCGGCCTCTGATCTGCACGGAGTACATGGCGCGCGGAGCGGGCAGCACGTTCGATACGATTCTTCCGTTGGCAAAGAAGTATCACGTGGCTGCAATCAACTGGGGACTTGTTGAAGGGAAGACCCAGACCTATATGCCGTGGGACTCATGGCAGCGACCGTATGTGACGGAGAGCCCTGTGGTGTGGTTTCACGACGTGTTTCATAAAGATGGAACGCCGTATCGCGTTCGTGAAGCCGAGATATTCAAACACCTGACTGGAATTAACCACGATCCGCAATAGCGCTGATTGTTAATGACTGACGAGTCTGCCGCGATATTGAGTGGCAGGCTCGTTTTCTCTGCGCATTACTTGTAAGTTGTGAGTTGTAAGAAGGCGAGTAGTACTTTGTATCAACGCGCTCTGCAGAAGTTCGGCTACTCTGCACTATGCGCGGAGTACAACTGCTGGCTGAGTGCGAATTCTTTCTTCGCCTCCTCTGCCTGTCCTGCGTCGCGCAGTGCACGCCCCAGTTCATAGTGCACGCGCGGGTTGCGCGGATCTAGACTGACTGCTTTCCGCAAGTGCTCAACTCCCTCGGTGGACTGCTGTGTCGCTAGAAAAGAACGGCCCAATTTTTCATGTGCTATCACAGATGCAGGCTGAATCTGGATAGCTATTTGCAGAGGCTCGATAGCTTCTTCAGGCCGGTTATGGTCGAACAGGAAGGAGCCAAGGTTGACGAATGGCCATTCATCGGTCCCATGTGGATTGGCCCAGCTGGCCGCGGTGCGCAGTGCAGACTCTGCTTCCGCTGAACGATTCGCGGCCTCGTAGGTCAGCCCGAGATTCTCTTCAGCCTTTAAGTCGCGCGGCCGTAGGGCGAGCACACGCAGATACACCGAGCCTGCCTCTACGAAACGATTCTTCGAGTAGTAGCAGCGACCAAGCGCATAGAGGATGTTTGGATCCAGAGGGTCCATCGTAGCGGCGGACTCGAGCCAGTGAATGGCGTCGTCATAGTCATCCAAGAGCACATAGTCGAGGGCTACGGAGCGCAGTTCCTGGGGCGTGGGTTTGCGAAGGCGAGCGGCATGCGTGTACGTGTCGAGTGATTCGTTCGCTCTGCCTTCCTGGCGCAAGACCAGCGCAAGAGCGTAGAGCAGAGATGCTTCTTCCGGCTGCGCAGCCAGAGCAGAGCGCAAGCCAGTCTCTTTCTGCGCGAGGCCTGTGGTCACATCGTGGCGCTGTTCCTGTGAGAAAGGAAATGCGATTTGCGGCGCAGCCTTGGTTAACGGTGAGTCCTGAGCGGGAGAACTCGCAGAAAATGCAGCGAGTGCGCAAATAAAAAACGCAGAACTCCGCGATGACCTCAGTTTCATGACTGCCCCGCTACGAATGCCGTTCACGGACATTTTCGCAGAGCTAGAGGGTATTTTCCATTGGATTCATGCTGGAGTGCTGGCCGCCCGCTCGAGATTTAGATTTCGCTCAGGCGCATAGAGTGACGGTGCAACACGAGGAAATATTCGCGCGCAGAGTTGTTGCCCGGTTTTCGTTCCTTATACCCAGCCAGCATCGATCACGTAGCTCTGGTTGGTGATCGCCGAGCTGTCATCTGCGGCGAGGAAGGCAACCAGTCGTGCGACTTCCTCGGGCAGAATCATTCGCTTCAGTGCCTGGTTGGATAGAACTTCGGCCGTGTACTCCTCCGTGAGCCAGAGGCGTTTCTGCCGCTCGGTAAGAATCGCTCCAGGCATCACAGCGTTGACGCGGATGTTGTCCTTGCCTACTTCATGCGCGAGCGTGCGCGTCATACCTACGATTCCCGCCTTCGCCGTTACATAGACGGATTGATGGATTGACGGGATAACCCAGCCGATCGAACTCATGTTAATGATGGACCCGTGCTGCGCCCATTTCATTGCAGGAAGCACGGCTTGTGCAGCGAAGAACTGATGCCTCAGGTTGAGGGCGATTGTTTGGTCCCAGAACTCTGGTGTTACATCTTCGACCTTGTGCCGATTATCGTTACCGGCATTGTTGACCAGTACATCAACTGTTCCAAACTTCTCAACAATGGTGTTGACGGCAGCGCGCAGGCTGCTCACATCCGTTAGGTCGCAACGGAAATACATGGGCGGATGGGGCGCATCATACAGACGTGAGATCAGCCCTGCAGCAGCTTCATCTTGAACGTCGATAAAGCAGACACGCGCGTCCTGGTGCACGAACTCTGCAACGATGGCTTCGCCGATGCCGCTCGCGCCGCCTGTGACGATCACCACGCGATTGCAGAGGCTGGGATATGTTGCGAAAGCGTTGCCGGTTTCCATGGACACCCTCTTGCACTCAACTCAATGAGATTCCCGAATTACCTTTGACCCACGACAGCCAACCAGAAAATCGAGATCAGCACCGTGGCATGCCTGCATCACGTGCTCGATATATAGAGACTGATAGCCGCTGGTTGCCAGAGGCTTTGGCGCCACCCATTTGCTGCGGCGCTGATTCAATTCGTCATCTGAGACATCCAGATGCAGCGTGCGCGCTTCCACGTCTAGCTCGATGCGGTCTCCGTCCTGGACCAGCGCGAGCGTTCCTCCGGCAGCAGCTTCAGGGCATACATGGAGAATCACTGTGCCGTAGGCTGTGCCGCTCATGCGCGCGTCGGAGATGCGGACCATGTCGCGCACGCCACGCTCGAGCAGTTTCGTTGGCAAGCCCATGTTTCCAACTTCCGGCATGCCTGGATATCCTTTTGGTCCACAGTTCTGCAGTACGAGAATCGATGTCTCATCCACGTCGATATTCGGGTCGTTAATTCGTTGTTTGTAGTCCTCGATGTCTTTGAACACGACAGCCCGTCCGCTGTGCTTGAGCAGCGATGGCGACGCAGCCGAGGGCTTCAGGACAGCGCCATCCGGGGCGAGGTTGCCGCGGAGCACGGCAATTCCACCGTGCTCGACCAGCGGTTTCTCGAACGATCGAATTACCTCCGGATTCCACACTGGCGCATCCTTTACATTCTCGGCAATCGAGGAGCCCGTGACCGTAAGTGCGTTTGAGTGGATCAGGCCTCTTTCGTCGAGTGCGCGTATCACTGCCGGCAGGCCGCCCGCGTAGTAGAAATCCTCCATGAGAAAGCGCCCTGAGGGCATGAGATCAACGAGCGTCGGAACGCTGTGTCCCAGGCGATCCCAGTCGTCAAGAGTAAGTGGGACTTCGATTCGGCCGGCGATAGCGAGCAAGTGAATAACCGCATTGGTCGAGCCACCAATCGCGCCGTTCACACGGATTGCGTTCTCGAATGCCTCGCGCGTGAGAATCTTCGAGAGCCGCATATCTTCGCGCACCATCTCGACGATGCGCCGCCCGGTCATGTGGGCCAGTACGCCGCGTCGTGCATCGACGGCGGGGATCGCGGCATTCTGCGGCAGAGCTATTCCAAGAGCTTCGACCATCGAAGCCAAGGTAGACGCTGTGCCCATCGTCATGCACGAACCTGCAGAGCGCGACATGCAGGCCTCTGCATCGCTGAACTCGGCCTGTGTCATGGTCCCGGCCTTTAGCTCTTCGCTAAAGCGCCATACGTGCGTACCGGATCCGATATCGCTGCCGCGATACTTGCCATTCAGCATGGGGCCGCCAGAGACCACGATAGTGGGCAGATCGCAACTCGCAGCGCCCATCACCAACGAGACGGTGGTCTTATCGCAGCCGCAGAGCAGCACCACGCCGTCGATTGGGTTTGCGCGGATGCTTTCTTCGACATCCATGCTGACAAGATTGCGAAACAGCATGGCCGTGGGCTTCATGGTGGTTTCGCCGGTGGACGTGACGGGAAACTCGACGGGGAAACCTCCCATCTCCCATACGCCGCGTTTTACGTGCTCGGCGATGCCACGCAGGTGTGCGTTGCACGGTGTGAGTTCCGACCATGTATTACAGATGCCGATCACTGGGCGTCCATCGAAGACATGCGACGGGAAGCCTTGATTCCGCATCCACCCGCGATGGATGAAGCTGTCTTTGTCGTGCCCTCCGAACCATTCGGCTGAGCGGTAGGTCTTTTTCTCGTCGGGCATTTAGGTGCTCCTCTTTAGTGTGCGGCTGGTCTTTGTTGCATCACGCTTGGCGTGTAGTGCCTCGGATTGTACCTCGATGTCATGTAGCGTCTGCGCCAACACAGCCTGCATGGCGGTCTGCGCTCTACGGGTACTTCTTGTTTCAATAGCGCGCAACACCTTGCGATGCAGCGGAAGCGTACGACGGTAGAGATCGGTGTTGCTGCTTGTCAAGCTGAAGCTCCCGCGCAGTGCTGCCTGGATTAGCGCTCCAAATGGCCGCATAAACATGTTGTGCGTTGCCTGGAGCACGGCCATGTGAAAACGGAGGTCGGCGTCGACAGAGGAGCGAAGGTTTCCCGCCGCGGAATCCATTTGCGTCAGCGCGTCGCGAATCTCATTGATGTCGTCGGCACTTGCGCGCATGGCCGCCATGCGTGCAGCTGCAGGCTCTACCAGCAGTCTCACTTCCATAAGATCGGCCAGGCCCGCAGGGATGCCGTCGCCTGAGAACATCCAGCTCAGTACCTCTGGATCAAGCATGTTCCACTGTACGTGCTCGTTCACTCGGGTTCCGGTTTTTCGCCTTACATCGACGAGCCCTTTTGAAGCGAGCACCTTGATGGCTTCGCGGAGGGCGGTTCGGCTTACGCCGAATTCTGCGCCCAGAGCAGCTTCATTGGGGAGGATCGAGCCGGCGGCGAGTTTGCCCTGCGCGATGAGCCCGCCAAGGCGAAGAGCGACAGCGCTGTGCAGACTCATGCGCTGTTCTGTCGGCCGTAATCTCAATCGCGCATCTTTCACGGCATAAAGTATACATATGATGATTGCGCCGAGTATACTTCGTTCTCGCATACGACATGGGGCGATTAGCACGGCTCGAACAGGAGTTTTATGAACCAGATTGATCTTACCGGCAGACATGCGATTGTTACCGGAGCAGCACAGGGCATCGGTCTCGCAATCACAAGGCGGCTGCTTGCGTCAGGCGCAACTGTGGCGCTTTGGGATCGCGATGAACCGCTGCTTGCGACGACTGTGGAGCAGCTTGGCGTGGGAGTACGCGCACTGGCGAGTGCTGTGGATGTGACCGACCTGGCCAGCATAGAAAGCGGAGTTAGTGCATCCATTGCGGCCTTTGGCAAGATCGACATTCTGGTTGCTAATGCAGGCATTGCGGGGCCAAACCTAACCACGTGGGAGTATCCCGTGGATGCCTGGAAGCAGGTCATTGAGATCAACCTTCTTGGCGTCTACAACTGCTGCCGTGCGGTTGTTCCACATATGCTCGAGCACGGCTACGGGCGCATTGTGAACGTGGCATCGATTGCAGGCAAGGAGGGCAATCCGAACGCGTCTGCTTATAGTGCTTCGAAAGCTGGCGTTATCGCACTCACCAAGTCGCTCGGCAAGGAAACGGCCGAGAAGAATATTGCTGTGAATTGCATTACTCCAGCTGTGGCGAAGACGCGCCTTTTTGAGCAAATGACACAGCAACACATCGACTTCATGCTTTCGCGCATTCCACGGAAGCGCTTCGTTGAGGTTGAGGAAATTGCAGCGATGGTGGCATGGCTGGTTTCAGAAGAGAACTCGTTCACGACAGGTGCCGCGTTCGACTTGAGCGGCGGACGAGCGACCTACTGAGTCGGCCGGGATGGATGGGCGCAACGGGGTCGAGCAAATTGTGGATGGAGCGTGCGAAACAGCAAGGAACCCGTTCTGGCGTCCGGTGGAGTAAACGCTCTATTGGGTAGATATCCCGGTGGACGGTTGTTCCATTTCAAGGCAGATTGTGCCGGAAGAGTCGAGCCTTTCACCGTAAATTCGGACTAACTCATAAATAAGCTCGATGGTGCTGTAGAATCTTCGCGTGGCCTCATGAAACACAGGGTAGAGAAGACTGCGCTCAACATGCGAGCCGTAGCCGAGCGCGCCGGAGTATCCAGCGCGACCATCTCCCGCGTGATCAATGGTTCGTCCGCTGTGAAGCCGGAGACGGCCGAGCGTGTGCGGCGCATTCTGAAAGAACTGGATTACATCCCCAATCCAATTGCGACCACGCTGAAGTATGGACGCAGCAACACGTTTGGGCTGATTGTGCCGGATCTCGTGAATCCTTTCTTCCCGGAATTTTTGCTGGCGTTTGAACAGGTGCTGGTTGAGAACGAGCATGAGCTTCTGCTGGCAACCACGCAGTCGAACGAGGCCAAGCTGCTTACTTCAGTGCGCCGGATGCTGATGCGCCAGGTAGATGGCGTGGTGCTGATGGGGTCTGAGTACGAGACCCGTGCGGTGGAGCCGCTGTTTGAACGCAAGATCCCGATCGTGACGTTGGACCGTCGGCGGGTGCAGCCGGGCACGGGCGATGTGGCGTTCAATTTTGAAGGCGGATATCGGCAAGCGGTCGAGCATCTTTACGGACTTGGGCACCGGCGTATGGGATTCCTTGGGGGCACAAAAGGCATTCGCACGTCGGAGATCCGCCTTGCGGCGTTTCAGAAGGCGCTTGAGCATTTCGGACTCACCTACTATCCGGAGTTGATTCGAGAAGGCGACTACCGGGTGGACGGTGGCGAGGCAGCAATGGTGTCGCTGCTGGACGCCGCGCGCAGACCGACGGCGGTGCTCACGGTTAACGATCTAACTGCATTTGGAGCGCTGCGGGCTCTGCATGAACGCGGAATCTCGGTGCCCGGCGATATGTCGGTCGTAGGTTTCGATGGGATACAGATGGGGGGCGCGGTGTCTCCGCAACTGACCACCGTGCTCATCCCAGCACGCGAGGCTTCTCAGGCGTGCATCCAGGTATTGGGGCGTCTGCGGGACAACATTACACGCCGTGGCATGTCTGTCTCGATCGACGTGGAGTTTATGGTGAGGCGATCTACGGGGCGTGCTCCTCGTGTCCGGTCGCGATAAAGAACACTACCACCACAGGTAATTGAGGCCGGCGCAGGTGGCCAGCAGCAGCAGCGCCAGCGCCCACCAGCGCGGTGAAGGCATTGCCGCGATTACCTGCTTACGATCCCAGACGAGGCTGTCCAGCGCTGAGTCGCTTCGGGCATCGGAGGCGCGGCTTGCCAGCCAGCCCACGATGAGTGCGGTGACAAACGCGTAGATCGCAACGTAGAAATTGGCGATCATCATCGATCCGTAGTGGAGTACGCCAAGCGCCATCAGGCTGTGATGCGCGATGGCGAGCGATGCTCCCGCAGCGAGGCCGGAAACGGCTCCGCGCGCGGTGGCGCGCCGGGTGAAGATGCCAAGCACGAAGACCGCAAAAAGTGGCGCATTGAAGAACGAGAAGATCATCTGCACGTATTCCATCAGGTCGCGAAAACGGAATGACGTGTAGGAGAGAAGGAGGCTTAATACTGTCGCGACGACCGCGGCATTGCGGCCTACACGAATGTAGTGTTCTTCAGAGTCTTCGCGATGGAGATACGGCCGATAGATCTCCTGCGTCCACAAAGCGGAAAACGCGGAGATGTTTGCCGCCAGAGCCGTCATCAGGCTGGCGAGCAGCGCGGTCATGCCGAGGCCGATCTGAACGGGATTGAAGGAGGCGGCCATCAGCGCCGGCAGAGTCTGATCAAAACGAGCCGGCATGCGCGCCCCGAGATATGCAGCTGCGCCCAGCGACGGCGCGACAACGAGCAGTGAGAAGCCGAGTTTGCCGAATCCAGCGATCAAGGGCATGATGCGCGCTTCCTCCTGCGTGCGCACAGCGAGCGCGCGCTGCGCGAGAACGAAGTCCGTACACCAGTAACCAAAGCTGAGAACGAAGCCCAGTCCTGCGACGACACCAAGGCGGTCCATTGGCGCGTGAGGCGCGACGAGTGCCAGGTCGCGCCAGAGGTGCCAGTGCGAGTCTGCGAGTCGCGGCGAACTCGAGAATCGCGTGGTGGACAACAGAAGCAGCCAGACAAGGCCGAACACGATTACGAAGAGTTGGAACACCTCGTTATAGATGGCTGCACGCAGTCCGCCCATCCGAACATATCCAAGCACCACGAGCGAAGCCAGGAGTGCAGAGCCTGTGAACGACCAGCCGAAGACCACATTGAGCACCTGCCCCATGGCGTAGAGGCCAATGCCTGAAAGAACAACACCTGCAACCAGGGAGAGTGAGGCATTAAAGAGGCGCATGCGGGCATCAAAGCGCCGCTCAAGGTACTCCGGTAGGCTGCGTGCTCCGCAGCGCAGGTACACCGGGAGCATGGCTCCTGCAAGAAAGACCATGGCCGGAATGGCGCCAACCCAATAGAAGTGAAAAGCCACAGCTCCGTATTGGGCGGCTACGGCGCTGAGGCCAACAATCTCCAGCGCGCCGCAGTTGACGGAAAGAAAGGCAGTGCAAACGATCCAGAGCGGCAGGGAACGGCTGGCATTTAGGAAGTCGTTTGCGCCGGTATGCGAGCGCCGGGTGTACCACCCAAGAAGCAGCGTTACGGCCAGATACGCAGGCAGGACAGCGATGCCTAAGAAGTTGGCTAGATTGAACTTCAAGTCCTGCTCCGGGATCCCGCGAGCGGCACATGGAGCGGGTATCCCGGGTATTGTATAGCGGACACTTTAGCGGCAGACTTGCAGAAAAGAAATGTATACGAGTACATTTCTTTTCGAGGTGATTTTTTCAAAATTATGAGCCTGAAACCTTTGCGCAACATCTCTGTGTCGCTGCGCCTGCTGCTGGCAGGCCTGTTTGCGGTTCTTTCATGCTACGAGGCGAATGCTGTTGAAGCTCCGCGGATCGTGGAGAAGGATGGCCGGTTTGCCTTGATGGTGGAGGGCAAGCCCTACCTGGTACTCGGTGGGCAGATTCACAACTCCAGCTCGTGGCCTTCGGAGCTGCCTCAGGTATGGAAGTCGATGGAGGCGTTGCACGCCAATACGGTTGAGGCTCCGGTTTACTGGGAGCAGTTCGAACCACAGGAAGGAAAGTTTGATTTCTCGAGTGTTGATGCCCTGGTGGATGGTGCGCGGCAGCACAACCTGCATCTCGTAATCCTTTGGTTTGGCACCTGGAAGAACGGCAACAATCACTACGTGCCTGCCTGGGTGAAGGCAGACGCGAAGAGATTCCCGCGAGTGATTCGCCCCGACGGTGAGCCGATTGACGTGATGTCCCCACTAGGCCACGCGACACTCGCGGCCGACAAGGCAGTCTTTGTAGCGCTTACCCATCACCTGAACCAGATTGACGGAGAGCAACACACGATCCTGATGATCCAGGTCGAGAATGAGTCGGGCAATATCGGCAGTGTGCGCGACAACTCGCCGGAGAGCAATCGACTGTTTGCCGGTGCAGTTCCTGCAGATCTTCTGGCGCTCGAACACAAGCAGCCCGGCACGTGGAGCCAAGTATTCGGCTCGGAAGCAGACGAGACCTTCCAGGCTTACTACCAGGCGAAGTACATCAATGAGATTGCCGCTGCAGGCAAGGCTGAGTTTGCGATTCCGTACTACGTTAATGTGTGGGTGGACTATCCGTCCGCGCAACTCTCGCAGCGACAGCTCGATGAGCCGGGCATTGGATATCCGAGCGGCGGAGCAGTGCAGAAGCTGGTGGGCCTCTGGCGTGGACTGGCGAAGTCCATCGACATGATCGGGCCGGATATTTACAGCAGCGATTCGCAGTTCTATCGCAGCCTGATACAGGCTTATCACCGTGCGGACAACCCGCTCTGGATTCCGGAGACAGGGCGCTCGGATGAGTTTGCAAAGTATATTTACTACGCGCTGGGCTCGGGTGCGATCGGCTTCTCTCCGTTCGGAGTAGATCAGAGTGGATGGAATATTCTGGGCGACGAGAAGTGGACCGCACACGGAGCGAACTTTGCGCGCCTAAGCGGTATGAGTCGAGAGATCGCACAATGGGAGTTTGACGGCGTGCTCAAGACGGCGGTAGAAGAGTCCGGCCAGACAGCGCAGGAAGTCGACTTCGGCGGGTGGCAGGCAACGGTCGCCTTCGGGTATCCGCAACCGGACGGTAGGCGCGCACCGGGAACGCGTGATGCGCACGGCTCGGCGATCATTGCACAGATCGGACCGGACGAATTCATCGTGACTGGTGTTGATGCGAGCGTTGTGTTTCATCTCACGGGCAAGCAGCCGTGGATGCACAGTGAGATCGTGAGCGCAGAGCAGGGCTCCTACGAAAACGGCGTGTGGAAGCCGCTTCGTCTCTGGAATGGGGATGAGACGGACAGAGGGCTCTCATTCCATGCCCAGCCGGAAGTAGTGCGCGTGAAGATGGGGCGCTTCTAAAAGACAGGAAGGACATCCCGGGTAAGGCACGCGGGGCGTGCACCTGCAATTCAAGCAGGCGCACGCCTCGCTTTTTTCGTGCGTAAGCATCGCCTGGCCCAGCCTCGACGCACAGGCTTGGCATTGGCATACAAGGCTTTGCGGCGCTTTCGGAAATGTTCGAAGAAATCTCTTGACAATGATTTTCACCGGGGCGTACTGTGGCCGCCGGGTGAAAGACATGCGCAAATGTAACCGTATACAGAAACCGTATACATGTTTGCTTCATTTCCCCTGTGCATGTCCACAGCGCCGCCACAGTTTGTGGGGCGGAAGCCTACACCCTGACACGCATTAACCACGCAGTACGCCATTCGGAGGCAACTTATGAAGTTTTTCCGTCAATGGATCGTGCCGGGCTTGCTGTTGCTGTGCGTCGCATTTGCGTCGCTACAGCTGCATGCACAGCTTGACCAGGGCACCGTCACAGGCATTGTGCAAGATCCGTCCGGTGCGGTGATTGCCAATGCGAGCGTCACGCTCACCAACGTCGATCAGGGGTCAGTACTCAAGGCCAAGACAGACGGCGCTGGTGTGTACATCTTCTCGCCTGTCAAGATCGGCAACTACAAAGTCACGGTGTCTGCAGAAGGGTTTGAAACCACTACGCAGACAAATGTCCACCTCAGCATTCAGCAACGTCTCAACGTGGTCATCACCCTCAAGCCGGGCGCAGCCACAGAAACTGTCACTGTCACCACCGAAGCTCCGCTGATGCAGACGCAGGAGAGCTCGGTTGGTCAGACTGTAAGCACAGAAACAATCAACAGTGTTCCGCTTAACGGACGCAACTGGGTGTACATCGCGCAGCTCTCTGCTGGAACGACTGTGGCAGACGGCTCGCGCGGCGGCGGCAAGGGCGATTTTCAAGCCAACGGACAGCGCGCCGAAGAGAACAACTTTATCTTGGACGGCGTGGACAACAACGCCAACGTTGTGGACTTCTACAACGGCGCTTCGTTCGTGGTCAATCCTCCGCCAGACGCACTCGCTGAGTTCAAGGTGCAGACCAGCAGCTACTCAGCAGAATTCGGCCACTCGGCCGGTGCGGTCGTGAATGCCAGCATCAAGTCGGGAACTAACAACCTCCATGGCAGCCTGTGGGAGTATGTTCGTAACACGGCGTTTGACATTCACAACTGGTATGACAATGCGGGATCGCAGGTGGCGCCGTATCATCAGAACCAGTTCGGCGCTACACTCGGTGGGCCGTTTTTTAAGAACAAGCTCTTCTTCTTTGGCGACCTTCAGGCTACCCGTATTGCGTATGGAGAGGCGAGCTACTACAGTGTTCCGTCTGCTTTGGAACGCGTAGGAGATTTCTCCGAACTGCTCAATACGAGCCTCACCAGCGACGGTGCGGCGCATCAGATCTACTACCAAACCACTTCAGCTGCGCCAGTGGCATTTTTAAAAAACTGCCTAGTCACCAGTTCGAGCTGCACGAGCAGCGCGGGCAACGTTCCTTACAGCGCAACAGCGCTGCAAGTTTTGAACTATTATCCGACGCCGAACGCGAACAGCGGCAAACTGTTCAACAACTACTATGCGCAGCGCCCGGTCAAGGACAACACCTTCCAGTGGGATGCCCGCATGGATTACACGATCGGCGCCAAGGACTCGGCCTACAGCCGCTATAGCTACTCGAACGAAGTCGGTTCAAATGCTCCCCCGCTGGGCAGCATTCTTGACGGTGGCGGTTTTGGTGATGACGGCAAGCAGAAGAACTACGGCGCAAACTTCATGGCGTCAGAGACCCACGTATTCACGCAGGCTCTGACGAATGAAGTCCGCTTTGCATTCAACTACCTGCATACGGGCTTCCAGCACCCCAACGCATCCAACGAAGGATTTGCGGCCTCTGTCGGATTCGGTGGTATTCCCACAGGGACGCTCAATGGCGGTCTGCCTGCGGTATCGCTTACCGGACTCAGTAGCTTCGGTAGTCCGACCTGGTCGACAACAGACGAACACGAGAACGTCTACCAGATCATCGACAACGTCACCAAGATTCTCGGCAACCACGCGCTCAAGGCGGGCGTTAGTTTCCAGAACATCCGCTTCTCCACGTTGCAACCGCAGCAGTCACGCGGCAGCTACAACTACACTGGCGCGAGCACCGCAAACCTGAATAGTGGGGGCTCTACAATTGCCAACACTGGTTCGGGCATTGCCGATTTTCTGTTTGACCTTCAGAACAACGGTGGCCTCTCTAACCAAGTGACCAACGGCGATCAGCGTTCGGATAACGCTGTGTACTTCCAGGACGATTGGCGGCTGAGCCCGAAACTGACCGTAAATCTTGGACTGCGCTGGGAGTACTTCCAGCCGTATCAAGACGTAGGTGGCTATCAGGCTTCGTTCAATCCCATCCCCGGCACTCTCAAGTTTGATGCAACCACGGGTACGGGAAGCGGAACCGGCCAATATCTGATTCCAAGCGAGACCTGGAGCTATGCCAAGGGCATCATGACCACGGCCTTCGACTCCTCGAAGCCGAATCAGACCTACTGGAACGTTCTGACTGGCGACGGTATTACGCCGAAGGAAGTATCCGATCCGCACCTGCTCGTGGCGCAGAAGACCAACTTTGCACCGCGTGTCGGTATTGCTTATTCTCCAGACACAAAGACCGCAATTCGCACCGGATTCGGTATGTTCTACGGCGGTTTGGAGAGCCTTGGCTACTGGCCGAACCTGGGCGAAAACTATCCGTTCCAGTTCACCGGCAGCTTCCCGAATACGGGGTGCAATGCTAACTACTGCACCACCGACGGCATCACAATTGCCAATGGCTTTACAACAATTCTGGCCAATGGCTTTGCATCGAACGTGACCAATCTGACCATGCGCGGCGCCGATCCAAAGCCGAAGACCACGTACACCATGGACTACAACCTCTCCGTGGAGCGTGGAATCACGAACGACCTCGTCGCTACGGTGAGCTATGTGGGCAACGTTTCGCGCCACCTGCAGGTAAATGTGGATGCGAACGCACCTCTAGCCCTTGCGCACAATGGTGCTGACTCGCAGCCTTTCCGTCCCTTCCCGAACTCCGGTGGCACAGCATACGTGTCATCCGGCGCTTCGAGCGACTACAACTCGCTGCAGACGAAGATCGAAAAGCGCATGGCGCACGGCTACAACCTGCTGGCAACGTATACCTGGGCACATGCTCGCGACGATGGCAACACGCCGCTTGGCTCCACGGGTGACAACGGACAGCAAAACTACAACATCGTTCCGCTGAAGTACGACTATTCGCAATCGGCATTTGATACGCGCCAGCGCTTTACATTCAACGCGCTGTATCAGCTGCCCTTTGGTACGGGGCGAGCCTACCTGAACCACAGCAAGGTGCTTGACTATCTTGTGGGTGGCTGGTCAGCTAACGGCACATTTACGGCGCAGACGGGTAACTACTTCACGGTTGGGACGAGTGGCATTTCGACTGCGGCCGGCTCCAGCAATACGCGTGCGATCAAGGTGCGCGATGCATACTCCACTGGCGGCACAGCAGCCGAGGGATCGGGTGCAACCTGCCCGACATCTGTTCGCAATAAGGCTCACTGGTATAACCCGTGCTCCTTTGCTAACCCACTGGATGCCAGCACTCTCACAGGTTACGTAACCGATACAGCAACCGCACTGCAATACCTGGGTGGTCGCCGTAATCAGATTGCGGGCCCTGGGTTCCATCGCATCAACGGATCGGTGTTCAAGGAATTCACTACGTTCCGCGAGCAGAGACTTGAATTCCGCACCGACATCTTCAACCTCTTCAACACGCCAGCACTGGCAAACCCAAGCACCGCGGATGTAAGCAGCAACGGTGGCTTGATCACCGGTTCTCGTAGCTTGCAGAGGTACTCACCAGATTCACGCTTCTTCCAGATGTCCCTTAAGTATTCCTTCTAATGCGTGAGCATTAAGAGGAGTTTGTGCATACTTGCCGGAGACCCGCATCGCGGGTCTCCGCCTTTTTTGTGGCTCGTGCCAGAACGTGCGTTCTACACTCATGGCAGCTTTGCATTCCTATCGGCCACAATCGGCTGGTTGGATGATCAGTTGATTGCTCCAAAGTCGTATGAACAAAATCCGAAATTATTGCTTCTATCTCGCGTGCTTGTGGATGACGCTGCTGGTGCCGTGTGTGCTCTCAGGGCAGAGTGCCGGCGCGTCTGGCGCCCGGGCGACAGAGAAGGAGTTTCAGGCTGCGCTGGATGCACAGGATCGTGGAGACCTGGGCAAGGCCGAGTCAATATTGATGTCTCTGCGCAAACGCAATCCTGGGAACTTCGCTATTGATGAGTCGCTTGGGATGCTGTTGGCGAACGCGTCGCGCTTCGACGAAGCGCTGCCGATCCTGAGGGGCGCTGCCAAGGATGCGCCCAATTCAGATGTGGCTCATACGAACCTTGGTGCAGTTTATTATCACCTCGGACATACGCAGTACGCGGCAGCCGAATTCAAGATCGCCGTGCGCATCAACCCGAAAAACCTGACAGCTCTCAAATCGCTAGGACAGGCGCTGCTCGAACTTCACCAGTCGGATCGAGCGGCGGAAGCGTATACAGCTGCGTTGGCGCTCTCCCCAGGCGATACCGACGTGCAGGAAGCGTGCGCACAGGCAGACGTTGCAGCTGGCAAGCTGGATGATGCACGAAAACTGCTAGACTCCATGCCCGGAGTAGAAAAATCTGCAACAGCGCAATCGATCTTCGGCGATCTTGAAGAAAAGAGCGGCAACTTTATGGCTGCGGCAAATCACTACGGACTCGCGGCGCAGCTTGATCCGAGCGAAGCTAATATCTGGGCCGTGGGCGTCGAATTTCTGCGGCACTGGACATTCTCAGGAGCCGTGCAGGAGTTTGAGGCCGGTGCTGCACGCTTCCCAACGAACACGCGCATGAAGCTGGGGCTGGGCGCGGCCTACTTCGGAGATGCAAAATATCCGCAGGCGATTATCGTCTTCGCCGACCTTCTGAAGGAGTCGCCTGACAACGCCTTGTATGCGGAGTTTCTCGGGATGTCTTGCAATACGGCGCTGCAGCAAAAGCAGCCGCGCTGCCTGGAGTTGGTGACTTATGCGAAGAGTCATCCGCGCGATGCGCGCGTTTCCACGTACGCCGCGGCATCACTGCGATTGCAAGGCCCGGAGCAAGCGAATCCGGACCTTGTGCGCGACCTCTTAAACGCAGCAATCGCAGCGAATCCAAAGCTTGCTGAAGCGCAGTATCAGATGGCTGTCCTCGAGCAGGACGAGAACAGCTGGCCTGACAGCATTCCTTATCTGGAGCGTGCCATCGCATTGAAGCCGGATTATGCTCAGGCTCATTACCACCTAGCGCTTGCCTACTGGCGAAGCGGGCGCAAACAGGAGGCGCAGCAACAGATGGATTTGCAGAAGAAGTATTCGCAGCAGGAGCAGCAGGATCTGGACCAACGGCTGCGGCAGATTGTTACGTTTCGCATGGATTCAAATAACTGAGGAAACGCATGGAGATTGCTCGTCGCGAAGTGCTGAAAGCCGCTGCTGCATTGCTCGTCGACTTCTGGGCGGAGTCGCGCGGGTTTGGGCAACGAGCCCCTGTCAGCGTCGGGCGCAAAGTGGTCCTTGTGACGTGCGGGGGCATTCGTCGCGAAGACACGTTCTCTGACGAAGGCGCCGTGAACATCCCGCATCTCAGGAGCGATCTGCTGCCGAGCGCGTTGTTCTTTCCGGCGATCTGGAACCGTGGTGTGACTTCGCACTACAACACCATCTCCAGTATCTTGAGCAGTGAATGGCAGCATCTGGATGATTGGGGAAAATCACGCCCCGCCACGCCAACCCTGTTCGAACATTTACGCAGGCAAGCCAAACTCCGATCGGACCAGACCTGGTTCATCTCGAGCAACAAAGCGATGACGAGCCAGATTGGTGCTAGCTCAGTGCGTGAGTTTGGGCCGGAGTACGGGGCGAATGTGGTCTTTCCCAAGCAGCTTCTGATTAATGCTGTTGTCCGTGCAGCGGCTGCCGGTAACGCGGTGAGCAGCACGGAGCGCTTGAAAGTGCAGCCCGAGCTCGAGGCCATGCTGAACAGTGACAACTATGACGGTCTCGGTTGGTCCATCTCCGGCGAATCGTCATCGCTCGACGCTCCGACATTCGGCGTACTGCAGCAGGCGATCGAGAATCTCATTCGTACGAATGCTCCGGTCACTGGCGATGAGTTTACGTTTCTGGTGAGCGCTGAAGTGATGCGCCGTTTTGCGCCGGATCTCCTGGTGATCACCTTCTCTGATATGGAGGTGGCGCACTTCGGTTCCTATTCGCTGCACCTCGCAGGCATACGTACTGTGGACCGACTTGCGTTCGAACTCTGGAACCTGATTCAGGAACTACCGGCCTATAAGGACAAGACGACGTTTTTCGTTCTGCCGGAGTTTGGGCGTGATGTGGACGGGTCGCCGACAAACGGGTTCTTCAATCACCGCTATAGCAGTCCGTCTACGCGGCTCACCTGGATGCTGTGCATGGGCGACGCAGTTCGGAAGCCTGGCGTGGTGGAGCAGCCCGTGCAGCAAACGGATATAGCTGCGACGATTGCGCAGTTGTTCGGCTTGAACCGAACGGGGATCTCGGGTAGTCCGCTTGCGGGGTTATGGCTATGAGCGCGACGCCTGCCAGCATTGCCGCGAGCCTTGACTTGCAGACGCGCGAAGCATACCGTCGCGCTATCCGACGAGTGCCCACAACGATGCAACCAGGGCTCAACCAGAAGTTGAACCAGTGGGATAGCCTCTTTCCTTTCGAGCGAAAACAGCTCGTCGATTTTCTTCGCGGTCTTGACCAGTTCAGCTCGGCACAGTTCGATGAACTAGTGCATCCACTGTTGACTCTGGAAGTGAAGATGGGAGTGGAGCACTGGAACTTCTCTACGGAAGCCGACACGGTTGAGAACGCTTCACTGCTGGCGCGCTCGCCATACTATGCAGATTGGCGGCATGAGGTTGACAGGATATTTGCTGCGATCGAGGATGCGGCGCACAATTCCGAACCGAAGGCCAAGTCGCCGGGCCGCGTTGTGCTCTTAGTGCTTCCGCGAAGCCTGCCGATAACAACGATTGCTGCGAAGAAGCCGTGGGATACACGTGGCGTAGAGGTTCAGCTTGACGGCGATCCAGCTAAGTTGTGCGAGTTGGCGATGAGTGGGACAGATGGCTTGCCAGCTGCACTTACCGCTCAACATGAGTCAACGGTGCAGGCGGATTCCGCCGACTGCTGGCTGATCGATGCAGAGGCTTCATTGAGTAAGCTGTTGCCCTCTCCTCGCCCGCCGGCGTCATTGTTGGAATACACGGTGCTGGCTGGATTTCGCGATCGCTTTCTTGCAAGGGTCAACACCATCCCCAAGGACATTCACGGAGCAGACCAGGTGTTGGCAGAGGTGCGGAGCGAAGATTGGAGTGCACTGTGGCCCGCGTCGTTAGCGGGCGAAGATCGCCTGCGTAGCTTCATGGTTGATCTGTTCTTTAGCGGAAATGGAGCGTTGATCTTCTCCAATGCATTCGTGGAGTGGGCGGCATCTGAAGCGATTCGCAGAGCTCGGCCGCGGGTTATGGTGTGCCGGTTTGGAATGCGAAGCAAGCCCAAACCGTTTACGGGGATCGCGATCTTCGAGAACCAGAAGACCATCAGCATGCTACGTGATGAGGATGATCCGCAGGGGAGCGCTGTCGACGCACTTATCCTTGCACGCTACATCTGGTTGTCTGCGGCGCGCCACCCCGAAGGTGCGCAGACCGCCTTTGTTTGTGTGAGCGAGGCGAGCCGCACGGCATATGTGATTCCACCCGAAGGGCGAAGCTTGGCGTGGACTGCTGCTGAACGCGTTACTCCCGAGGCTCTGGCCGGATGGATGCGCAATTGCCTCCTCACGTAGCCTGCGCCTGCTTGCGGTGAGCGATTCCCGGTTGCAGTAGAATGGCTTGATCTTCAATCGTTGAAACAGCAAAGGCGCTGACTCTGCTGCTGTGGCTAGACCCGAGTCGGGGCGAGATAATTTATGGGATATCTAATGTTGGCGCGGTGTGGCATCGATTCAGATCAGTCGGTTGAGAAAGGGTTGCCGAGTTGGCGAAAGCGAAGATTAAACGGCTGTATCTGATTCCGATTTTGTCCAAGGCTCTTGACGTGCTGGAACTGCTGGAGAAAACGAGCGGTTCCATCACGCTCGAAGAGGTCTATCAGAAGACGCGCATCTCAAAGACGAGCGTCTACCGCATCCTTAAGACTCTCGTGCATCGCGGCTACGTGGCGCAGCGGGCGAGTGGCGAGTATCGTCTGGTTTCGCGGCCTAGGCGGCTACGCTTTGGATTGGCGATACAGAGTGCGGAGATGCCGTTTTCTGTTGCCGTGGCTGCGAGCGTTGAGGCGGCAGCGGCGTCTGCCGGCATCGAGCTGGTTCAACTCGACAACCAATACGATCCTGAAATTGCTGTCCGAAATGCCGAAGAGTTCGTACGCCAGCACGTGGACCTTGTGCTCGAGTTTCAGGTGGAGGAGCAGGTGGCTCCGCGCATTGCGCACATATTGAAGAAGGCAGAGATCCCGCTGGTTGCCATCGATGTGCCGCATCCGAATGCAACGTATTTTGGCGTGGATAACTTCGAGGTTGGTTTCGAAGCAGGCACGCTGCTGAGCAAGCATGTGCGAGCCAAGTGGAAGGGGAAGGTCGACTGGGTGGTTGGCATGGGCTTCTCCGAGGCTGGCACCTACGTGCAAAGCAGGATAGATGGCGCGTTTGAGGCCGTTAGAACTACGCTGCCGCAAATCGCCGCAGACCGGTTCGTTCGTCTGGAGGGCCGTGGAATGCGACAGGCAAGCGTTACGGCGATGACGAAGTTTTTGCGCAAACTGCCTGCCGGAGAGAAGGTCGTTGTAGCTGCGTCGACGGATTCCAGCGCACTCGGAGTCCTGGACGTAGTGCGTGTTGCCGGGCGCGAACAGGATTTTGCAATCGTTGGGCAGGACTGCATTCCAGAGGTGCTGCGCGAGATGAGCAGCGCGAAGACCGCCATCATCGGGTCTGTTTCTCACGCGGTGGACACATACGGCCCGCGGCTCATTCAGCTGGGCGTCGCATTGCTTCGTGGGCACATTGTTCCGCCGTACAACTACGTAAAGCACTTTGCAGTGACGCCTGAGAGCGAAGCGCACGAGGCTGCTGACAAATCTAAATAGTTAGAAGAAGAAGGCCTATTGTCCTTGACGGAGCACGTCAATATCCCTATAGAAATTGATTCTCTATTGTTATCAAGTTGTGATAGAGTGCGATGTGAATCGAAGGAAGGTGTTCGTACATGACCAGTTTTTCCTCCTCCCCGAAGCAGCTCAAGTTCCTTGAAGACCGTTGGGATGCAGCCGTGGCAGAAAAGCTTGACGAGCCTGAGTTGCTGCGTTATCGGTCGAACCTGCTCGGCTCAGATCTTCGTATCACGAACTTTGGCGGTGGCAACACCAGCTCGAAGATCAACGAGACGGATCCGATTACCGGTGCATCCGCCGAGGTGCTCTGGGTGAAGGGCAGTGGCGGCGACCTGGGCAGTATTCAGCGCAAGGGATTCGCCACGCTCTATCTGGATAAGCTGCACTCGCTCGAACGCCGATATACGGGTGTGGCCGAAGAAGATGCGATGGTGGAGTTCTATCCGCTATGCACGTTTGGACAAAATCCTGTCGCCGCATCCATCGACACTCCACTGCACGGGTTCCTGCCCTTCCGTCACGTGGATCATCTGCATCCGGATTGGGGCATCGCATTGGCTGCCGCGGCGAACGGCAAGGAGCGGATGGAGGAGTTCAACAAAGAGTTCGGACACACGCTCGTGTGGGTGCCGTGGCAGCGGCCTGGTTTTGAGCTTGCCATGATGTTACGCAATGCAGTTGTGTCGTACCCGGGATGCGATGGCGTGGTGCTCGGCGGCCACGGGTTGTTCACCTGGGGCGAGACGCAGCGCGACTGCTACATCAACACCATCACGATGATCGATCACCTCGGTCAGTTTGTGCAGGGATATGCTGATCGTAAGGCTGCGAGCATTTTCGGCGGAGCGGCGCAGGGATCTCGCGCAGACCGCGCAGTGTTGGCACTTGGATTGATGCCCTACATTCGAGGACGTGTTTCGCAGCAGAAGTGGATGATCGGTAGCTATTCAGAGCTGGCGGATGTGCTGCGGTTTGTGAATGCTCGTGATGCAGCAGAGTTTGCGCACCTGGGCACGAGCTGCCCTGACCACTTCATCCGCACGAAGATTCGTCCTCTGCTGGTTCCCGTAGAGGCGGCCGACGATCTGGCGACGATTCGTGTGAAGTTTGACACGGTTCTCGAGACGTATCGCAAAGAGTACGCGGAGTATTACAAAAAACACGCGTTGCCAGAGTCGCCTGCGCTGCGCGACTCAAGCCCCACGGTCGTACTGGTGCCGGGCGTTGGCATGTTCTCGTTTGGAAAGAATAAGGCGGAGTCCCGGATTACAGGCGAGTTTTACGTAAACGCGATTCACGTGATGGAGGGCGCATCTGCGCTGGCGGGCGATGCCGTTGTCGCGGAGTTCCCGCAGGCTGGTCCGGCTGCGTCGTCGGATGCCTTTACGGCATACGCGAATTACGTTGCACTACCGCCGTCAGAGGCGTTTCGGATTGAGTACTGGGCGCTGGAAGAAGCTAAGATTCGCCGCCAGCCTCCAGAGAAGGAACTGAGCCGCAGGGTGGCTCTTGTCGTGGGCGGAGCAAGCGGCATTGGGCGTGCTGCAGCCTTACTGGCGGCTGAGCGCGGTGCGCATGTGATGATCGCAGACCGCGACCTGGTGGGATCAGAGCACACAGCCAAAGAGGCGGCAGCGTTGGCCGGCAAGGAAGGCGTCGCGGCTACGGTGATCGACATTCGCAGCCGTGAAGCGATTCGAGCTGCGATCGACGCAACAGTTACGCGCTTCGGCGGGTTGGACATTGTGATTAATACAGCCGCAATCTTTCCGTCGTCCCCGAGCGGAGTAATCAGCGATGCGATGTGGGCCACAACGCTGGAGTTGAACGTTACGGCAAACTATCTTCTCGCCGATGAAGCAGTCGCTGCGTTTGCTGCGCAAAGCATTGGTGGAAGCATTGTTCTGACGAGCTCGGCGAATGCGGTTGTACCCAAACGCGGCAGTGAGGCGTATGACGTGAGCAAGGCTGCGCTGAGCCATCTGGTGCGCGAGCTTGCTGTGGGGCTTGCGCCCAACGTGCGCGTGAACGGCATTAGTCCTGCAACGGTGGTGAAGGGCTCGACGATGTTTCCGCGCGACCGTGTGATGGCTTCGCTCACCAAGTATGGAATTGCGTTTGATGCGGCGGCTAGTGATGATGAACTGCGCAATCTGCTCGCAGGTTTCTATGCGAAGAGGACACTGACACATCAGCCGATAGAGCCGGAGGACTGTGCGCAGGCAATTCTGTATCTCGCGGGGCCAAAGGCACGGTGCACTACAGGGCACCTGATTCCCGTGGATGGCGGGCTGGCCGAGGCATTCCTGCGATGAGTGATCTTGCGGCCGCTGGAATGCAACCGGACGATGCACGTGCGCGCATAGCAATTGACCTTGGCGCGCAGAGTTGTCGTGTGTCGCTGTTGCGGTGGCTTTCCGGCAAGCCTCGGATTCACTTGGTGCATCGCGTAACAAATGGGCCTGTGCATGCGAACGGTGCACTGCGGTGGCCGTTCGAGAAGATCTACGTGGAACTCGAAGAGGGTCTGCGCAAGGCAGCTCTGCTCACGCCGGAAGGCATTGCTTCCATTGCCGTGGACGGTTGGGCAGTGGATTATGTTCGGCTCGATCAGAATGGATCGCCACTCGCCGAGCCGTATTGCTATCGCGACGAGCGCACGGTTGCGGCCAAGGAAAAGGCCGACAAGCTCTTCGACGAGTCGTGGATGTTTCGCCATACAGGCGCGCAGCCGTTGCGGATTAACACGCTGTATCAACTCCTCGCGGATCGCGATGAAGGCGTGGATGCGCGCGCGCTGTGGGTGAATCTGCCTGAGTATGTTCTTTATCGTCTCGGCGGTTGCAGGGTTGCAGAGTACACGAACGCAACACACACGGGACTGGTCGACGTGGCGACGGGAAACTGGTCGAGCGAACTGCAGCAGCGGCTCGGCCTTCCTGCGGAATCGTTTCCGCCTATCGCTCCGACAGGTGCAGTGATTGGAAAACTCAGCGGTGCTCTGGCTGCGCTGGCGGCGTACCGTGACACGCAACTGATCGCTCCGGCGTGCCACGACACGGCATCTGCGATTGCCAGCATTTCGGTGTCGCACAAAAACACCGCGTATATCAGCTCCGGTACGTGGTCGCTTGTGGGCACATGTGTAGACGCGCCGATTACTACGCCGCAAGCCGAGGCTGCGCGCTTCACCAACCAGGGCGCGGCGGGTGGCGGGTTCTGTTTTCACACCAATGTGAATGGGTTGTGGCTGCTGCAGCAGTGCATGGAGAGTTGGGAACGAACAGGCAGGCTGTGGACGACTGCTGACTTGGTTGAGCAAGCGGACCAATGCGAAGACGTAACGGAGCTCGTGAATGTCGATGCGCCAGAGTTGCTGATGGATGGTGACATGCCGGCGCTGCTGAACAGGCAGTTGACGCTGCATGGATGGGCGCCGATTGAAGACCGGGAGGGGAACGAGCCTCGGTTTGCCTGCCTTATCTTTGAGAGTCTTGCGCGACGCTATGCAGAGGTCATTCATGACCTGGAAGGACTTCTCGGAAAAAGGATTGAACGTATTCATGTGCTCGGCGGCGGCAGCAGGAATCACGCCCTTACTCGGCTGACGGAAAAGTACGCGGGAGTTCCCGTGGAGGCTGGCAACGTGGAAGGCTCGACGATCGGGAACTTTGCCGTGCAGCTTGCAACCGCAGACGCGAACGAAGGGAAGCTGAAAAGGTCGGAGATTCGCGCATGGGCGGTGCGGTTGTCAGAGGCCGGTACGAAAAATGCTGGATGACGGAAAGAGCGGTTGAGGAATAGGAGACGCGCGTGGGTCCAAACCCGTTACTTGGAGTGGTGTTTCACTGGATCGGCGGGCTGGCTTCGGCCAGCAACTTCATTCCCTTTCGTCCGATCAAGCGGTGGTCGTGGGAGATCTACTGGATCGTACAGGGCTTTGCCGCGTGGATTGTTGCGCCTGCGGTGATGGCGTATCTACTGGTGCCGCATCTGTCCGACCTGATTCATGCGATGCCGGCTGCGGACGCTAAGGCGATGTTCTTCTGGGGCGCGATGTGGGGCATTGGCGGACTCACGTTCGGACTCTCGATCCGTTATCTTGGCATCGGATTGGGATACGCAATTGCGCTCGGCTTTTGCACTGCGTTTGGCACGCTGATGCCGCCTATCTTCAACGGTCAGATTGCCATGATCGCACACACGGCAGGGGGACAGACGATCCTTGCCGGTGTTGGCATCTGCCTGTTGGCGATTGCTGTGAACGGTGTTGCCGGATATTTGAAAGATGCCGAAGTTCCCATGGCGGAAAAGGTACGAACCGGCGAGGCCGACTACTCCTTTGGAAAAGGGCTGGCCGTCGCGGTGTTCTCCGGAATCATGAGTGCGTGCTTTGCCTACGGACTGGCGGCGGGCAAACCGCTTGCGCTGATGACGCGTCAGGAGTTGATTGCAGAGCATCGCGCCGAGCTGTGGCAGAACCTGCCAGTACTGATTGTTGTGCTCTGGGGCGGATTTCTTACCAACCTAATCTGGTCAGCAATTCTGATCATCAAAAATCGCTCGGTGCGGCAGTTTGTCGGCGCGCCGGGGTCAAACCCGATGGGCGCTTCGCCAACGACAGGCAACACACTGATGGACTTTGATCCGCTGAATCCGGAGGAGAGCCTGGGGTTGCGGCCTGCAGCGCTTGCGCGGAATTACATGTTGGCTTCGCTTGCGGGAGTGATCTGGTACTTTCAGTTCTTCTTCTACTCGATGGGGCAGACGAAGATGGGCAAGTATGACTTCTCGAGCTGGACGCTCCACATGGCAAGCATCATCATCTTCGCAAATCTGTGGGGCATCATTCTTCACGAATGGGAGGACACGAGCTGGCGCACGCGTTTGTGCGTCAGCTTCGGATTGTTTCTCCTGATCGGCTCTACGGTTGTTGTTGGGTACGGAAATTATCTCGCCTCACGGTGAACACGCAGGCTCTTGCAAGTGGACTGAGAAAGCAGAGATGACATTATGACAAGTCGCAAAGAGGAAGAGATCAGCACGGTGTACCAATGGGCAAAAAAGCGCTTCGCGCGATACGGTGTGGACACTGATGCAGCACTGGACACTTTAGATGCGATCCCGATATCGATCCAGTGCTGGCAGGGCGATGACGTTCTGGGCTTTGAGAATTCGGGTGGCATGCTGACAGGCGGAATCCAGACGAGCGGCAACTATCCTGGACGCGCGCGTAATGCAGACGAACTGCGCACTGACCTGGAGCAGGCAATGCGCTTCATCCCCGGCGCAAAGCGCGTCAATCTCCATGCAATCTACCTTGAAGCGAATACGCCAGTTGAGCGCGATGCGATCGGGCCAGAGCACTTTGCCGGTTGGGTGGATTGGGCAAAACAGAAAGGGCTTGGCCTTGACTTCAACCCCACGTGCTTTTCGCACGCGAAGAGCGCGCAAGGATTGACGCTGAGCCATCCAGACGAGGCAATACGAAAGTTCTGGATTCGCCACTGCATTGCGAGCCGCGCGGTGAGCGAGTACTTCGGACGCGAGCTGAACAGTCCAGCGGTGATGAACATCTGGATTCCCGATGGCATGAAGGATCAGCCTGTAGATCGGCTAGGACCGCGCATGCGGCTGACGGTTGCACTGGACGAGATTCTAGACGGGTTCAGTGGATCGAATCACAAAGTTGCAGTTGAAGGAAAGCTCTTTGGCATCGGCGCGGAGAGCTATACCGTTGGCTCAAACGAGTTCTACATGGCGTATGCTGCAACGCGCAAGACGCTTCTATGTCTCGATGCCGGGCATTTCCATCCGACGGAGAACGTCGCGGACAAGATATCAACTGCGTTGTCCTATCTTGATGAACTGCTGCTGCATGTGTCGCGCCCGGTGCGCTGGGATAGCGATCATGTCGTGCTGCTCGACGATCCGACGATCGCAATTGCGCAGGAGGTTGTGCGCTGCAATGCGCTGGCACGCGTTCATATTGGCCTTGATTTCTTCGATGCGAGCATCAACCGCATTGCAGCGTGGGCGATTGGGGCGCGCAACATGCGCAAAGCGTTGCTGATTGCACTGCTTGAGCCGGTCAGCTTGCTGGCGCGCTTTGAAGGCGACTTCGACTTTACGGCGCGACTGGCGTGGACGGAAGAACAGAAGTCCATGCCGTGGTCCGCGGTGTGGGACTACTACTGCGCGAGCAAGGGAATGCTCGCCGGTGTGGAGTGGCTGGAGCATGTGCGCGCGTACGAAGCCACGATCCTTAGCTCGCGGAGCAACGGGAGCTGAACTAACGGATGACCTGAGGGATGCGATGCTTGCATCCGCAGGAGCGGCGCAGAACCATCTCCACCGGCAATACGATGCGGTTGCCTTCGTGGCTGATCTCGTTCTTTTCAATGCGGTCGAATAGCAGGTTAATGGCCGCCTTGCCCATCTCGTGCGCGGGCTGGCGGATCACCGACAATGGCGGCGAGGTCATCTCCGCCAGATCGAAGTCGTCGAATCCGCCCAGAGCCATATCGCCCGGGATCTTGATGCCGGCGGTGATCAGCGATGACAGCACGAAACGTGTAGCTAGGTTGTTTGAACTGAAGATCGCTGTGGGCGGATGGGCAGACTTCAGCTTCTCTTCGATGCCGCTGAGCGTGCGCTCTTGCGAAGTGCATTCCCAGAGCACGTCCTCATCAAGGCCAGCTTCGCGCATGGCCTGTCGATAGCCCGTGAATCGCGCATTAATGGTGTAGAGCGAGCGATTCAAGCCAGCGAAACAGATGCGCTTGTGTCCGTGTTGGATCAGGTGCTCCACCATGCGGCGTGCGCCAGCGGAGTTCTGCACGAGCACAACATCGACAGCGGTGTCGGCGGCGGGGCGGTCAAATGCCACGACAGGTGTGCGCTTGAAAAGCCCTTGTGTCATCTCCGCGTTGGCTTCGCCGTTGCGTGCCGGAATCATCACCACGCCTTCAACGTGCCGCTCGATCATCTTTTCGGCAGCGGCGTATTCGATCTCGGGATCCTCGTCGCTGGTCGTCAGAATCATCGAATAGCCGCGCTCTTTCACCACCTCTGCAATTGCGTGCGCGCAGTTTGCGAAGAATGAGTCGTAGAGATAGGGAACGATGAGGCCGATTGTGCGGCTCTGCTGGCCGCGGAAGACTCGCGCGAGTTCATTACGGTGATACTGCAGCTGCTCAACTGCGATGCGGACTTTTTGCGCAGTGTCCTCGGAGACGTGCGCGGTTCCGCTCAGCACACGCGAGACAGTCATGGTTCCCACGCCGGCCAACCGCGCGACGTCGTTCATGGTGGGTTTTCTGGGGCCGGGGTTACGTGCCGCTTTCGCTTTCATGTCGCGGGCAGGATCCTCTCTTCGCCAACTGCACGGTTCCCACTACCACGCGCGAAGCCAAACTCAGAACGGATGCAACGCGCGCACCTGGCTGGCGAAGAAGCCTGCGCTACCGGAGGTGCTCTGAGCGCATGTCCGATGGGAGATTACGTGCAATGCATGCAGCGTATGTAACCCGCAACTATATCAGCCAGAACTATCTATGGACAATCGATTTTCGTGTAGATGCGCGCATCTGAAGGTATCGATCCCTCGCGCGTTTGAAGGCTGTATCCAGCATCGGCTTTCTGGCGCTGAAATCGGTGTGTCCCACAGGCCGGGAAACGTACGCGGCCTGTGCGCAAGCTGCATCGACATCGATAAGCTAAATCGATTCATAAAGATATATTTACTCCCTCACTCTCGCGGATTCAGGGCTGCGGTTTGGGTGTCCAAACCTCACTATCCGAAGGAGGAGGCGCAAGTCCGACTGCGCTGCGGGTTTTGGCTAGAATGTGGGCACGTTACCATTCAATAAATTCAATGGTTTACATATGACAAATCAATCGAACGTATGGTGCCATGTTCGCCAGAAGTTCGGCTGGATATTCAATCAGTAGACGTACAGAACCGTTTTAGTTGAGGCTTTTTGAGATTCACCCGTTGACAGCGGTTATTTGGAAGGGCTATAAATTGCGCTGGTTTGATAACGGTACCTTGAACGCGGTGAACTAGAAACCAAATGACCGTTCACGAGGCCGTCGTCGAACAACGAAGGAGGCAGTATGCACAAGCCGTATCATCGTCGGCCGCAGCAGGTTTCGAAAGAAAGCCATGCGGTGACGCGTACGCTCGCACTTCTGGTTCTGGCCCTGTGTCTTGTATTCACAGGCCAGGCATGGAGCCAGGCGGCAAGCGGTACCATCAGCGGCACGGTCACTGATCAGACCGGCGCAGTGATCCCTAACGCCAGTGTGGTGTTGGAGAACGTAACCACAGGCGTCAAGTCTGAAACCGTTTCCAACGGAACCGGCTTCTTTAACTTTGCCGCTGCGGCAACCGGCACCTATAAGCTCACCATCCAGGCCCCGGGTTTCAGCAAGTGGGTGGCGACGGATATCGTCGAGCATCAGGGCGAGAGCCACACCATTCCGCACATTGCCTTGGTGCTTGGTGCGGCAACTACCGACGTTCAAATCACCGCATCCGAAGCGGGCGTGATTCCGCTTGACAACGGTTCCAGCACGACCACGCTCAACGAGACGATGGTTGACTCGCTCTCAGTGCAGGGACGCGACGCGGCTGAGTTGGTGAAGTTCATGCCTGGCATGGCAATGAACTCCGGCCTCAGCCAGTCTGAATTCTCCAGCCAGATTACGCAGACTAACAGCGGTCCGATCGGCCAGTTCTCAGCGAGCGGCACGCAGCCTTATGGCTCGATGCAGATGACGCTCGATGGCGCAGGCCTGGTCGATGTGGGCAATATGGGAACGCAGATCGCCAGCATCAACGGCGATCAGACGGCCGAGTTCACGTACCTGAACGCTGCGTTCGGCGCCGACACGCCACGCGGTCCGAACATCATCCAGGTTGTGAGCAAGGGCGGCGGCCAGGGCTACCACGGTGACGCCTACACATATCTGCGCAACTGGCAGATGAACGCTCAAGACCCCTACCTGAAGGCAAATAAGGTGATGGACAGGACAATCGCGCACCAGGTCTATCCGGGTGGTACGGTGGGTGGTCCGGTTCCGTCGATTCTTGGCTATAACAAGAGCCACGACAAGCTGTTCTTTTTCGCTGGATTCGAGAAGATGTTCCAGAATCCATCGGCGACCCTGCATCAACTGGTGACGCCGACCGATGACATGATCAAGGGCGATTTCAGCGCGGCTACTTTGCCAGGCGCTTCAAACGGATGGAACTCCTCCAACGTGCCTTGCGCAAACGCTGCCAACTGGACCAGCTTCTGCCCGAATACTTCGGGATTGAGCTCGAATCCAGACACGCCGTTTCCAAATGGGCAGATTCCCTCGGCTTATTTCGATCCCGACGGTCTCGCGTTGTTGACGTACTTGAACAAGTACGACAAGCCCAACATCGATCCGGCGGCGAATAGCGGCTACAACTTCCAATACTTGGATCACTCTCCTGTTAACCGCTGGGAACTGCGCCTGCGTGGCGACTGGATTCCGACGGCGGACGACAAGGTCAGTGTTGTCTTTACCAAGCAGAATGAAGCCGATCTGAACAACTTCGGTGTGTGGTGGTGGCCGGCATGGACGGCTCCGATGGCGTCGCCGATGAATGCGATGACGTTGGCCAACCTGTGGACGGTCAACTACGTTCACACCTTCAACGCGACGACTACGAACGAGTTCAGCTTCGCTCGCACATATTTCACGTTCCCACCGAAATTCTCGAATCCGAGCGCCATGTCAGCGGCGGCGGCGGACTACACAACGTACGCACCGTTTGACACTAGCGCGACGAACTCGTTTGACCAGGTTCCGAACCTGATCAGCTGGGGCGCCGGAACCGGCACCACGGCAGGCAGCTTCGCAGGTCTCTATGCGCCGGCCGAGGTGAAGGCATTCGGAAACGCCTTCGGCAACATCAAGAAGATCATGTCGTTTCAGGACAACGCTACCAAGGTCATGGGACGCCACAGCGTGAAAGCAGGCTTCTTCTGGGATGTCGCTGAGCAGTCGCAGACAACCAACTATGGAAACTGGACCCAGGGTGCACTGGACTTCGATACGTGGGGTACGTACACGACCAACAACGTGTATGCAGACATGCTGATTGGCTCGATCCAGTCGATGGCTCAGTATGCTTCCGGTCCGGTTCATGACGTGGCTTACCACGAGTGGGCGTTCTACGGGCAGGACCAGTGGCACATGACGCAGAAGTTCACGCTGAACTACGGTGTGCGCTTCGACCATGAAGGCCAGTGGTATCCGGTGAAGGGACCAGGCTTCGCCGTGTTCGATCCGTCGTCCTATGACGACACGTCCTCGGCGGCTGCCTTCACGGGCATGAAGTGGCACCAGACTGACAAGTCGATTCCGCAGTCCGGTCTCAAGTCCAAATTTGTTAGCCCTGACGTTCGCTTCGGTGGCGCCTACGACTTCCACGGCAATGGCAAGACCGTGCTGCGTGGAGGCTTCGGTATCTACCCATGGCAGACTTCGGAAGGCGACGTGGACGCGGCTCTAAATCCCGTCTATAACGTGTTGAACATCACGACGCCGGGTGTTGCACCGGACTACTTCCTGAAACAGTCGAACCCGAGCGCAGTGGGCGGCTACAAGGCACTAGCCTCGTTTGCGCCTTCAACCAGTGGCACCTGGTGCGCCAAAAACGCCACCTGCCCGTCGGCATCGGCGCTGAAAATGGGCGCTAATGCCACACCGTACACGATGAATTACACGGCTATGGTGGATCAGGAGCTTCCTGGCCACATGGTGTTCGAGCTGCAATACATTGGCAACCGCACGCGCAACGTGCCGTTGACGAACAACAGCACGAGCAACGAGGCTTCGTTCTCCAACATCAACAAGATCCCGCTGGGCGCTTTCTATGGCGCGGATGCGTGGGGCAACAACTACTGGCAGCAGAACTGCGACAAGAAGAGTGACGGCAGCACGTGCGCTCCGCCGACCAGCGCTGAGTACGGCGGCTACCGTCCATACAAGAACTACGGCGTGCTGAACCTGATCCAGCGCGGCGCCTATTCGAACTACAACGGCATGGTTGTCGCACTACAGAAGCAGGCGGGGCGCGTCACGTTCCTGGCGAACTATACCTGGAGCAAGGTGATGGGCATCCGCGACGGCAACACCGAAAACGGAACCGGCGACGGACCGACCATCAACCCGTTCAGCATGAAAGACAACTACGGACCGCTGAACTATGACCGCACGCACCTGTTCAATGCAGCCTACAACATCAATCTGCCCGGGATTCACAATGGAAACGCGATTGTGAAGCAGGTCGTCAACGGCTGGCAACTGAGCGGTGATACTCAGCTTCAGTCCGGACCTCCGCTCCAGACGGCCACGAATGGCTCGATGAATGTGACCTGGACGAGCAACACCACAGACGTAAACACATACAACTCGGATGGTGCCACGGCGAGTGCAGCCTACTTGCTGGGTACGAACGCGCCGATCCTCATTCCGGCCATCACCTGCGATCCGCGGCACGGCGGCGGCAAGCACTTCAATACGTCGTGCTTTGCCACGCCGTCGACGCTCGGCAAGAACGGGCAGTCGATCTGGCCGTACATCCACGGACCGGCGTTCTTCGTCTCGGATCTCGCCATGTTCAAGAGCTTCCAGGTTCGCGAGCACCAGAGCCTGCAGTTCCGGGTCTCAGCCTTCAACTTCCTGAACCATCCGCTGCCGCAGTTCGGTCAAGGGGATGATGTCAACCTCAAGATGGGTTGCATCAGCTCCAGCGCGGGTGCGGGTTGCGATGGCGGCGGCATCAACGTCAATACCGATACCAACGGCAACGTCATGTACATGGCGGCCAAGCAAAACCGCTTCTTGGAACTAGCGTTGAAGTACTACTTCTAAGTTGCATAGGGCTATCTGGGTGTTTAATACGGTTATTCTATAGCCGCACTAAACACCCAGAGAAAATCAACCCTCGAGTAATCGCGTTGGAATGTAGATATGGCGGGGGAAAACAGCATGAAGTGGGTCGAGCGAATTGCTAATATTGCTGTCATAGTTGTAGTCGTTATTTTCCTTTTTGTTATTGTTCGTAGGGGACTTGTTCCATCCATATTCCAAGCAGTAACGCAGAGGACACATTCGACTGAATATCTTGTAGGGAAGACACTACAGATTCCGGGTATTCAGTTACCAAGACAGCGCAGAACGCTGGTGCTTGCTCTTTCGACAAGCTGCATTTATTGCAACGAAAGCCTACCTTTTTATCAAAAGCTTGCACAAAAGGAACATGGCGAGGTTGACCTTGTCGCTGTTTTGCCGCAGACGCAAGAACAGGCGAGGCTCTGGTTCGGAGCCGCAAATGTTTCGATCAACCAAATAGTATCTACAAAACTTAGCGTGCTCGGAATCGTTACGACTCCGTCTTTGTTGTTGCTGGATAAGTCGGGGAAAGTAATTCAGATCTGGGTCGGGCGCTTGGATCAGCAAGGACAGAAACAGGTCATGGCGCAAATCGCTCCCTGACCCAAACAAAATAATGCAGTACTCAACATCGGTGCAATTTTCGACGAAGAGAGGGAATGCGATGAAGCCACTACTCAAACTTACTGTTGTGATGCTAATTCTTACTTGGTCGCTCCGCTTTTCTGCAAGTGCACAGAGCGGCTGTGATTCGACGGGGTACAGCACATGCCTCACGAATGCCGCGAATGAAATGCCGGGCTGTGTGCAAGGCTGTAAAAGCTATCCGACTAGCAGCCCTGCATATTTGAGCTGCACAGTCGGCTGTAACGAGCTATTAGGGGATCTTCAGCGCAGCTGTGAGGCAGAGTACCCTGGCTGCCCAACAATCTGTACTTATCCTTATGGCCCTGGAGATGGGTGTGGAGACTAATGCGATTTTGAACTGGCGCTGAAGTACTACTTCTAAACAATTGCGGGCAGGCGCTTCTTCACGGAGAGCGCCGCACCGCATCAGCAGTACCCTTGGCCCGCGAAGAGTGCTCCCACTTCGCGGGCGTTCTTTTTTGCGCGACATTCTCTCCGGGGTGGCTCCAGTTTGCATAGCACCTGCGGCGCTATACTCGACCGGAGTAACTGGCGCTGAGGTGCCTGCGATTTCGTGATGAGTTTTGGTCAAAAGCCTCGCCGCCCGCGCCCGTTTCTGAACGAGGCGGGCCTCTATGACTACGCGGTGAAGACGCTGGGGCGTGCGATGCGTACCGAAGCCCAGCTGCGCCGGTTGATGCAGGCGCGCGTCGAACCCGGCGAGCGTGGCGTGGCTGTGATTGACACAGTTGTGGTGCGGCTGCGCGAGTACGGCTACCTGGACGACGCTGCCTACGCGGAGACCTTTGCCCGGCTACGGCAGGAAAATGAGAAGCTTGGCGCACGCACAGTGCGGCAGAAGCTGGCCCAGAAGGGCGTGGCGCGCGCGCTGGTGGAAGAGACCGTGGAGGCGCGTTATGCGGGCGTGAACGAGGAAGCGCTAGCGCGGCAGTATGTGGAGCGGAAGCGGCTGCGCAAGCCTGAGGATGAGAAACAGACGGCGCGCGTGATGCGGCGGCTCGTAGCTGCGGGCTTCTCAACAGGGGTCATTTACAAGATCCTGCGCCAGTGGGATGTGCCGGAAGAGGCGCTGAATGTGCTGGACAGCATGGAAGACGCTCCGCACGAGGAGTGACGGGTGCCCTGCCCGGTGGACGCGCAGTCCATTTACACTGAATGCATCATGCAACATCGCACGGGAAACGAGATTCGCGAGCTCTATCTGCGCTTTTTTGAGACGAAGGGGCACCGCCGCGTGCACTCTTCCTCGCTGGTGCCGGCCAACGATCCGACGCTGCTGTTTACCAACGCCGGAATGAACCAGTTCAAGGACCTGTTCCTTGGCGCGGAGAAGCGCGATTACGTGCGGGCCACCACGTCGCAAAAGTGCGTGCGCGCCGGCGGTAAACACAACGACCTCGAGAATGTCGGCTTCACGCGTCGCCACCACACCTTCTTCGAGATGCTGGGCAACTTCTCGTTTGGCGACTACTTCAAGCGCGATGCCATTGCCTACGCCTGGGAGCTGGTGACCAGTCCGGAGTGGATGGGCATCCCCAAGGACAAGCTTTACGTCACGATCTTCGAGGGCGACCCGGCGAACGGCGTGCCGCGCGACGATGAGGCGGAACAGTTCTGGATTGCGGCGGGTGTGCCGAAGGAGCGCATCTTCGAGTACGGCCTGAAGGACAACTTCTGGCAGATGGGCGAGACTGGCCCCTGCGGTCCGTGCTCTGAGATATTTTTCGACCTTGGCCTCGAAGCCAGCGAACACGGCAAGGACCTGCCCTTTGGCCAGGACGACGCTCGTTACGTGGAGATCTGGAATCTGGTCTTCATGCAGTTTGACCGCTCGGCCGTGGTCGATCCTGCGACGAAGCAGACCAGCTACAAGCTGACCCCGCTACCCAAGCCTTCGATTGATACGGGCATGGGCCTGGAGCGTGTGGCAGCGGTGCTGCAGGGGAAGATTTCGAACTTCGAGACGGACCTATTCACGCCATTGATTGCGCGTGCGGCCGAGCTAACCGGCGTAAAGAACGACGTAGGCAATGCCAGCCTGCGCATCATCTCCGACCACGCGCGCGCGGCGACGTTCCTGATTCACGACGGCGTGTTGCCGTCGAATGAAGGCCGCGGTTATGTGCTGCGTAAGATCATGCGGCGCGGCATTCGCCACGGCCGTCTGCTGGGGCAGGAGAAGCCATTCCTCTACCAGATGGTCTACGCGGTGCGCGACCTGATGATCGGTGCGTATCCCGAGCTGAACGACTCGGCTGACCGCGTGGCCAAGGTCGTCGAGACGGAGGAGAAGCAGTTTGACCGCGTGCTGAAGGTGGGGCTTGTGCGACTCAATGAAGAGTTGCAGGGCGAGTTTACTGGCGCCAAAGCGTTCCATCTGTATGAAACCTTCGGCTTGCCGCTCGACTTCATGGTCGATGCGGCTCGCGATGCGTGCGTGAAGTTCGACGAGGCTGGCTTCGAGGCTGCCCGCGCCGAAGAACAGGCCCGCGCTCGCGCTTCTTGGAAGGGCGGCAGCCAGAAGACGGCCAGCCCTGCATTCCGCGAACTGCCGAAGACGGTCTTCGAAGGCTACCGTCAGCTCAAGTCCACCGCTTGCCAGGTGCTCGCCATTGTGAAGGACGGCGTGGGCCAGCCTGCGGCGAAGGCGGGCGATGAGGTCGACATCGTGCTCGACCACACGAGCTTCTATGCAGACTCGGGTGGCCAGGTGGGCGATATCGGAGTGTTCGTTTCTCCCGATGGAAATGCCACGATCGCGGAGATCACCGCATGTGTCGCACCGGTGCAGGGTGTGCGTGCGCACAAGGCCGTGGTTAAGCAGGATCTGGCAGTCGGCGACTTCGTAACGACGGTCGTGGACGGTGAACGGCGCAATTCGATCAAGCGCAACCACACCGGCACGCATCTGCTGCATGCAGCGCTGCGTGAGGTGCTGGGCACGCACGTGAAGCAGGCCGGTTCGGCTGTGCATCCCGAGCGGCTGCGCTTCGACTTCTCACACTTTGCGCAGGTGGCCGATGAGGAGCTCGAAGAGATTGAGCGCATCGTCAACCGCGAGGTGCTGACCAACGCCGCGGTGGAAACGCTCGAGGATGTGCCCATCGATGTAGCCGTGAACGAGTATCACGCCATGGCGCTGTTCGGCGAGAAGTATGGCGACAAGGTGCGCGTGGTGCGGGTGATGGACGGCTTCTCCACCGAGCTCTGCGGCGGCACGCACACGGCGGCCACGGGCGAGATCGGCCTGATCAAGATTGTTTCGGAGAGCTCGGTTAGCTCCGGCGTTCGGCGGCTTGAAGCAATATCCGGCTTCGGGTCGTTGAATGCGTTCCGCAACGATTTTGCGGTGGCGCAGTACGCCGCGCAGATCGCCGGGCCTATGCCGGGCGAGGGTACGCTGGTCGATGGCCTGCGTGGCAGGATTGGCGCACAAGAGGACGAACTGAAGAAGCTGAAGCGCGAGCTGGAAGAGATGCGGATGAAGTCTGCCGCAGGCTCGCTGGACGATGCGCTCAGCGGTGCGACTGAAGTGAAGGGCGTGAAGGTGCTGGTGCATCGCGCCGATGACCTGGAGCGCGGACAGCTGCGCACGCTGGTAGATAACCTGAAGCAGAAGGCGGGCGAGGGCGTTGTGGTGCTGGCCTCCGCGCAGCCTGAAGGCAAGGTGGCGATTATCGCGGGTGTTACGCCAGGACTGACCAAGCGCATCCAGGCGGGCAAGCTGGTGGGCGCGGTGGCCAAGCTGGTTGGCGGCTCGGGCGGCGGCAAGCCGGAGATCGCCGAGGCAGGTGGCAAGGACCAGTCGCAGATCGACGCGGCGCTCAAGGCCGTGCCGGAGACGGTGGCATCGTTGCTTGCTTGATTGTTCAGCGGGAGATTTAAGAGGGCCGCATCGGGGTGCGGCCCTCGTCCTATTTTAGGAGAGATTTCTAATCTATCTATGAACCTGTAACTCGGCTGGAGTGCGCCGCAACTTTAGTTCGCGCGCGAGGCACGCGGACCAAGGCTGTAGGCAACGCCAAAGGAGAAGATCGGGTAGGTTTTTAGCGGGTTCAGATCGTTCTTATATTTAGAAACCTGTGCGGCGAGATTGGCCTGCACGTCCGGATCGGTGGTCACGTCCACGCAGTTCAGCCCGTTCGCATCGCAGGCCTGGCCAGAGGTCAGGTTCAGCGCCACATCCGGTGCGCCGGTGAAGGCTACCCCGACCTCAAACGGAAATGAGAAGCGCCTGCCGTCGCGAGGAATCATGTTGCCCCAGCCAGCGGTGAGCGTGAATGCCGGGCTCTGCTTGTGCAGGTTGATGGTGCCCATGCCGGTGACCGGATCGGCGTTCGACGAGTAGTATGTGACGCCGTTTAGCGTGAAGCTCGTTCCCGGCTGAGCAGTGAAGTTGGCGCTCATAGCGTTGGTGTTGTAGACGAGCACGCCCGGACTGACGCGCAAGCCGTGGCTCGGGAACGGGTATACATCTATGGACGCTCCGGCGGAGGCCAGATGCATCTTCGCGTCCACATCAAAGCCATTGCTGGAGATGTTGTTGAAGTTCAGCCGAAGGATGTTGCCCACCGCCCTGAAGTTTGCGTAGCGGTTCACGGGCGTTGCTGCCTGCGCGCTCACGCCCATGGGCGAAACCCCTGCGCCGAATGCGAATCGTGAGAACGGAGTGTAGGGATGAGCAACCGGGCTGGCCGCGGGCTTCGAGTACAAACCACCACCGTCGGCGGAAGAGTCCACTGGATTGCGGGTCAAATCCGTAAGACGGACCTGCGCCGGTACGGCGATCGAGCAGACCAGCAGTGCGAGTGAGAGGACGGAGATTTGTCGTTTCACAGAGCCTCCAGAACGTCGTACAGAAGGGATAATCGGCTACAACTCAGGGATCGTGAGGCCCTCCGGTCCAAGTGGACCGTTGGCAGCCACTTACCGCTGCCCCGTCTCAATTGCGGGGTTTAACTTGCGCCGAGAGTACCACGGGAGTTGTAAAGCGATTACTACAGAAATCCCACAAAATGGTTACCTATGGCACGTTTGGGCTTGGCCTGCCCAATTTGGGCCCGAATGCCGTAAGCTTGAGCCCATGTACTGGCCACGCAGGGACTCCCCAACCCTCGGGCGCATGCGCCGGCAGTTGCTTGGCTGGTATGACGCCAGCCGCCGCGATCTCCCCTGGAGGCGCAGCAGCGACCCATACGCCATCTGGGTGTCGGAGATCATGCTGCAGCAGACCCGGGTGGCAGTCGTCGTCGAGCGCTATCAGGCGTTTTTAGAGAGATTTCCCTCGCTGGTGTCGCTGGCTCTTGCCCCGGAGCAGGACGTGCT
>Ga0318572_10000057_pt1 | contig 62915 bp, 53 predicted proteins | sample GRESIP089b5f20_FD_202528 | JGI IMG/M metagenome (GOLD analysis project Ga0318572, IMG submission 202528) | Tropical soil microbial communities from Luquillo Experimental Forest, Puerto Rico - GRE.SIPMG.089b5f20 | ecosystem: Environmental > Terrestrial > Soil > Tropical forest > Bulk soil...
GATCGGTCGTGGCGCAGGCGGCCAGTGAGAGCGCGGAGACAGAAGCGAAAAGCAGGGAGAGCAAAGGTTTCATGGGACGACATCCTTTTTCGGATCGGAGGGAGAGATAGCGGGCGGGATTGCCTCGAATTCCCGTGACCAGTCGATGGCGTTAACGAACAGCCCGAGCGGGTTCTTGCGGAGCTGTTCGGCGGTGCGCGGCGGCTGAAGGACGATGCCGAGGATGGCGGTCCAGCGGGAGGTGGCGGCGAGACTGCCGCGCTCGAACACCTGTTCGGTCCATTTGACCTGGAATGAGCTGTCTGAAGCACGGACCACGCTGGTCACCTGCACCGAGACGCTACGGGTGCCGATCTGGCCGAAGGGATTGGCCTGGCGGGCATAATCGTTGAGGAGCAGAACGGCGTGGTCGGTGGCGAAATCGTAGGCCGCCAGCCAATCCTTGCGCACCAGCACCGGATCGGTCGAAACCGCGCGAACGTTGGTGATGAAGCGGGCCAGGAACCAAGCGATTTGCGCGTCGGTCGGTTGATAGTTCTGGATGGCGGGGGCCACCGCATGAACTTCGCCGAATTTGTTGACTTCGACGACGTAAGGGACCACGCGGCTCTGCATGGATTGCCAAGCCAGGGCGGCAGACAGACCCGCCGACAGTGCGAAGCAACCGAAGGCCATGAGCCGCCAGTTCCTGGCCTGGACCCGGGCCGAACCGATGCGTTCGTCCCAGAGCTGTTCGGCCTTTTGATAAGGGGTGACGGGTTCGGGCGTTTGCCCGTAGCGTTGAAGGGATCGGCGGAACGGCATGGGTTAGACCTCCTTGTCATCAAGAGACGGGTTGGCTCCAGCCCCAGGCCGATCGCCGTCCTTGACGGCCTGTTCGACCGAGTGACGATGGGCACGGGCTTGCTGCTCTGAGCGAAGGCGTTGAGCCCAGTCAGGGGGAGAACTGGCAGGGGCGGACGTGGCGGCACCTCCCGTCGATGCGGCGGCGTCCTTCATGGAAGCCGTCGGTGTACCGCCGGTCGCTTCCCAAGCGGCCCGGCGTCCGGCATCGGCGCTGGATTTGAGACTTGAGGCGGCACGACCGGCGACGGAGCGCGCGCCCTGCATCACCGATCCGGCGGCGGCACGGGCAACACCGCCAAGACCGGCGCCGACACCGGCCATGCCGGAAGTGCCAGAGGTCGCCTGTCCCAATTGATAGGCGGAAGTCGCCGCTGAACCCATCGCCGTACCGGCGCGGATGGCGGCAAGGCCGCCACCGATTCCCATCCGTCCGGCCGCGAGAGCCGCGCCACCGGTCAGCAGGGCCGCGCCAACGGCGGCTCCTGCCGTTCCCAAAGCCGCGCCCGCGCCCAATTGGGGTGCCCCGGAGACCAGACCGGCGGCGATGCCGGGACCGAAAATACCGAGACCGAGCAGCGCCAAGGCGCCCAGCACCTCCGACATGGCGGCGGCGAGATCGGCATCCTGGCCTGACAGACCCGTGGTGAAGGTGGAAAACAGCGTCGAACCGATGCCGACGATGACCGCCAGCACCATCACCTTGATGCCCGACGAAATCACGTTGCCGAGCACCCGCTCGGCCAGAAAGGCGGTCTTGTTCCACAGTGCGAACGGCACCAGCACGAAGCCGGCCAGGGTCGTCAGCTTGAATTCCAGCACGGTGATGAAAAGCTGAATCGCCAGGATGAAAAAGGCGATGATCACGAGGAACCACGCGACCAGCAGCACGAAGACGGTCAGGGCATTGGAGAAGATGTCGGGAAAGCCGACCAGATTGCCGACTTGATCGAGCAGCGGATGCGCCGCCTGATAGCCGACCGCGGCGATCTTGCCCGGCTTCAGGAGATCGGCGGCGGCAACGGCGCTACCCGATGCCTTGAGGCCCAATCCAGCGAAAGAGCCGTAGACGATGGCGGACAAGCGCTGGAAATTTTCGATGATGTAGGCGAAGGCGCCGACGTAAAGCACCTTGCGGATCAGACGGGCGAGAACATTGTCTTCACCGCCGAGCGCCCAGAACAACCCGGCGAGCGTGACATCGATGCCGATCAGGGTGGTGGACAGGAAAGCGACATCGCCGCCCAGCAACCCGAAGCCACTGTCGATGTAGCTGCTGAAGGTATTCATGAAAGTGTCGATGATGGACAGATCGCTCATCGCCCGCGCCTCACCCGTGGATCAGTTGCCGGAATAGGCCGTGGCGGACCCCAGAAACCGCGTGGTAGTGGCGCGAGCCGCCGCTTCGGTCTGGGCCTTGCGCGCGGCGTCTTCGGCCTCCGCGCGGTATTGCGCCGCCATCAGGTTTTGGATCTGCATCTGCTGCTTGGTGGACAGCGCGACGAGCTGATTTGTGGCCTGTTGTGCCTGCAACGCTCCCGCCGCGTCCTGGCTCTGGGTGACGAGATCGCTCAGGGTCTGCTGGTCGGATTGAACGTTGGCAACGATCTGCGATTGCACCTGCATGGTCTGCTGGAACGCGGCCATGGCATTCTGCCAGCGCCGACGCGCCGCGCTCGCGACGGTGCTGGAAGATAATGTGGCGTCATAGGATGACGGGTATTGCTGCTGCCATTGGCCTTCGAGCTGGGTGAGGTTGAAACTCAGGCCCGAGGCTTGGTTCATCAACCCGCTGATCTGGGTGAGCGTGCCGGTGATTTGCGGCAACGCGGAATAGTCCAGGCTTTCCAGATTGCGGGCCATGTTCTGTAACATGGTGGTTTCGTTCTGGAGCGAGCGGATCTGGTTGTTGATTTGCTCCAGCGCCCGCGCGGCCGTCATGACGTTCTGGGCATAATTGGAGGGATCGAAGACGACCCATTGGGCGAAGGCTCTATCGGCCAGCGTTGCCGTGCCGAGCGTGATGGCGAGGCCAAGGGAAAGCAGTGCTTTGCGGTTCATGATGAGGGCTCCGGAAATGAGGAAGAAAAATCGTTGAGCAGGGCCGCCGCCCAATCGAGACCACGCGCATGAAGGAATGCGGTGGCGAAGGGCATCGCAGCATCGGCGAGAAGGCTGTCGATGAGGGTTTGGTCGGCGGGAGAGGACGCGCCGCACAGGGCCAGAGCCACCGGCCCCAAACCCAACTCGAACAGGCGGTTGCCCCGGCGGGATTGCAGGTAGTAGTGCCGCTTCGGGGTGGCGCGGGCGATCAGCTCGATCTGCCGCTCGTTGAGACCGAAACGCTCATAGGCCGCGCGCGCTTGCGGTTCGATGGCCCTGTCGTTGGGCAGGAAAATCCGCTGCGGGCAGCTTTCGATGATCGCCGGGGCAATGGCGGAGTCGGCGATGTCGGCCAGCGACTGGGTGGCGAAGACCACGGCGACGTTCTTCTTGCGCAGAACCTTCAGCCATTCGCGGATGCGAGCGGCGAACAGCGGGTGGTCGAGGAACACCCACGCTTCGTCGAGGATCAGCAAGGTCGGTCGCCCGTCGAAACGTTCCTCCAGGCGGTGGAACAGATAGGTCAGCACTGGGGCGACCACGTTGGGTTGGTGCATCAGCTCTTCGGTCTCGAAGCACTGCACATCGGACAACGCCAAAGGATCGGCGGCGGCGTCGAGCAGATGGCCGAAAGGACCGTCGAGGGTGTAAGGCTGAAGTGCCGCCTTCAGGGCATTGGACTGGATGAGAACCGACAGGCCGGTCAGGGTGCGTTCGTCTTCCGGCGCTCGGGCGAGGTTCAACAGCGCCGACCACACCGCCTCCTTCACCTCCGGGGTGACGGTGACCTTTTCGTGGGCGAGAAGCGCGCCGATCCATTCGCTTGCCCAGGCCAGCGTTGCCGGGGCGTCGATATCGCGCAACGGCTGGAAGGCCAGCGATCCCGCCGCCCCTAAGGCGTGATGCTGGCCACCCACGGCGAGGGTGGCGGCGCGGGCGGAATTGCCCTTGTCGAAGACGGTCACTTGCGCGCCCGCATAGCGTCGGAACTGCAAAGCCAGCAGCGCCAGCAACACCGACTTTCCCGCCCCGGTCGGACCGACGATCAGCATGTGGCCGACATCGCCGACATGGGTGGAGAGACGAAACGGCGTCGATCCCGATGTCTCGGCATAGAAGAGCGGTGGGCCACCAAGGTGGGCATTGCGCGACGGCCCGGCCCACACCGCCGATAGCGGCATCAGATGGGCGAGGTTCAGGGTGTGGATCAGGGGCTGGCGGACATTGGCATAGACATGGCCGGGCAAGCTGCCAAGCCAGGCTTCTACCGCGTTGACGCTCTCGCGGATGCAGGTGAAACCCAAGCCGTTGACAATTCGCTCGACGGCGCGGGCCTTGTCGTCGGCGGCTTGGCGGTCTTCATCCGACACGGTGATGGTGACGGTCAGGTAGCCGAAGCCGACGTGATCGCCGCCCAGCGCCTGAAGGGCGAGATCGGCATCCACCACCTTGTTGTCGGCGTCGGTATCGAGAAGCTGGACCGGCTCGTTGTACATCACCTCGCGCAGGATGGCGGTGATCGACTTGCGCTTGGCGAACCAGAACCGCCGCTGACGGGTCAGCACCTTGGTCGCCGCCGTTTTGTCGAGCGGCATGAAGCGCGTCACCCAGCGATAGGCGAAGTCCTGATGGTTCAGCGCGTCGAGGATGCCGGGCCGGGTGGTGCCGGGAAATCCCAGGAGGGTGAGCGTGCGCAAATGCCGCTCGCCCAGCATCGGTTCCAGCCCACCGGTGAGCGGCGTATCGACCAGCACGCCATCCAGATACATCGGCGTTTCCGGCACGGCGACCGGATGGCGCTTGGTCGAAATCGTCCCATGCAGGAAGGTCAGGGTTTCGGCATCGTCCAGCGCCCGGATTTCCGGTAGGAACCCCGCCAGAAGGTCCAACACCCGGTCGGTCTCTTCCCGGAAGCCAGCCAGTTCCCGATGCCAGTCACGGGCACCCCCGTCCCCCTTCCGGTCGCGCTCCAGCAGGGCGTTCTCGGTGCGGGCCTGGACATCCGGCGGCGGCAGGAACACCAGCGTCAGGTGGTAGCGGCTCTCAAAGTGGACGACCTTGCCTTCAAACGCCGCGCGCCGTTCTTCATCCACCAGCCATGACGCGGCATCGGGGAACTCGCTCTTCGGGTAATGCAGAGCTTCCAGCCGCTCGGCGTCGAAGAACAACGCCCAGCCGGACCCCAGACGCCGCAGCGCATTGTTGGCGCGGGCGCAAAGGCCCACCAGTTCGGCCTCGGTGGCGCTTTCGAGATCGGGACCACGAAAATAGAACGTGCGCTGAAACGAGCCATCCTTGTTGAGAACGATGCCGGGAGCGATCAGCGCCGCCCACGGCAACAGATCGGCCAGCCGGTCGGCATGGTTGCGATATTCTCCAAGGTTCAGCATGTCCAACTCCCCCTCTGACGCAGATGGCGGACCAGCACCGGCAAAAAGTCGGGATCGCGCTTGGCGGCGAATACCGCGATGCTATGGCCGATCAGGAACAGCCCGATTCCGGCGATCCATTGCTGGAGGCCAAGACCAATAGCCGCCGCCAGGGTGCCGTTCAGGATGGCGACGGCGCGCGGTGCGCCGCCCAGCAGGATCGGCTCGGTCAGCGCCCGATGCAGGGGGGCCTCGAAACCCACGATGTGTTGGCCGTTCTGCATCAGACCAGCGCCCCGCCGCCAAAGGAGAAGAACGACAGGAAGAAGCTCGACGCGGCGAAGGCGATGGAGAGGCCGAAGACGATCTGGATCAGACGGCGAAACCCGCCCGAAGTCTCGCCGAAGGCCAGGGTCAAGCCGGTGGTGATGATGATCATCACGGCGATGATTTTGGCCACCGGCCCCTGAACCGAATCGAGGATCTGTTGCAGCGGCTGTTCCCACGGCATCCCCGACCCCGAGGCGTAAGCCGGGGCGGTGAGCAGGACGGTGAGAGCGGCGGACGTCAAAAGGCGAAGTTTGGTCATGGGACAACTCCTTCAAAGTTTTGCTGTTGGGCGAGGGAAAGCGGGATGATCCGGTAATCGCCGTTGGCATCGAGACCCCCGACCTCGGCGATGGTTTCGACGCGGCGGTCGGAACCGCGTCCGGCGATGAAGACGATCAGATCGATGGCCTCGGCGATCAGGCGGCGGGGAACGATGGCGACGCCCTCCTGCACTAGTTGTTCGATGCGATAGAGCGCCGAGGGTGCGGAATTGGCGTGGACGGTGGCGATGCCGCCGGGATGGCCGGTGTTCCAGGCTTTCAGCATGTCGAGCGCCTCGGCCCCGCGCACCTCGCCGACGATGATGCGGTCGGGCCGTAGCCGCAGAGTCGAGCGGACCAGATCGGCCATGCTGACGATGCCCGGCTTGGTGCGAAGCGCCACGCAATCCCTGGCGGCGCATTGCAGTTCGCGGGTATCCTCGATCAGGATCACCCGGTCTTCCGCTTCGGCGATTTCGGCCAGCAGCGCATTGGCGAGCGTCGTCTTGCCCGAGGAGGTGCCACCGGCGACCAGGATGTTGCGCCGTCCGCGCACCGCCCGCCTCAAGGCATCCGCCTGGATGGGCACCATGATCCGGTCACGGACATAATCGGCCAGCGTATAGATCTTGGCCGCCGGTTTGCGGATGGCGAAGCACGGCCCGCGCGTCACCGGCGGCAACAACCCCTCGAAGCGTTCGCCTGTCGGAAGTTCGGCGCTGACGACGGGATTATCGGCATGGGCCTCGGCGCGGACATGGGAAGCCACCAGCCGGATGATCCGTTCTACCTCGGACGAATGAATCCGCAGGTCAGCGGAAAAGCGCCCATCGCCCAGCCTGTCGATCCAGAGATTCCCGTCGGGATTGACCATCACCTCGATGACCGCTGGGTCGGACAATGCCTGCGCAATGGTCGGTCCCATGGCTGTCTTCAGCATGGCGTGACGGCGTTCGGAAGCGATATCGGTCATTGCGCCCCCCGTTCGCCGAAGGAGCGTTTGCCGCCGGCGATCTGGCGGCCCACCTGCTCAATGAATTTCTGGAAGCGATCCCGCGCCACCGCCTGCGTCGCCTGATCGGGCACCGGCGTATGGGCGTTGAAGGTGAGATAGAGACGGACAAAGAAGGCGAGGCTCTCTGTCAGCACCTCGATATCACGCCGGACCTGGGCGTTCTCACGCGACAGCCGGTCGAGCCGGATTTTGAGCGCCTCGTCCAGTTCGGAAGATCCGCGATGGCGGATGTAATGACGGAGCGCATCGCTGATGATCGCCGACTTGGAAGACCCCGGCTGCGCCGCCAATGCTTCCAATCCGGCGCTGGTCTCTTCGTCGATATAAATATTGTGACGCGGCTTCATTTACGATCGTCCTGACAGAGGGGAAAATGTCAGGACAATGATCGGGGTGAACGCCGGATTCCCTTATAGCCGTTATGTACGCTTATGCCCGCTTATTTACGGCTCTACTCGAACCCTTCGAGAATATCCTTTCCTGGAGTCATGGATTCGTTGACTCCGTACAGGCGCGACGGCAGGGCGGCCTGATCCATGACCCGTTTGTCGGCGACGCTATCGGAATCGTCCTCGACGAAATTCGGCAGGTCGCTCGGTTCCAGCCCAGCAGCGCCGGAATGGTCTTCCTCCGCCAGACCGGGATGGCGCTGCTGCTGAAGACCGCCTTCATCCTGCACCGCCCCCCAAGTCTTGTCGTTCTCGTCGGCGGGCATCAGCCGGTCATCCGGCCCCCGCACCTGTCCGCCCCAATCGTCGGGACGCGATTTCGGACGGTCGGCATATCCGTCCTCGGCCAACACCGGCGCGGGTAGAACGCGGGCGGTGAAATTCCGGTCCTCGTAATAGCGCAGCTTCTTGGCCCGGATCGGCAGCAGGCCGGAGACCAACACCAGCTCATCGGCGGGCGGCAATTGCATCACCTCGCCGGGGGTCAGCAGCGGACGGGCGGTTTCCTGTCGGCTGACCATGACATGCGACAGCCACGGGGCCAGCCGGTGGCCGGCGTAGTTCCTCTGCGCCCGGAGTTCTGTGGCGGTGCCGAGCGCGTCGGAAATCCGCTTGGCCGTGCGCTCGTCATTGGAGGAAAAGGCAATGCGGACATGGCAATTGTCGAGGATGGCGTTGTTCTCGCCATACGCCTTGGAAATCTGGTTCAAGGATTGGGCGATCAGATAGGCGCGGATGCCGTACCCGGCCATGAAGGCCAGCGCCGTCTCGAAAAAATCCAGCCGCCCCAGGGCAGGGAACTCGTCCAGCATCATCAAAAGCTGGTGCTTGCGGGTTTTCTTGGGATCGCCTTCCAGCCGCTCGGTCAGCCGCCGCCCGATCTGATTCAGCACCAGCCGCACCAACGGCTTGGTCCGCGAGATATCGGACGGAGGAATCACCAGATACAGCGACACCGGGTGCTCTGCATCCATCAGATCGGCGATGCGCCAATCGCAAGCCGAGGTGGTCAACGCCACCGTCGGATCGCGATAAAGCCCCAGGAACGACATGGCGGTGGAGAGCACGCCCGAGCGTTCGTTCTCCGACTTGTTCAGCACCTCCCGCGCGGCGGAGGCCACCACCGGATGGACTTGCGGGTGATCCGGCGTGCCGAGATGATTGGTCGCCATCATGCGGCGTAGTGTATGGGCAAAGCTGCGCTGCGGATCGGACAGGAACGTCGCCACCCGCGCCAGCGTCTTCTCCTCCTCGGCATAGAGCACATGCAGGATGGCGCCCACCAGCAACGAATGGCTGGTCTTCTCCCAGTGGCTGCGCCGTTCCAGCGCCCCTTCGGGATCGACCAAGATGTCGGCGATGTTCTGAACATCGCGCACCTCGTCCGGTCCCTTGCGTACTTCCAGCAGCGGGTTGTAACGGGCCGAGCGGGGATCGGTCGGATTGAACAGCAGGCAGTGGGAGAACTTCGACCGCCATCCCGCCGTCAACTGCCAGTTCTCGCCCTTGATGTCATGGATTACCGCCGAGCCGGTCCACGACAGCAACGTCGGCACCACCAGCCCGACGCCCTTGCCGGAGCGTGTCGGCGCGAAGGCCATCACATGCTCGGGGCCATCATGGCGGAGATAGTCGTTCTTCAATCGCCCGAGAAACACCCCCGAGGCGCGGAACAAACCGGCCTGGGTGATCTCCCGCTCGGTCGCCCACCGCGACGAACCGTAAGTCGTCACCAGCCGCGTTTGCCGTGCCCGCCACAGCGAACCGATGATCGCCGCCCCGCACCCCATGAACCCACTGGCCCCGGCCAGCATCCCCGCCTTGTTGAACACCTCCGGCGCATAGGCGTCGTACCAGTACCACCAGGGGAACAACGCCCAAGGCCGGTACACCGGCCAACCGAAGAGCACGAACCACGGCGGCCCAAGCTGCGGCTGATATCCCAGCATGGCGGCGCACCACTGGGTCGCCGCCCAGACGCCGAGGATGACGATGGCGAACACGATGATGATCTGGCCGATCAACAGCTTGGTGGGGGTCATGGGGCACGCTCCGTTGCAGGGGACAAACGGAACGAGCATCGCGCGGAAGGGCGGGAACGTTTATGGCCTTTATGTACGCTGGAATGCGATGAGAGCATAATGGCGACCAATGTGTTCCCTGGCTGATGGTCATTTTCGTCGAGATCGCCCCCCACAGTGATGCTCCCCCTCCCGTGGAAAGCGGCAAGCACTGCCGATTGTATAGCGCGTGTATCTGGACTTTGTTGCACTACCATCCATACACTTCGCATCAACGCCCCAGTGGACTATGACGAGTTTGGGGGATTGGGGAGGAAAGCATGAAAATTGCCAAGGTCAAGATCACTAATTTCAAGTGTTACGAGAAGACCTTTACCCTCTCCTTGAACGACGGCCTCAACGTGATCGTCGGTGCCAACGAGTCCGGGAAGAGCACGATCCTGGAGGCGATTCACTTGGCTCTAACTGGGCTTCTACACGGACGTCCATTGAAAAACGACCTTACGGGCTATCTCTTCAATTTGGCCGCTCAAAACAAGTACGTGCAGGGCCTCGGTACAACGTCTCCACTTCCACCGCCAGAGATCACCATCGAGCTATTCTTTTCTGGGACATCAAACGAACTGGCAGAGCTTGAGGGCGATGGCAACTCGGAGAAGGTCAAGAGCAGCGGCGTGGTCTATAAGATCGAGTTCGACGAAGAAAATTATAAAGATTCATACCAGGAACTGGTGAAAGTCGGCGGACTCAGCTCTATCCCGGTCGAGTACTACACCACGACCATGCGTTCCTTCGCGCGTAAGGGCATCACCGCTCGCAATCTCCCTATCAAATCCGCGATGATCGACTCCTCCAACACCCGGCTACAGAACGGGTCGGACGTCTACGTCTCCAGGATCATCCGCGACGTGTTGGAGGAGAAGGAGCGCGCATCTATTTCCCAAGCCCACCGAAAACTCAAGGAAGCTTTCGTGGCGGACCCAAACCTCAAGCTGATCAACGAGCGGATCACTCAGGCCGCCAAGATCAGCCAAAAGGCGGTCAGCATCTCGGTCGATCTATCGTCCCAGACCGCGTGGGAAAGCAGCCTTATGACCTACATCGACCTCATACCATTCCAATACATCGGCAAGGGCGAACAATGTGTGATCAAGACCAAGCTGGCTCTCAGCGCCAAGAAGAACGCCGAGGCGACGGCAATTCTGCTGGAGGAGCCAGAGAATCACTTGTCGCACACGCGGCTGAACGAATTGATCGCCGACCTGACCGAACATAATGGACAAAAGCAGATTATCATTTCCACGCACAGCAGCTTCGTGGCCAATAAGCTGGGTCTTGACCATCTGGTCGTGCTACGTGGCGGTGAGGTAGCTCGCATCTCCGAACTGAAGGCCAACGACTTCTTCAAAAAACTGGCAGGCTACGACACATTGCGCTTAGCCATCGCAGCCAAGGCCATTCTTGTGGAAGGAGATTCCGACGAGTTGGTCGTTCAACGCGCCTATATGGACGCCAACAGTGGTCGTCTGCCCATCCAGGACGGCATCGACGTCATCTCCGTCGGCACGGCCTTCCTACGTTTCATTGAACTGGCCGACGCCCTGAAAGTTCCGGTCGCCGTAGTCACCGATAATGACGGCGACATTACCGCCGTCGAGAAGAAGTACGCAGCGTTCAAGGACTCCAGCACCATCAGGATCTGCTTTGATCCCGTCGTGGACACCGGCCCCTTGAAGATCAAGGACAAGCCTTACAACTACAATACGTTGGAGCCAAAGCTCCTCAAGTCGAATGATCGCGCAACACTGAATACCATCCTCGGGACGTCAGCAACTACGGACGACGAGCTACGCATCCACATGCGAACCAACAAGACCGAGAGCGCCCTGGCTATCTTCAATTCAACGACAGCAATCACCTACCCGGAATACATCCTGAAAGCCATTGCACCATGATCGGCGAGAACAAGATCGTCATCGCTGCCGCCGGGTCAGGCAAGACCACTTATCTCGTCGAGGAAGCAGCGAAGATTAAAGGCGAACGGGTTCTGATCACGACCTACACGGAGTCGAACGAAGCCGAGATCCGTCAGAAATTTTTCGAGTTGGTCGGCCATGTGCCCGCGAACGTGGTGATCATGACCTGGTTCAGCTTCTTAATTACCCATGGCGTCAAGCCATTCCAAGGCGGGTTATTCGAGTTCCACGTTCGTGGCATGTTGCTGGTAACGAGCCCATCGGGGATACACTACGTCAACAACAAGGGGATCGGAGTTCCGTGGCCGGAAGAGAACATCGACAAGCATTTCTTTGACACGGCCAGCCAAATCTATTCAGACAAACTCCCCAAACTGGTTATCCGTTGCAACGATAAGAGCGGCGGCGCCGTGATCGACCGGATCAGCCGCGTCTTCCCGCACGTCTTCGTTGATGAGGTTCAGGATCTGGCGGGCTACGATCTCGACATCCTGGCAGCCATCGCTGGTAGTTCATCTCGGTTGCTCATGGTCGGCGACCCACGGCAGGTGACTTACCTGACTCACCATGAACGACGCCTCCATAAATATGCTGATGGCGGAATTGCCGATTTTCTGCGCAACGAGCTTCCAAGGAAGATTCCAATCGAAATCGACGAGACGACATTGAATCGGTCGCACCGCAACAACGCCGTCATCTGCGCGGTATCGTCACGATTATTTCCAGCCATGCCTGCCGCTCAGGCTTGTGATTGTGTCCAATGTCGCGCGGGAACGATGGCGAGAACCAGCGTCCTTATCCTCCGAACGAGCGATTACGCCCACTACATGGAGGCGGTCCGACCAATGCAACTGCGTGACAAGATTACCAGCCCTGGCGTTGACCATCGACGGCCTGTAATGAATTTTGGGGAATCGAAGGGCCGAGGCTTTGACCATGTGGTCATCCTCCCCACCAAACCAATGCAACAATGGATCTCCGATTCCACGACAGCCTTAAAATCCCAGAGCCGGGCGAAGTTGTACGTCGCATTGACACGCAGTCGCTATAGCGTGGCCATCGCGATGGATTGGGGAACAGAGCCTCTGCCAGCCGGATTTTCACTCTACGAGCGTGCCGTGCATATACGACATTGATCCCGGTTGGCAGATAGCCGGTTCAGGAAGCAACCACCGACATCCGAATTAGCTCACTCAACCCCCATCCCCCTTCCTCGCCCGATGGTCCAGTTGATGCCATCACCACGCATGATGCCGGACACCGTTTTTCCGATGTGCGGTTCCAGCACCGGACGCCAGGGGACCAGAGTGAACTCGCGGGCATTCTCGACAACGGCGTATTTGCCGCTGGCGAGGTCGATGGATCGGCGCAGCGTTCCTTCCACCGGCATCCCGGAACGGGTTTCGATATAGGCGAGGCCGAGTTCGTCGGAAAGCTGTCCGGCGACCCGGACCAGTTCCCGCCGCCGTAACGTCGCCAGCATGTTGGCGCTGTAGATGGTGCGCTCTTGGTCCTCCCGCGCCAGCCCTTGCTCGATCAGTCCTTGGCGACGGCGATTCATGGCCTCGCGCACCTCATGGCCGAAGCCGGAATCGCGGGTGGGTTCGGGATGGCCGGAAAGAAGTTCGCGGTCGAGCCAGGTTGCACCGTCCGCACCGACTTGCTGGTCGAGGGTCAGGTGCGACAGCTTGGCGACGATCACCGGTGAGGTCTTGGCCTGAGTGCGCTCATACTCGATCACCCGGTCGAGATGAGCGGGGGCGATGGTCCAGGTGCCGTCGGCTTCGCGGGTGACTCCGCCGGTGGCCCGGCGGAGCGCTTCCAGGCGGCGAACATGGGTCTCGGCGAAGGCTTCGCTGGCGGCAGGATCGTGGCGCAGATGCCGGTCGATGGAATAATGCCCGCCGTTGGCGGCGGCCACCTCGACGATGGTGCGATCCACCGCCCGGGGTTCGATGGCTTTGGCCGTCACCCGGACGATGCCGCCTTCCGGTAAAGGCTCTGTGGCCTCGCCCTTGCCGATGTCGATGTAATGGGCACGACCGTCCAGGGCATCGACGATCAGGTAATGACGGTCGTGCAGTTCATCAGACAGGCCGCGCGCCACCACCCGCCCGACGACGGACGGTGATGCGGCGGGATCGAAGATCGCGTAATCCGCCGGGCTGTGGGCCAGCGCTTTTTCCGCCATCTCGCGGTGCAGGGTCTTGATGATGTCGCCGCGCTCGCCCATGCGCCGCAGGGTGTCTTCCACATCATCAGCCAGACGCCACTGGCCGGGGCGCTGTTCCTCGGCCAAGCCCAGACGCTGGAGTTTGCGCAGCCGTCCCATCCGCAAACTCTGCTGAAAAGTGTCGTGGTCGGTTGCCGCGACCAAACCGTCATCGTCACGGTCGCGCAACAGGCGGCGGTCGATGCTGGTCAGGCGTTCCTGGTCGATTTCATGGCGCAAGCGGTCTTCGATCTCGCTGTCGGAACGCGGCCCGAAATCCAGACTGACGATCTCGGCGGCCCGTTCGCGCAGGCCGGTGGTGATGTAGTCGCGGGCGATGATCAGATCCTTGCCCCAGCCATCGCGCCCGCGCACCAGAATATGGGTGTGGGGATGGCCGGTGTTGTAATGATCGACCGCCACCCAATCGAGCCTGGTTCCCAGGTCTTCCTCCATGCGGGCAATCAGCCGACGGGTGAAGGGCTTCAAGTCTTCGTACTCCGCGCCGTCCTCGGCCGAGACGATGAAACGGAACTGGTGGCGGTCGCCATCGGCCCGCTCCAGGAAGTCTTTTCCGTTGGCCTCGTCCCCCCGTCCGTCGTACAGCTTCCCCCGCTCCCCTTCACGGGTCACGCCGTCGCGCTGGATATAGCGCAGATGCGCCCGTGCCGCGTCCATGCCTTTTCCCGCCAGTTTGACGATGCGGGATTTGACGATGACCCGGCGTTGACGGAACGCGGCATAACGGTCACGGCTGGCCAGCACCCGACCGGCCCCGGCGCCCCGCCCGATGCGGCTGCCGGTGAAACGCGGTTTGCGCACACCGGAGGAACCGCCGCGCGCCAGGTTCGAGGCAGCCAGAACCCGATGCAGGAATTTGCGCCCGCTCTTCGATCCGGTGGAGCGGATTTTGCCCAATTTTGGAATGAAGTCGTCGTCATCGGTCATGGCGAATTCTCCCCAATCCTGGTGCCATCGGCCGCCAGGAAAACTGCGGCTTTCCGAGTGCCTTGGTGCCAACCGGGCGGGCATGACACCAAGGGTCAACCCTAAAAAGGATGTGCAGACAAAGGCTTACCATCCGCGTGAACGCGGCTGGTGCCACTGCTTCATCTTGCCTTACGGACCTTTCTGCGTTGGCCGTGCGATGATCCACGCTCATTTACGCTCACCTCTCAAGGATGGGAGAAAGGGCTGCTCACTTGCCCTCGGCTTTCTGCGTCGTCAGCGGCACGAAAAGGCCCTGGGACGGTACGGAATTTTCGCTGCCTGACGCACTGTCTGCGACGCTCGAAAGCCGGAAAAACAGTCGTGTTCCCGAGGCGATTTGCACCGACGGCAATGGATTTTCCGGTATGGATTCGGCGGTGCCGGACAGCGTCTTTTCCACCTCGGCGATGTAGGCCAAGGTCTCGGTGGGCAGCGACTTTCCGCCGCGCAACGACTGTTCATAACGGACGGCCCCGGCGTTGTAGGCGGCGAACAGGGCCGGATAACCGAAGCGGTCGTTCATCATTTTGAGGAAGGCGGCACCGGCGAGAATGTTGGCGCGCGGATCGAAAGGATCGTCGCCAAGAGCGTATTTGGCCCGCATTTCCGCCCAGGTTTCCGGCATGAGCTGCATCAATCCCATGGCCCTTTTCGGCGAAACAGCCTTGGCCTCTCCAGCGCTTTCCGCCTTGATGACGGCGCGAATCCAGGCGGCGGGAATTGCGAAACGCTGCGACGCTTCGGCAATCTGTCCCTGCCATTGGTCGAGAGAGTCCGCATCGGCGGGGGCGATCAGGGCGCTGGTCGCGGCCAGAAAAACAAGGCTCATTCGGTCCATAGGGCGACGAGCCTCCCGATGATAGTGGTGGTCGGGACCGGCCCGAAATACCGGCTGTCAAAAGAATCGGCGGCATCGGCCAGCAGAAACAGTTCGTCGCCATCCAGTACCCGACAACCGCTCCATCGCGGCAACGGGCGGCTGACATGATCGACGGCAAGCAGACGGGCGACGATCTGGCCGTTGATGAAAACCACCCCATCAACAGCGCAAACCCGATCGCCCACAGCGGCGGCAATGCGCTTGACCAGCGGCACCCCGGCGGGCAGATAGCGGCGCTGATCAGCCAGCATCGCGGCGCTTTCCGGCGGACGGACCAGCACCAGATCGCCGCGCCTCGGCACCCCCGGAGCCTTGCGATAAAGGCCGATGGGCAGACTGGCCGAGGCATTCCAGACCAGCAGCGGCGCCGGGGGAGCGAGGCTGGCAAAGCTCAATCCGGCGATGCCGATCATGGCGACGGTGAGGAAAATGGCGGGCTTTCGCATCATTGCCCTCCCTCGTCGGAAGTGGATTGATGCCGCCGTCCTTCCGACCATCCATCGAGATCGTCGATGTGATAGCGGACATAGCGGCCATGCTTGCGAAAGCGCGGACCATGGCCGCAAAGGCGCATTTTTTCGAGGGTGCGCGATGACAGGCCGAGATAGAACGCGGCCTCCTTGGTGCTCAAGAACGGGCTGCCCTGGCGAGCTTTCGATGCCCTGATCGTCTCATTGTCCATTCGCGTGATCCTTTCAGCGAAGATCGGGAGGAATGGGCAAAGGATGGCGGGGGTGAGCGCGACTGAGGACGCTCGGAAACCGGGGGGTAGGGAAAACGATCCCCCCGGCGAGAAGGAAAAAGCGGGGGCATCAAGCCCCCGCTCCCGCCTTCCGCAGGGCGTCGAGAAGCGCCTCGTAGCGGACGATCTGACGCTGGGCGATGATCCGTTCCCGCTTCGGCAGGCCGTTGCGCAGCTCGATGGAAACGAGCCAGAGGGACTCGTGCAACTCGTCCGCCGCGAACGATTCGCCGCCATCGGTGATGCGGTCGCCGCTGATCTGGAACGGAATGGACATGGTGAAACCTCCTGCGATTGAACCGCTCTCTCGGTCGAGAACGGGTTCCCCCGTCATCCGGATAGAGCCGGTCAAGGACGGCGCAGCCGCCGCGCAAGCGGGCGTGGGAGGAGCCAAAATTCGGGAGTGGAGCTTGGCGGAACGGAGAATTTTGGAGGGTGCCCGCGATCCTTGACGGGATCGACGCGCCGGATGGCACGCTGGGACGATCGAGACGGAAAGCCTGTCGGCGCGCCCGCGCCGACGCCGCATCAATCACGCCGGTTCAGCGCGACGGCAGCATGAGAAAGCCCCGCCGGTGGGTGCGCCCGGCGGGGTCTTTGGAGGCGGGATGTTCAGCGGTCCTTCGGCTCCCACAGGGCCAGATGGGTCGGGCCGTCCTGCTCCGGCGCTTCCAGCTTGACCAATCGGGCGCGCAGCCAGTTGGGATCGAATTCGGGGGCGCCGATCTTGAGGTTGAGGTAGGTTTCGCCGCTGGTCTTGGCGACCTGGCTCCAACCGGCACCGACTTCGTAGCGCTGACCGTTGCCGGCATAGACGCGGTAATCGGGGGCCTGTTCGGACTGCTTCGTGACGGGCACGATGGTGAGATTGGCGGTGATGTTGAGGGTCTTGATGGTGCCGGTGAAAACGCCGTCGTCCATCTTGGTGAAGGTGCCGAGGGTGATAGCCATGATGAGTTTCCTTCGCTGTTCGTCGCCAGGGACCATCCCTGCGATGTCACCAGCGAAAAGACCGTCAGGCCGGGTCCGTTCACCCCCGCGCGCTTCTTGCGCGCTCCAAAAGAACAGGCGGCCCAATGGCCGCCAAACGGAAAGAAAATGGGGTGAAACATCGTGGAGCACCCGCCAGGGCAGAAAAATTTGAAGCGTAGCGACCGCGAGGAATGGCGCGCCAGCGACAGGGGAAATTTTTCCGAACGGCGGGTTGAACGGCCCGGCGCGGGATTTACGCGATCAGGGACATGCAGGGATGGTGACTGATGCGATGAACCGGCAGACCAAGGAAACGAATGGCCATCCAGCCGCACCACTCACCGCCATGGATGATGCCATCACCGGCTGTTTCAGGGCCGATGCCGCCGCCCAAACCCCGGTCCCGTCAGCGGAAAGAAGAACAAAAACGGCCCTGGCACTGCGCCTTATCGGCATCGCCGCGTTGACGATTTGCGCCGGTTGTCCTGACTGCCATGACATGGCGAGCCACCGGAATCAGCCCAGCACGATGCTGCGCTTCAGTCCTGCGGCAAAACGCGCCGATGTCCAGGATGACGCCGATAGAGAGAGCGGACCATGATATGCGCCGGGAGCCGGGCTGCCTGGATTTCACTGCCGATCAATCCCCTCGGCACCGCATATCCGGCGATGCAATTGTGATGGGAAACACGATGAACCTGCACCCCGCCCGTGAAAGGGGGGAAGCGCCAGGGACGGAAGCCGAAGGGCCGAGACCGTAGGGCTCGGTTCACGACGGCCCGGCGCGCGGGGTTCACCCCCGCGCGGGTGCCAAGTATCTCTTTGGCTTGTCATTGGCCTAAAATCTGTCCTCCCATACACTCAACAAAACGGCTAACCTTTCAATGCTGGTGTGGAAAATATTGGGATGATTTGATAAGGATGAGATTGTTGCCTGTCGAAACCACAGAGACCAAAGTGAGCTGTTACAGACAAACATCGACCCAAAAGGATGAGCGCGCGACTATTTATGGATTTGACTCCAGCATCACAGATGATGGTATTTTTATATATATTCCTGTTCGTTATTACGAACTCACACTGAAGAATAGACTACTTGACCAATTAGGTGCTTTCTCTCACTTGCTGTTAGAGGCCGCACATCAGTTTCCAGAGCATTGCATCGATTGGGTGTTAAAGGTAACCGGCCTCAGATTTCAGCAGTTGCAACCTATCCTCACACGCCTTGAAGGACTCGGCTTGATGAAAGGAAATCGATTAAGCCGAAGTGGAAAAAATTTCTCTGTTTGGAAGCGACTTTTACATGACCAAAAGCGACTTATATGGCTTGATGGAGACCATAGAAACGACTGTTTCTGCGGCGACTCTTCCGTTGATACAGTGGAGTTGCCGGACGATATCCCATTTGTCATTCGCCGCTGGCATCGACGAGAGGGTGCGCCACGTTCTTGGTCCTGTAACGACTGGAATGAAGACTGCGAACGCCAGAAAAACCGTATCATGCGCCATCCTGAGCAGTACCTGCCGCCGATCTTTGAACACTTTACCGATTGCTTTATCGACAACGGATTCAGGAGCCATGAGTGGGAGCTGACTATTCGTATAGCTACCGACATCCCCGGACCAAGGGCCATTGAGATCAAACTGAATGCTGGTGACCTGCATCGGTGGGCGGATCACGAGTACACCGTTGCAAGCCCTGTGCTGTGCTTATCGACGTGCTACAGCTTACCGGCCGGTGCGCCTGAGCGCCTGCGCGATCAGCTACCCAATGATCACCTTCGAATCACGGCCCTCAACACATCAAGCGATAACATTGACCTAAACTGCCTGAGCGACACACCCCCCAGCACCTGGGTCTGGCCGGAGATTGAACAGGACATCCGCGAGCAGATCATCGATTCTCTTTTCCACGAAATCACTACCCCGGATGACCCAGCCGAAGTACGGTTCAATCGTGAGCACCGTATTGATGATCGTTGGCAGCGCCTAGGCTTCAACTGGTCGCTCATCGAGCAAAAGCTCGAAGCCAAGGGGTTACACCGCATCCGAGGTGACGTGTGAGAACCATCGACATGTTCTCCAACGTCGCTGGCCAGATGGTACGGGATGCTGAAATCCAGCGTTACGGCACCATCCTCGTGAGCCACGGCGCCCGTGGATTGGCCAACCTCAATCCCACCGCCGTCTGGGTAGATGCTACCATCGCGGTGATAGAGGCCAGTGGCAGCTACTTCCGTTACTGCGCTGAGCGGGAAGTCACGCAGCAACTGCGCAATTACAATCAGACACTTGAAGCGATCCTGGCCCAGGAATTGCCAATTGCCGAGATGAAGCTAGGGGCATTGCTCAAGGAGCGCGAGGGTAGGCTAGCGCATATCGAGCGCACCTTGAACATTAAGAAACGCAGCATACAACTCGCACGCGGGACAATCCGTCAGCAAATTAAGACACTGAAAGACATGCATGTTTTATTGCAGCAAGAACGGCAGCAAATTGGCTGCTTTCAGGATCTAATTGGCTTGCAGGTCTGCCTCGATAGGTGCATCGACGCTACTCTGGCATTACTTCTCAGCCCCGATGGAGAACACGCATGAAAGCACCAACCACCACATCCCCGAAAACGCCGGCGCCCAAAAAAAGCCATCCGAAGAAGGGCGACGATGGCGGCTTCAAATTATCTCAGGCTATGGATCTCGCCAACACGTCCGTTGACGCCCTAAAGGCCTATGCAGACTATAAGAAGGAGGTAGAGGTCACAACGCGATCAAAAATAGAAGGGCAAAAGGCAATCATCCTAAGCGAACATGATTTGGAAAAAGCTCGCCTTGAGCACACCGCACGTATGGTTGAGTTGGATAACCAGGACAAAAACAGCATGCGAAATCATGAACAGGAGATGGCATCACTTGCCCAAGAAGATCGAAAATTATCTTCTAAAGATGATCTGCATGATCGCGTCCTCAAGCAGCTTGAGGCCAAAGAAATTACTGCTGAGGAGGCCGCTTTGTTGCTGTACGGGGCGCAGGAGTAATCTGTGAAACTTCCCCTCGTCGTCGCTGCTGGCCTGACGGTCCTGGTAACAGCAAAAGCTGTCAGCTGGATTTGCAACTCTCTAACAGAGCAGGAGCGTGAAAAGCAGCAGCACGAAAGAGAACGCTCCGACCAGATTCGGGCAAGAGCCCGCGCAGCCAATGTTCAACAGGAAGCTGAAAGGTGGATGACGTACCAACAGATGGCCCAAGACCAAGCCTATTTGTTGTTCGAGTCCATCCGTGAGCATCGTCAGGCTGCCGCCGAAGTGCCTGCTGAATTGGAGATGTTGGAACGAATGATTTCCAGCGAAGTCTCCAATAAGACCTCCAGCCCATACCGCAAATCGGCGCTGCGCCGTGAGTATGCCCGCATTGAAGACGCCATCGTGCGTCTGAAGGAATATCAGCGTTACCTCAGCTTTGAAGAGCAGCGCATAAATCAACTTCTTTATGAGGAAGACTATGAGGTTTTGCTGAAACTCGACACGGTCAAGCCGTTACTGCCACTAGAATGGCTCTACCCCGGCAAGCTGGTGCTCGTCTCAATGGATGAAATTGGCAAGCCTCAACCATACTTTGGCCACCGCATTTCCTTCGGGCATGACGACCTCGTCCAGAAGTCTATTGCCCTACGCTATGGCGATGATATTCCAGTATTAATAAAATCCGTTCATAACAGGTACGCGGACCTGTTCTATGGATGCGTGGCCCGTGGTGCATTGCATTACCATCACATTATGCCCGGCAAACCAGTGGAATTCACGGTCGAGAGAATTTCCAAAAGCACCACAGCTTTTGGCACCCTGTTTGACGGCATCCTTCACGCTTCGTTACCCCTCGGCCAACTCCATCATCCTGGCGTACGACTGTTATCCGGGCAGAAGATTCTCGTCTACCCGACGCATTATGATCTGTGCTTGAATCGGAACCCTTTTGAGGAAAAGAGCAATAGAATCGAGGTCAGCGAGTTTCATTACCAAGCCCGTGGCGTACAATCTTACCAGCAGATCTACTTAGAGGTGGACGAAGACAAACTTAAAGACGTGACTGACGGTCGTTTCTTCGAGCCCAACGAACCTTGGACGTTGCTCAACTACGCCAGCGCCACTGGCGTGATCTCTCTGGCCAAAGCTACTGTGCGGGTGGAATGCCTGCCGCGTAACGACAACAAAACGATTGAAGCTCAGGAGGTAATCCAAACTAGCTCTCTACAGATTGGTCTGGATACGCCGTTTCGCTTCACTCTCATCTCCCACCGCTTGGCGCAAACCGAACAGATCGGCTGGGTCTGCGGCGTCGAGGAATTTCTACGCTTCTGTGCTCAGGCCGGGCTGGATATGAACGACTCCCCCGAGCGCTTGGCCCAGAGCCGCTTCTACCAACGCTGGGAACAGATCATCGCCTACCAGCGCTACCGAGAGGAAAATACCTCGATAGAATACCCCCTGGAATTTGCCCGGAGGGAAGATAGCACCCTCAGTCTTTTGCGCAACAGCTTGCCGCAGGAAGAATGGGAACAGTTCGACCAAGTGTCTATCATGCTTGACAAGGTACTGTCCGGCGACAACAACCTCAAGTCCGATTTTTGCGTACGAGCGCAACAATGGGACGCTGCACGCGGCGAGTACATTCCGGCACTACGCATCGACCGACGCAACCGCCCACTCTATACCCGATCGAAGGATTGCATCCGCATTGAAGGTGATCTCTCACTGCTGGATGAAAATGCCAAAATGCTACGCCTACTCATCAACGTGCCGAGCGCGTCACTGAAGCGGCAAGAGCAGGCACTGGACGATTTTTTCCACGATCGGCTGGTCAATCCGGCATTGAAGAACATCCTGCTCGCCCCAGAACACTACCTGCCGAACCAGGAAGAACGTAGTGTGCCCATCGAGTGGGCCGGCACACTGGATGACAGCCAAAAGCGAGTTGTCGATCTCGCTCTGAGAGAACGAAACATTGCCCTCATTCAGGGGCCGCCGGGGGCTGGCAAGACCACAACCATCGTCGAGATGCTTTATCAGTTGTTCCGCCAGCGCCCCAACCGGCGTGTTCTGGTGGTTTCCCAGCAGAATTCCGCCGTGGACAATGCCCTAGAAAAGTTCCTTGAGAAGCATGGCAACAGCCTTGAACAACCGGTTCAAGCAATTCGGATTGGAAACCCGGAAAAGATGAGTGCCGCCATCCAGCCGCTAAGTTTTGATTGCCAACACGCCGCGTACCTCGCCGAATTGGAATCTCGCGCTGTGCAGGCGGCGGTCAGCCTTCCCTCAGAACAAACTGCACTGTGCTACTTATGGCGGACCAACCTACAGCAGGCTGCCCAGTCTCGCTCTGGCCAAGACGAGTTCTTCATTACCCTGCTTGCCGACCATAACTTGGTCGGTGCCACCTGCGTGGGCTTGGCCACCAACAAGGGCGGCATTGACCAGTTGCAATTCGACGTCGCCATTATCGATGAGGCTGGCCGATCCACCGTGCCAGAAATCCTTATACCCATCCTGCGTTCTGACAAAGTGATCCTGATCGGTGACCATTATCAGCTACCGCCCAGTATCTCACCGCTGCTGCGCGAGGACGAGGCCAGCCGGGAGCTGACATTCCTGCGAGAAAATTTTCTCAACGGTAGTTTTTTTGAGTCGATGTTCGAACGCTTACCGTCCCATTGCAGGGGAATTCTCGACAGGCAGTACCGCATGGCCCCAGCCATCGGCGACTTGGTAGCTAACCTGTTCTACAGCCATGACGGCCAGCGCACCCTCTATAACGGCCACCCGGACAGTTACTTCGACGACCGTTATCTGCTTGACAAGAGCATCTACTGGGTAGACGTGAAAGGGCAGCAGCGCCAACCTCGCAATTCTACAAGCCAAGAAAATGTCCGGGAAGCCGAGGAAATAACCAGTTTCCTCACTCGTCTGGCCGATCACGTCAAGGTACAAACCTACGTGGCAGTCATCACACCGTATGGCGCGCAGAAAGACTGTATCAACAGACATCTGCGGCACCTCACGCGGAAGGGAAAGCTGACCATCAGAGTCGATACGGTCGATGCCTTCCAAGGCAGTGAAGCTGACGTCGTTTGCTACTCCACAGTGCGCACTGAAGGTAGCCTCAACTTCATCCTCGATCGCAAGCGCCTCAACGTCGCTTGCTCACGGGCCAAGCTCCACTTGCTGTTTTTTGGTGACCGCGAATACCTGCGCAAATGGTCTGCAAAAGGGCAGTCTGGAGTTAACCTATTCCCGAAAATTATCGAGTCCACCAGCACTGCAACGGTACTATTCAGAGGCTAGAACCATCTCTGAACTCGGAAAGAAGCGGCGCATCACGCGCCGCCGTCGCCGAATTTCCACACCGGGATGCCCATGCCGCGCGCCTTGTCGGCGAGGTTCTGGGTGATGCCGGAACCGGGGAAGGCGATGACGCCGATGGGCAGGATATCGAGCATCGCGTCGTTGCGTTTGAACGGCGCGGCGTTCTTGTGCCGGGTCCAGTCGGGCTTGAAGACGATCTGCGGCACGGTGCGATGGTCGGCCCACAGGGAGGCGATTTTTTCGGCACCCTTGGGTGATCCGCCGTGGACCAGCACCATGTCGGGATGTTTGGCGCGTACCTTGTCGAGGGCGTCCCAGATGCGGGCGTGATCGTTGCAATCGGTGCCGCCGGTGAAGGCGATCTTCGGCCCTTTGGGCAGCAGCGGCTCGGTCTCGGCGCGGCGTTTGGCGGCGATGAAATCACGACTGTCGATCATGCTGGCGGTCAGGGTCCGGCGGTTGGTCTGCGAGCCGACGCGGGGGTGCCAGACCGAGCCGGTGATGTACTCGTAATGCCCGGCGGCGATATCGCGGAAGGCTTCAAAGGCGTTGCGGCGTTCGATCAGTGAGACACCCAGGCCGGTCAGACGCTCCAGTTCGACCGAGCGGATTTCCGAGCCGTCCTGCTCCTTCTGGGACCGGCGCTGGGCCTGTTCGTTGTCGTCGATGGCACGGTCGAGGCTGGCGATCTTGCGGTGGAACAGGTTGGCGAACGACCACAGGATGTCGTCGAGATCGTCCTCCAACCGGGTGTCGGCCACAAGGCCCGAAAGGGCTTCGATGGCGCCGGCGATCTCTTGTTCGGCCCGGTCGGCGTCGGGCAAGGGACGCGGATCGGCTTCGTCACTGAACGGACGGTAGCCGTAAAGCTGCAATTCTTCGAGGAGATGGGCGGTCGGCGACGAGGCGTGGGGAACGTCATCGGTCGCGTCTGGGGTGGGGAAAAGATCGAGCGTCATGGCGGGGTCTCCCGGGTTTTGAGGCCGCACCGTCGCGGCCTTTCCGGGGATCGCCCAGCCAGCGGTAAAAGCGGCTTTGCACCTGCAAGGCTGCAACGAAGTGGAAGACGGCAAAGCCGTTGCAAAGCGGCTTGGCGCTGGCAGATCCCCCTCCAGGAAAGGCCGTGGCGCGGCCCCCTGACGACCGGAAACCTGCCCCAGAACGCACCGTTTTCCGCCCCCGCGCGAACGACATTACCCACAGAAGGACAGACCGTTCGCCCCGACGAAGCGGCGGATATCGTCCGGCGCAAGCTGCCCAGCCAGCCAGTCCCGCAGACGATCCGGGCCGAGGGTGAGCAGGTCGGCGTTGAAATCCTCGGCCATCGGGATCAGAACACGGAGATCGAGCGCAGCACCGTGAAAGCGGTCGAACAATCGCTCCACCGCCCGGCCTCCCGCCGCGTCATTGTCGCGGGCAATGTAGAAGCGGCCCAGCGTCGGCGGCAGGGACAGGGCGGCGAGATGGGCGGCGGACAGCGCGGCGACTACCGGCAAGGCGGGCAGCACCGTCTTCAGCGCCAACGCGGTTTCGATGCCTTCCGCCGCCGCGAGAACATCTTGCACAGGCCCGAATCGCACCGCGTTGCCGAGCAGATGCCCCATGGCCCGGCGCGGCTGATCGACCGGGGCCTTGCCGCCATTCGGATCGAGCCAGGTGCGATGCACACCGGTCAAGGTGCCGTCCAGATCGGTGACGGCGGCGATCATGGCGGGCCACATCTGGCGGCCCGAGGGGGCACGATAGAAGCAGCGGGGATGGAAGCGCAGGGCGGAGACCTCGGGCGGGAGAACGATCCCCCGACCACGCAGATAACGCTCGGCCAGCGTCCCCCGCACCGATTTCGACGCCGCGAACAGCCGACGGGCAGCCTCGGATGACCCCATCGGCGCGGGCGGATTGGCGGGACGATGAAGTGGCACCGGCAGGCTGAGAAGCAGGCGGGCCTCGGCCAGGGTGGCGCGGAAATCCAGGCCGCGATTGAGGCCGATGAGATCAAGCAGATCGCCATATTCCCCACTGGCGGCATCGGTCCAATGCCCGGCACGGAGACCGGACAGGCGGACATAAAGGCTGCGCCCCGGCGTGCCCAGGACATCGCCGCACAGCCAGTAATGGCCCTGGCGACGGCCCTTCGGCAACAGGGCGCGGCACACCGCCTCGGCCTGCTCGCCGAGACGGTGCGCCAGATCATGCGGTGTGTCCGGCATGATGGCACCTCCAAGAAAAAGGGCATCAGCCGAAGCGATATCCGGTCTCGGTAAAGGTGTAGGCGTTGGCGGACATCGCCTCGTCCACGGCCTCATCCGATGTCTGAAACAGGTATTCGCGCTCAAGTTGGGTGTAGAGCCAGCGGGCCAGATCGCGCAGGGCTTCCGTCACGATGGTCTCAGCATCCGCCGTCATGTCCTGGCCGGTCGCGCTGTCGCGCTCGACCGGAATGACCATGCTGTGCTCATGATAATAGAAGCCGCGATGGTGGATCTCGGCGCGGAGGCAGTAGAAATTACGGCGCTGCACGGCCTGCAAAGCATCGGCGATGCGGTGAAGCTCGACATCCTGCGGCGCGTGGCGGCGGATATTGGCGGGGGCCTGCCGTTGGTGGCGGTAAACGCCCTCGAAGCAAGCCCCGTCGCCTTGTGACCAGAAACCCCGGAAGTAAATGCAGGGCTTTTGCCGCGTCCCGCCACCCACCAGCCGGACGGTGCTGGTCTTCAGGCGAACACCGAGAATCCCGCAGATGGTCTCGAAATCCGCATAGATGAATTCGTACCAGTCGGGGTCGATGGCGGTTTCGCGATACCAGGACCGCGCCCGTTCCTTGGCCGGGCTGGAGAGTTCGCGGAACTGATAGACGGTGGTGTGGATGATCTCAGGCATCGGGATCACCTCCATCGAGAACTTGCGCCAGCCAGCCGTCGGTATCGATCCAGGCGATGGTGTCGCCGGTGGTCAGGTCGAGCGCATGGGCGCCACCGCCGAATCCGTCCAGGCGGGGTTTCGAGCAGGTATTGGCGTATTGGAATCCCCAGCGGCCTTTGAGGCCGAATTCGGTAGCGCAACGCTTCACGAACTCGATGACGCGCTCGGGATCGCCGGTGACGTCATCGCGCATCCAAAGCTCGGTGCCGCCTTGCTCGGGCTGGATCGACAACAGAAACCCTTCCGAGAACGGTCCATCGGACCCATCTTCTTCGGAAAGCGCATTGTAAAGCTCGAGCGCACGAGCGGCATTCTCGGGCGTGCCGACATCGAGCAGACACGAGAAGTGGGTGAAATAATCGGCCATGTCAGGCTCCTGAAATGAAAAAGCCCGGCGTGAAAGCCAGGCGATGAAGGATGAAGAAGGGGCGGAACGACTGAGGCCGTTCCGCCTCAGGCGATTATTCCGCCGCAAATTGGTGGGAGGGATCGTCGTCGGCCTCGGAGGGTTCGCCTTCGTCGGCGTCCTGGGTGAGAGCGGCGTCGTTCTCCTGTCCATCGGTGCGCAGCGGTTCGGGTAGCCAGCCGGTATCGGCCAGCAGGGTCTCCGCCTCGGCGGCCATATCGCCTTTCTTCAGATGTTCGATCCGGTCGGCGGCGCGCTGGCCTTTGGCCTCTGCCACCGCTTGCAGAATACGGGCCTTGGTGACGCGGCCGAGGTAATTGTCGATCGTCGGCTTCCAGCCCGCTCCCGCCATGTCGAGCGACACCGCGCCAGCCAGACGGTCGGCGTGGGCGAGCGCATGGGGCCTGCGGTTCCACGGTTCCTGAACCGCATTGACCGACAGGCTAACCACATGGGCGAACAGGCCGGAACGGCGATCGCCTTCCCAGCCATGCAACTCGTCCCACAGATCGGCGGGGTCTTTCGGCAGCGCCTTCGCCCAGCCGTCGTGTCGGTCATGGATGCCTTTGGCGCTGGCGCTGTCGTTCAAGCCGGGGGCCTGGGAACCGAAGCTGACGCTCTTCAGATCCAGTTCCAGGCAGCTTTCGGTGCCGTAGTGGTAGAAGACCTTCAGCGTCAGGGCGTGCAAGGCGGCCAGGAAGGCGACATCGGGATGATCCCCGAGCGCATGGCGCAGACCGAGGGTACGATGGGCGGTCAGTTCCGCCATCAGCCGGTCGGAAATCGGTGCCAAGCCATCATCTTCTTCCGGTTCGGGCTGCGGAATATCGGCGGTGATCGCGTCAGCGGTCTCGTCGATATCGGCGGCCATGGCGCGAGGCGGTGCGGTGTCTTCGGGTTCCGCCGCGACCGGCGTTTCATCCTCGGGCCGGACGTAACCGCGTTCAACCCGCAGGGTGCCGTCCTGGGTGATGCTGACGAAGGCCCCAGCCCGGCCAATGTCGGCGGGATCGAACGCCAAGGGCCGCTCGTCGAAGGCGGCGAGTGCCGTTTCGATCTCGCCAAGACGGCTGTCCACCTCGTCGGGCAACTCCTCGGCACCGTCGTATTCCTCGGACAGGTGGTCGTACTCGGCCTGCAAGGCATCACGCGCCGCGACTTCTTCCAGCGTCATGGCAATGGTATCGCCGCGTAACTGGCGCAGGCCGAAGGTGTGGCCGTAGGGGAAATCGGGAGCCACCTCGATCCATTTCCAGCCCTCGGCGGCGATGGCATCCGATTCCATTTTCAGCTTCTCGGCCACCAGTCGATCGACCAGCGCCACGTCGTGCAACCAGCCGCCTTCGTCGCCCTGGAACAGATCGCGCAGCAGCGTGCCGCCCGCCGCTTCGTAAACGTCGATGCCGATGAACCGCGCCCGCTTGTCGGCAGCCCGCACCGCGCCTTCGGTCAACATGCGGCGGATGACGTAGGGCTGCTTGTCGTAGGATTGGTAGATGCGCTCGTACACCTGTTCCTGCCGTTCATGGTCGGCGGAGACGGTAAAGGCCATCAATTGGTCGAGCGACAGACCGTCCTCGGCATAGATATCCAGCAGCCGGGGCGACACCGAAGCCAGCTTGAGGCGCTGCTTAACCACCCCCACCGAGACGAAGAAGGCGGCGGCGATTTCCTCCTCGGACTGGCCCTTCTCGCGCAAGGCCAGGAAAGCGCGGAACTGGTCGAGCGGATGCAACGGCGCACGCTGGACATTCTCGGCGAGACTGTCTTCTTCGGCGATACCGCCTTCCCGCACCACGCACGGCACCGGCGCGGTCTTGGCCAGGCGCTTCTGCTTGACCAGCACTTCCAGCGCCCGATAGCGTCGCCCACCGGCGGGAATCTCGAACATGCCGGTCTCGGCGCCGTTGGCGTCAACGACGGCCCGGACGCTGAGGCCCTGAAGCAGGCCGCGCCGGGCAATGTCCTCGGCCAGTTCCTCGATCGAAACCCCGGCCTTGACCCGCCGGACGTTGGACTGGGAAAGCACCAGCTTATTGAAGGGAATATCCCGCGACGACGCGAGGGTGATTTTCTGAACGGCTGAAGCCATGATCTTTACTCCGCGACGGACGCCGAAAGACCTTCTTTCGGGCTGAAATCCGTCACGAAAAAAACGCCGCCCCCTCACTTTTGAAGGGACGGCGCAGCAGATGCGGAAGGTTCAAGCCGCCCGATCCAGCAGCTTCTTGGCCCGTCCCTCCAGGTCGAGGCGGGCATCCTGGTGCGGCTTGTCGCGGGCGATGGCGGTGATGCCCTGCACGAAGTCGAACACGCTGGCGGGCGGATGGCCTTCCTCGGCCAGCACGGTATCGATGATCTTGGTCGTCTCGGCCTTGGAAAATCCGCGCTTGCGTAAGTATTCGGCGCGGTCATCGTCGCTGCGGGCGACGATCTGAGCGCGGGCAGCCTTGATGCCGGTGACGAAGGGCATGGGCGACGATTCGGCGAAACGGGTCAGGGCCGGGGCGGCCTCGTGGGCGAAGCGTCCGGCGGCATATTTGGAGTGGCGGATGGTGATTTCCTGGAAATCCTCGACGCCCCACAGATTGCGATTCTGGCACACCGCCCGCAGATAGAAGCTGGCAAGGCCCAGCGTCTTGGCCCCCACTTCGGAATTCCAGCAATAGAAACCCCGGAAATACAGGTCGGGTGAGCCATCCGGCAAACGACCGGCTTCGATGGGGTTGATGTCATCGACCAGAAACAGGAACACGTCGCGATCAGAGGCATACAGTGTCGTCGTGTCCTTGCTGATATCGACGCGGGGACTGTAGACCCCCGTGGACCAATCCAGCACCCCCGGCACTTTCCAGCGGGTGTCGCCGGTGCCGTTACCGGCGATGCGACGTACCGCCTCGACCAGTTCGTGATCGAAGATGCGGCCATAATCGGGGCCGGTGGCTGCGCGCAGCTCGACGCGGCCATCCTCGATTTCCAGGGTTTTGACCTGCTCGGCCCGATGAGTGGAGAGGCCGTATTGCAGATTGATCCCGGCCAGCGGGGCCGGAAGCTGACGCAGATAGGCGGCGGGTGCGCCCACCAGGGCGGCCAGTTGGCCGAAGCTCCAATGGGTCGGCGCCACCTGCGTTTCTGCGCCGGGCAGCGCCAGGGTCAGGCGTTCCGGGTTGTCGCGGGCAGCCTCCACCCGGATCGCCGAGCTTTCCACCGTCCGGGTCCGGCTGCGGTCGCTGCGCCCGCGCACCGAGGCATACAAATCGGCCAGCGACAGGAACCGTTGGTCATCCGGCCGCGAGAACCATTCTGACGACACCCGGCCATTCCGCTGGCCCCGGCTGGCGTCCACTTTGTAACCGCCGGAACCATCCCGCCCGGCTTGGTCAATGTTCATCTGGATCATGGTACAAACTCCGTGACGACCGACCCGAGCCTCTCTCGCGCCTTTCCAGCCGTCACGAATCCCCCAGCCCCACTCTTCCTCTCGTCACTGCCGCCCGCCACCAGCCCAGATCCCCTTACCAAGAAAACGGGCCATGCCTTCATCGCTGGTATAGTTATAGAGACGGTTGGCATCTCGGTCGGCGATGGCCCAGCCGTTGCGCGTCACCCAGGCGGCGATGTCGTCGCTTCCGGCGTAGCAGACCGAGACAAAATGGTCTGACGCATCGCCGGTTTGCCGGATTTGGCAAGTGACGGTGCGGCCTTCCAGGAATTTGGCCAGGGCGGCGGTTGCCTCGGCCCCATGCTGTTGGGGAACGGAAACGCCGTAGAGACGATGGCTTTCGCCCTTCACCGCGAGGGTGACGGCATCGATGACCCTGGCCGGACCGGCGTGATCCTTCTTCATCGCCGGCCAGAAGGAGACGAAGGCGAAGAATAGGATGCCGACGACAGCAGACAGACGGACGAACTGGAACATGGCAAGACTCTCCTCTCTTGAGTTACGGCCCGCCCGGCCCCGGTTCACCCTTTCCCTCTTCCTCCCGGCGCAACAGACCAAGGTAGCCGCCGCCCACCATCCGCTCCGCCGCCCGAACCAAACGCTGGACGCGGGTGCGGTATCCTTCGTCCCAGCCGGTTCGCGCCGCCCGCTCGCCGAACAGCGCCGCCGCGATGTCGCGTTGCCTGGCTCCGCCGCGAACGCCATCCCAGGCCCGGGCCATGTCCACCCACCGGCGCGCCCGTTGCTCCGGAGGATAGAGGGATTTCAACAGGCGGCCACGGCGATGCAGACTGCACAGACGGCTCAGGCTCAAGGGTTTGGTGGCAAAATCGCACCAACCGCAGAGACGGCAGCGGAACATCACCGGGCCGTCGAGAGGCGGATCATCGATCAGCACGATTTGCAGAGTGCGCGGGCCATCGCTGAACAGAAGATGCAGTTCCTGATCCGCGCCACGCAGCCCAGCCTTCAAGGACGCGCAGCGCCGTATGTCGAAAACATCCGCCGGACCGGGCGCAGCCACAGCCTCCACAACCAAGACCAACGGATTGCACTGCGGCAGCCAGAAGAAAACCGGCTCTTCGTCCATCCGGCAGCAGCGCAGGCCCCAGCGGCCCAGGGTGCAGGCCCGGCCGCAATGGGCGATGCGGGTATCGTCATCGCGGGGAGGTTGGACAGTATAAGGAAGACATGGCGCTCGCTGCACGTCGGCGACGAATTCCGGATTGCGCCGCAGCCATTCCCCGGCCCAGCCGACGCAATCATAATCGAGCAGCGGGCGGTAGTGCTCTGCATCGCGCCAATCAGCGCGTGGACGCACGTCAGAAGCTGTCTCCTCGGCCATGGCACATATCCTCCAGCCACGAGTCGGCGGGAACGATGCGTTGGCGGAAAGGAGCGGTTCGTCTCGCGGCATCACTCATTGAAAAGGACGGTTCGCCAACGATATCGATATTATCGACTAGCAAGCCGAATTCGCGCATTCGATGTTGTGCCGCCTCTTCACAAAAATTGCTAAAATCAACAGAAAAACAAGGAACTATAACGGAACGATCTGGGGCAAATCCAGGGCAATGCTTGCCATAATCAGGACAGAATCCACGCTGATAATCGAGAATGGTATCACGTCATGGGATATCCGCTCTTGGGGTAGGGCCAACAAACGCCAACACTGTTGGAGGTGCGCGGTCATGCCCAAAACTACTCTGCTGGATTTTGTATCACCGTTCAAAACACCCTATGCCGACTTGCAGGCCCGTCTTGTGCGGACCGGTGTGGTGATCAGCCGCTATGATTTCAATTCCACTCCGAACGGCGCCCGATTGGGAGCGGTCCAGTTCGCGGTGATCCTGCACGAAGGCATCCCCTTCGATTTTCATTGGCGAAGACCGGACGACCCCTTGCCCTTCCAAGCCCGCGTCAAAACGGGCCAGTTCCATCTCATTCCGGCCCATACGCCCGTCCACGTCGCCTGGACCGGCACACAGCGCGCCGGTGTCGTTGCCTTCGTGCCCGACCATTTCCGCGCCATTGCTGAAGATCTGTTCGGGGGAACGGTCCCAGAAATCCCCCCGCGCGTGGCTCTCGACGATCTGGTGGTCCGGCATCTGGTCGCCGCCCTGTGCGGCAAAATCGGCCGCACCGAACCGCACATCGCCCTTTGCGCCGATCAAATCGCCACCGTGCTGGCCTCGCATCTGCTGGCCACCTTCGGGGTTACGAGCAAGCCGCTGACGCCACCGCCCAAAGGGGGATTATCCATGTCCCAGCAACGGCGCGTCATCGCCTATACCGAATCCCATGTCGGCGAGGATATCCATCTCGTCGATCTCGCCGCCGAGGCCGGACTATCCCGCCATCATTTCTGCCGCGCCTTCAAACAGACTTTCGGCGAAACCCCGTGCCATTACGCCAATACCAGACTGATGCACGAGGCGAAGCAACATCTTCTCGGAAGGCGACAGACGATTACGGAAATCGCCCATGAATTGGGCTTTTCCAGCTCGAATTACTTTTCCCATGCTTTCCGCAAGCATACGGGAATGACGCCGGAGGAGTTCAGACGACGCAATGCGTGATAGGATACGGTCACGCAGAACAGGAGTCTCTCATGGCCAGGCCCGAACTTGACCCCGATGTCGCCGACGACGCCCCGACCGACGACGCGATCACCGCCTATGACGAGGCGCACTTCGTCACCTACCTGCGGCTCCTGGACGCCGAAGCCGAGGGGGCCGACTGGCGCGAAGTCGCCCGCATCGTTCTTCACCGCAATCCCGACGACGAACCGGACCGCACCCACCGATGTTGGCAGGCGCACCTCAGGCGGGCCAAATGGATGACAGAGCGCGGCTATCGCCATCTGCTCGACACGACGCGGCACCCGTGACCGGCGCCAAATGAGCAGAGAGATTTTAAAGGATATATATTGGATCGCGTTCTCAAATCGCACCACGCAAAGCAACGAACTGATAGCTCGTCCCCTCGCTTCTCATGGCCAAGTGTTCGCTGTTCGATACCAGATAGACCAATGGCCGCGTCAGGTTGAACGGGAAGAGCACAGATTGCGATTGCAGACTTGAAATTGCCACCGGCTTGCCCGCGTAGCGCAAAGCGGCTTCGACCAACCACGCCGTTAGTTCATCGCTCTCCACCACGATGGGGGTCAAACGGGACACACGCTTGCCCTTTTCGGTTCGCGCCACCGCACCCCAGCCAGCCTGACTCTGAATGACCATGTTGGTCATGCGGTAGGTGCCTTCGCGTTCGCCGTAGGTTTCGCTCATGCGCCGATGAATTTCGGCGGAGGCGCAGTCTCCTTGCAGAGCGGACAAGCGCCCGATCAGTTCGGCTACCTTGGCGAAGAATGGATAGGTCGCAACCGCCATACCCCAATGCAGCGCGGCGACCGGTACATTCGGATTCGCCTTGAAGATCGCCGCGCCACGGTCGGCATAGTCCACCAGCTCGGCGCGCGGTTCCAGCCACAGGCGCTTCAATACCGTGCGCGTCTTCGTTCGCGCGGCGGCACCGAGTCCGGCGGCATCCAACAATGCCTCGAAGTCTTCGGGTGGCGCCAATCCAGCACGAACCTTCAATGCGGTGGTCGCCCATTCGAGAGCGATGAACCGATCAAAACCTATTCGGGGAGCCTGCGTTATCATTCAAACTCACCCGGCGCTGCTTGCATTTGCGACCCTCACGAAGGGGACAATCAGTTCCTCGATAGACACTCCGCCGTGAACAACCACCTGATCGCCTGGGGGGACGAACGCGCTGCGTCCTCCAGCGAATAGAGGCTTGAAGTTCGTAGGCAGCCCCGCGATGTCCAGAGCAAGCGTGCCTGGATAGGCGGCTGCCGATTCGGCGCGCAATGACTCGCTTCGGTAAACCCGAACACGCTCGCCGCGTGTTTCCGCGATCACACCCTGATTGGGCCTGCCGATGCCAACAGCATCGACATTGCCGTGGTCGGCTGTAACATAGATGTTAAAGCCTTCGCCTAGTAGAAAGGCGAAGAGGCGCTCAACAAAGCCGGTGTCGAGCCAGCGTCCGATCCACAGTGCTACATCCTCTTTGGATCGCTCCTTGTGTAGCCGTTCATCCACCTCATCAATGACCAAGCCCAGCACCTGGGGCTTGCGGCCGTTGATTTCGGCTTCCAAAGCATCCAGCTGCTCGACTTGGTGTAGTGCGCGGCAGTACATCACATTGCTGGGTGCGACGTTGGCTTCGTTCTGCCAGTACGCCTTCCACAAGGTCTCTTCCTTATTGGTGTGGCCTATCGAGTCGTCGAACTCGCGCGGCCGCAAGCCGGAGAACAACGCCTGACGGGATACCGACGTCACCGTGGGCAACCACGCGAAGGCTGTGCCCTCGTCGAATGCCAAAGGCTGGTGGCTGGCGATCAGGTGCTCCCTGATCCGCACCCATTGATCAAAGGCCAGCCCGTCGAACACCAGCAGCGCCACCTTGGCTTCGTCCGCACTACGGCGTTGGCGCAGGAAACGCGGAACGTGATGCACCATCACCGGGCCTTTGATCGCCGGTTGCAGGATCAGGTCTGCGTAATGGCCGGCGACAATCCACGCCTGCAATCGTTCGTCCATCAGCGCCTGAACGGCCTTGATGCGCTCCCGGATCGCGACCATCCGTTCGCCGGCATCCTTGCTCGGCAATTCGTGAACCCGGTTCAGCACTTCGCCATAGCGCTTGGCGAAGTCGCCCCAACGCTTGTGCGGGGCGTCCGCTTCCGGCAGCGCTGCGGCAAGCACCTCGATGCCCTTTTCCACCAGCGCGAATTGCGACCACACATCTTCGACGATGCCCGCCTTGATCCAGCCAGGCATGGCGGTGGGAATGTCAGATACCGCCAACGGATGCAGGCTTCCGTCGAGAAACAGCGAATCGATGATGGCGCGGACATCAGTGTGATCGAAGGGAATCTCTATTTCCGTGCTGGACCCGCCTCCGCCAATGGATGGCGGATCAGGCTCCGACATGCGCCTGCCTTCCAGCTTCAGCTTTTCCAGATAGCGATACCAGGCGTCTTGAACCACGCGCAGCAGCGCGCTCCGGGATGACAGCCACTCCATGACCGGATGACCGGCGAGCAAGCCTCGGCCGTGCAGGATGGTTGCCACATGCTCGGCAAATGGCTCCGGCAACGCGCGGCCAGCGAAATGCAGCCGCAGCACTTCACGCCAGAAGTCCACGGACGCGCGGATGGATCGCGGTGTGAACTGATAGACGTGTTCGAGAATGAAATCCTTCGACTCGCTTTCACCGCGCACCGATTGCAACTCGGTCTGATGGGCGTCGAACAGCATTTGCAGCCGGTCCGGCTCGACAAGTCGCACGGCGCTGTAAGCCAGCTTCGGGAATAGCTCAGCAAGGTTCAGCCGCACCGCCGGGCGGGCATTATGCACGATGTCCCACGGCAGACCGTTCGCGTTGTCGTGGCGCAGATGGACGATCAGTGCCGGTGATGGCGCTGGCTCGCCGGCGTCCCACGCGGCGCGATACCTCTCCTCAAATTCCGCGCGGAACCCGAACGGGTCTTCGTATCCCATCACCTCGAAGCCCCGAGCGCGCAATTCGGACAGCAATTTTTCGTCGAGAAGCACGCCGTCTGGATCACAGGCGACCCACAACCGGCAAAGATCGGCTGTGAAAGAGCCAAGAATGCGCTGATGCCATTGGTTCATGACGCGCGCTCGCTGATGTTGGCGGCTTTGGCATCAATCCGCACCATGGCGACGGCATTCAGCTCCGGCACACTGGATTTCATTTCGTTCAGCGCCGCCAAGCGTGCCTCATGCTCGGTTTGCAGACGGCGGCGGCGGAACTGACGCACCGCCGGTAGGCCGATGCGGCCAATGGCATGATTGCGGGCGTCGAAGGCGTAGATGGCGCGATCACGCTCTTCCTTGATACGAGCGCAGTGTTCCTCCGCCAACGCCGCGAACAGGGCTTCGCCTTGCGCGCCGGCCACCGCGAACGACGCCTCGAACCATCGTGCCGAATCTTCCGCGTCCGCCACCGACAGCACGGATACCATTTCGGTCAGCAGCAAATCCCAAACTCGCTTGGCGGTGGGCACGAAAGGGCGGCCTTCGTCATTGATGAAGACCGGCAGGAAACGCTTGCGGTTCGCACCCGGTGCCACCAGCCCGATCTCCCACAACGACCAGATGCCGTTGACCGAGTCGGGCAGGCCCGTCACCCGGATCACCGGCAGAGGCTGGCCTGCCACGAAGCGCGGTACATCGCTGATGATCGCCCGTGCTCGCGGATCTTCCATCGTCAGCCATTCCGCCGCCGGGTTTTCGCTTGCCGTGCGAGCGTCGAAGCACGCTTGCGGCGTCTCGGCACCATCGACCCAGCGCACATGCCAGACATTGCCGTCTTGCGTCGCCGATCCACCGCGCGCCGCCAGCCCATTGACGACGGCGCGTTCCAGCCAGAACTGAGCCGGGTGGTCGCGCCACTTGCGCGCCTGGTCCGCGTCGAGATCATGCGGTTCGGCCAGCAGATCGCTGTTCCGGTTCGATTCTGCCAACGTGGTCCGCAACTGCGAGACCACGCTGTCGCATTCGCGCTCGATGGCTTCCGGGTGTTGGAGGCTCTGCACGAACAACTCATCGAACACCGGCTCCACTTCCGCCGAATCCATGACATCCGCCGCCTTGTCCACGCCGAACTCCTCGGCAATGACGGCGAGCTTCTCCTCCAGCACCTGCCGGACGCGGTGCTCCACCGTGTCTTCCAGCACGAAATTCAACGCCCGCACGACGTGCTTCTGGCCGATGCGATCCACGCGGCCGATGCGCTGCTCAATGCGCATCGGGTTCCACGGCATGTCGAAATTGACGATGACGTGGCAGAATTGGAGGTTCAAACCTTCACCGCCTGCATCGGTGGAAATCAGCACGCGCGCGTCCTGCGCGAACGTCTGTAAGGTTCGTGTGCGGGCTTCCATGTCCATGCCGCCGTTGAGCGTGGCAACCGTGAAGCCCCGGCTTTCCAGATAGTCCGTCAGCATCGCCTGCGTGGGCACGAACTCGGTGAACACCAGCACCTTCAGCGCCGGATCGCCTTCTTCCTGTTGCAGCTTGTAGATCAGCTCCAGCAGGCTTTCGGCCTTGGCGTCCGTGCCGGCGGCCTCGGTGGAGCGCGCCAGCGCTAGCAGCGTCTCGACCTCCGACTTCTCCAGTTCCAGACCATTGGCTTGTAGCGCCAGGTCCACCTGCTCTTCGCCGTCGAGATCGGCCCATTCGTCCGAGCTGAGCGTGTCGAACAGGCGCACTTGGGTCTGCGGTGTGTCCAGCACCGCCTGACGCTTTTCTAGCGTGGCGCGGATCGCGGCGGTGCTGGATGTCACCAGCCGCTGCATCAGGATCATCAGAAAGCCGACATGGCGCTGTTTGGCGGCCAGAGCCTGATTATAGCCGTGGCGCACATAGTCGGTGACAGCTTCGTACAATTGCTGCTGCGCCGCGTGCCGGGTTTGCCACGCGACGGCGTGCAAGCGCGTGAGCCGGGGGCGGAACAGCGGTTGCCCCTCGGGATTGATCGCCGCGCGTTTTTCGGTACGGATCACGAAAGGCTGCACGCGCTCGCGGCTGACGCTACCCTCGTCGGGGAAGGCGTCCCGGTCCAGCAACTGCATCAGCCGCATGAACTGGTCTGTCTTGCCCTGATGCGGCGTGGCCGAGAGCAGCAGCAAATAAGGAGAGGCTTCCGCCAGCGCCGCGCCCAGCTTGTAGCGCGCTACCTGCTCGGTGCTGCCGCCCATGCGGTGTGCTTCGTCGATGATGACCAGATCCCAGGTCGCCGACACCAAATCCTCGAAGCGCTCGCGGTTGTAGGTCTGGATCTGATCCAGGCCCCAACCGCGCCGCGATTCCAGCGGCTTCACCGAATCCAGCGCGCAGATAACTTGGTCGTGCATCCGCCACGCATTGTCTTCGGCGCTGTCCCCACGCCATTGCCGTAGGGCCGCCAGCGATGAAGGATCGACGAAGTGGAGCGGCTCGCCGAAGTGCTGGCTCATTTCCGCTTGCCATTGCCGTACCAGTCCTTTGGGGGCGACCACCAGAATGCGCTTGGCGCGGCCACGCAGTTTCAGTTCGCGCAGCACCAAGCCCGCTTCGATGGTCTTGCCTAACCCCACCTCATCGGCGAGCAGGTAGCGGATGCGGTCCTGTCCGATGGCGCGGTTCAGCGCATAAAGCTGATGCGGCAATGGGATGACGCTGGACTGGATCGGCGCGAGCAGCAAATTGTCTTCCAGCGCGTCCTGCAACTTGGCTGCCGCCGTGGCATGCAGAATCTGCTCCACCTTGGGCCGCACACTGGAAAGCGCCGCCAGTTCCTCCGCTCGTGCTCGTAGCACAGCGTCTTTCGCCGGTAGCCATACGCGGAAAGCCGCTTCACCCCACAGCGCCAGCCGCTCGACAACACGGCATGGCGTGGCCTGCCGTGTATGCCAGCACCAATCGCCGATGTTGAAGCCGCCTTCCGTCATCCTCTAGACCCCGTCTTCGCTGCGCGTTAGCGCCATGTCGTAGAGAGTGAGCAAACGCTCATCCTCTTGCAGGGTTTCTTCGGGCAGTTTGTTGGCGATGGTGAGGATCGTCGCGTAGTCCTTGGCTGCCCACGCCGTGTTGAAGCCGGTGCGCAGCACCTCCAGCCGCGATTCCTTGATCTTGCGGCCGGTGAACGCCTTATAGGTCTCGAACTCCTTGAGCAGGGCCTTTTCGCGCTTCTTCTCCAGATCCTGCGCCTTGTTCGGATCGGGCACATACCAGCGGTCCTGCGCGCGAGCATTGAGGCGCGGGTCGGTTTTCTCCAGACCCCGCAGGTCATGATAGTTGGTCGAGAGATAGCGGTGAATCTGGCTCGGCACCTCACCGTGACCGTCGTAACGCAGGAAATTGGCCTCTAGCAGCGCCGACAGTTCCGGCCGTGCCTCGTGCTTCTTCCAGCCCGCGCCCAGTTGCTTGATGAACTCTGGGTGGATGTCCTGATAGGTGGACGGTCGCGCCTTCAGGAAGCCCGCCACCCAGTCGATGGCGCTGCGCTCGTCGGAGACGAACAGTTCCATCTGCGGCGCCTGCGCGGTCTGCTCGCGCTTCTTGTCGTATTCCGTTACTTGCTCGGCCAGGAACACCATGCCGTCACGTTCGGGGAAGCGACTGCGCAGCCCGCCAAGGAACTCGTCGCTGGACAGGGGCACGGGCGAGTCATGGCGGACGAACCACGCCACCAGCCGGTCGTAGATGCGGCGCGGATCACGCTCGACGATGAACTCCAGCTCGGCGTTCTTCACCTTGGTGACGGAGAGATTGCGCAGGTGGGTCTGCACGAAGTCCCAGGCCGACTCCACGGTCGCACCGCTCTTCTTGAAGCGGTCTTCCAGACCGCCATTGGGCTTGTAGGCGGAAATCACCAGATCCTGCTTTACTGCGGTGGTGGATGTGACTTGCCGGTAGCTGCCCAGAATCTTGTCAAGTGCTGTCACCTCGGCCACGACGAAACCAGCCTGCTGAAGTGCCACCTGGATTGCATTCCATACGGAAGCTTTGCTGTTGGAAAACACCACGGTCATCCAGCGGCCTGGCTTCAAGACACGGTGATATTCAGCAAAGCATCTCTGCATCAGATGCTGGTAGTCAGGCAACGCCTTGTTCTTGAATTTGTCGATGATGGCTTCTGGCTTGGCGTCGGTGGTGACGCCGTGCCATGCCTCAACCAAAAAGTTCAGATCAGCGTAGTAGATATTTTCACCGAAGGGTGGGTCAGTGAAAATATAGTCAATGGAACTGTCAGACAACGGCAGTCGTGACGCCGTGCCTGTGCTGACGACTGCATCTTGAGGCGACGTTTGGAATGAGGCGAAAGTTTTTGCCAATCGCGCCCCGCGCGCGCCAATCGCGTACCACGGCGAAACTTCGCAGGTTTGTGACGGCACATAGTAGACGCCAGGCAGGTATTTATTTACTTGCTTAAAACCTTGTGGTTGGAACCGATTAAGAAGCGATGACGTCCAAAATGCTTGTTCAACTAAGAACTGAAGTTCCTTCCTGGTTCGTGCATGGGGGTACGCATTTGCTTTCGCCCACATGAGTCCAAGGGCTTGCGCAGCCCTCGCTTGAAACAGGTGATGTACTCGAGTGAATCCTTTGGGGGCCAAACGTGACCCGTGGTACATGGTTTCAATTGGAAAGCGGGTAGTCGGCACGGAGGCGGGCAGCGGCAGGGTTTCGATCTTTTCCAGCGTGGCTAGGTCCGCTGCGTCGGGCTCCTTTTCGTAGCGTGCCTTGCCCACCGCATAGGCGATGATGGACGGCTGGAATTTCACCCGCTGCCATGACTGGCCGGTCGCCGGATCGACGCGCGTTTCCAGCACGCGCTCCAACCTGTCCTTGTTCAACTCCGCGCCGCAATGCGGGCACGAGAAGAAGTCGCGTACCTTCTTACTTTCTTCGTCTATCGCTTCATCGACGAAGTTAATCATTCTGCCGCATTCTGGGCAGGAGAACACCTCGCTCCAGACCGTATATTCGATGCGGCCCTTGGTCTTGCCGTCGCTGTGAAGCGTTTCGTACATCCAGCCGATATCCCGCTCCAAATCCTGAAGCAGTTGCTTACTCGCCGTGGCAAAATCATCGACATCGAATGGAAGATTGTAATTTGCGCCGATGAAGGTGGCGGCCGGCGATAGGTCGTTGAGCACCGCGCGACGTGCGCCCCATTTGGGCGCGGCGCGACCTTCCTTTTTCCAGGCCATTTCCAGCTCATGCCGATAACTGGACGGCGCCGTGCCGCACCATTGTGCGGCCACGCCGGTCATGCCTGAACCGGCGAAACCGTCCAGCACCACATCGCCCGGCTGGGTGTAGTGCAGGATCGACGGCACGATGGCCAGGTGCGGCACCTTGGTGTGGTAGCTGTGCGCCTTGTAGATGGCGTCGGTCTTGCCGACGCTCACGTCGATCGCCAGCGGCTCACGGCTGTATTTCACCGCCGGGTCGTAGGGCTTGCCGTAATGCGCCACGAACTCCGCCAGCCACGGGTTCGGGCAGGCGGTGTAATAGGGCGGATCGGACATGGCGAGGATGGCCGCGTCCGATCCTTTCGGAAAACCTTCCTGCTTACGGAACGCGGGGTCTTCTAGCTTCTCGGCCAGCAGCTTCAGGAAGTGCTTACGCCGTGCATCGTCGCTGGTGAAGGTCTGGCCGAGGCATTCGACCGATTCACTCGTTCCACTGCGATGATTTTTCAGAAGATCGTTCATATCAGTCATCTTTTCTTTGCTCATCGCCAGACGATTTGTCGCCATCCTGCTCATCAGCGTATTTTTTCATGCCTTCCCGCAGGATTTCCAGGAAGGTATGGTTCCTGCCTTCGGCGTCAGCAATGATCGCATCGAAAGAGACGACAAAGGTCGGCGTTGGGATAACGCGACCATCTGGATGTGGGGTGTCGAATTCCTGATAGTAAACGCGCCCCTTCGAGAAAAATGGTGTCCACTTGAATTGCCTTAAACGGAATGCCGTCGCATCGTTGACCTTCATAATTGCATAGTACCAAACGCGCTGAATGTTCGGGCAATGTGCGACGAGTTTACCGGCGCGATCGAGAAGTTGATTTACCGCATAGAAGTTATCTTTCTCGTCATCCGTCTTCTTTTTGATCTCAACCACAACGACATCGACTGGCGTCGTGTCTTTGGGGTCGGCCGAGAAGATCATCGCAATATCCGGTCGGCCCGTATCCCCCACGCTTTCATCATCCAAGCGTATGGCATTGATGACGGCATCCATGCTCTTCTCGCTCAGGATGGTCCTGAAAACCATGAATTTGTCATCGAGCAACCAGGCATTATTCTGGTAAATCTCGGATGGCATGGAGCTTTGCGAATACTCCTTGAATCGCGGAACGATCAGATTGTGTATTTCTGATTCCGCATTTCCGGCTGTTATCTCCTTCATTCGTCTAATGATTTTATCCCTATACAGGATATATTCAGTCAGCGTTCGGGACGACATTTCCAACGATTTTTCGTATGAAGCGTCGCTAAGATTTTCTGCCTGAAGTATTGCCTTCTGTTCTTTAAAAAATCGCTGTTGCGCGATCGACAGCGCATCGTCCCGGTCGATCAGGCCAACGGTGTCGTCCTCAAAGAATCCGAGCAAATGCGGGAATTGTTCTTCAAATTTTTCTTTGGTTTTTTCATTTCGTTCTGTGATGTGCGGAATATTCTCCGCCAAGACCCTGCCCAGTTCACGACGCAGAACGCGAAAAAGATGAGCCTCGGGCGTTCCCTCGGGCAGAACAAGCCTTTGCCGGGAGCTGTCCGCATTCGAGTGAAAGAGTTCGGACTCGAAAAGAAAGACGCAAAGATAGCCCGGCGGAAACGACGAAGGGGGGATCAGGTTTGCCGGTATCGTTCGACCGTCGATGCTGAAGGCGACGAGTGAACTGCCTTTCCCCGATACGGGAGCAATGTGATAGTGCATGTCAATGGCCGAGATGGCATCCAGTGTCGCATCCTGAATGGTGATCTTGGTCATTGCCGGCAAGTCATCGGCCGTTATCGTGACTTCGTTCGGGAAGAACTCCTTCTGAGCGTTGCTTTCGTTGGTTTTCAAGGCAATAGAAATCTTGAATGCTTTTCCATCGCGTTTGCGCGCATCCAGAGTCGGCAGAAACTGTTCGATCAAGAGCGGCTTGATGGCATCCGGCTTCAGATCGTCATAGGACTTGACGCGCGTTCCGGTAAAACCAGTGAAGGTGAGTGCCGTTTTGGCGTCTTGGGCTTGTTCAATATTTTGGAGCGGTGCATTGCCATCAAAGCCTTCTTTGAAGGTAAACGTCCTCTGCCATCTGTCCCACGTGCTGATTACTTCAACGCGATTAAAATAATTGAGAAACACCAAGCGACCAATTCCCTTGTGGAATTTGTCCCTGGGCTTAAGCAAGGTTTTGAAGCGATCAAAATTCTCGTCTGTAAAGCCATCGCCGTTGTCCGAAACGGTAATAGTCAATGTGTCTGGCTTATCAAACGCTTGAACGTCGATGCCAATCGAAATGTCGGTCGCGCCAGCATCCAACGCATTGGCCAGCGCTTCGAAGTAGACCAACGTCAACGACGGGTTGGGGAAAAACAGCCTGATGGCGCCGGAGGTTTCAATGTCCATTTTCTTCGTCCGGCTTGGCAACCGCCTGTTCGTGCAGCAGCTTGAGTTGAATGCCCGCTTCAGTGAGCACATAGCGTTGCCGCGATGAACGCGGCTTGTCGGGGATGGTCGGGCGCAGTACACCGCCGGTTAGGAGTGGCTCCAGGTGCGCAGCCACGAAATGCGGACGCTGGCGGTAGCCGGCATGGGCCATCAACTCGGCCAATGAGCGCGGGACATCGGCATAGGCGACTATACGCCATTGCACCTCCGTCAACCGATCAAGTGACCGAACAAGTCTGGCCTGTTCTATCTCAACTTGTTCGGTGACTTGATCGGTAGCGACCGCCACAGCCACTCCAGCGCCAGCCAACTGATTTTCCGTAGCAATTTCAGCCGAATCGGCTGCAAAGCGGGTGCGTAAGTGGGGCACCAGACGCCACGTGTGGGCCGCTTGGCCCAATGGTTCTGTCAGCACTTGCACGGTCAGGCGCTGCGCAAGGTCCAGCGCCTGCGCGCCGGTAAGTCCTGTCAGCGCCTTGATGTCGGCAAGGTCAACCTCGCCGTCGCGCAACAGGAAGGCGAACACCGCCGCCTCGTGTTCGGACAGGTGTGCGCCCAAGCGGGCCTGTGCCAGAAGCTGGGCTTCGGTGATGAGCTTTTCCTTGCGCAGCCGCAGCCGGAAGCTCTTTTCGGCCCTGTGATTCTCGATCTCCGGCGGCAGGTAGCCCAGCTTGCGCCAGCCGTCAAAGATGGCGCGCACGCCTGTGCCGCCCTGGTCGGACAGACCGATGCGGCGGAAGGCATTGACGATGCTGGGGTTGCGAACCTCCTTGTCACCGGGATCGAGCAGTTGCTCGCGCGAGGCGAAGGCGTCGCCGGGATTGAAGAACTCGGTCTGGTCGCGGAAGAAGCGAATGACCGGCACACGGGTGGTGTCGCCGAAGTCCTGATGGATCAGCAGATTGATGGCGGCTTCGCGGAAGGAAATGTAGTCGGGCGGATCATCGTCGCGCCGCAGGGTAGCGGCGTCCACGGCAAAGGGGCGCTCGCTGTGGCGGAAATAGAACTCGACGATGGCCTGCCACGCCTTGATGAGGTTGTCCTCGACGGGGAGGCGATCCGCCCAGCGCACAGAGGAGTCATATTCGGTGCTGGCATTGCGATAAAGCTGTACGTCCGTGACCATGCGCGGCAGCACCTGCCGGACATATTCACCGCTGCCCAGCACCAGAATGGCGGCGCGGGTGGGGCGTAGCACGCCGCCTTGCTCGACGAGGAAACCCCACGTCCGCAGGAAAGCGGTATCATCGGCGGCCGTGTCCCTGCCGGGATTGCTGGCGGCAAAGCGCGTGCGATACCAGCGCACGGAGGCTTCATCAAAGCAGCGACTGGTGTCCACATCCAGCGGCTCAGCATCGTATCGGACGGTCGATGCGTCGCGGATGAAACGCAGCAGTTCGTCGCCCGTGCAGGTGTCATCTCGGCCACCGCGACGGATGTAGGCTTTCTTCGGGTTTCCGTCGATATAGACGGGCTTCTGTTGCCGCGAAGCTTCAGGGATGTAGAACGCCAGCACAATGCCATCCGGCAAGTCGTGCTTTTGCGGGTCAATCGGCAGGAACACACTGACCTTGTTGGTATCGCGTACTTGGCCGAGAAAGGCGTTCTGCATCTGATCGGCGTCGGTCACACCGGTAACGGTGAATGTGCCGTTAGCCTGCTTGACGCCGAACACCAAGTGCCCGCCATCCGTATTGGCGAAGGCGCTAACAGTCGAAAGCGCGTCCTTGGGCACAGCCCAAGTCGCTTCCTTAAATTCGATGTCGTTCCATTCGATGGATTGGAGCTTGGCGAGCAGTTCGTCTCTGGTCATGGCGTCACTCGATCACAAACCGCAGCTTGGTGGCGTCCTTTCCCTTGCCACGCTCGCTGATAAGCGCATCGAACCGCTTGCGCAGTTCATCCGGCGTGGCGGGCGAGCCACCTTGCAGCAGGGCTTGGCGCAGTTCGTCGGCCTTGACCGTGATCTTCTCCAACCCGGACAGAGCTTCCTGCACGGCGCTGGCGAAATCGGTGGTGACAGGCTCCGGCAGCTTGCGCGCGGCGAGGAAGGCGTCGATCAGCGCCTTCGACGCGGACGGCAGCAGGCCGAGGCTATCCTGCGTGAATGGGTCTTCCAGATTTCCCAGCAAGGTCTGCTGCCAGTTAGCCTGCAACTGATCCAGATCGTCGTCCAGCTTGTTCAGGCGACTGACGGCGGGCAGCAATTCCAACTGCTCGGCGGACGGACGGAATTGGCAATGGGGGCATACCGGGGTTCTGAGCAGCGTCGGCTCGTCCAGCGCGGAGCAACTTTTCAGGCTGTTGAGCGCATCCTCAAAGGCGGTGAGCTGGCTGGTGGGCATCAGCGAGACGCCTGCCAACACTCGCAACGATAACAGGCGCTCGTCGCGGCGCAGCGCATTGCGGGTCTTCTCTTCGGTGACGCCCAGCCGTGCCTTGCTGTGGCTGGCGATATAGGCGGCGATGTAATCCTTTTTGAGGTGCGCTAAGATCTGGCGGCCTTCACCGAGCACGGTGGCTGCGCGTTCTGCCGTGCGGTCATCGACCAGCTTGTCGAACAAGGCTTTGCGAGCTGCCTCGGCCTGCTTTACCCAGTCGTGGCCGGGCTGCATGATCATCTCCGCCTGCGACAGGTAGGACGCGGTGCCCCCCAATTCACCGACTAGATCCAGCAAACGCTCAACGCCGGTGAGCACGTCCAGATTCTTCTTCTGGCTGTCAATGTCTTCCTGCGTGACGCGCAGGTTCTTGAGCTTACCGACGGTGTTGTAGGGCGATAGCGCCTCGGTGAACTTCTTGAGCGCGTCGAGCCGCGCATACCAATCCTTGGCTTCTTCATCGCGCAGCAGGCCCTGGCCCCAGAAGCCGAGTTTGCCCTGCTGGAGATCGGAGCCTGCTTTGAGCACACGCGGCACCAGGGCACTGATCTTTTCCTGCAAGGCTATGACGGGTTCGGCGTCTCCCTGGCCGGCCTTCTGCGCCAGACCGGACGGCAGACCGAGTAACTCGAACAGCGCACGCAACACCGCGAGGTTGATTTCTTTGGGCGCCTCGATGTGTTTGAACTGCTTGAGTTCGTCGAGCGAGCGTTCGGCCAGCAGGGCGAGCTTGCCGGAGTCGATCTTGTCGCCGGTGATCGAGAGAACGATGTCGCCGGAATAAACCAGGACACCCAGTACAACGACTAGTAGATCGGGTTCGAGCCGGTGCTTGGCCGGGGAGAAATATTCTACGTCGGTCGCGCCGGTGATGATTTCGTTGCGGTTGAGCACTTGCCCATGCCCCTTAGCCTTGAGGCGGTTCAACACCTCCTGGGCGTAGCGGGAATCGGCCGGGTCGATGCGTTCACCGTCGAGCACTTCCAGCGCATCGAGCATGGCGGTAGCATCCTTGGTGCGTGTACCACCCGCCAACGCGCGCAGGGTGGCTCCGACGAGGGACTTACGGTTGGCCTCGGTGACGAGTACCGGAAATTTGGGATACTCGGGCGCGATGTCGGCGAAATGCTGGGACAAGACCAAGCCCGAAACGATGTTCACGATGTCGCGAAAGTTGATCCTCTCCTCCGGCCCCAAGCGTGCGCGGTCGCGCAGCGACACGCCCTTGGCCCAATCTTGCAGCGTCTTCGCCTTGCCCTGATAGGTGACTTCAAACGCGGTCAATTGCTTTTCTTGCAGCCACTTGCTCATGGCGCGCAGGGCATCTTGAGCTTTGGACTGATAGACAGCTTTTGCGCCGCCACTGGCGGTAGACGCCAGATCCAGCGAGGCGGCGTATTGGGACAGATGGCGCCTATAGTCCTCGTCCGGCGATTTCAGCCGGAAGAACACTTCGTCCGGCTGCTGCGAGTCGGTGAAGCGCGGCTTGTCGAAAGGCTGGATGAAGTATATGTAAAAGTCGCGCTCAGGCTGAGCCGTGGGGCGATCATTCGGCGCTCCGAAGAACAAATAGCCTAAGCGCTCGACGCGGCGCTCCTGCCACTCAATTTGGTACTGCCAGATACGAAAGCCCGGATAACGGAGGTCGTCGCTGCACTCCATCAGCGCCTTGATGGCACTGTAATAGGCGCGATCGAGTGCGTCGTCGGACAAGGCTTCTGCGCGCTTTTCGATCTGGGCATCGTAGTCGATGTCCTTCTTGAGATCGAGGTAATACTGCTCCGTATCTGCGGCTTTGGAAATGAACTGCCCGTTGACGGTTTTCAGCACCTCGCGCATCACGGTCTGAACCATCGAAAGCAAGTTTTCGGCGGGTTCACCGGGCATGTCTCCGACGCCGGGCTGGAACAGGCACAGGGAGTCGCGCAACTCTGCGGCGGTGGGACCGATCGGAACGTGGATGTCGCCGCCGGTGGTCAGACGATGTACAGCCAAGCCATTGATGACGCGCAATGCCATCGGCTTGTAGGCTGGCCGCGTGAATGCCTGCTGTATTCGAGATTCCAGCACGTCAGAGACGCGCAGCACCTCCTTGATGTTGGGATCGGCGCGCAGCACCTGGTTGCTCTTGACCGTGTTCCAGAAGCTTTCATAGGCGATCAATTGCGGTCGATCGGTGGGCACGTCCTGATCAAGGATGGCCTGCATCGCGGCTTCGATAGTCTTGAGCGCACCACGCTTTTCGGTGAAGTGAATCTGCTCGAAGGTCTTGAGGTAGTCCGGGTGAACCGGGAACAATCGGACATATTCGTCCATACGCTCATTCATTGCCCCATAAAACTTGGCGAACGGCTTGAGATAGTCGCGAATTTTGTTCTGCTGGTCGGCGGACTTCTTGAGCAGACGGGCGGAAACGACGAAGCTTACGTCTTGGCGGTCGATCAGTATCTGCGTGAAGCGTTCGTTGACGCGGCGGATGCTGTCGGCCACATGCTGGAAGCGACCACTATCGAATATGGCTTCCTGCACGCCCGCAACGAAGCGGAATTTAAGATGCTTGGCGACCTCGCCGATCTGACGCAGGATGGCCAAGTCGAGCACCAGTTCGTGGTCACGACGCGATTGCAGATATTCAAGAAATTCGTCCACAACGAGCAAAAGCCCATGATTCGGGAACTTCTCGCCGAAAGCGGTCATCATCTCATCGAAGGAGTCCTTATTGTTCAGTTCCTGACGAGCACTCGGGAAGGTGAAATCAACACCAAGCTTTTTGAAAAAGCGTTCGATCTGCTGGGTGATGATCTGGCGCAAAGGCATTTCCAAACCACCGACCTCTATGCGCAGCACCTTAAAGCGGCCAGCGATCGACGTAACTGCGTCCACCACCTTGGGGTGGCGGATCATCGGCGCGTAGGCATCATTCTCAGCCACCAGCGACAGAACCGACATCAAATGCGATTTACCAGTGCCGTAGTTGCCGACGATAAGCACACCTTTATGATCGACGGCTTCATTGAAGCCGATCTGCGGCACCATGAGCTTGGCGATGCGCTCAGCCATGTCGTCGGAGATGACGAAGGTCGAAACGAGCTTCTTGGCCTCATCAGGGCGATCAGCGTCGAGCAGTTGAACAACCGATTCTATCTGCTCAAAATGAATGAGATCTCTATACTTCATATTTCTGACTTTCCGGCCCCTTGGCGGCTTTGCGCCGTTTCAAAGATGACGACTCCATCGCGGGTGTAGTCTCGGTATTCTGGATGTCCTGATCTGGCGTAAATCAAGCGGTCATTGCGTATTTCACCAGGCCACACGGCGATGACCCGGCGCGAGTGCGCCAGCAATTTTATGACGTTGAGCGGATTAATCTTCAGGCTCGGCTCAAAGAGCACTTCGAGATTATCGAGCAGCAATGGCACATCGCCATCCACATCATTCGTGATTTCCCTGAGCAACTCGTTAGTCGAGAAGCCGCGATCGGAGGCGGGCGTGGCAGCTAGGCAGCGGCCCAGCTTAACGCCGACATTGAGTGGTGCTGTCTTCAGTCGTCGCGCCAGGGAGTGTAGAAGTCGAGTTTTTCCATTTCTACCAACCAGAAGGATCAACTTGCTCTGGAGATCGCTGACTTCCCTAATTAGCCGTTCAAGCGCAGGGACGCCAGCGACATCAGTGGACGAGGAGATGACATGAATCATGGCTTCTCCTCGTCTAGGCTGGGGTTTCCTCCCTGTGCACCGATGCGTGCGGCAATCCAGCGGTCCAGTTCGGCACGGTGGAACCGCCATGTCCCCCCCAGCTTGAAGGCCGGGATCTGGCCACTAGCTGCAAGGCGATAGACCGTGCGCCGCCCGGCCTTCAGGTAGGCGGCGACTTCATCAAGGGTAAGGATTTCATCGGGCTGTTCAGTCATGGAAAGGCCAGCATGGCGACGGTTAGTTTATGTCATCTTGGCATGAGTTGGCATAAATTGGCAAGCCATCTAAATGGGAATCGACAATCAGGTGCGCGACTTCTCGATGGCCGTTTTTTGGGAGGGGGAGAAAACGTGCTAGGTCGTAGCTAAAGGATATAAGAGATTCTGTAAAATGCAGCGATCCTTGTTCCGGTAAAGCGCGGGCTTTTCCGCGCATTCTCGGGACGATGCGTAATGAAGCAACGGCGACGCAACCAGTATATCGAGGATGACCGGCAGGCGGATGCCGGTTTGTTCTCGCGGCAGCGGGCGGTCGACGATGTTTTTCTGGAAAAGACTATTCGGCTGTTTCAGGAACGCACCGGGGAAACGCTCTCCAAGGAGGATGCGCGGCAGATTGTCGAGAATGTAACTGGGTTCTTTCGCACACTTCAGGATTGGGACCACGCGGAGCGTTGTCCGCCCGGGTAGGCGTCATCCAAATCGGGAGGGTGATCCACCAGATGCGAGCGGCTGACGGCGCGGCGCGCACGGTCAAAACGGAAAAATGATGTCCAAAACCCGGACGCCATGTTACACTGGCCTCGGTCGCGAGAACGACAAAGCGAAAAGAGCGATTTCTCCACCGCGCCACACGGTTTTCTTGTGCCCCAGCCACGATTTGCGTTGGGCACTTAATCGGCGTGGAAATTACTGGAGATTCAGCTCGTGGCCAGACAACCCAATTCCATCACCGTCAAAAACAACGGCCCGAAGCAGCCTGCCGAGATCAAGGCCCTGCTTTATGCCCGTGTGTCGTCCAAGGAACAGGAGAAGGAAGGCTTCTCGATCCCGGCACAGTGCAAGCTCCTGCGCGACTATGCCATCCAGAATCGTTTCAGAGTCGTCGAGGAATATATCGACGTCGAGACGGCGAAGAGCACCGGCCGCACCAATTTCGGTGAGATGGTCAAATATCTGCGCAAACATCCGGGCGTGCGCGTGGTGCTGGTTGAAAAGACCGACCGTCTCTATCGCAACCTCAAGGATTGGGTGACGCTCGACGAGTTGGACATCGAGATTCATCTCGCCAAGGAAGGCGTGGTGCTGTCGCATGACTCGCGATCCTCGGAAAAGTTCATGCACGGCATCAAGGTGCTGATGGCGAAGAACTATATCGACAACCTCTCCGAGGAGGCGCGCAAGGGGCAGTTGGAGAAGGCCGAACAGGGCATCTGGCCGACCAAGGCGCCGCTCGGCTATCTCAACGTGACCGCCAAGGACGGCAAAAAGGTCATCGAGCCCGATCCAGTCCTGGCGCCAGTCATCACCAAGCTCTTCGAGCGCTACGCGACAGGCCAGTTTTCGCTGAAGGCCGCCGCGAAGGCGGCGCATGCCGATGGGCTGGTCTACCCCAAGAGCGGCAGCCCCGTTCCCGTCAGCACCATCCATATGATTTTGCGCAACCGGCTCTATTCGGGCCTGTTCGAGTGGAACGGCAAGATGCACCAGGGCAAGCACGAGCCGCTGGTGTCGATCGAGCTTTGGGAACGGGTTCAGGGCGTGCTGTCCGGTCGCCACGCCACGCCGCTCCATTCCTATGGCCGCGAGTTCACTTTCTCGGGGCTGATGACCTGCGCCGAATGCGGCTGCGCGGTGGTGGCCGAAATCAAGAAGGGCAAATACATCTATTACCACTGCACCGGCCATGCCGACGGCAATCGCGGCAGCCCGGCGGAATGCCGCCGCAAGCATGTGCGGGAGGAGGCGCTGGAGGCCCAGTTCGCTGCCATGCTCGACCGTCTCCATTTCGACGAGGAGGTGCTGGAATGGGTCCGCGAGGCGCTCAAGATGAGCCATGCCGACGAGCGCCGCGAGCACGAGGATGCGATCAAGCGGTGCCAGGCCGAATACAAGCGCCTGGAGGATCGTCTTAACGCCATGTACCTCGACAAGCTCGATGGCCGGATCGACAACGCCTTCTATGACCGCACGGCCAATGCCTGGAAGGTGGAGCAGACGCGGCTCCTGCGCGAGATCGAGCGTCACACCGACGCCGAACATTCCTACATGGATGACGGCATCAAGCTCCTCGAACTGGCCCGCAATGCCGGCGCGCTCTTCGCCCGACAGGCCCCGCACGAGAAAAAACGGCTTTTGAATCTGGTGCTATCGAACTGCGAATGGCACCAGGGCGAGATCAGCGCAGCCTATCGGCAACCCTTTGATCTACTTGCTGAAACTGTGGCAATCTCAGGAGCTGAAATGCCCTGCGGAACCAATTTATCCACAGGGCATACAGGTTGGCTGGGGGACTAGGATTCGAACCTAGGCTGACGGAGTCAGAGTCCGTAGTCCTACCGCTAGACGATCCCCCATCAGGCGGTCCGCCGGGTTGCTTTGGAAGCCGGTCCCGTCGGAAGAGGCGCGTCTTTTAACACAGCCTTTTTGCCTTTGCCACAGGATTTTTGCACCCCATCGCGAATTCCATACCCACAGCCGTGAAGAGGCTTTCGCTCAAGACCCGAACTCCGTTATCATACCGGCAACGGAATAACCGCCGGATCATGTCCGGCCAAGCGCCCGGCGAAATACAACCAGCCCGGCAGCAAGATGGGAGTAAACAGGATTGGCCCAGGCGATGGCACAGCCCACCGGTTCCGCGCGGCGGAACTGGCACGGGGCCGGGCAGACACGGCCGGTCTATGCCGCCCTTGATCTGGGCACCAACAATTGCCGCTTGCTGATGGCCGTGCCCGCCCATCAGGGTTTCCGGGTGGTCGAGGCCTTTTCCCGCACCACCCGCCTAGGCGAAGGGCTGGCCGGATCGGGCCTGCTGTCCGAAGCCGCCGTCGCCCGCACCGTCGCCGCTCTGAAGCAATGCGTGCTGCGCATGGAACGCCGAGGCGTCACCCGCTTCCGCTCGGTCGCCACCGAGGCCTGCCGCCGCGCCGGCAACTGCCGCCATTTCCTGGATCAGGTGATGGCCGAAACCGGCCTTGAGATGGAAATCATCTCGGCCGAGGAAGAAGCCCGTCTGGCCCTGGCCGGCTGTTCGCCCTTGCTGGACCGCTCTTTGTCCGACGCCCTGGTCTTCGATATCGGCGGCGGCAGCACCGAGCTGATGCATGTGTGCGTCCGTCGCCAAAGGGGCGATGACGAGGTGCTGTCCATGGCCTCGCTGCCCTTGGGCGTCGTCACCCTGGCCGAGGCCAAGGGCGAGGCGCTGCATACCCCCGCCGGCTATGCCGACACCGTCAACGATGTTTGCCGCCGCCTGGCCGCCTTCGACAGCGATGGCGCCCTTTCAGCCTTGGTGCGCCAAGGCAAGGTGCAGATGCTTGGCACCTCTGGCACCGTCACGACTTTGGCCGGAGTGCATCTGCGCCTGCCGCGCTATGACCGCATGGCAGTGGATGGACTGGTGATGAACTTCACCGAGATCGAAACAGTCAGCCGCCTGCTGGCCGGCAGCGGCCCAACGGAACGCGCCGCTCATCCCTGCATCGGCAATGAACGGGCTGATCTGGTGGTGGCCGGCTGCGCCATTCTTGACGCCATCTGCCGCCTTTGGCCGGTGGGACGGCTGCGAGTCGCCGATCGGGGGGTGCGCGAAGGCGTGCTGATGTCTATGATGCGGGCCGACCGCGTTTGGATGCAGACACGATGACCGATAAGAAAAGAATTCCAGGCTCCCGCTCCAGCAGCAGCAAGGCCACCGGCGGCAAGACCGGCGACCGCATGCTGACCGAACGGGTGAAGACCGCCCGCAAGCGCACGGTGTCTTCGACCCGCTGGCTGCAGCGTCAGCTGAACGATCCTTATGTGATCGAATCCCGCCGGCTGGGCTATCGCTCCCGCGCCGCTTTCAAGCTGGTGCAGTTGGATGACCGCTTCCATTTCCTCAAGCCCGGCAAGCGGGTGGTGGATCTGGGCGCCGCCCCTGGCGGCTGGACCCAGGTGGCGGTCGAGCGCGTCAAGGCGCTGGAGCCCCGTGGCGGCAAGGTCGTCGGCATCGACATTCTGGAATGGGCTCCGATCCCCGGCGCCACCGTGATGACCCACGACTTCCTGGATGACGCCGCCCCCGCCATGCTGAAGGAGGCATTGGACGGCCCCGCCGATATCGTGCTGTCCGACATGGCCGCCCCCACCACCGGCCATCCCGCCACCGACCATTTGCGCATCATCCATATGTGCGAGGTGGCGCTGGACTTCGCCTTGGAGGTTCTGGCTCCCGGCGGCTGCTTCGTCGCCAAGGTGTTCAAAGGCGGCACCGAGCGAGACCTGCTGGACCTTTTGAAGCGTAGCTTCGAGACCGTTCGTCACGCCAAGCCGCCGGCCAGTCGCGCCGAATCGGCGGAAACATATGTGGTCGCCACCGGCTTCCGCAGACGCTAAACCGCCTATTCCTCAATAATAATAAGGCATCGCCGGCAGAAACATCTCCGGCGATATCTTGTTTTTGCACCTGCGAAATCGCCCCATAACTTCTGGAAACAACATAGATAAGACCGATTTTTTTAGCGATAATATCAAGAAATCATAGTATTTACAAAATATACACAACATCATACTCACACAAACTCTTGGCTACCGGCTGATAAAGCCGTTCCTCATCCTATGGAATTAGTCTTCTCATTCAAATCCCCATTGGCATCAGACACAGCCCAATGCTAGATTCATCTGTTGAGGGGGCTTCATTCTGAACGAGCCAGAACCGACTCAGGGGATTGAACGACAATGGCAACTTCGGCCGCGGCACTGATCACGCCAGGTACACCTCCGCTGGAGGTGGAACGGAATCTTGTCGCCATCGTCGATGGCAATGAACGCCATCGCGCTCAGCTGAGCTCGGCCCTGCTGTCCTTCTATCGCATGGTGGAATATCCCGATTCCGTCCGCGCCATGGCGGCTCTGAACATCAGCCGCCCGCAGGTGCTGGTGGTGGCCGAGGACGCCCCCATCGGCGGCGGCTATGCCCTGGTGCGCAAGCTGCGCATGTACCCTGAATACCAGACCCTGCCGATCATCATGATCGTCGCCCAGGACGGTGAGGGAACCCGCGATGCCGTGCGCCAATGCGGGGCCAGCGCCTATCTGGTCAAGCCCTATCGCCGCTCGGCCTTGATCAAGGCGATCTCGTCGCTGGTCAACAGTAAGGTCGAGCAGGCTTGGGAAGCCCTGGCTCCGGTGCAGAAGAAGGCGCTGAAGGGCACCGTCGAGATCTATAACAGCATCTCGGACGTGATCGAGCGCGGCGAACCGATTTCCTATGCCAGCGTCACCGACTCCTGCGCTCCGCTGGTCGAAGCGGTGAACAGCCACGACTTCAAGTCGATCCTGAGCGGGGTCAAGGATCACGACAACTATTCCTATGCCCATTCGCTCAGGGTGGCGACCTTGCTGTCGCTGTTCGGCAATGTCATCGGCCTGCCGGAGTCCGAGCAATTGCTGCTGGCTTCGGGCGGGCTTTTGCACGACGTCGGCAAGATGTCGATCCCCCATGAAGTGCTGAACAAGCCGGGCCGCCTGACCGAGGATGAGTTCGCGGTGATGAAGGGGCATGTGGATGCCTCGGTGCATTATCTGGCGGCCAATCCGGAAATCCCCAAGGGCGTGATCACCATCGCCGCTCAGCATCATGAGAAATTGGACGGCACCGGCTATCCCAACCGCATTCCCGGCAACAAGCTGAACGAGCTGGCCCGCATGGCCGCCATCGTCGATGTGTTCGGCGCCCTGACTGACCGGCGCGTCTATAAGCCGCCGATGCCGGCGGAAAAGGCGCTGGGCATCATGAAGGACGAGATGTCCAACCATCTGGACGGCAAGCTGTTGATGCTGTTCCGCGAGATGCTGCTGGACGCCGCCGTCGATACCACGGCCTAGGAAAACAAAAACCCCTCTCCCGGGAAGCCAGGAGAGGGGTTTTTCGTTGGATAAGCCTGTGGGTTTTACAAACCCAGCTTGCCCATTTCCAGATACTTGTCGCGACGACGGGCGCGCAAAACGCCACCCTCGACCAGGCTTTGCGCCTTCAGGGCGGCTTCGATCTTGTCGGCCAGGGCATCCATCGCCGATTCGGGGCTGCGATGAGCGCCACCCAGCGGCTCGGCGATCACATCGTCGATCACGCCCAGCTTCTGCAGGTCCTGAGCCGTCAGACGCAGAGCCTCGGCGGCATCCTTGGCGGCATCGCCGGAGCGCCAGAGGATCGAGGCGCAGCCTTCGGGGCTGATCACCGAATAGATGGAATGTTCCAACATCAGCACAGTGTTGCCGGTGGCCAGCGCAATCGCGCCGCCCGAACCGCCTTCACCGATGATCACCGAGATCAGCGGCACGCGGATGTCGAGGCAGGTCTCGATCGAGCGGGCAATGGCCTCGGCCTGACCACGGGCCTCGGCCTCGACGCCGGGGAAGGCGCCGGCGGTGTCCACCAGGGTCAGCACGGGAATCTTGAAGTGATCGGCCATCTGCATCAGACGGCGCGCCTTGCGATAGCCCTCGGGCTTGGCCATGCCGAAATTATGCTTCAGGCGGCTTTCGGTATCGTTGCCCTTTTCATGGCCGATCACCATCACCGAGCGGCCACGGAACCGGCCCAGGCCACCGATGATCGCCTTGTCGTCGGCGAACGAGCGGTCGCCCGCCAGCGGGGTGAAGTCGGTGACCAGACGGCTGATATAGTTGCTGGTGTGCGGCCGGTCGGGATGGCGCGCCACCTGGGCCTTTTGCCAGGGCGTCAGCTTCCCGTAGGTCGTCCGCAGCAGCTTGTCGACCTTCACCTGGAGACGGTTGATCTCTTCGGCGATGTTGATCTCGTCGGAGTCGCTTAAATGCCGCAACTCCTCGATCTTGCCCTCAAGCTCGGCGATGGGCTTTTCGAAATCCAAGAAATTCATGGGTTGGGCTTTTAGCACAGGCCGGCCCGATGGGAAAGAGAAGCCTTGCCCCTCGACAGCCCCTTGCGCACAGAAGGGAAGAAAGATAACCTATAGGTAAACCATGATAAGGGGCTGAAATGAGCGAGTTTATCGAGGTCGTCTGCAAGGATTCCATTCAGCTGGTGCGCATGAACCGGCCGGAAAAAAAGAATGCCCTGACCCTGGAGATGTATGCCGCCATGGCCGACGCCATCCAGGCTGGCGAGAACAATCCCGATGTTTCCGTGCATCTGCTGGCGGGCGGCGCCGATTTTTCCGCCGGCAATGATCTGGGCGACTTCCTGAAACTGACCACGCTGTTCGGCACCCCGACCGAGCGTTTCCTGAAAGCCGTGTCCTCCACCACCAAGCCGCTGGTGGCGGCGGTGGCCGGCGCGGCGGTGGGCATCGGTTCGACCATGCTTCTGCATTGCGACATGGTGCTGTCGGCCCCCAACAGCCGCTTCCAATTCCCCTTCGTCAATCTGGCGCTGGTGCCGGAAGCCGCCTCGACCCTGCTGCTGCCGCGTCTGGCCGGTCATGCCAAGGCCGCCGAGCTGCTGATGCTGGGCGAGCCCTTCGGTGCAGACGTCGCTTTGCAGGTCGGCATGATCAACGCCATTCACGAAGCCGAGGCCCTGGAAGACGCCGCCTGGGTTCTGGCCCGCAAGCTGGCCGCCAAGCCGCGCACGGCTCTGGCCTGGACCAAGGCTTTGCTGAAAGCCGAGGCCGAACCGATGCCTGCCCGCATCCAGCGCGAAGCCAAGCTGTTCGAGGACTGTCTGAAGACGGCGGAGCTGAAGGAAGCGGTGGCGGCTTTCCAGGAACGCCGGGCCCCCGACTTCTCGAAATGCCGTTAAGCCGATGTCGCGGGAATATGCCGACTATGTCTGCGATCTGCTTTCGCCCCTTGGGGGCGTGACGGCGCGCGGCATGTTCGGCGGCTTCGGCATTTATCTGGATGGACTGATGTTCGCCCTGATCGCCGATGATGTTCTCTATTTCCGCTGTGACGACGGCAATCGGGCGGAGTATCAGGCTGCGGGGATGGAGGCCTTTCGCCCCTTCCCCGACAAGCCGGACTTCAAACCGATGACCCTGCCTTACTGGGAGGCTCCGGCCGAACTGTTCGACGAATCGGATGATCTTTGCGCTTGGGCCAGGCGGGCCTATGATGCCGCCTTGCGCAATAGAAAGCCGAAGAAGGCGAAGAAGAAGGCCTGATCTTCCACATGTCCGACTTGGTCCGCAAACGCTCGGTGCAGATCGCCGGCCACGCCACCAGCGTTTCGCTGGAGGAAGAGTTCTGGCAGGAGCTGACCGCCATAGCCACTCGGCGCGGATTGTCTCTGAACGCCCTGGTGGCGGAAGTGGACGGTGCGCGGGACGGCAATCTGTCCAGTGCCCTTCGCCTGCTGGTGCTGCGCGATCTCCAAGAGCGATGCCAGGAAACCCCATGATCAGCCGCCGCCATTTCACCATCGCCAGTCTGGCCGCCGCCGCATTGCTGCCCGGACGGGTCTTCGCCGCCCCGATGATCGAGGACAAGCTTGCCGCGCTGGAGGCCCGCATCGGCGGGCGGTTGGGCGTCGCCATTCGCCAAGGCTCCGGCCCGGTGTTCGGCCAGCGGCTGAACGAGGCCTTTCCCATGTGCAGCACCTCGAAGCTGCTGATCGCCGGAGCCATTCTGGCGCGCATCGATGGCGGCAAGGAACGGCTGGACCGAACCGTCGCCGTGACCCAGGCCGATCTGCTGGACTATGCCCCGATCTCGTCCAAGCATGTCGGCGGCGGCTTGACCATCGCCGAGCTGTGCCATGCCGCCATCACGCTCAGCGACAACACTGCCGCCAATCTGCTGCTGAAGGCCCTGGGCGGGCCGGCGCAGGTCACCGCCTTCGCCCGCTCGATCGGCGACGGACGCAGCCGGTTGGACCGCATCGAACCGGAACTGAACGAGGTGCCGCCGGGCGATCCGCGTGACAGCACGACGCCAGCGGCCATGCTGAACAGCCTCGATAGCCTGATCCTGGGAGATGTCCTTGCCCCCGCCTCTCGGGCATTGCTGAAGGATTGGCTGATCGGCTGCCGCACTGGGGACGAGCGTTTGCGGGCCGGATTGCCCAAGGGCTGGATTGTCGGCGACAAGACCGGAACCTGGAGCGACGGCAAGACCGCCAGCTGCAACGACGTCGCCATCGCCTGGCCGTCCGGCAATGAGGCGGCTCCGGTTCTGGTCACGGCTTATCTGACCAATTGCCCGGCCCCTTCGGCGCAACGGAACGCCGCTTTGGCCGAGGTCGCGCGGCTGGCTACTTCGTCAGACCTTTAAGCAGGCCCTTCACCACATCCTTGGCTTTGACCTTGCTGCCGTCATCCTTGCGCTGACCCGACAGCATCTTGCCCAAGGCCTCGCCGGCATCCTTCATCGGGCCTTTCACCACCACGCCCTTCTGCGCCAGCCAGCCCTGCATGGCGTTGATGTCCAGGAAGCGGCGGGGATTGTCCAAGGCTCCGGTCAGGCGCATCACCAGCGGCGGCGCATCCGGGCTGGACGCCAGATGGAAGGCGATGCGGCTATCCATCACCCAGTCGGGCAGGTTGATGTTCACCTCGCCCTTGGCCCCGCCGCCATCGGCGGTCAAGGTCAGATCATCACAGGAGACGATGCCGTCCTTGACCTTGGCATTGCCGCTCAAGGCCGAGAAATGGGTCGAACCGCCGGTCAGTCCGGCCTGGATCAGATTGATCAGCCCCAAGGGATTGCTGAGATCGCGGGCCTTGTCGTCCACGGCCTTCAGATCGAAGCCCTTGATGCTGCCGTCCTGGCCCTGGATTTTCGCGGTGCCGTTCAGATGCATCACCATCTCGGCCACCGACTTGCCCTTGGCGGTCAGGCTGGTCTCGGCGTCCAGCATGCCACTCGCCATGCCCAGCCCAGCGGTGGAGAGCAGCGCCTGCTTCATCTGAGCATGGGCCAGTTTGGCCTCCAGCTTAGCCGCGCCATTGTCGGCCAGAGCGCCGGTCAGCAGCATCTCGCCGCCCCACAGCCCACCCTTCAGATGATCGAGCTTGGCCGAGCCGTCTTGAATCTCCAGCCCCAGCGAGGCCGGTTCCAGCCGGGTTTCACCCCAGCTGAAGGCCTGAGCGTCGATGGCGATGGCGGCATCGAGAGTTCCCAACGCCTCCAGCGGCAGCGGCGAGGCCGGCCAGCGGCCCGAGGCCGTACCCACCGCCACTTGCGGACGCGGAGCAGAAGACGGAGCCGGCGGCTGTTCGTTATCGCCGGGCCACCGGGAATGACCGCTGCTGGCCGGCACGCCCTTGGCGGGGATCAGCAGACCCTGCTCGATCTGTTCGCGCAAGGTGGGCCGGGCATCGCCGGTGCGCCGCGTCGGCAGGAAGGGATCGGCGGCCAACTCACCGGCGGTCAGCTTCAGCTCCAGGCGCGGACGCATGCCGGCCAGGGAAATCTTGCCCGCTCCGGCCATCGCCGCCGGACCCAGCTTGATGCGCAGGTCTTGCAGGGCCAGCGCCTCTTCCAGCGTGCCCTCAAGCTTCACCGAGGCGGCGAAGGCCCCCAGATTGTCGCGGGGGTGATAGTCGGGCGAAGACAGCCGCAGCACCTGGGCGAAGCTGGCATGGCTGGCGGCCAGCGACAGATGCAGGCCGGGCCGGTCGAGGGCATGGTCGATGCGCCCGGTGATCTCCAACTGACCGCCGGCAATCTCGTTGCGGCTGTCCAGCGTCAGCTGGTCCGAGGGCTTGCCGTCCAGGCTGCCGGTCAGAGCCAGCGGCCCCAGCCGATCCGGGTCCACCGGCAGATGATTCACCAGCTCCCGCACCAGCATGCCGGGATGGTCGGAGCGCACCTCCCAATGGAACTGGCGGAAGGCCGTCTCCGCCGGCACCAGCCCGCCGGTCAGACGCAGGGATGCGCCGTCCAGATCGGGAGCGGCGACTTCGCGTAAGGTCAGCACGCCATTCAGCCAATTGGCATCGACCGACAGGCCATGGGCGGTCAGGCCATAGGCGGTCAGGGTCCCCACCTTGCCTTTGACATTGGCGTCAACGCCGGGCAGCCAGCTGTCGCGCACCGGATCAGGCGGCGGCGCCACCGCACCCTCGGCCTTGGGCGGAGCAGCGGTGGGCGCAGCGGATTGGGGCGCAGGGGCCGAGCCCTTGGCGCGATAGGCGTCCAGGTCCAGCTTATCGACGGCGAACGACACCCCCAGCGCCGGACGCGGACCCAGCTTCAGATCGGCGGCTAGATCAGCCTTGGCGCCGTCCAGTTTGAGGACGCCGGATTCCAGGCGCAAATCCTTGGCATTGGCCAGGAAGCGGCCAGTGAAGCTGCCCTTGCGCAGACGGTCCTCGGCCAGATGCACCGCCGGCAATCCCAACCAGGACAGGGTGCTGCGCAGATCGTCGGACCGGCCCTCCAGGGTGCCATCGAAGGTGATGCCGCCATCTTCGGGCGTGAAGAAGCCAAACAGGTCCAGCTCGCCCTCGCCAGGGATTTCAACACCAGCCTGATTGACCAGCAGCTCGCCATTGGCCAGGGCGGCATTGAAGCGGGCCTGACTGAGCTTGCCGCCCTTCAGGGTCAGGCTGTCGGCAGTGACATCCAGGGTGACCGACAAAGCCTTGGAAAAGCCGCCCGAGCTTTTGGCCGGAGTCGGCTGGATTTCGTCGGCAGGCGCGGCGGACGGAGCCCCCGGCTCTTTGGCTGGCGGCTGCGGCGTCTGGCGCAAGGTCGGAGCCGGCAAGCTGGCTGCCCATTGGTCCAAATCCAGATGTTGGAAACTGAGGGCGGCGTCGATCTGCGGACCATGGCCGAAATCGGCCTCCAGCGACGCCGTTCCCTCTGCGCCCGCTAATCCAGCCGTTCCATGGTCCAGATGCATGCGATGAGCGTCCAGCGCCAGATCGCCCTTCAACGAGGCTCCACCCGGCGGCAGGCGGGCGGTGGTCCAGCCCAAGGCCTCGGCCAGATCATGCAGACTGGCAGCCTTGGCATCCAACTTGCCCGAGAAGCCGGCTTCGGTGGTGAAAGAACCGTCCAGGGCAATCTGCCCCGCCTGCTTCTCCAGCGCCAAGCCGATGGTCGCATGGCCATCCGTCCCCAGTCGGCCTTGCAGCTCGAAGGGCAAATCCTTGGCCTGAAGCTTGGCGGCAAAGGCCAGACCGCCTTCGGAGGTGCGGCGCAGATCGGCCGCCGTCACCGCCAGCCGCAAGGGCACCCCGCCGCCGGCTCGATAGGTCACCAGCGCCTCTTCCAGCCGGATCGCCGGGAAGGTGGGGTCATGAGGCTTGGCGGGCGAAGCATCTGAAGAGCCGGTTCCGCCTTCGGTCCTGGCGGCTTCGGGCGTGAACTGCCAGTTGGCCTTGCCGTCGGGCAGGCGTTGCAGATGCAGAAGTGCGCCGGACAGGGTCACCGAGGCCAGCTCGATCCGCCCGGTCAGCAAGGGAAGCAAGGCAGGACGCAGTTCCAGCCGCTGTGCCTTCAGCATATCGGCATCGGCAGCGCCCTCGGCATTGGCCAGCCGCACGCCTTCGATGCTGGCATGGGGCAGCGGCAGCAGCGACAGGGTCAGCGGGCCTTCCAGCACCACCTGACGGCCCAGGCGCTTTTGCAGGGCTTGCGTGACATCGGGCTTATAGCCGTCCCATTGGACCAGCGACGGCAGGCTGAGAACCGCCAATGCTCCGGCCAGAATGCCGCCCGCCACATATCCCCTGCGCTTGATATCCAAAAGCCCGCCATCCCAAAGAATTGATCGCGGCACAGTCTATGTGCGCCGCAGCGTCAGGGCAACCTTGCCTTTAGGGGCCTTGACCGGCTAAAACCCTGGGCCATGTCCAATCCCCTGGAGATCCTGAAATCCGTCTTCGGCTTCGAGCGCTTTCGCGGCGCCCAGGCCGAGATCGTCGATCATATGATCTCGGGCGGCGACGCCCTGGTTCTGATGCCCACCGGCGGCGGCAAATCCCTGTGTTATCAGCTGCCTGCCCTCTGCCGCGAGGGTGTCGGCGTGGTGGTGTCGCCCCTGATCGCCCTGATGCAGGATCAGGTCTCGGCCCTGCGCCAGCTGGGTGTTCGGGCGGCGGCGCTGAACTCCAGCCTCAATTTCAGCGAGATGGTCGAGGTCGAGCGCCAGATGCGGGCCGGCGAG
>Ga0318572_10000058_pt1 | contig 62452 bp, 53 predicted proteins | sample GRESIP089b5f20_FD_202528 | JGI IMG/M metagenome (GOLD analysis project Ga0318572, IMG submission 202528) | Tropical soil microbial communities from Luquillo Experimental Forest, Puerto Rico - GRE.SIPMG.089b5f20 | ecosystem: Environmental > Terrestrial > Soil > Tropical forest > Bulk soil...
GGTCACAGTTGCAAAGGTCGCGCTCTGGCTGCTGCGCCTAGTCTTGAATCGGGTGCGACGCAAGCTGCCGACGGAGCTACGGCATGGGCTGGCGAATCTCTACCGTCCGGGCAATCAATCTGCCGCAGTGCTGGCGGCGCTTGGAACAGGCGTGATGCTAATCCTGGCGGTGTATCTCACGCAGGGTGCGCTGCTGCGAGGACTGCGGGATGTGGCTTCTCCAAAGCTGCCGAATGTCTTCCTCATCGACATTTCGAGCGATGAAGTCCAGGGCGTGCGCACGTTCTTTACAAAGCAAGCAGGGCTGAGCGAGCCGCTGGACCTGTTGCCAGTGGCAACGGGGCGATTTGTAACGCTGAATGGAAAGCCGCTGAGTCAGCTTGAAGGGCAGCACTTTCCGCGGCGTATGTTGGAGAACGCCGAACTGAGCTGGGCAGACCAGCTGCCAGTGGGGGACAAGCTCGTCCAGGGAGGCTGGTGGAAGACATCGGATGCCCCGGCGATAGCAGTGAACGAAGGGACCGCGCAACGTTTGAATCTGGGCATTGGATCGGCCGTGCAGATTGAGATTGCCGGGCGCGTGGTCACACTTAAGGTGGCGGCGCTATTCCGGGGAGACGGTGAGCACATCAGCTCGCGCATCACGTTTCTGCTACCGGCCGCGTGGTTGAAAGACCAGCCTGTAACCTGGTACGGGGGCGCTCATGTTCAGCCGTCGCAGATTCCCGCGATGGAACGCGCGCTGTTTGTAGCATATCCGACGGTGACGGTGATCAACCTGGCAGATATGCTCAACCGTATCGAGGCGGTGGTGGACCAGATCACCGTGGTTATACGGTTCCTGGCGGGATTCTCGATCGTTGCTGGGCTGATGATTCTGGCATCGAGCGTGGCCAGCGCACGGTTCAGGCGAATGAGGGAGGCTGTTGTGCTGAAGACTCTGGGCGCGACCCGCATGCATATCGTGCGGACCTACAGCGTGGAGTTCAGCGTGCTTGGCTTGCTGGCGGGAGCGGTTGGCGTGGTGTTTGCGAATATCCTGACGCAGGTTGTGTTGCAGAGACTGCACCTGGCTTTTCAGATCGACTGGACTGCAACGCTCGTCGCACTAGCGGGGACGGCACTTCTCGCAACCATGACGGGCTGGATTGCCAGCCATCGGATTCTTGGATTAAGGCCGCTTGAGGTGCTAAGGGAAGAGTAGCCCGGGCGCAGAACACTGGTTTGACCGGCGCGGCTCTTCCCCTTTATGATGATGAAGTTGGGAGAGTCCAGCGCCTGCTGTTGACTCAACTAACCGGCCGCAAGACCGCAGATGTATTGCACTTGTTGCCCCCTCGTTCAATGGTAGGACAGCTGACTCTGGATCAGCATATCGGGGTTCGAATCCCTGGGGGGCAGCCAATCTAGAAGCAAGTGCTTATATTCCCCAGGCCAGATCAAAATTTTCCTGCGCATTACGGAATACCGTGCACGGGTTGCCTGCACAGTTGACCTTGGCGCGCTTCGAAGTGCTCGCTCAACGGGAATGCTGGTGCGCTGTGTTCTGCTGCGAGTTGGCCTGAACCGTCCAGGCGTTGTAGCTGTTGCTGAGGAATTGTCCGCCAAGCAAGAGAAGCCACACCCAGAGCGCAACGCGCAGAGGACGATGCGGGATACGGCCCGAGATGAGAGTGCCCACAATGGCGCCGACGGCACCGCCAGCTATCAAACGTAGAAGTAGGCCTGTGTCTGCGCCGTGCGCGAGCAGGTGTGCTCCGCTGCCGATAAGCGACATGGTGAAGCCAAAAGCGATATCCGTGCCTACCACCACAGGAGGCGTGAGCGAGGTAAGGCTGAGCAATGCGGCCGACCCCAGTGCTCCGGCACCGGCAGAAGAGAAGCCCACCTCGGCGCCAACAGGCAGCATGAGCCAGGGAAGGATTCTGCTGCGATCTTGCCGGCTTGCGCGTTCTTTTATGGGGCGGAACGAGAAGATTAACTGCCACGCGGCAGTGGTAACCAAAATCAATCCGAGGACCGAATTCAAAATATTCTGCGATCCAACGTTGACGAGATGGCGGAGGAGCAGAGAACCGATCAAGACGCCTGGAACTCCGCCAAGAAGCATCCAACCCAATGTCCGCCAGGAGACGGTGCCGCGCACGAGATGGACTGGCACGAGAAAGAACTTCACCGTTGCCGAAAACATGAGGCCGATGCTAACCGCGATGGCCGCAGGAACGTTCAGAAACAAGACGAGAATTGGGACAGTGATGGTGCCGGCACCCACACCGGTGAGTGCGATGAACAACGCAATCAGGAATCCGACAAGATACTCCACTACTTCCTCCGGGGGCTGCGGCTACTTGGCTTCAATATGAATGCCGCACTCAACTTTGCGGCCTGCCCAGCGTCCTGAGCGCGGATCGTTGGGATCGAGAGGAAGCGAAGTACACGGCTCACAACCGATGGAGGAGTATCCCTTCTCATAGAGTGGAAGAAGCGGAATCTGCAGTTGCTCGCAGGCGTACCAGACGTCACGCGTCGCCCATGCTGCAAGAGGCGCGAGCTTCAGAACCTGAGTGCCGCCGGGAAGTGTAAACAATGCGGACTCTTCGAGTGCAGCACGGCTGCGTGCCTGCTCACGACGCAGGCCGGTGAGCCAAGCGCGATATCCGGCCACTGCTTTGAACAACGGCTCCACCTTGCGCAGCTTGCAGCACTGATCTGGAGCGGACTGATAGAGCAAGCCGAACTCGGCCTCTTGTTCAGCAACGGTTTTCTCCGGGAGGAGGTTGATGAGGTTTAGGTTCCACTCCGCTGCAATTTGATCTCGATAGGCGTAGGTCGCCGCAAAGTGGTAGCCAGTGTCGAGGAAGAGAACTGGGATTGATGGCTCGTAATCAAGTGCGAGACGCGTGAGGAGTACGTCTTCAGCTTGAAAGCTGCACGTGAGGCAGACATCGCCAGTTCCGCGGAGTTCACGCTCGAGCACGGCACGTACAGCATCCAGTTTCTCCTGCACTGCGCTTTGAATTGCTTCGATTGCCATTTACAGATTCGCCTTTTCGACTGAGATTAGGATGCCTGCACTGTGAAGCAGTTGATGTACGCGAGAAACAGCACGCAAATAGTCACCGTCTTCAATCGAAACTTCCTCGCCTTCAACGCACGCAAGCAGTTCGCCGCTCGCTTCAGTGCGTACGAGAAGGGTGAGGATCCCCGACGCTGTTTGCGCGCTGGTTAGCAGATCCAAAACATCTGGACGGCTGCGGAACACGTCGTCATCGGCCTCAACGCGCACTGTGGCCGCTCCGATGCCAAACAACGAGCGCTCGACCGCGTCGATCAACTTTGCAGGTCCGACCAGGTGGAGTACACCACCACGATGCCCCCAGCGGGCTTCGCGCTCGCCAATTGTGACTGCACCCCACGGATCCTGTTCGTCTTCTTGGGGCGCGTCCGCGACAGACGTGATCATGCCTGCGGCTACAGTTGCGTTCGTCGCGGGATCAATCAGAATGAAGCTGCCGAGACTGCGGTTGTCGGCATAGCGCTCGATTGCGATGGGGCGCAACAGATGCAGCGTTGCAATGCCGATGCTGTTGATCTCCAGCGTGTCAGCAGGCTCGTGAGCAAGCGTTTCAACTCGAACACGATGCTCAACCGACGACACAAACGCGGGCACTGTGTGGCTGGTGTGCTTCAGTCTGTATCGCCGCGTCTTTTCCAACGGCCGCTGATCCATCCACACAAGCGACGCCTGCAGGCGGCTCGCAACAACGGGCTGATCATCGGCGATGGTGATGAGGTCGCCACGGCTGATGTCGACTTCGCGGTCAAGAACCAGAGTGACAGACTGCGGTGCAGATGCTTCGGTCAGATCGCCATCCCAGGTAACAATGCGATCGACTTTCGCATGCTTGCCGGACGGCAGCACAGTGATCGAATCACCTGGGCGCACAGTGCCGGAAGCTATTTGTCCCGCGAATCCGCGGAATGTGTGGTCGGGACGGATCACGCGCTGAACCGGCAACCGGAAAGCGCTCTGCTCGAGCAAGCGCGATGCCGGAAGCGACTCGAGGTGCTCCAGCAACGACTTGCCTGTGTACCACTGCATGGCGTCCGAGCGGTGGACGATGTTGTCTCCTGCAAGTGCGCTGACCGGAATGAAGCGTGCTTCTACAATCGCCCCGGTATCTGCGGCAATCTGATCCAGAACGTTGCGGAAGTCCTGCTCAATTGCGTCGAAGACGCTCTGTTCGTACCCGACGAGGTCCATCTTGTTGACTGCGACAAGAACGTGTTGAACCCGCAGAAGGGAAGCAATATAGGCATGGCGTCGTGATTGGACGAGCACGCCCTTGCTGGCGTCAATCAGAACTACGGCAGCGTCGGCGGTAGATGCTCCCGTTGCCATGTTCCGCGTGTACTGCTCATGCCCGGGCGTATCCGCGATGATGAACTTACGGCGTGCCGTTGAGAAGTAGCGATACGCAACGTCGATCGTGATGCCTTGTTCGCGCTCGGCGCGGAGGCCGTCGGTAAGCAATGCGAAGTCAATCTGGCCGGGAGCCGTTGTTCCTTTGCCTTCAATGGCGCGGACTTGATCTTCGTAAACCGACTGCGTGTCGTAAAGCAGGCGGCCGATGAGCGTTGACTTTCCATCATCAACGCTTCCCGCAGTTGAGAAGCGCAGCAGATCCTTGGCGGACTCTTGCGCAAGAAACTCTTGGATCGAGAAGCTGGGGAGGATTGAAGTGGTCATGGCTAGAAGTAACCCTCCCGCTTCTTGATCTCCATTGAGCCTTCCTGATCGTGATCAATGACGCGGTTGGCGCGCTCAGACGAACGGAAAGAGATGAGCTCGGCAATGATGTCTGGAATTGTCTCTGCGTCAGAACGGATGGCGCCTGTGCATGGGCTGCAGCCAAGCGATCGCAGGCGAGACTTCACCATATGTGGTTTTTCGCCAGGACGGGCAACAAAGTCCTGTTCGATGGGAAGCAGCGCTTCGCCACGGATGTACATGGGGCGCTCCTTCGCAAAATAGAGATCGACGACCGGAATATTTTCAACGTGGATGTACTGCCAGACATCCATCTCGGTCCAGTTGGATAGCGGGAAGACGCGGATACTTTCACCGGGATGGACCTGAGCGTTGTACAGATTCCACAGTTCCGGACGCTGATTCTTGGGGTCCCATTGGCCAGCCTGATCGCGGAAGGAATAGACGCGCTCTTTCGCACGAGACTTCTCTTCATCACGGCGAGCTCCACCGAATGCGGCGTCGAAGTTGTAATGCTTCAGCGCATCGAGAAGCGCCTGTGTCTTCAGCAGTGAGCAGCAGCGCTTGGTGTCGAGCACGATAGGATTTGTCCCTGCGGCGATCGCAGGCTCATTACGCCAGACGAGGAGCTTGGCGCCAACCTGGCGCGCCATCTCGTCGCGAAATGAGATCATCTCGCGAAACTTAAAACCGGTGTCGATGTGCAGTAGCGGGAAGGGAATCGGACCTGGAAAGAACGCCTTCTGTGCCAAGCGCAACATCACGGAGGAGTCTTTGCCGATGGAGTAGAGCATCACCGGACGCTCGAACTCCGACGCGACTTCGCGGAGGATATGGATGCTCTCCGCTTCGAGCAACTTGAGATGACTCGTGCGTACAGGCTCCGGTGTAGGTGTCAGCGCGGATGGCGCGGGGACATTGGCGATCAACGGCATGCAGACCTCATTGATGTTGAGCGCTGATGCCGGAATACACGTGGACGACAACCCGGCTGATCAGCAGCTACGGGTGCGTCTTAATGCAACTTGTGTCTGGAAGAAGATGGTCGAGACTCAGCAGCACCCGTCGAAGATGTTCGACAGGCAACAACACTGACGGAATTCGGGGAAGCGAACCATCGTTGAATTATCGTACCAAAGGTTATGCTATTCCACAATGCGATTCTGATTCGAAAAGACTTGTGTTGCACGCTCGATAACGGCTGTGTTTCTTCATTGACGCAGGATTGATCCCTCGGTATATTCAACGCATGTTCACGCAGTGTATCCCTGGCTTGGAGACGACGTGTTGTTGCACGTCGAAATGGCCGTGCGGATGAACAACTATCTGTAGTCTGCTGCGTACTCCGCTAACGGCCGCGTTTTAGCTCATGCTAACGCGGCTTTTTTATTTACCAGCAACCTGCGAATTCGACAGAGACAAGATGAAGCCTGACTTTACATCCCGGCTTTCGCACATCGCTACGCGATGCTGTTGTTTCTGTTGCGCATGTTGTTCGCGCTAACCCGCGCCCTCTCTTTCTCTTCCCAAATACCAACTGTTCCAGTGCGCTCTTTCCCTGCGACTACTCTTCCTGTTTTGCGCACTTGAAGATCCAGGAGATTGTGTGAAGTTCGAAGCAAGAAGTGTTCGTGTTCTGTCAGCATTCGCGTTGATCGTTACCTCGGCGGCATACGCGCAGATTGTTGGCGCTAATTTGAGCGGTGTAATCGTCGATGCGAGTGGCGCACCTGTATCAGGCGCATCTGTCACGGTTCGTCAAACAGAGACCGGCGCTACGCGCTCACTTACAACGGACGGTGAAGGCCGCTTCTTTGCGCCTTCGGTACCGGTCGGGACGTACACCATCTCCGTCGCTGCTGCAAACTTTGAGGCACAGCAGAGGACCGGCATCGTTTTGACAGTGGGCCAGAGCTTGCATCTCAATGTGGCGCTCGGACTGGCGAAGGTAGAGCAGCAGGTAGTGGTAGATGCAACGCCTGACCAAGTGAATACATCAACGCAGTCGACCGCAGGTGTGATCGATGAGCGACAGGTGAAGGAGTTACCGCTCAATGGCCGAAGCTACGACAGCCTGCTCACGCTCAATCCAGCGACGGTGAATTACACGAGTCAGCGTTCGGGGGGAATCGGAACATCGAATTCATCAGTAGGCAGCATGTTTTCGGTTGCAGGGCATCGTCCGCAGGACAATCTGTTCCTGCTGAATGGAATTGAGTACACGGGCGCTTCGCTAATCAACGTAACGCCTGGCGGAACCAGCGGCCAGTTGCTCGGCGTTGATGCAGTGCGCGAGTTCAACGTTGTTTCGGACACGTACGGCGCTTCCTATGGAAAGCGCGACGGCGCACAGATAAGCATCGTGACGACCTCCGGAACCGATCACCTGCACGGCTCTGCGTTCGAGTTCCTGCGCAACAGCGCCTTCGATGCCAGGAACTATTTCGATCAGGGAACGATCCCGCAGTTCCAGCGAAATCAGTTCGGCGGCTCTCTCGGAGGCCCGCTGCGCAAGGACAAGCAATTCCTGTTTGGCAACTATGAGGGCTTCCGCCAGAACTGGAACCTGAGCGCGGTCACTCTTGTGCCGGACAATGAAGCTCGGCTTGGGTATCTTCCGAACTCGTCAGGCACCCTGACATATGTGGGAGTGAATTCAGCTACGCAACCGCTGCTTTCGTTGTGGCCTGTTCAAAATGGCCCTGAGCTTGGAGGCGGCATCGCCGAATCATTCAGCAACCCGCCGCAGCATATTCGCGAAGATTTTGGAACAACGCGATTTGACGAAAACCTGAGCTCTAAGGATCTTCTGTTTGCCGTCTACACCGTGGACGACAGTACGGCTAACACGCCGTCACAGAACCCGTTGAGCCGTGTAAACGAGAGTCTGCGTGAACAGGTAGCGAGCATTCAGGAACAACATGTCTTCACGCCTGCATTACTTAATACCGCGCGCTTTGGCTATTCACGCGCGAGCTTCGCATTTACTGGCTCCACGCCGGTGGCAGTGGATGGCTGGATCAGCGGCAAACCAGTCGGCGCGATTGTGATTAGTGGCAGCACAGCATCGAATGGAACATCGGCAATCACGCAGGCTGGATTGAATGTTGGCAGTAACAACACGGCAACCCGCAATCTCTTCACATGGGACGATCACGTTTACTGGTCTCACGGTCGCCATCAGATCGAGGCCGGTGCATGGGTGCAGCGCATCCAATCGAATGATCTTCTGGCGCAGTACCAGTACGGTCAGGCCTCGTTTGCAACGCTTCAGACTTTCCTGCAAGGAACGGTGAAGACCTTCACAATTGTGCCTTCGCCGACGGAGCTTGGCTGGCGCTCAGTGGAAGGCGCCTCGTTTATCGAAGACACAATCAAAGTGACGCCGCGGATTGAGGTGCGCGCCGGCCTGCGCACCGAGTCGACGAACGGATGGAACGAGGCACAGGGACGCGCTTCGAACTACGCCATTGTGGATGGAGTGTTGCAAACAAATCCAGTGGTCGGCAGTTCTGCGCTGACGACGAACCGCGCCAAGTTTTTGCTCGAGCCGCGTGTTGGAGCAGCGTGGGATGTTCGCGGCAATGGAAGAACCGCTGTGCGCGCAGGCTTCGGCGTGTATCACGGTTTGCTCGATACACTCGACTACCGGCTCGACCAGACCGCTCCATTCAACACAGCGGCCACGCTCTCGAACGTTGCGCTTTCAAGCCTCAGCTTCACTCCCGGTGAGACGCTTCCATCGGGATCGAAGGTGTCGCCCAGCAATGTGCAGCCGGACCTGGCGACTCCTTCTGTGCTGACATGGAGCCTGCGCATCGAGCAGGAAGTGGCCGCACATACGTCGCTCACGGTCGGCTATGTGGGATCGCATAGCTATCATCAGATTCTGTCTGAGGATATGAATGAGCCAGTGCCGGTGTTCAACGCAGACGGCTCGGCCTATTACCCTACAGGATCGACGAATGCGAACCCCGCGCTTGCGAACACTACCTCATGGGTATCTCAAGGTGTTGGTTCATACCACTCGTTAATCGTCGATGCACGCAGAAGCTTCGCATCGGGTTTGCAACTCCGTGCGAATTACACCTTTGCCCATAATCTTGACGATGGGTCGGCGTGGAATACGAGCGTGAGTGGAAACACTCCTGCGTTTGTATCCTTCCCGTTGCGGCCAAAGTGGGACTGGGGCCCGTCGGCCACGGATGTTCGTCATGCCTTCTCAGCAAACGGAAGCTACGCGTTGCCTTTCGGCAGCGGTCACCGGCTGCTTTCGCACGCTGTATTGCCGGTTCGTCTGGCAGTCTCAGACTGGACGGCAAGTGCGATCGTCAACATCCAGGGCGGCTTTCCGTTTACACCGCAGCTGGGATACAACCCTACGGGCAACGGCGACACACGCAATCCAGTGCGCCCCAACTGGAATCCAGACTTTAGCGGTAAGCTGTATCCGCACACGTTGTCGCAGTATTTCAATCCCTCGGCATTCAGCAAGCCAGCCACAGGAACATTCGGCAATGTGTCGCGTAACGCACTGAAGGGGCCAGGGCTAACAGAGCTTGACCTCTCTGCAAAGCGAGAAGCGCACTTGAACGACCGGCTGATCTTCCAACTGCGCGTTGAGGTCTTCAACGCCTTCAACCACACCAACCTTCAAGTCCCGAACGAGGTTGTCTACACGTCTGCATCTTCGGGGATTTCACCGACGGCGGGTGTCGTTACTTCCACGACGACGACTTCGCGCCAGATTCAGTTCGGCACAAAGTTGCAGTTCTAGCTTGCGTTGAACGGTAACGGCGAGGGCAGGGAAGTTGAACGCTCCTGCCCTCGCGCATTCCATTATTGCTGGGTGGATGCAGCATCAAGCTTCTTGAGCATCTCGCCGATTTCTGGATTGGCCATGAAGTTCTTCCACACCAGCCCCGTGCGGTAATTCTCAACCATGACGACTATTGGAGCCTGGTTGAGCCCCATGTAGATGGGAGAGACCCATGAGGCGCTAGGGCTATAGGCATCGCGCGGGCCATAGATCCCCCATAGTTCTTGGCCGAGATCGCGATAGTAGTGTTTGAACGCCTGCATTGATGCCTCGGGAGTATACGGGAACGAGGCAAGCGCGCCGGTGAGCGTCATAGTTCCGTGATCGTCCGCGGTATCTGGCGCAGATGCGTTGTATCCCTCGGGTGTATCGCTTGCTGTGAGCCCCCATGCATCGGCACCGTAACCTGCAAAGTGCTTCGGGTTTTCGATGCACCATGCGCGGTTGATCAGAGCGATGTTGCGATTGTTCTCAAAGTAGCTCTCAGTGAAGCGATCATGCAGTTGGTGGGGATCGAAGCCTAAGAACGAATAATGCGTGAAGAACAACGGACCGCCGGAACCGACTCCAACGTCGAGCTTGATGCCGTAGTATGACTTGCCGTTCCCGTAGTGATTGCCATCCGTGCTGCCGGACCAGCCGGCGCGGTATTCCTGCGCGCGCTGCGCCTGGCTTGCCCATCCGGAATAGTACATCGCGGCGGGCACGGCGTGCGTTGGCGAGGACATGGCCATCAGATACGTAACCATCGTTTCATTAAAGCCAATGAGCGGGTGATGGATCTGAAAGCCCCACTGCGGCGACCAGTGCCAGTAGAGGAAGGCGCTGTCTGGTGTCTCTCGATACCAGTCCCACTCTACGGTCTCCCACAGTCGCGTGATGCGCTTGTAGAGCTGCTGTTCGCGTTCGCTGGGGCCGTTGAAGTATTGGCGTGCGGTCAGCATGCCCTGCATCAAGAAGGAGGTCTCCACGAGATCGCCGCCGTTATCAAACATGCCGAAGACCGGCATGGCCTTTCCTGTGGCGCCATCCATGTAATGAGCCCACGCACCGTGGAAGCGATCGGCCTTCTCAAGAAAGCTGACGATCTTTTCCATGCGGGCGAGTCCCTGATCGCGCGTGATGAAATGCCGGTTGACACCAACAGTCAGCGCCGCGATCCCCATGCCGGATGCACCGGTCGCAATGAATCGCTCGTCGCCGGGGAGATTCTCATAGGCCATGCCGGAGTGTGGTTCGGCGCCATCCCAGTAGTAGCGGAAAGACTCCTCCTGGAGCATGGTGAGCAGCTCGTCATCGCTCATGGCGCGCGTTGAGCCGGTGGCGACCGCTGAGGGCGCGGAGTCATGATAGTCGAGATCTTCCGCGACAACTTTGTAGGACGCTTGAACACCAACCTTGCCAAGGTAGTCCGAATAACGGTGGACGCCTGGAAGCTGGATTCCGATCGGCTCAAAAGGGCCGCCGTCGAGCGATCGCTGAATCACGAAGCGGGCGAGGGAGGTGGAATCATTCGACTCCCAGCTGAGATCGACGTGGCGCTCATAGCCTCGGGCGAGAAGGCTGCGCTGCACTGGCAGGGGCTGTGCTGGTGCTGCGCTTGCTGCGTCCTCCACGCGAATGTCGTCAATGATGAGAGTGTGGCGAGCATCATCCGCTTTACCTTGATGAAAGATAATGCTCTGCAGATACCGCGGTTCGAACTCGTAGACCGAGGCACTGCGAAGCGACTTCATAGGGATTTGAATGCGTACCCATTTTGCCGGCGAAAGCGCACCCGAAAAGCGGCCGAGAGATTCAGGCACAGTGAAGGAGCTAGGGAACTGCGCTACCTGAAGACCTCCCGATGCGTTTGACAGCACAATATGCGGAAGATCTGCTACTGCGATGCCCTCAGGCGCGAAACACCAGAAGGTGAGAGTGGTGCCGCTCATCTCTGGGAAGCGATTGCGGAAGTTGATCAGATGCACCTCTGCATCCCAGCCACCACCAGGCCGGGACTGCCACTCGAGACGCAACGCATTCGGAGGAGTCCTGAAGTTTTTTGTGTCTACTGGAAGGCGCCCGTCGACTTGTGCTAGTGTGCTTGGCGCGACAGGGTTCGCCGAACTGTACCAATACGAGTGCGAATCTGTGCTGTTGTCGAAGACCACGTGGCGATAGTACTCAGTCGCGCTGGCTGCAAATGCCGGATGCACTGCGAGCAAGTACAAAAGAGGCGTTGCGGCAAAGCCAACAAGCTGGATGGTGAGCTTTTTGGGTAGGGATGATACGTGAAACGAGAAGAGAGAGAGAATCGAGAACGGTGTCATAGAAATGTCTCAGCCAGAGTTGTTCAGGCTCAGATTGAACCATAGCCCGGTCTCGTTGAAGGAGACAAGTTTCATAGTTGCGAGTTTGTCTTTTAATGTCTGATTCCAGGTAGGCATGGAAGCCAATACGTCATATAAACTACAGAATAATAGTTGTTTAGTCTCCGTATCTGAATTCTTGCCCGTCTGAGAGGTGGCTCAGATGTTGCCGTCGGTTTGGACAAAAGATGGGAATCCGCCGCCCTCACATTTGCTCTGGCAATCGATGTCCGCGCTTTTGGGCAAGTCTATCGCGTGCTTCGTCGTTCAGGCTTCTGAAGTCATGTCCAAAACGAACCGGTATCTCGCCTGCTTGGCGATGATCTTTGCCCAAGCATCGTTAATACTGCTCAATGGAATCTTTGTATTCTGCGGCCTGATGTTCTGAAGGGAACGAAGATCGAGCATCTCCTGCGTCTCCCGAATGCCTCCTGTATTCGACCCGGCTATCGACACGCGGTTGAGCACAGTTGTCATCTGCCCGTATTGATTTGGTGTCGTTAGCTTGCCGACTCCTACACGGCAGATCGTTCCGTCTCTCCTCAGAGTCGGTATGAATTTGTCTAGGTCATGCTGGTACGGGATCGTATCAAGCACAAAATCGAACGCTCTTTTGTGATCTGGAAATCCTAGAACCCATCTCATAAATGCCTGAAGAGGATAAGCAGGCATGCGAGGTGGACAAAACTGAGGAAGTTTTCGATGCAGTGCCCCCACCGAGTGATCAGTCTTCGGAAGTTTTGCATCCAGGTGAACAGCTGTTCCACCTTCCAACGCCGCTTATAGCGCCGCAGCGGTCGACCATCCTTGGTCTTCTCTTTGCGGTTGATGCGGTTGGGCAAGATCATCTTCACGCCGTACGCGCTCATCTGCTTGACGAGCGCATCGGAATCATACGCCTTGTCGCCGATGAACCGTGCGGGCAGCTCGTCTAAGAAGCATCCGGCCAGAACAAGCTCTTCCACAAGCCGGCACTCGGCAGGCGAAGCGCTTTCGACAGTAACGGCGAGAGGAAGACCATCACCAGAGGCGATAGCGACGAGCTTGGTGCCCTTGCCGCAGCACCTCCAGTTTCACCGAAAATCGCCCCTCAAATGTTTATGAGATAAGTTCTAGGAAGATGCGGTCGTTGACCTCCTGCTCGATGATTGTCTCGGCCTTGAAGTCAGCAATCAATATCACTCGCGCTTGCCGGAATGGTCTGGCACCCTATGCAGAGAATCCGCTGGACCTGAAGAGTTTCGTCGAACGCAAAGCGACGGTTTCTTGAGGAATTGCATCGTTAATTAAGAATGATGTCCAATATTACTCTGCTGCGGAACCAGAATTTAGTTTCGTATTACCAGCATGGATTGCAATGCACTGGCTCCAAAGCGCCGAGTACGCTTCGACGGCGCTTCCTACGGATTCAGAAATCGAAGGCGTAGTGTTGTTCAACCAAACATCCGGCGGTACGGCCGTAGAAACCTCACTCGCAAGCCCATTCTGCTCAAACATCGTGGCGAGCCTGTGTAGCCCATCGGCCATTTCCTGCTGCAACGGTTCGATTTGCGGCAGTGGTAGACGCTCATGCGTGCGGTGCGGGCTTTGCGCAGCCGAATGCAGCAGAAGGCTTCCCGTGCTCGATATGGCGTTCTGAATCGCGGCGCTCAATTCCAGGTCCTTCTCCACGTGATGGTCGAGTTCGTACGGGATGGTTTCTGCAAGACCACGCACTTCCACCACAATCGCTTCGGCTTCTTCTCGCAGAGCGGCGACCTGCTCAGAGCCTCCTTTGCCTAAGAGCGGCAATAATTCGGCTACGACGCGAAGCAATTGTGCCAGTCCGCGATGCATCTTTTCGACGGCGCGCTCTGGGTGGATGCGATGAAAGATTGCCCACATTACTATGAGGGCTAGCAGGACTCCGAGAATCCTGTCACGCCCGGAGGTCAAGATGAGAGGAGCGGCAAATTTGTGCGCGAGATTGACGTGTGCGTGCTCGCCCAGCTTTCCCTGTGGAACGGAGTACTCCTGAAAGGCCGTCAGGTAAAAAGAGAAGGCGATCTGCAATCCGACGTAGCCAAGGTGCGCGCTCCGCGCGATCCACGCAGCAATGAACGAGACACAGCCGACAGAGAGTAGAAACGGTAGTAGCGTATCGGCATAGGGATAAACAAAGACGATGCATCCGATGCCGAAGACTACTCCACCGATCAGCGCGCCAACAATTCGGAAGAGCATCTTCTGGTTAGTTGCTCCCGTCGTACTCAGACCGGCTACCAGGACAGTCAGGGTCGCCGTGGAGATGCCGGGCCACTGCAGGCTGTTGTAGATGATGTAGCACAAGGTGGCACAGATGCTCAGCTTCGTGGCGTAGCGCAGATACTCGGGATTCGACCATGCGTCAGGCTTGAACCACGGTTGCCTTGCTTTACCGGGTGTGGGCCTGAATAACCGCTCCTGCTTCCGCGTTCGTGCAGTGCGGCTTATCTCGCCGAAGTTGTATAAGGCCTGAACAAAACTAGGCAACAATCCTGAATCGTGTGCGACACGGTCGTTCTCTCGGGTTTCCGAGGTGCCAAGCAAGCCTCGCTCAGCATCTTCAAGGCCGGCGGCAATTCGCCTGACCTGGGCCTTCTGGGCATCATCGATGCCCTCTGGGTGCTGCCTTCCGAACGCCGCTGCGATGTCCAGCAGCCGCGCCATGGCAGGAATGGATGCAGGTAGGACCAGAGCCCCGGAGTCTTCGCGTTCCGGTGCGGACTCGACTTCATTTAGCAGAGAAAGCATCTTGCTTTGACCGGCGAACGCAAATCGTGAGACAACGGCAATGGCCGGTTTAAGTTCGATACGTGCACCGCCTTCACCGTATAGTTCAAACAGAGTGCGCATTGCCTTTAAGCGCGCCGTCATCTCAAGATGCAAAGCCCGATGTGGGTCGCGGTGCGTGAACAGATACTCGATAACAACTTTGCAGCCCACAGCAACCGCACCCGTAGCGACGGGCGCCAATGAGAGATAAACCAACACATGTGAGGGCAGGTGGTACTCCCACAGCGATAGCGTCAGCACCGGAAAGATACCCATGTTCATTGCCGCTACGCGCAACGTACAGGCATTCAGCAGGAACGCTGAGAGGAATGTGAAGCCTGCAATACCGAGAACGCGAGCCATTGGGTCGTTGCCCGTGATCTGAATCAGCGTCAAGGCAACTGCAACACCAGAACACTGCGTAGCCAGCTCCATGATGCTTCGACGAAATGTTAGGTACGGCACGTCGTATGAGACCAGAAAGATCAGGTAGAGTCCCGGCGCAATCATTGGAACCTGTAGCACCAGCAGAATCACCGCTGCAATGGTAGCTGCGAAGGTCGTTCTTAACGCGCCCCCGTATCGCCCGTGGGCCGGGGCTAGTTCCTGGCGAATCTTCTCCGCCCATCCTTGCGTTGAACTTAGGGCCTCAGGCACGGGTCATCTCACAATGCTGATGGCTGTTGCGCCGATGCGGAAGAGGCTGGGATCGGGATTGAGGACCCGGATGCGGGCTGGAAAACGCGCCGCGAGGTGTACCCAGTTAAGCGTGTGATCGATCTGCGGCAGGCCGTTGCTTACCTCGGAGTCATCGGGCGATACGCCGCTGCCGATACTTTCCACCACGCCCTCGAACCGGCGCGAGGCATTGCCCATCAAGTAGATGTCCACATGCATCCCCGGCTTGATATGCCGCAACTCCGATTCGCGGTAGTTGGCGACCACGTACCATTTGCGCGCATCGATGAGCGTGAAGATAGGCACACCAGGCTTGGCCATCTCGCCTTCGGAGATGTTGAGATTTGTCACGTAGCCGTCGAAGGGAGCCTTCACCGTGCACCTCTCCAGGTCGAGCTTGGCGCTATCTACCTTAGCCTGCTTTGCTGCGCGTTGAGCGAGCAGGCTGTCGAGCCGGTCCACGGCATGAATGCTCTCTTCCAGCTTTGCCTGCGAAACTGCCACACCCACCTCGGCTTCGCTCTGCATTGACCGCGAGCGCGCCTCCTGCGCCAAAGCCTCCTGAAGCGAGGCCTGGGCCTGCTGATAATCCTGCTCTGCGACACGGGCCTTGGTGTGCGCATCGTCTACCTGTTCGGCCGTCACATACTGCTTGGCCAACAGCGGTTCGATACGGCGCAGGTTGTTCTGCGCCAGCGTTTGCCGCGCCTCCGCCGACTGCAGTGCGGCCTTAGCCCGCTGTACGCCGGCGCTGGCAGCTTGTACCGCGCTGGCAACTGTCGTGGTCTCCGTGCGCGCCCCGGCTACTCCGGCTCGAGCCGCCGCCACCGAACTGGTTTGCGCGGCAATCTTCCGCTGAGTATCCGTAATCTGTTCTTCGAGTAGCTGCTGATCGCTGAGAGCCTGGTCCAGTGCATATTGGTACGGTCGAGGATCAATACCGAAGAGCACATCCCCGGCATGCACGAATGCGTTGTCCCGCACTGGGATGCTAATGATGCGTCCCGTAACCTCGGGCGCAAACTGCACATAGTTGGCGCGGACGCTGGCATCGTCCGTACGCGGATGATGCCTTGTCCTCCACAACACGCAAAGTAACAGCAACGCGGCTACCGCCAGCATGGCGAACGGAATTCTTATCGTCTCCCAGCGCAGGCCACTCTTCTCCGGTCTCACAGTCTCACCTCATTCCCCTCAAAAGAACAACAGCCAGAGCAGACAAGCTACGGCCACTGTCAAACTCGGATAGAAGATCACTGCGGGCATTACCCGGCTCTGCCTCTTCGTACGCATCAGCCACCAGTACGTCAAACCAGCCACCGCAATTCCGCCGAGAATACAAATCATCCACGACGGCATGAATGATCCATCTACATCGATCAAAGGTGCACGTCCGCAGCCGACCGGCAACAGAAGAATGGCCGTAAGCGAAACTGAACGAATTACATTGAAAAGCGTTCTCATCTTCGTCAAGTTCTCAAGGGTGTGCCGCACCTGCCGGCGGTGAAGCAGGATTTTTCCTAAGCATCTCGCCGGTTGTGTAGCCAAGGTTCGCTGCGCTAGTCAAAACCGCCGATCGCGCCTGCACCACTGCAAGCCTCGCCTCGGCGAGTTGCGACTCCGCGTTCACCAGATCGATCAGGTTCTTCACGCCGTAGCCGTATGCTTCCAGCGAAGCGTCATAGGAAGTAGTTGCAGCTTTCAAGAGCGTCTCGGCAGCTTGTTCCTGCCGCGTCGCGGTCCGGAACTGCAGGTAGGCCGTCCACACTTCGCGTGTAATACCGTCCCGCTTCTCGCGCAGTTCTTCGGCCGCCTGCCTTTGTTCCGATGATCGCGCCAGAGCCTCGCTGCGCCGTAATCCACCGTCGAAGAAATCCCAGTGAATCTTCAGATCCGCGTTCCACACAAACTGCGTCGTGTCTGCCAGGCTGGAGCCGTACTGCTTGCTCACCGTCGGCCAGAGTGACTGCACCGAACCCTTGGCCGCAAAGTCGATGGTGGGGCTATACGAGTCACGCGCAGCCTGCAACTCCTGGTTAGCCGCTTTCAACTTCTCTGACAGAGCAGCCAAGTCGGGACGGTCCACGATTGCGATCTCGACCAGTTGCTGCGCCGATGCTGAAACCTCATCGGATCCAGGAAGCGCAGCGGGTTTTGCCACAATAATTGCTTCCGACGGCTCAACTCCAAGCGCCTCGCGTAGGGCAACCCGTGCTGCAGCGTCGTCTCCAAGGCTCGATTCAAGGCCGTACTCGGCACGCGCAGTGCCCGCTCTCGCGTTCAGCACATCGGGTAATGTGGAACGTCCATTCGCCAACTGAGCCTCAGCCGCGGCCTGTGTCGCTCGCGCCGTCTCAAGAATCTGATGAATTGCTTCCAGCTTCTCCTGCGCCGTCACCAGGCGATAATAGGCCTGCACAACGGCGTAGGCAACGTCTTGGTTGACGCGCTCGAAACTCGCCGCTGCAGCCAGTTGCTGCGCCTTTTTTGCATCCAGTTGCGCGCGCCTTCGTCCAAAATCGAAGATCGTGTACTCCAACGAAAGTCCTGCATCTGCAACTGGCATCTCCACCATCGTGAAGCCATGCGGAGCGTAAGGTTTCGGAAAGGGGTTGATGAACTTCTGATTGCCAAACAGCGCGGTGCCGGCTAACTGTGGGTAATACGCACTTCGCGCAATGCCCGAGCGCGCGGCGGCCTGCTTGGCCTGTTCCCACGTAACCCGAGTGCGGGGATTGTTGCTCTCCGCGATGTCGATCAGCTCGTCGAGCGTATAGGCCTTAGCGGGATCCGCCTCGATCAACACCGGGGATGCACTACGGTGTTCTGCGCATGACGCAGCAGTCGCAATGTCCGTTACAGCTCCTGCACACTGCGCTGCGGCGTGCAGCGGTGCTACCGCGACGGACAAGCCGAGCAGAAACCTCCCCATCCACGACGGCGGCAAGGGGGCGCGCCATGGGATGCCTTTGGTTCTCTTCATTGCTTACAGTGTACACTATGTATACGACACACACAAGCGGAGTTAAAATCAATGACCACCAACCTGGATAACTTATCGCAGAACGCTCGATTCAAGGCAGGAGAGGACTTGCGCTCACGGCTCCTGAGCGCAGCGGGACGACTCTTCGGCAAAGAGGGCTATGAGAACATCTCCATCCGCAGGATTGCCAAAGAGGTGGGATGCTCGCAGATGGCTATGTATCGTCACTTCCCGGACAAGGAAGCCTTAATCCGCCATCTTTGTACAGATCTCTATCAGCATTTCACTGTCCAACTGCACGAGAAATTCGACTATCTTCCTGATCCCCGCGAGCGATTGCAGATGGCATTGCGCCATTTTGTTCTGTTGTCAGTCAAGAATCCGCATCACTACCGTCTCACGTTTCTCGTGCCGGCCATCGATGCCCAGGCAATCGAAATGCGCAACGCAGCCGCAAATCCAGCCATTGCTTATTTCCGTCAGACTCTCAAGCTTGCCATGCCGCCAGGCAGTAGCGAGGAACTGGTAGAAGAGCGCCTGCATCAGATCTTCGCCATTCTGCACGGCACCACCGTAATGCTGATCAACCATTCCCGGGTGTACCGTCTCAGCAAAAATGCCGCCCTCGCGCGACTGGAATCGGCTTTTGATATCTTCCTCAAGGCGCCCGCCAACTTCCTGCTGAAACCTGAATGAGCGACACGCGCCAAGCGTTAATCCATGAGCAGTTCTTGAAATCCTGTTTCCGGTGCTTCCGATGTGTAGCAGCGATTTGATTGGCTTCGTTATTTCTGAACCAGCGAAAATGCGAGTCTTCGACCAAATCCGAGGAAGATTTGGACGGGGAAGAAGTGGTCCAGTGTGAAACAGATGATTTGGGTGTTAAAGCTGACCTTGGTTGGAGTTCCGCTCGCAGAGGTGATCCGGCAAGACCAGCATCATTGATGCTGACGTTCTACCGTTGGAAGGCGAAGTATGCTGGTCTGGAAACTGAATCCATCTGTCAGCCTAGTCGCACCTATGAAGGACATTGAGGCCTTAAAGATGCCAGATAGGACACGCGGTACATCTGCACTATGCCAACTCTCGCTCTTTATCTATTTTTGATTCTTGGTAGTTACGGGTGGCCGTTGCATCGCGCAGCCTACAGACAACTATCGGTTTATGTTCAGGAAATGTGCATGAGCTGTTGCTCGAGCGCTAGACGCCGTTTTGTTGCGCCAAATGAAGAGGAGGATCGGATCTGGCGTGCTTGCTCAGCGACCCGAGCGAAACTCGAACCCAATTTGAGTTTCGCTAGCGACCACAGCTTCTAGCGCGATCGGGCGCTTCGTCGCTGTGAGCGGTTGCTCGACATGTCGCCACAACCGCCTGACCGCTGATACTCCCCGGCGTTACTAGACGTGGCTAAACGGCGAAGGGTGCTCAGCGCCATGAACTCCTACTTTCTGCGTTTCTCCCGAAAAATTGTTTCGAGAAGCTCCGCTGCGACATCTACAAGACGATCCACCGAACGAGTGAGCTCTTGCAGACCTTCCGCGACCCAGCGAAGTTCGGGAGACGGCGGGTATGGTGGTTGTCCCAGAGAAGAATCGACAGGTGACAGGGGATATGGTGGCTGTTCTTGAGAAGAATGAACGGGAGGCTCGGGTTTGGGTTCCCAAAGCTTCAGGCGGTCTGACAGAGTCTTGATGTCACGATCTCTGACATCGAAGAACCCGTCGAGGTGGAACTGTTGTTTCGCGCGCTCAGCCTCATACTTAGTGCCCAAAACGACATTTGCGCCGAGTTGAAGTAGCCTAGGGGTGCTGATTCCCGTGATGCCATTCCATTTTTTGACCGCCGATATCACATGCGCCCACTCCACAGTCTGATCTGGACGCTCTTCGCCCAGATCGAATGACCGAGACGTCAGGAAGGAATTATCCCGTAACTGTCTGCCGACGAGATCGGGGTTCCCCCTTAGATTCTCCGCGTATGTTGTTGCAAGACGAGATGAAAGTGCGACCGCTCGTGCCGTAATTTCCCCCAATCGCGGGTCACGCCAATCAATGCCAACGATGCACGTCGTAACTAGTAGGCTAGGTCTGCGATGGCGATCTTCTGTCTTCGCGAAACTGACGCTCAACAAGTCGGAAGCATCGAACAGAACGCACCGCTGGGCCGCAATTTCTGCATCACGCAAAGGGTAAAGTGACTCCAGAAGACTTCCCCACAAAATCGCCTGAATCTTTCTCTCAAGGCCTTTGAGCTGAGCGGAGTCTTTAGGTACATACCGTTGAAACTCCTCCGAGTCGGCACTAATGCGATAGCCCTTCCCCCATAGCTGGATGTCAGCGTGAGGATGATTGTCAACGAATTTAGTGGCTTCCATGCTGCCGCCCTCCCGCCCACATCTGGATGATGTTTTTCATTCTGGTCAAGCCATCGTCGCCAGGAATGTGCTTAAGTGCTTCCTTCACCACCGACAACGCTAGTACAGCATCTTTTTCATAAGAAATCACAACGAGCAGCAATTCATTCCATGCATCAGCGTGAGTGGGGTATCGAGCAGCGACTTCTTGGAGCGCCTGTCGGTATTCAACAATCTCTTTTCCGCCTAGTTTGCCTGCACGAAGTGCATGGACCATTGGCAGAATCAACGCCCATTCCTTCGACCAACCAGACTCGGCAGGAGAGGGTGTGATTGCAGAGATGGTGGTCCCAAGTGATTGAACGGGCTCCGTGCCGGCAACTGGGGCCTGCACTAGAGGAGCGCCTGCGGGTTCCGAGCTGAAACTAACAGCAGATTCCAGATTCTGCCGCAAATGTTGAAGGGGAGGTACGCTAGCGGTGTCGATGGCGCTAAGCAGTTCCTGCTTCCAAAACGCAACAGCTGGATCAGCAGCATCAGCGCTCGATACCCAAGCTTCCACAATGCTCCGGTCAAGAGCCTGATTTTGTTGCTTGAAAGGAATAGGGCCAAGCACGCATTCCGCCGCGGCCAGCGCGATCTCAAATCGCAGTTTCCTTGCAGCAAGAGCCCTGTCTATTTCTCTATTTCCCGCGGCAAGCTGACCATGTACGTCCAGAACTAGTTGGTTTGGGGCGCGGAACGGCTTCCACGCCGGGACGGAGATGTTGTACATGCCTTCGGATTCGAGGTAAAGGCTCTCGACATCAATCAGGACGCAGCGTCCATCCGGCAACACGCCTATGTTTCTGGGGCAGACGTCAAAGTGATGCCAGCCATTTCCAATTGTGTCTGGATCTAGATCCTCAAGTACTTTAGCGGACAGACGGTAGGCTTCGCCCCGATCTATCATCTCGCTCAAAGGTGTCACTTCTTCCATCGCAATTAGCAGTCCACTCTCCGAGTGCTCGATTTCGAGCAGAGGAACGACAGGAATCCTCCTTCCCAGTTGCCGAATCCGTTGCAGTCGTTCGTAGAGATCCCTCAGCCTGCCACCACCCGTCACCCACAGAGTGGCACTCCCAGCTTGGGAACCCGCAGCCACGATAAATTTAATGAAAGCCGGTTTGCCGCCATCCCTAACACGTTTGGCTTTAGCAAACAAGGCCCAATCCCTGTTCGCCATCAAGCCAGTCGGTTGATTTAGTACTTGTACGTTCGCCCATTCACCAGCAGGAAGCAACGCACGCAAATTGACTGTCATATCGAGGCCGTTACTCATCTAGATTGATAAAGCAAAAGGGCGATACACGCGCCATGTCTTGTCTTCAAAAGAGACGGCCAACAGATCTCCATCCTGCGCCCAAGTCATGCCTTGAGGGGTTGCATGGATCTGCGGGGAGTGGCTTGTGGCCGTCGCAGTCACTTGAGCACCAGCCACCGAGAGAGCAACTATCCGCAAATCGGGCGTTGCTGCCGCAATTATGCACGCATTTGGGGCCAGAGCTATTGGCTCTTCTGCATCAGCGTCCACTCGGCCGATCTCAACAGCTTTGTCCGGTCCGCTCAACCTTCCTATACCGGAGGAACTTAGCGCAAGACATAAGCCTAAGCGATTCGTAATCGTGCGTGCCGTATCGAACTCATTTGCGTACCCCGGCGCAACCCGCTTTCCTAGTTCACCGCCTGCCCCTACAGCCACACCTTCCACAGTGTTTCCGTTAAAAACCAGAACATATGAGGAGCGTTCGACGAAAGCGCAGGTTAGATATGGCGTAGGCGAAATGAAGTTTTCGATGAAATCGGTTTGAGTCCATTTGCCGCCTGCATAACCCAGTGAATGTAGTCGCCCGGCTGCGTCGATCGCCAGAATTCGTCTTGACGTCATAGGTACCCACGATGACATCTCAAACGGAAAGGGAGTCTTGGTTAGTTGGCCACCCTTTGTGCCCTGCCAAACGAAATTGCAACTCGATGGCTGGCCGATGAGAAATTCGCCACCAATGTAGTAGCAACGAGCTTCAACCTGATCCCACTCTGGTATATTCCCCACGACCTTAAACTGCGGTTGCACACCAGCCTCGAAGATCGTCTCAAGCAACTCGCCTTGGTCGGACAGAAACGTAAATGCGCGCGATCGGGGGCTGTCGTTAGTAGCGCATAAGACCCGGCCAGGAGACCCACTGAAGTCGCCAACTTGCCGCAGTTCAGGAATCGTTTCAAACTTAAGGTCCACAGATTGATTGCCCATTCGACCGACATTAAGTACGGGCAAAAGCTTCCGAATGTCTTCGGTCGATCTGCTCAACGCCTGTGCGACCACCCAGACCCACGCCTTAACCATGCCTTCAGGGCTGCGGTCGGCAACACCAGGTAGTAGGTTGCCATCCTGAGGGGGCTCCGGGCCTATCACAGACACCCGACAAAGCAAGGATTGTAGTGATTTCTGCTGATCGACAAGCATCGTGAGGTGTTTGTGGGTGTCGTCCGCGTCCATATTCTGGCCTTGGTAACGATCGGCCTTAGTTATCATCACGCACACCGGGACACGGGCCTCATTGAATTCCTGCAATCTTGCGAGTATTTCATCCCTATATCGCTTACCGTCCGTCGTCTTCTTCTGGTACGTTTCAGGATTTACGAGCAGTATTGCAGCGTGTGCCTTCTGCAGAACGTTCCGCGCATCCTCATCAAGCTCTCTATAACTTCCACCTCTCAAGTCTGGAAAGAGAGCATAACCCAAAGTGGATGTCACGTTTCTGATGGCTAGTATGTATGGGGAAGGCTCATCGGTCCCGGGCGGCCAATCGTTACGGTCGATAAAGAGCTCAGCTAGTCCACGCAACCGCGCTGTTGTAGCCACAGCAGTGCCCACAAGATTCAAGCCCTTATAGTCCTCAGCGGAGTTTTCCAAAGAGACCAGTTCATCGGTATTCGTGATGAGGGCAAAACCCAAAGGGTGCTGCGCCGGATCACAGAAGTGAACCGCAGTCAGCAAAGCACAAGTCTTGCCATCTCCCGTCCAGCCCCATATCGGGATGTTGAGGAGCACGTGCTTGTTGGGTTCGTTTCGCTTCTCAAGTTGCTCGCTTATCCGAGCGAGAAAAGTTGGATCATCGAATTCGAGATTGGGAGTCCCATTCGATTCTTGCGAGGCTTGAGCTTTGACAGTTTCTATGACCCTTTTCCGATTAGCCACTGGATCTCCCCAAATCCGAGAAGTGTTCCCAAAAATGGCCGCGCTTATTTAGCCTGACGACTCGCTGGTTTTCACATTCCAGCTCACTGGGCCAGCGGGCGACAGATCACCGGCTCACGCGGCATCATTTCACAGTTTGCGATCATTGTACTCTAAAATGTGTTCGCTTATAGCCCGTGCCGTCTTCCGGATTAGGACCGGTGAGGCTTGAGGCATCTCTGAGGTTACCCTCGATTGGATTCAAGTCGGACACGTCTCTTTCATCATCTGCTCACTCCTAATAGTCCGTCTACCCCTGCATTCCACGCTGCGTTCTAAAAGTCAAGGACTGCCATCTCTTCTACTTTCGGGCCTAACGCGGGCCGAACGGCCTAACTTCACCGCGAGGCAGAACGTGCAGACGGTCCAGTTCACTTCTCGTCTCGCGATAGCTCTCGTACATCTTCAGTAGCTTGGCCACGCCGCCAAGCTCGCCGACGGCGCGGATCATGGCCAGGTGGGAGATCCGGAGGGCCTCAACTTGTCGCTCAAGTTCCGCGACCCGCAAATCCTTTTGCGCAAGCTGCGCCGCGAGCTGATCGCCGGAGCTCTTCGGCCGCCGTTTTCTCCATCGGCGATACGTCTTCTGCCTTTCCTGGTAATCCTTGAGCATTTGAAGTCGATCCTGGCTGCGTGTAATCGAAGACGCGTGTTTCAGCTTCGGATGTCTTCGTATCACTGCTCTGGCGGTGATGGTTTCATCGGCTTCCAGCATTTCCTCAAGAATCTTCAGCATCTCGGGATCGATGCTTGTGCCGATCAGCAGTTTGTGGTCATTTCCACCCATCAAGCACCGTATCCTCCTGCCCTATTGGGCTTTGGGAGAGATCTGATCCCCCTGGGAATACCAATTGTCCGGACGGTGTCGCCAGGAGCTTCCTCACTCCTTCCAACCTGACCTTTGCATGGGCGAGCTGGTTGTCTAGCCCAACACTGTACCCCCTGCGCTTTTCAATTGGTCCTGCTGCAACCTGCAAAGCATCCGAGGGGCCCTCTTCTTTGCTATCCGAAGACGGCAACTGCGGCTGAACCTTCCGGCCGATAATATCTGCCTTCTTCGCCTCGATTGCTCTTATCGCACCTTCGAATCGTGCTTCTAGCTGAACTAGGTTATGGCGATTCTGTGCGAGATCTGTGGCCGATAGATGCTTACATCCTGTAAAGCACTCCAAGTGCTTCGGACATGGATCAACCATAAAGCTGTTGACGCAATGACCATAGGGGGTAGAGTGGAACCCATCCGCCTCCGCATTGAGGTATTCGAACGCAGCATCCTCGCCTTCGGTAAGCTGGATTCTGTTGAATGCGTCTACGATTGGTCCGCGGGCCTTCCCAGACTTGATCAGCCGTGCGATTGTCGCCGATTTATCTCCGAGGCGTGTCTCCAGCTCGGGCGTCAATTCAATCTGATCAAGCTCCTCGGCCAGGCTCCGGTGATCATATTCATAGCTTTGCGCCACCTTGCGGCGATTGAAACGCTTGGTGATGATCGTGTCAGCGATACCGAGGCGGAACAACTCGGTATTTTGGAGATGACGTAGGCTATGCGGACGGAGCATCAGCGAACGGTCATCATCGGTGTAACCATAACTGGAAAACAGTGTTTGCCTAGCAGAACTACTAAGTGCATGTGCAATCATGCTGCTGTCCATGCGACCAACTGCACAGTACCTTGCGATATCGCACAAACCGCCACTTCGTCCATCAGAGAGGGCTCGTTTTGGCATAAGAAATAGCAGTTCCGATGGCGCGAGTTTTCCTCCATTGCTGAGCCTAAGAGGAACGGTATCGGATTGTTTTGTTGCCACTTGAGTTGTGAGCGCAGTTTCTAATTCATCTATGCGAATATAGACGTCAGACCAAACTGTTTGCTCTCCCAGGGCGCTGTCAGCCACGATGCCTTTCGCATTGCGGAGCGGGACAATTCCGGCGAGCCGTTGAAAATAGCCATACACGGCAATTTCTAGCAGATTGCCATTTCTAACCCCGTCGAGTTGCCGGGCCCGGAGTTCGTCGAATATCGCGGGATCATAATTCTGGCGATACGTTTTAACGTATTCTTGCCGAACTTCTTTCGGCCATCGAAGGATAAATGGATTACCCGTTAAGAGAGTGTAAAGTTCACCAGCAAGGACCAACTGATTCGGCTCAAACTGCGGCAAAAGTCGTCCCGTCTCAATCTGTCGCCGAAGTGTTGAACGAAGTGGCTCAGTCGCAACTACCACTTGGTCTAGCGTCGTGGTGAGAATCTCCTCAAATGCCTCCGGAACGTGCTGCGCTGCCTCGAAGAGCGCGACGCTATCCTTGTAAACGATGCGCTGCTTCTCAGCAAAATGCCTAAGCATAAGGGATCGCGAAACGCCACCAGCCTCACTAGCGGGCCGGTTCTTATAATCGAAATACTCGCGGTATCTCTTCCAGTCTGCTGGTAGGAGTACGCACTCACCATCCCGAAGACCTGTCAGGATAAGGGTTTTGACCTGCGCAAACCTCAGTAGATCGAGGAAGCTCTTCGGAGTTTCTGTGAATACGATCCGAACAAGCTCCCAAAATGCGCGCCGTTCGGGCAACTTCTGTGCGTTCTTCCGCTCTTCCAAACTGGCTCGGATCTCATCCTGGGATCTAAAGAACTTCGAGGCCCTTGCATATACATGCTTACCGCGTTCCAGAGCAGGAAAGAGCGGGCCGTTGTCCACCAAGTGATTAGGGTCGAGAATGCTTCGCACAACACCAAAGATCAAATCCGCTAGCTTGCCGGATGCCTGGACCTTCCTCGCTGTTTCAATAGCGAAATTGACGTCATCGACCGTGAGTTCCCATAGTTCCTTCGTCCATGCGCAGGTGGCCAGGACGCGTAAAGGTCGCGCAACATTGCAGGCCACATGGCCGCACGTATTCTGGCGAACGAACAGTTGATCAATTGCAATCGCCTTAATGGAGTCTTGCCAACTGTGGGACAAAGGTCTCTTCCGGTAGGAACGCTTCGGCCCAGAGGGAGGAGAAGAGTTGAGGATCTCGACTGTTTTCGCATCAGTTCCAAAGTCATTGAGCCATTCTGTTGGTGGTGGGGAAGCGTTCGCCATCTGCGTAAGATTCCAGCCTTGACCTTTGGGCGCAATCCCATCTGTCGCAAGAGGGACACTCCACGCAATTTCTCGCTGATCCGCAATGGCGCGAGCCTCCCGAATAAAAGCTTCAAGATTCGAGTTCATAGGATGGATATCCGAGTTCATCAAGTACAGCCTGAACATTGGAGATTGTTGTCGCGAGCTGTAGGGCAGGCGATCCACGCTCAGCATAGGAGGACGCGTAGAAAAGCCTCATAATCTCCCGCAAATCCTCAAGCGCCTGCAAGTGAACAGCAGCAATCGCAATCGGCATGAAGCGTCTACACCCATAACACGACATCACTGGGACATACGGGCAGCTTGGCTGCCCGAGACTGCACCCTCCGATGCCGGTGATCGCAATGCCGTGCGGTACGCCCCCAATTTGTTGGTCACCCTTTAGCTCCGCTAGTTCGTTCGGCGAAATGAACCTGCTACGGGCGATTTTGGAAACGTACTGGTACGTCTCGGAGATCCCCAGCGCTTGATTGACCCTCGCCGCCTGCGAAGGCGAAGAGGCAAAGTAAATGAGACCTGTGTCAAGGTTGGTGTGGCCCATGAACGCGGCAAGTTCTTCCTCACTTGCACCAGCATCGACGAGCCTCTGCGCAGCGGTATGCCGAAGTTCTGTAACGGTGCGTCGAGTCCCACAGACGGTTTTTGTCAAATTGGCGATCAGGTCCGCTACATCTTCAGGCGTTAGGCCCAGAATGTAGTCACTCCCACCACGTCCCTTCAAAACTGCTCTCTGATGTAATTCGACGAACAAAGGCGTCCACTCTCGCTTCACCCTTCGTAGCATTGGGAAGACGCGCTTTGCAGAGCGTTGCTTGATCATTATGAACGTCAAGTGTATGGATGGATGCTCTTCCAGGCCATCGTGCCATATGCGGATGTTGCGCATTTCCAGCATGGCGATCTGCTTTGCTCGTACCCCAAATTGGTAGGAGCACGCCAATGCTACTGAAGCCTGCAATTCATCGTCTCTAATTCGATTGTCTTTGCTTTGTAAACGGGCGCTCATTGTATCGAGATGATGAACGATTGCAGCTTCTTCTTCGACGCTCAGGAATACATCACCCGTCCTGACACGAGCATAACTGTCCACCCGTGGAAGGGGCAGTTGAGACACCAAGTCGAGCCATTTAGCTGACCAGCTACCAACAGCAAAGATACACAAGAATGTCAGAACGCTTTTTAGGCCGTGCAAGGCATAATTGGGTAGCTTTGCATGATGCACCAAGCGCCAGAACGAACGAATCGTCTGCGGAGTCGATGTAATGAGCGCAATGAATAGGTGGGGCGGCACCCGATAAATCGCCCGCCAATAGATCTCGATTGTGTGCGGAGACAACGTGGCCAATCCGTTCGCACACCACGCCTTTACAAGTGGCCGGATCTGATCGTCTAGGCGTTCAAAGTCGAGGATAACCCGCCGCCCGTCGAACTGTATCACCCACGTTTTGAGCGTATCCGGCTGCGCGATTTCGATATATGAGTCACAGAAGTCGTCATAGTACCGAATGATTGCCGGGAGTTTCGGTACCCCAGCAGCTACGTCTCCTATGTCCGTCTCTGTCTTGGGTGCAGTCATTTCATGCTCCCTGGCAAGGACCTCAAGATGGATACACGATCATCAAATTCGTCCCGCCAAACCGATGCCATTCGGTCTTCAAACACTGCTCGGGCGTAACGCAACGGCATATCCGAATTCCGCGACCATCCGAAAAACACCCGCATTCTTTGCAGTGCATCTTCCATGACCAAACCTTGCGACAGACATTGATTAAGGCGAACCACAGCACAGGTATGTCGCAGATCGTGTGGACTAAACGAGTCTTTGCCATTGCGGTCGTGCAGAAGTCTCCGTAGCTTGCTGGGGATGGAAGCTGTAATCTTCTGGAAAATCTTCGTTACTGCTTCCGTTGTCAGAGGCCCGTCCTTCTGGGAACTAAATAGGAACGAGTGGGGAGCTTTACCCCGATGATTCGCGGCGTACTCCTGGATGATGAACGCAATCGTATTGCTCACAGGCAGTTGACGAATTGAGCTTGCGTTCTTGATAGCGGCCTTTGAATATCGGGGATCATCTTCATACTCGTTGTACTTGACAGTCATCCAGAAGCGATCTTGCTGGAGCGTTCCATCAAAGGTGCTCTTGATTACGTCCGTCGGCAACACTAAGGCTTCGCCGCGTCGGAGGCCTTGGTGCAGCATCAGAATAAAGAGGACATACACGCGCCAGCGCGAGGCAGAACCACGAAACGGATTTGCCCGCGAATCTGGGTCTAGGAGTTCGTACAGAAACTCGATGATGTCGGCAGGCAGAGATCGAACCTGCTCGGGGCGGCGCCGCCGACCTACATGCAGCTTCGCGTGGAGGAGTTCAAGTTGCATGAACCTTCCATGGAGTTCGCTTAGCTGCTGCGGCTCTGAAGGGTTCCTGGTAATTCGCTGTTCAACTTCGAGGACGAACTGAAGAGCTAGTTGCCAGCGTTCTTCGCTGGTGGCTGTGATACAGAAACGATCGCGAAGCAAGAGAAAGTACCCTTCCAGCGCGTTGCTGAGGGCATCTACGTCGGAGTCCGCGAGGGCATCATCAAGGCAACTCGGCGCGAGAACCTGGTCGGCGTGCTGGTAGAAGCTTTCAAGATGGGTTAGCTTCTTTGCCATCGTCGAAGTGGCAAGGTCTCCGGCTTGGAAAAAGGCCCAGACTGCGGCCCAATATCGTGGGAGGCCTCTCCCATCGAGGAGTACGGGGCCGAGGAATTCCGGCGGAGCCAAACGACGAAGGCTGGCGAGCATCTGACCTCATGCGGTTCGAGCAGATGAGCAGGTTCCAAATGCGATTGCGTGGTAGTATAGGCGAATACAAAGCGAACCACAAGACCGTTTGCATTGGAGGAATTGAAGGCCATGCAGATAAAGCATCGCAGTTGGTTTGCGGTTGGGCCGGAAGTCCAAGAAGCCCTGAGCCTCCTGTCCGACGGCTCCTTCAGACTCTACTTCCACCTCTGCTTGAGCGCGAATCGAAGTACTGGCCGAGTACTCGCGAAGTACCCAGAATTGGCGTCTCGGTTGGGAAAGAGTCGGCGTTCGATAGCCAGTTATTTTGAGGAACTGAAGCTGCGTGGGGTCTGCCGCGTGCATCCGGCTGTGAATCAGCACAGTTCCACCGAGATCGAGATCTGCGATGCGTTTTGGCCGTATATCAAGACAGATACTGCTGCTAGTCCGGATAGCGACGAATACTTAGCTCGGATTCAATCATTTCTAACGGAACGAGCTTGTGTTCGTTCGGCATTCACTCCAGCAGAACGCCGACTAGCAAGCCAATTGGAGGGCCGTGACGTTCCGCTCGAACAGATCAGGCGTGGCATCGCGCTAGGATGCTCGCGGAAATATGTAAGCTTGCTGAATGGAGCCGAGAGCGGGCCAATCCAGAGCTTCTTCTATTTCAAAGATCTGATCGAGGAGGCTGGCGATGTAAACACGCCCACCGGCTATTGGGACTACTTGGCCCATGAGCTAAAGCATTTGGAGTCTCGCTGGCTCGCCAAGTCGAGATAGTTGTCATTAGGCAGCCTGGTTGGAAAGGGAATTGACAGCAATATCAAGGGGAGACGATTGGGGGTTATCACCCGGCCCAGCGGACAATTGCTGATGAGGGGTGATGATCGCTTCGTACCTCGGTGCCGCCCATCTAGAAGGGGGCCTTTGCTATTCAAAGAGAGGAAACGCTGCTGCCATGAGTATTTCGCTACAACGGCTCCGCGAAGCGCGAAAAATGACACTAGTCAATCTGTCCGATGAACTCAAAATCGACTTGGACGCTATTTCGACGATGGAGCGAGAGGTAGACCTCTGCATTTCAACGCTTCGTAGTTGCATTGAAGCGATGGGCGGCAAGCTAAAGATCACGGTGGAGTTTCCCGAGGGCGCAATTCAGATCGAACAGTTCCACGACACCGCCTCCTAGTGTTCGTACGCGTGAACAGCTCTGCGTTCGCTTTGCAAACATCCGGGGCATCGTTTGCTGATGCAAGAAATGCATCGGCAGGGTTCACAGAGCGCTGAGACGAGACGATGTTTGACCATCTATCTCACTTCAAAAGCAACAGTACGAAAACTACCAAGATGTCCGATAACAGATATTCTGTATATGAATGGTTGGCCTTTTCTCGATCGATTCGTAGGCCGTATCGGCTAGTTCCAGATCCATTCCCTTTGCCTTTTAAATCAGCCTGCTGCTGGCTACATCTTGTAGCGGCCCATGTCTTCGTCATTGAGACCTTCAAACCAGCGCAGCTGTTCGGCACTCGGGCCCTCTGCTGTACCTGTGGACTGGAGCTTTGCCGATTCGAGTACATGCTCGGCAACGTAGATAGGACAATCTGCACGAAGTGCGAGCGCGATTGCGTCCGATGGCCGTGCGTCCACGACGAGATCCTCGTCTCCCTGGCGCAGGCAAAGAGTCGCAAAAAAGGTCTCGTTAAACAACCCGTTGATGACCACCCGCTCGAGCGTGGCATTGAGATGGCGGAAGAGGTTTCGCGTGAGGTCGTGCGTCATCGGACGACTGGCTGCCGTTTTGTCGATCTCGTCGGAGATTGCCTTGGCCTCGAAGAATCCCACCCAGATGGGCATCACGGCGTCCGACGAGATGTCCTTCAACACGATGATCGGCATGTTGGTTGCCGGATCCATCATGAAACCGCGGATGCGCACTTCGATGTCCATGGAGACCTCCCTCTTCGTGCTCAGTTAGACGAGCTCACCGACGAGACTATTCGGGAAGCTGCTGACAATTTTCACCTGCAGGTAGGAGCCCGGTGCCGGTGCGATCGGTAGCGACGACGTAAAGTTGACAGGCTTGTTCTGGCTGCTGCGTCCCGTGATCTGTCCGCGAGCCGGATTCATTCCCTCAACCATTACCTCCATTATCTCGCTTATATGCTTTGCATAATTGGACCTTTGAATTTCGCGTTGACGTTCCAAGAGGACGTTGAGCCGCTGTGACTTCTCGTTCTCGGGGACTGAGTCGATCATGGTTAGTGCCGGAGTATTCGGGCGCGCTGAGTACTTGAATCCGAAGACGCAATCGTATTGAACTTCAGCCAGAAGGTCCATGGTCTGGATAAAGTCGTCAGGCGTCTCCCCTGGAAATCCGACAATAATGTCCGTCGACAGCGATATCTTCCGCCGAGCGGCCTTGATCCAACTGATCCGCTCCAGGTACCACTCGCGTGTGTATTCGCGCGCCATCTGCTTGAGAACCCGCGACGAACCGGACTGGACTGGCAAGTGCACGTGGTCGCAGAGCGTGGGGACGGCGTCGATGACCTCAACGATATCGCGGGTGAAGTCCCTTGGGTGGCTGGTGGTAAAGCGGACACGACGGATACCCGGAATCTGTCCGACAGCGCCCAGCAGTTCTGCGAAACTCAACTTCCCTTCCGGATCGCGGAAGCTGTTTACATTCTGCCCAAGCAACTGGATCTCGGTCAGCCCCTGGTCGGCAATGCGGCGTGCTTCTTCGAGAACCGAGGACGAGGTGCGGCTTCGCTCTTTGCCGCGCGTATATGGAACAACGCAATAGGAGCAGAACTTGTCGCAGCCTTCGATGATGGTGATATAGCCGCGATACGGATTCTGCCGTGCTGTAAATTCGGTTTCAAAGGTCTCTTCGGTCTGGCGATCGTCAAGGCCCGTGATGCGGTCTTCTCCCGCCTCGAGGCGGGCCAGCATCTCAGGCAGCTTGCGATAAGAAGCCGATCCAGAGACGAGCGAGACGTACGGTGCGCGCTCGAAGATCTTTTCGCCTTCCTGCTGCGCGACGCATCCAAGCACACCAAAGCGCTTACCGACCTTGCGTAAGGCCTTGTAATCATTGAGCCGGTTGAAGACCTTCTGCTCGGCTTTGTCGCGGATCGAACACGTGTTGTAGAGGATCAAGCCAGCGTCTTCCTCTACCTCGACTTGCCGGTACCCCTGCTGGATAAGGGTGCCAATCACCTTCTCCGAGTCATGGGCATTCATCTGGCAGCCGAAGGTCTCAAGGTAAAAGGTTTTCTCGGTTGCCGTCACAAGTCTCAGTATAAGGCATCCTCGATTTCAGCGAAGCCCCGTGCGCAGGTAGGCGATCAAGGCAGCCATCTGCTCGTCTGTGAATCGTCCGGCGAAGGACGGCATCATTCCCTTGCCTGCCAGAACGACGCGCTGAACCTCAACGTCTGAAGACGGGGTCCCGCTCGGGAGAGCCGGGCGCGCAAACAGATTATGCAAGTCGGGCGGAACCTTCTTCAGTTGCAGGTCGTTGTCCTCGTGGCAGTGCGCACAACGGCCCAGGTAGAGCCGCTTCCCTTCTGCCTCCTGTGTCGTGAGCGGCTCCGCGCGGCGACATCCCACAAGTAGCGCCATCATGCTGAGAGCAAAGCAAAACCCAAGACTGCAAAAACAGCCAAGCACCGATTTCCCTGTCATCGCATCATTCTAGCGATTGCGGAACTGTCCGTTATTCTGAACCAATGAAGCTCCCGTCGCTCGCGCAGATTGAAGAGGCCCAAGCTGTCATCTACGAGTCAATGCCTCCAACGCCGCAGTACAACTGGCCGCTACTAAGCGAACGGCTGCAGACTGAGGCCTGGGTGAAGCACGAGAACCACACGCCGGTTGGTGCGTTCAAGCTCCGCGGGGCTCTCGTCTATCTCAATTGGATCAGGAAGGCGCAGCCACAGTTGCAAGGTGTGGTGGCTGCTACACGCGGTAATCATGGTCAGGGTGTCGCGCTGGCAGCAAAACGTCTCGGTCTAGCAGCAGTAATCGTAGTGCCGCATGGCAACAGCCGCGAGAAGAATAGAGTGATGCGTGCGCAGGGCGTAGAGCTCATTGAGTACGGCGAAGACTTTCAGGCTTCGCTGGAATACGCGCGCACCGTGGCAGATGAGCGCGGCTATATTCTGGTTGACTCATTTCACGAACTGTTGATTCGCGGAACGGCAACCTACGCGATCGAGTTCCTGCGCGCAGCGCCGCCATTGGATGCTGTCTATGTGCCAATCGGGCTCGGCTCTTCGATCTGCGGCATCGTCGCAGCGCGGAATGCGCTCGGCCTGAAGACGGAGATCGTTGGCGTAGTTGCGGAAGCATCTCCATCCTATGCCGAGAGCTTTCGCAGGCGCAGCGTGATTGAGGCACCGGCGCGCACGCAAATTGCGGATGGCTTGGCCTGTCGCACTCCGAACGCAGATGCTCTGGAGGTCATCTGGAACAATGTTGCACGCATTGTTGAAGTCTCTGACGATGCGATTGAAGAAGCCATGCGTATTTATTTCTCTGACACGCACAACGTTGCGGAAGGTGCCGCTGCGGCTCCTCTTGCGGGCGCGATGAAGGAGGCACCGCGATATAGCGGTGGCCGCATCGGACTGGTGTTTACTGGCGGCAATGTTGATCGCTCTGTATTTGCACGCGTTCTGAATGACGGAGGAATGGCATGAAGCTCAAAGCGCTCGAAGGACTTGTTCCACTTCCCCACTCAGCGCAGAATCGTTGCTTCGGATGCGGTACTGAGAATCCGCGTGGACTGCATCTCGACTTCTTCCGGGCGACTGACGGAGAAATCGTCTGCCCGGTTGAAGTGCCCGAGCTTTACGAAGGTCCGCCCGGCTATCTTCACGGTGGAATCATCGCCACCCTGCTCGATGAGGCGATGAGCAAGGCGATCCGATCTCTTGGACTGACAGCGGTCACACGGCATCTTGAAGTTGACTATCGCCTGCCTGTACCCTCATGTACACCGCTGCAAATCCAGAGCAGACACACAACAAGCGAAGGCCGCAAGCACTGGGCTGAAGCGCACATCGTCGACGCATCTGGACGGCAGCTCGTCCGGGGCAAGGCATTGTTTGTTGAAATCAAGCCTCACTAGCCAAGCGAAGCACGCTATTTCAGGGTGGCGAGCCAGTTGAGAATCTTCGCTTCAAGGTAGATTCGATGATCCGACCACGAGTGGTCTGTGGCAACGTGGTCGGCTGTAACCTGCGTGCCACCCAGCGCATGAATCTTCTGGATCAATGCATCCGTTTGCGGCGCTAGCCCATCATCGGCCGACAACACAAGAACGGGCAAATGACTCAACCCCTCCGCCGCATCCGCGAAGCTAAACTCGCGCGTATGTTGCGCCACTTCGTCGGCCATACTCTCTGAGGTGACGCCAGCAAGAGTTTCTTGATTATCGGCCATCAGCTGCACAAGTTCCTGATGTGGAACCTTTCCGATTGCGCCAAAGTTAGCTGCACTAATCAGAATTGCTCCTATAAGCCCCTGATCGTGCGCCGCAACCATTGCTGTAACCCATCCACCCATGCTGTGCCCTGCCAGAGCAATTCGCTTAGTGTCGATTCCAAGTTGGGCGGCATTAGCGGGTTCCCGAAGATAAGCAAGCACAGCCGCTGTATCTTCGGGGTTTTGAACAAAGCGAAAATTGCCCAGACTACCCCATGAGCCGCGGTAATTGAAGGTGACGACGTTCCAGCCAGCGCGCCGCACAGCCTGCGCCAGATCAAGGTTCTTCTCATTCCCTGGCAATCCGTGGCATAGAACAAGCGTCGGATGTAGGCCTGCCCCCGATGGGGCGTACAGCAGACCATTAATTGCCACGCCATGACTTGGAATATGTAGCACGACCATATGCGCCGGGTGCGCCTGATCTGCTGGTGGATCGGTGAAGATTGCAGCGGGAACGGACTGCGCACCTGCAACTACTAGACACTGAACAAGAATGACGAGAATAACGCAGAGACTCCGCAATCTGTTCCTCCTGATGAGTATTTGGAAACGCGTTGCATCATCGTAACAGCCTGCGCATCATGAGCAAACCACGCCACGCAAGAATGCCCCGCGCAGCATCTGCTAAGCGCGGGGCATATTAAAACAAGATGGACGCACCATCAGCGAATCATGTTGATGGTTTCCTGAGTTACGGAGTCAAAGGTAGTGACAGCCTTGGAGCTCGCCTCAAACGCACGCTGTGCGACGATGAGATTGGCAAATTCCTGTGAGATATTCACGTTCGATCCCTCGAGCGCACCGTCTTCCAATGTCCCTAGTCCTGCGGACCCCGACGTGCCAATCGACGCGGTTCCACTGGCGAGCGTCGTTGCATAATCGCCGTTGCCGAGCTTTTGCAAACCCTGAAGGTTGGGAACATTCGCGAGTGCAAGTTGACCTACGGCCTGCTTCTGGCCGTTGGAGTAGGTCACAGTGACAGTCCCATCGGAACCAATTGTGAAGCTCTGGTACTGCCCCGGTGCATAGCCATCCTGCGAAGTAGCTGACACGGCCGACGTAGCATCCACCTGGCTAATGTTCGGCGTGTTGCTCGAGCTGAGCAGATTCCAGTTCATGTTGAGTGTGGCTGCGCCGTCAGACAGGCCGGAAAAACTCAGCGGCAACGAGGAGATATCTCCTGCTGCGGTGCCGACCGTAGACGTCACGCCGCCAGAAGTGACCGATGTCAGAACACCGCTCGAGTCGAAGTTGAGCGTTCCGGTAATTGGAGTCGACGTGCCTGACGAAAAATCACTCGCCGGCAATGAGGCTGAATAGTCCCACGTGTTTGCGGATGTTTGCGTGTAGGTCACTGTAACTACGTGAGAGACGCCAAGTGAATCGTAAACCGTAACTTGTCCAGGGAATGAAGTGCCGGTCGAGGCGGCCGCATTGAGGTTCGCGGTCATGCTGAACGATGTGGTTGCTTGCGGCTGTTGAACCTGGCCCACCGGAATCGTGATAGCTGCCAACCCGCCGTTGGTGTTCACTACCCCGTTCGTTGCCGGATAGCCCATGACAGACAAGCCGCTGGATGACACCAACGCCCCTGTCGAGGTGAGAGAGAAGTTGCCCGCGCGCGTGTACTCGTACGATCCCGAACCGCTGTCAATCACAAAGAAACCATTCCCATCCAGAGCGACATCAGTGTCCACACCGGTCGAGCTGATTGAGCCCTGCGTGAAAGACGTCTCGTTGTTCGAGACTTTGACGCCTGCACCAACCTGAATTGGATCGCCGGATCCTGTGGACCCGACCTGCTGGTAGAAAAGGTCGGCGAACTGAGTCGTCTGCGCCTTGTACGCAGTCGTGCTCATGTTAGAGAGGTTATTTGCAATGGTGTTGAGTGCCGTCGAATCTGCATCAAGACCTGTGAGTGGGATCGAAAAACTTGCCATTTGAACACTCCTGTTTTGTGATCGCTACTAGGCAGGCCCTGAAGGCCTTGGGTTAAGATTTGGATTCGATACGACGGATGGATAAATTCAACCCGCGTTAGGACTTGGCGCTACTGAGCGCAGTCGAGACCCTCTCTGCTGCACTGCTTGCTGCAGGAACGCTGAGATTGCCGTTAGTGCTACTCGCTGCGTTCGATGAAGAAAGGCTGGACGAAGTCGACGACTTGGCCGTTGAAGACACCGGATCTGACGCCGCGGCAGAGCTTGATGTACTGGTGCTGCTTGATCCAAGGGCATTGCTGAGTGTGTCGTTGATCGACACGAGTTGCTGGAGGCTGTTCACATTAACGAGCTGGTTGATGTACTCATTCGGATCGTTGGATGCAGTTGGGTCCTGATTCTTCATTTCTGTTACCAGGAGCACAAGAAAGTCGTTAGCGGAGATCGTGGCAGAATCGCTACTGCTTGATGAGCTCGACGATGTTGATGCTGTATTCACCGCTGACGTTTGAGACAAAAGCGAGTTGTTGTTTTGTGAACTTGCAGCACTCAGAATTGTCGACATGTTTCCCCCTTTTGAATTGCGTATTCCAGACCGTTTAGGCGAGTACCGATATGTACGCCCCACCGCTCAATGCGACCGAAGATGCGGCATCGTTAAGTTCAGGTCGTTCCGTTCTGACTTGAAGGCTTGATCCACTTGAATTTGAACGCGCGGTATCAGTGTTGTTGCTATTTTGTTGGCTCTGCGACTGCGCGCCATTTCCGGATGATTGGCCCGTGGAATCCATGTTCGTCGTATCGATCGTTACCGATTCGATGGAGCTGCGATGCTCTGACAGATAGGTGGACAATCCACTCATATGCGAACTTAACGATTGATATGCGTCTGCAGAGACGGGCACGACCGTTGCATGCACGCCGGTTGCGTCCGATTGCGCCCGAACGCTCACCCAGCCCAGCGAAGAATCGTGATAACCTGCTTCAACTGCTCGAGGATTTGCAGTAATCCAAGTCGTTGGCGGAGTGTTATTGCCGGAATCGAGCGCGGAGAATGCCGTGCTCCCGTTGAGTTCCACGTCTGATTTATCAGTCGGGCTACTCTTTGAACCATCTAAAGATTGCGTTGAAATATCTGTTTGATACGATGTACGAAATAATGCCGAACTAGATGAATCTTGCACCGAGGCAGTTTGTTGTACCGAAGTGCTCTTGGCTAACCGCGTGCCCACTACCTGACTCTTGGCATCGCTGGCTGAATTGACTGAGCTTGTCCCGCCACTCTGAAGTGCAGCGCTGGCATTCGCAGAACTGGATACGCCCTCAGCAACTTCTGTGTTTAGCCTCGGTGAGAATTCGCTGACATTCTTCGTAGCTGCATTTGTCGGTTCCGCTGAAATCCCGCTCGCCGTTGTACTTGAATCAGCTTGCCCCACACGCGCAACTGATGTGGAGCCACCTCCCACGGCTCCACTAATGTCCTTCGAGTCGGCAGTGGCACCACCAGCGGGCGAACCGGCCAGCGCTGACGCTTCAGCAACATGCATTGCATCAGAGCTGCTACTTGAGGTTGCTGGCGTGGATTGCGCGTCACTTCTCGCCGTGGTTAGCACAGCGGGTAGTCCCTGTTGATGAACTGGACCAGCGGTCGTCGCATCCGCCACTGCGTCCTGTGAATCGGAGACATGTGGCGCATTTCCGGCTACTCCTGCTTCAGTGGGAACCGACGATGAGGTTTTAACTTCGTGTCCCAAAGAAATCGCGGCAGCGTTTGAGGCAGAATCAGATATTGGTGTTGCGACAGCTGGCACCAGCACTTGAGCCGGCGCAGCAATGGCAATATTTGACTCGGCCGTATTCTGCTGTGAAACGGCAGAGGTATTTAAAGTTGAATCAACATCAGTGGAAGCGTGCGATTTTGACTTACTGCTTCCAGAACTCTCAGATGAAGTTGCTGCGTGTGCAGATTTCGTTGACGAGACTTTCGCATCTGCTGCGACTGTCGATGACAACCTGACTGCCTGTCCAGATTGTGCAGTGGCTCCAAGGGCTGTCTCCTTGAGTGTGCTTAATGTACTCTGCTCACCGGCTTTCAAATTTGCGGCCGCATCAATACTGTTCCGAGGCTCCCCCTTCGCAGCAATTCCCGCTGAAGCGAGAGCCTCCTTCCATGCACTGACTTCGGATGAGCTCGATTGCGCATCTGAAGTTGACATGGAAGAGCCGACGCCAGATTCTTCGCTCGCAGCGTCAAGTGAGTTTTGTGGATTGACGGAGCGTGACGCGGCTCCCGCCGACGAGCCCGTGAGGCCAGCAGGAGCTGTCGGAAGAACGGAGATGCCTGACGCGAGTGACATGCCCTCATCCTTTGCAATGCGTGTTCCACTTGTGATGGTTTGAGCGTTAGAGATGTATCAGAATTCAGAGTCAGCGAGCCGAGTATGCCCCTGTCTACGCACCGCTTCGACGCGAACTGTCTCTGTGCCAATCGTCCAGGTTCTTCTGGGACTTTCTGCGTTCTTCCTGCTCGTCCCGTGCGATTGTCTCATCGATCAATGTTTGTGCTTGGTGCCGGTTGGTTCGGGCAGCCAGATACTCCTGGCGCAGCGTCTCGACTCGTGCACGTTCATCCTCTACACGCGCCTGTAGTTTGCTCGCACGCTGTGCAGCAATCATCTGCTCGGTTACGCCGACCGTTCGGTCACATAAGTCAGATGCAACGATTCCTGCAACAACGAGTTTTCGGCCCTCGTGTGCGCGGAGAACATTGTGCGCAAGGATAGCCTCGTGCTCATGTAACGCAGCTATCGCAGACTGAAGCACTGCGCGAGCATTGTCCTCTCCACTCTCACGAACCGCGAGCAACTGGCGCAGAGCTTTGGAGACAGGCATGATCAGATACCTGAGGCCAGAACAGCAAGGTCCTTTACTGCGTCATTGAAAATGACACGCTCGGAGGCCTTCTGCGTCAGATAGGTGCGGACGGCACTACGCGCACGCAATGCACGGTCCAGATCGGGATCGGACCCAGCTTTATATGCTCCAATACGCACCAGGTCTTCCGAGCGCGCATAGAGAGAGAGCATCCTGCGCACTAAAGCAGCGTGCTGTGCCTGGTCTGGATGAATGATAGCGGGCATGAGTCTGCTGATTGAATCAAGAATGGAGATTGGCGGATACCAACCTTCGGACGTAAGTGCGCGAGACAACACGACATGCCCATCAAGCAGTGAACGCACAGCATCGACCAACGGATCCTGTTGATCGTCGCCCTCCATCAAAACGGTATAGAACGCAGTGATCGAGCCGTTGCGAAAATTGCCTGCGCGCTCAACCAACTTCGCTAACCTCGTGAACACGGATGGCGTATATCCCTTCGCCGTGGGTGGTTCGCCGGCGGCGAGTCCAATTTCACGTGCTGCCATGGCAAATCGTGTCAGCGAATCCAGAACCAGCAGCACATGCTTTCCCTGCTCCGCAAAGTACTCGGCAACAGTCGTCGCTGCAAGTGCAGCGCGCATACGCATGAGAGGCGACTGATCAGACGTTGAAACGAGCACCACTGAGCGGGCGCGCCCTTCTTCGCCAAGGGCATCTTCCAAGAATTCACCTACCTCGCGCCCGCGCTCGCCGACAAGGCCCACCACGGTGACGTCAGCCTCGGTATTCCTGGTCATCATGCCAATGAGCGTGCTCTTTCCAACACCCGATCCGCCAAAGATACCCACGCGCTGCCCTCGCCCAACTGTCAGCAAACCATCCAGCGCGCGAATGCCCGTTCCAAGTGGAGTTCGAATCGGAACTCGCTCGAACGGTGAACGAACTCGACCGTCGATTGAAAACTTCTCAGTCAAAGCCGGTAGCCGTTTACTATCGATCGACTGGCCCGCCGCATCGAGTACGCGCCCCATCAGTCCAGGCCCCAACCCGATCTCCGGATGCACACCAAGAGCCGCAACTGTGTCTCCGAATCGAATGCCTTCCGCTGTCTCCACTGGCATTGAAAGAAGGTTCGCACCGCGAAAACCAATCACCTCTGCAGCATGAGCGACTCCGAAGCGATCCACAATTTCGCAGCACTCACCGACGGAGGCAAGTGGTCCAATAGACTCCACGGTCTGCGCAACAGATTCGACTACCGTGCCTGACCAGCGCCAGGGCTGTACTCGCTGCAAGCGTGCGACGTATCCGTCCAGAAGCTTCGTCATCGGAGCGCCTCTGATTCATCCGTGGCTTCTACCTGGCCCATCGAACGCTTCCGTGCTACCTGATCAAAGAAGCCGCGTTCAATCTCTGACAACTGGGTGCGAATCCCGAGATCGACAGTGCCGACGGATGTGTGGATCGTGCAATCCCCTGTCAACATTCCTTCTCCAGGTTCTACATCCGGCCGCACCTTCAGGTTAGGAAGATGCGCAATTGCCTCCTGCCACATATCCAGTTCAGCGGGCGGCACGCAAAGGCGCACTCCGGTTGAACTCGAAAGCTGACCGAGAGCTACACGCACAGCGCCTGTGAGAAGAAGCGGATCAAGTTGAGACTCTCGCCGCAGAATGCGCGCGGCAACAGCAAGCGCCAACGAAACGACCTCTTGTTCGACTGCGTGAAAGTACCGATCGCGATCCTCGGAGAATCGATTGAGCGCGTTAGCGATCTGCTCTTTGCGGCGCGCCTCTTCTGCCTCTCGATCAGTGGCAAGAACTTCGCGTTCTGCCTTGCGTCCCTCTTCCAGCCCACGGGCTTTCCCGGCCTCGAAACTGTCGTGGACCGCTCTGGCGTGCTCTTCTTCCAGCGCTCTATCGAGAGGCTGCTGTGCGATGGATTCCGCCTGCATGCTGGGCTCACTGTGGTCAAACCCAGTCCACACTTCTGGATCAGAGGAGCCGCAGTCTTCGTAATCGAGAACCTGCAGCAGCATTGATCGATGGTCAGAGTTCATGCGCGGTTGCTCCATTCTGGATTTGGCTATTTGCATCAGTGGGCATCTCGTGAAGAAATCTATACGATCATCTCGTCGCCTGTTTCGAGCTTGAGAACAACTTTCCCTTCCGCCTCAAGACGGCGCGCGAGGTTGAGAATTTCCTGCTGTGCCGCTGCCACCTCCCGCGAACGGACTGGCCCGAGAACCTCCATGTCTTCCTTCAGCATCTCGACAGCGCGCGAGCTCATCGCTTTGAAGACCTGCGCGCGCAGTTCCTCATTGGCACCGCGCAACGCCATCGCCAACTGCCGTTTGTCCACACCGGAAACAACCTCACGGATGGTGGCAGCGGGAACAGTGATCAGATCATCAAAGGTGAACATCAAATTTCTAATGCTCAGCGCCAGCTCCGGCTGTCCCTCTTCTATGGTCTCAAGGATCTTTTTGGACTCCTCTGCATTCAGGCGATTCAACAGATCCGCGACCGCCTTGAATCCGGAGTAACTCTTGCGCGCCGTGTCGCCGACATTCTCCAGGCGGCGATGCAGGATGTGCGCGACCTTCTGCGCCATCTCCGGGGAGAACTGTCGCATCTCTGCCAATCGCTGGATCGATACAACCTTGTGATCTTCACTGAGATTGTCGAGCACCATCGATGCACGGCGCGGATCAAGATGCGCGAGAACCAGGGCGATTGTCTGCGGGTGCTCTGCGTCAAGCAGTTTTCCAAGCTGCTGCGGGTCAGTCCTCTGAAGTTGAGCAAGGTTGCCCTGCGCCGCCTCCTGCGAACGCTTAACGAGGGCCAGCATGTCTTCTGCGCGCTCTCTTCCAAACGTGTCGACGAGGAGACGGCTGGCGTAGTCGAGGCCTCCATGCACCATGACGTTTTGCGTTTCGAGCAGTTCCCAAAACTCTTCGACCACCCCCGCAGAAAGCTCGGGGGAGATGCCGCGTAGATCGGCAAGCTCTTCGGTCAGGCGCTGAACATCCGGCTCAGGGAGCGCACGCAAAATCTCTTTGGCTAGATCTTCGCCCACAGCAACCAGCAGCACAGCTGCCTTGCGGATGCCGCTCATCGACGCTGCCTGCCTGCGCTTTGCCATACCGTTCCCGACTTCCACTCATCCCCCTTGCCCAACTAATCCCTGTATCTGCATTACACTGGCTAACTAGTCCGAGTGAATCCAGCTTTGCAACAATCGTGAACTCTGCGATGGCTCGCGCTTCAGGTGCTTCGACACTTGATCAAATATCTCTTGCGAGCGGATCCGTTCTGGATCGGGCGCAGGTGGCTCAAGCGGTGGCAGTGCAGGCTGTGGCTCGACTTCAGCAACGGTTTGCCGTCCTGCGTGCAGCGCCTTCTTGCTCGCTAGAGCGTTGTCTGGAACACCGCGCACGGCGCGAATCGCAGGCCGTACACCGAGAACCAACACAAGAATCAGGCCTGCAAGGATCGCGCCGTAGCGCAGAAGTTCGCGTGACTCGCGAACCTGATTCCAGACACGGGCTGACAAGCTGGTGGGAATTTGACCACGATTGCCGTCGAACGCGAGATCCTGAACGGTAACTACGTCACCGCGTGAAGCATCATAGCCAACGGATGCCTGCGCTAGAGATGTGAGGTTGTGAAGAGCATCCAGAGACCAGGGCTGGTATTGTGCGGGCGAGTTCCCTGTTGCAGCGTGCAGCAAGCGATCATTTACTACGATGGCCGCAGTCATACGCCGCAGACGCCCGGGTTGCGCGACCGAATGACGCACTGTTCTGGAGACGCCGTAGGTTCCAGACTCCGTGCTTGAGATCTCTTGTCCTCGATTTTGCGTTGGATACACGGGTAACTGCTTTGCGTTTGTGTTGGGTGCGTTCGAGGCCGCTCCGGGAACACCGGCAGCTACTGGCTGACTGCCCATTGTCTGCGTTGTCCGCTGCACAGAGAGCGTGGCCGTCTGATCCGGATCATAGGACTCTTCTGTTTGATCGAGGGCGGATTGATCGTAGTCCAGCGTGACCGCGACGCGTACATTCCCTGCCCCAGTCACCGGCTCAAGTGTTGCCACAATCTTCTGCTCAAGGGCCTGCTCCGCGCTCAGGTGCGCGGCTTCCGTCGTCTTCGGACCTAGCGGCAGATGGCCCGCCGCATCCACGAGCACAACGTGTTCCGGTGAGAGTCCATCCACGGACGAAGCAACCAGGTTACGGATCGACTCCGCTTCGCCATCTGCCAGCGCCGCATGCCTGAGCTTGAGGACCACCGAAGCCTTGGCCGGCCTCTCCTCGTCGCGGAAGAGTGAATCGTGCGGTAGGACCAGGTCAACGCGTGCGGACTCGATATCAGAAAGCGTTCCGATGGTGTGTTCCAGCTCTCCTTCAAGTGCGCGTTGATAGTTCACGCGTTCGTCAAACTCCGAACCGACCCAGTTCGGCTTATCGAAAAGTTCAAAGCCGAGTTTGCCACTCTTCACAGCACCTTTCGCAGCGGTTGCCAGGCGGGCTTTATCGAGTTGCGGCGCCGGAACCAGCAACGCAGTGCCGTTCTCCGCAACCTCGTACGTAATCTGCGCCTGCGTAAGCGTCAGCGCCATCTGTCGCGCTTCATCGGGTTCCATGCCCGCGTAAAGCGTACGCCAGTCCGTGCGCAGCGCATACCACGCCAGCACACCAACCAAACCGGCCAGAAGCACGGCAAGCGCGATCGCCGAACGCTGTTGCCCGGACTGCATCTCAGCCCAACGCTCGCGACCGCGAGTCCAGGCCGCATGCATGCCAGCAGTGAGTTGCGTTGCGTTTCCGCCTGCTGCTGGCGAACTCTTCTCCATTTGTGTCGATGTCGTGGCCATGGTCTCAAGTAATCAGAGGTTCCTGATCAGAACTGCATCCCCATCACGCTCTGGTATGCCTGAACGGCTTTGTTACGTACGGAAAGAGCAAGCTCGAAGGCCATCGACGCCTTCTGCGTCGCGATCATCGCCTGATGCACATCCACGCCGGCCCCAGTCATCAGCCCCTGCACTGCCGTACGTGCCTGCGCTTCAAGCGAGTCCACCTGCCCCACTGCATCCTGCAACAGATCCCCAAATGGAGCCGCGGAAGCGGCTGCACTCGTCACGCCAGACGCTGCGGTCGCTGTTGTCGCTGTCGCTGCGCTTGATGCACCAATTGCTGCCAGATCGATCATTCTCAGCTTGTCCTCTCATCGATTGTGTTTCGTACGAACTGCCCGGGGATTCCTGTTTTAGCTCTTGCCGATATCCAAAGCTGCAGTGATCATGCCCTTTTCCGCCTGCACTGCTGACCCGTTCAATCCATATGCACGCGTGGCCCCCATCAGGTCGACCATCTCTGTGATTGGGTTAATGTCGGGATAGGCGACGTATCCGTCTGAGTCGGCATCCGGATGATTCGGTTCGTACCGCTTGAGCGGCGGCGCTGGGTCCTCGACAACCTGGGCGATTTCTACGCCCGGTGCGATCTCGCTCGACGAGAGTGCGTTTGCCGTCGTAGCTGCTCCTGCGGTGCTGACCGCGCTGCTCATCGCATTCAGAAAGTTCGGATCGCTATTGCTTGCCTGAAAGACAACCATCTGCCGTTTATACGGTCCGCCGTCAGCGGTGCGCGTAGTTTCCGCATTCGCCATGTTTGCTGCAACCACCTCGGCACGCATGCGCTCGGCCTGCATCGCTGAACCGGAGGTTTCCATGATCCCAAACAGATTCATCGCATCCTCTCTTTACTTGTCCGCGTGAATAGCGTCCATAACGCGCTGGTATTCGGTATGCAGCAAGGAGACGCCTGTCTTGAATCGGAGCTGCACTTCAGCCATGTTCAGGCTCTCGCGATCCATCGACACATCATTGCCATCGGGACGGGCAATCAGTCCGTCCACTTCGCCAACATGGACCGCGTCAGGCTTCTTGTCATCGTCGACACCTTTGATCGCTGAACGCATCTCAGCCTCGAAGTCCATGCCTACGGCCCGGTAGCCGGGCGTATCGATGTTTGCCATGTTTGCCGCGGTCAGCTTCGCCTCGCTGGTTGCCAGGTCAAGGTAGCGGGCAATCTGATCGCTCAATCGTGTTTCAACCTGCATATTCATCTCCCGCTTTCAGTTGACCTCGGAACCAAAGTCGATCTCTTCGGCAGTGAGAGCCGGTGAGTCGCCCGCAAGAATGGCCGCCCGCTCCAGCACATGCTCCAGTTCGCGGACATTGCCCGGCCAGTTGTGCAGAGTAAGCTTTGCCATTGCGTCCGGCGCGATCCTCTTCCTTGGCATCTCTTTGCCAATCAGGTTCAGGAAATGCTCCACAAGCAAGGGCAGATCGTCGATATGCGAGGCAAGCGCAGGCGTGCGCACAAGAAAGACCGCAAGCCGGTAATAGAGATCCGAACGGAATGTCCCCTTGCCTGCATGGTCTGCCAGGGGCCGATGCGTCGCAGCAACAATGCGTACATCCACCTTGACCGTTTCGTTGTCACCCACACGCTGCAGCTCGCCGCACTCGACAAACCGCAGCAGCTTGGCCTGCAACGCGAGGGGCATCTCGCCGATCTCGTCGAGGAAGAGTGTTCCGCCATCTGCCGCTTCAATTCGGCCCACGCGGCCCTGCACGGCACCGGTAAACGCTCCGCGAGTGTGTCCAAACAGCTCGGCTTCAAGAAGCGTTTCAGGAATCGCGGCGCAGTTGATGGCGACAAAGGGTTTGCGATTGCGTGACGAAAGCCGATGTACGGCCTCGGCAACCAGCTCTTTTCCCGAGCCCGTCGGGCCTTCGATCAGCACCGGCGTAGTACGCGGAGCCACGAGCCGAATCCTGCGGCTGATCTCCAACATGCACGGCGCATCGCCTACGAGCTCAGGCAGGCGCTCGACAGAATGCACGCGCGGCGCTGAACTCGCGTGCGCAGTAACTGGCGCTGAAGCAATGCGCACATCAGCAGTTGCCTCAACCGAGACTGCGGGTGCTTCCTGTTCTGCATCTTTTGCACCTTCGGCACGAGCTGAAGGTTTTGCTGCTTGCGGAAAGGTTGTGACCGAGGCGCTGCTGTGCGCGTGGCTTGCGTATCCACCCGCAGCGCGAACTTCCAATACGCTGGGTACGTTCCAGATCGCCGTGTCGTTGTCCTGTGTACGCCGCAGGGCATAGAGCAGCTCTTGCCGGTGCGGGCTGCGCGGACCATCTGCCACAGCCATCTCATTGGCTACCAGGAGATCGACCTCGGGAAACGAATTACGGAATGAGGCCAGAAACTCGTCGTGATCCAAATCCGGCAACCACGAGTCGACAATAACCGCCTCAGGAATGGCGGCCTCCGCCTCTTTCCATGCTTCGGCGCCGCCCTCTGCCTCGCGCACCTGCCAGCGCAGGCCGGTCAGGATCTCATTCAACCTTTGCCGGAAGCTGCGGTCGGCACTGGCTACCAAGGCACTGCGCGGACGAATACGCACAGGAGGAACAACAGGTAAAACAGGGACACGAAAGGGCTGCATACGAGAATCTCCTTGGATTCAGGTTGTTCAGCGGTTCTGGAACCGGTGTTCGATTCAGGCGGTGAAGCCAGGTACTCGTTCGGCACCCGGCAGGACGACTGATGATGGCTGAGGCGCGGCTAGATTGCCTTCTGCCGGAACCATGTAGCCCTGGCCGCGCACGGTACGAATGAGCAGGCCGGGCGGTGGATCTTTCAACTTGCGGCGAAGATAGTTCACGTAGACATCGACGATGTTCGTGGTCTGCGCCGGCTCCATCTTCCATACCGAGTCCAACAGTTCGACCCGCGAGATGCAGTGGCCGCGGTTGAGCATCAGGTGTTCGAGAAGCGCGAACTCCTTCTTCGTCAGTTCGACGGGTACGCCGGTCCTCGATACCGAATGATCCAGGCGGTTCACTTCCACATCACCGGCGCGAAGAATCAGACGCGCTTCACGCTTGCGCCGCAGCAACGCGCGGCAACGGGCACGAAGCTCGTGAAGGCTGAACGGCTTGACCATGAAGTCGTCCGCGCCCTGGTCGAGGCACCGTACGCGGGTTTCGATCTCTTGCCGTGCGGTAAGAATCATCACGGGAAGATCCGCATCCATCATCCGTACCTCGCTGAGGACCTGTTCGCCGTCCTTCGAAGGAAGGTTGAGATCGAGGATGGTCAGGTCCGGCATCTCTTCATGGAACGCTTCTACCGCCGCTGCGCCGTCATAGGCCAGGTTCACGCGATGCCCGTCGGCCTCCAACCCTCGGCGAAGGAAACTCGCCAACGCCTTGTCGTCTTCCGCAATCAATAGCCTCATCTCGGCCTGCCTTCCCCCGGTGCGACTCACGGGCTCACCGTCCTGCCCTTCCCGGCCCTCCCTGCTTATGCCCACGCTGCAGAAGTCCGGCTCGGAACAAGTGGTGCTATACACACTCTTGCCTGAGGGTTAACGAAACTCAAGGATGATGGGAGTGAATTAGAAAGCCGGCTTCCGAAATCGGAACGACGCATTAGGATGTGCCAAATTGAATCAGCGCAGTCGACGACCGAAACCACAAGCTTCAGCGGCACGAATGTGGATGCTGGCGGATCTCTTGCATCACCATTGCGTTGCAAATCTGCCTGGTCTTTCCAACGCAGAATTCGGGAGGGCAAGATGTGCTATTGGAGGATGCACAGTATGACCAATTGAATCGAGATGGGGCGGATGAGCAGCAATCTTCGGCCGGTGTTACTGTCAGATATTCACTCACGGTGTGCTGAGATTCCCTGGTCGGTCGATATCGGTTCGGCCTTACGACGCGAGGATGAGAAAACCAGCATGAAAGAAAGCCCAGGTGTCTTCGCCGTCACTCCTGGCGAAGAAAAAGCCAATCTCCCCTCTTGCAGTTCGCTTTTTATTCGCTATAATGCGCCCATGGCAGTCACGCGCAGGCAAAAAGAGATCCTCGATTTCCTTGAGCTGTTTGTGAACCGAAACGGCTACTCGCCCTCGTTTGAGGAGATAGCCCGCGGCATGGGCTTGAAGAGCCTGGCGACGGTACACAAGCACATCACCAACCTTGAAAAGAAGGGCCTGCTCGACCGTGTGCATAACCGCAGCCGCTCCATCGATGTGGTGCCGCCCGGGGCGCGAACGCGCACGAGCGACCGCCTGCCGCTGGCAGGGCGCATCGCTGCCGGATTGCCGGTGGAAGCCGCAGAGGCGCAGGAGAGCATCTCTCTGCACGACGTGGTTGGCAACCGCGATGTTTTTGCGCTGGAAGTCCGAGGTGATTCCATGCGCGACGAGCACATCATCAACGGGGATTTTGTACTGGTGGAGCGCACGCGCACAGCTCGCCAGGGCGAGATCGTTGTGGCCCTAGTCCGCGGCGCAGAGACTACGCTGAAGCGGTTTTACTCCGAGGGACACGTGGTTCGGCTGCAGCCGGCGAACATCGAAATGGAGCCGATCTACGTGCCTGCCGCACAGGTTGCGATTCAGGGGCGCGTTCTGGGTGTGCTGCGCAAGTACCGCTAAACGCACTAAGGCCCGGCACATGGCCGGGCCTTCTGAAGCAACTCACCGCACCTACGCGAGCAGGCGCTGTACCTTCTCTTCGATCACGTTCTGCGGAACGTAACCCACAACCTGATCGGCGACCTTGCCGTCCTTGAAAAACAGCAGTGTCGGAATACCGCGGATCCCATAGCGCGAAGGGGTCGCACCGTTCTCGTCAACGTTGACCTTGGCAACTTTCAGTTTGCCCGCATAGGCCGTCGCCAGGCTGTCCACCACCGGCGCAATTGCCTTACAGGGACCGCACCAAACAGCCCAAAAATCCACCAGGACCGGCTGAGAACTCTTCAGGACTTCCTGCTCAAACGTCGCATCGCTTACTTCAAACACACCCGCTGCCGCCATGTTCCTCCTTCTATGCCGCTAGACCTTCAGTTTAACCAAACCGGCGGCAACTCATCTGATGCTTGGCTGTGGAGATTGGTCGCAGCGAGCTGGAGAATCAACACCGTTAACGGGTTAGCAGAAAATCAAAAGCGCCCGGGTCCGACCACGGACCACGGGCGCTAGAGCAGCCCTCCCCCAGAACTGCCCACGCGGCAAATGTAGGTTTTTTGGTGCAGAAGATCAAGCAAACTTCAGTAATTCGCAGGTAATCAGCAAAAGGTGACTAACCAGAATGCTACCTGCAAGTTAGAAGATTGTTGTTGAAACGCTAACAGGTACCCGCCCGAACCGGGGGAACGTTTCCAGCTTCTTCGGCTTCTCTGCTTGCACCAGTTGAAGATTCCGCCCGAGTGAAGGTTAGCGAACGGCAGTCGATACGCCTTAACGATTTGCACCCTGTGTTTCGAGGCGCGAGACGCGGAGCTCCGGCTCGGGAAACCCCTCAAGCGCTGCAAGGATAGCGGCCCTGGCCTCGGTGACGTCGCTCTCTGCGGCTACGAACACCAGCACCGAAGGGCCTGCACCACTGAGAGCAACGCCTAGAATCGGTCCGGTGCCTGAAAGAGGCAGCAACCGAGGCAGCATGGGGCAGATCGCCTCGCGGTACGGCTGATGAATGCGGTCACGCATCGCGATGGCGAGCAGGTCCGGGCGGGCCTGTGCAAACGCCAGACCGAGCAGCGCGGCAGACTGCACGTTTGCCACGGTATCGGCGCGCGAGTAGGAGACCGGCAGGATGGCGCGCGCCTTACTGGTGGCTAGAGGTGCAGGAGGAAGCACGACGATGGCGCGCCAGTCTGCCGGGGGAGCGACACGTGCAACATGCACTGCACGGCCGATGCAGGCTGCAGTGACGAATCCACCAAGCCAGCAGGCTGCCGCATTGTCCGGATGGCCTTCGAAGAGGCTGACTTCTTCAAGAATTGTGTCGGAGGTCCAATTCAGCTGGCCAAAGTGATTAGCCAGCAGAATGGCTGCCAGCCGACCGGCAGCCGAAGAGCCGCATCCCATGCCGAGCGGAATCTCGTTATGCATACGGATAGCGAGCGGAATCACAGGACGGCCGTTCTGCTCAAGCAGGCGGCGATAAAGCACGAGGATCAGGTTGTCTTCGAGCTGCCCGCAGCGTGCGGCGTCGCGGCCAGTGGCGTCGATTGAAAACGCCGTGGCTGGAGTGGCGTCGATGTGCAGCGCGAAATCGAGCGCGATGGCCGCGGCATCAAAACCGGGCCCGAGGTTGGCCGAGGTGGCGGGCAGGCGAAGGTGGAGTGTTCCCTGCCCTGGTGCAGGCAGGCTCATCCCTGGCGCTCCTCGATGGCAGCGAGCACGGCCTCGGGCGTGGGATCGAGCGTAACGGCGTTGCGACGAAGCGCTGCGATCTCGGCCTCATGACCTGCTGCTTCTTCTTCGCGCAGGAGCGTGCCGCGATGAAAGTCAATGGTGTAGTCGGCGTCTTTCAGCGTGTGGCCAGTGAGAACGAGCACCACGGAATCTGCGGCAGCGACCTTGCCCTGCGCGCGCAGCTTTTTCAGTCCCGCGAGCGTGACGGCAGATGCGGGCTCGCAACCAAGGCCCTCCGTTCCGAGCTCGGCTTTGGCGACGGCGATCTCGGCCTCGGTAACGTCGAGGCACCAACCGCCCGTGTCGTTGATGGCCTGTGCAGCCTTGCGCCACGATGCGGGGTTGCCAATGCGGATTGCTGTTGCGCGGGTATGCGCTTCTACCGGCTCGATCGACGAGCCTTTTTCACCAGCAGCAAAGCTGCGCGCTAGCGGATTGGCACCAGCGGCCTGGATCACGGAGATGCGCGGCATGCGTGCTACGAGGCCGAGCTGCTTCAGTTCGCGGAATCCCTTGCCGAGAGCGGAGCTGTTGCCCAGGTTGCCTCCGGGGACGATGAGGTGATCGGGAACGCTCCAGTCAAAGGCTTCGGCAATCTCAAACGCAGGCGTCTTCTGCCCTTCAAGGCGATAGGGATTGACGGAGTTGAGCAGGTAGATGGGCGCGGTCTGCACAATCTCGGTAAGCAGCTTGAGGCAACCGTCAAAGTCGGCCTTGAGCTGGCAGGTGACCGCGCCATAATCCATGGCCTGCGAGAGCTTGCCCCAGGCGATTTTGCCGTCAGGAATGAGAACGAGCGAACGTAACCCGGCGCGCGCGGCATAGGCTGCCATGGCAGCCGAGGTGTTGCCGGTGGATGCGCAGGCCACCCAATTGAAACCGCGTTCCTTGGCAACGGAAAGAGCCGCCGTCATGCCGGTGTCTTTGAAGGAGCCGGTCGGATTCATGCCCTGATGCTTGGCGAAGAGCTGATCGAGCCCTAACGCCTTCGCGGCACGCGGAAGCGGATAGAGTGGCGTGTTGCCTTCGCGCAAGGTGACGGCGTTGCCAAATGAGTCGAGGATAGGCAGCAGTTCGCGGAATCGCCAGACGCCGGACTGGTCAAGCCACTCGCCAGAGGAGCGCCGCTCGCGCCAAAGCCACTTAAGGGCGCCGGGATTGGGCCGATCCTGTGCACGGCCCGAGGTCCAATCGGGATACTCGACCTCGAAGAGATCGCCGCATTGGGCGCAGCGAAAATCGGGTCGCGCGTCTGCGGCAGCGATGCGCTGACCGCATGAGAAGCAGCGGAGCTGGTGCAGATTGTCGTTCATTCCTACAGTTAGCCTATCAGCGCAGGGGGAGTTTTTGCTCGTCGCCGGTGCGCTGACAGCCGATTGGCCTCGTTGCACCAACGAGCCTCCAAAGGAATTGCCCGAATCGACGACAATAGAGCCATGAATCCGTGGATGGAAGTCTCGCTTACCGACTACGAGGCGCATATGACCTCTGCCGCAGTCGATCAGGCCGCGGCACTAAGCGAATTGTTTGCAGAGGCTCTCAAGCTACGCGGGCCAGAGTCAGTCGCCATCTTGGGCGTAGCGGGCGGAAACGGCCTTGAACGCATTGATTCCAGCTGCACGCATCGCATCGTCGGAATCGACCTGAATCCCGATTATCTGCAAGCTGCGCAGGCGCGCTTCTCTGCTCTCCCGGGCCTTGAGCTGCACGCAATTGACCTGTCGCATGCCAAGGTCTCTCTGGAACCAGTCGCACTCGTCCATGCTGCGCTCATCTTCGAGCATGCCGGAACCGGTGGTTGCCTCGAAAACGCTTTGGCTCTTGTTACTCACAATGGCGCATTCTCTGTCGTGCTTCAAATTCCGGGTGAGACGAGCGCCAATGTGGGCGACAGCGGTGTCGAGTCCGTGAAGAAGTTCGCCGGGCACTTTTCACTGATTGACCGAGATGAATTCACTAAAACGTTAGCCCGTCGCGGATTCGAACTCAGTCATGAAAAGCTGCACCCGGTTCCGGCGGGCAAACAGTTATGGCTTGGCGTCTTCGTGCGTTCCTAGCTCTCGAACCCTAACAAGACCGGTTCGCGCTCCAGCCGCAGTCCAAAACGCGCTTCTACCGCAGCGCCGATTTCATCGGCAAGGGCGAGCACTTCCGCAGCGGTAGCATCTCCGCGATTCGTCAACGCGAGCGTGTGACGCGTCGAGATGGCAGCCCTGCCTCGCGCATGTCCTTTGGTGAAACCCGCATGCTCTATAAGCCACGCGGCGGGGACTTTAACACGGCCCGTGTCTTCCGCACCGGAACCTGCAGGAAAGCGCGGCGGGTCAGCAGAAGCAGCCTCAGCAATTTGGGGTAGATCGCCCTCTGAGACGACGGGGTTCTTGAAGAAACTGCCTGCGCTCTGGCAATCCGGATCTCCATCGACGAGGAGCATCCCCTTCTTCTGGCGGATCTGACGAACTACCGCAGCGACCTCTGTGAGCGTGGGGTTCGATCCGGCGGGAAACGCGCGCTGCAGATCGATATAGCGGAGCGTCGGCGATGCATCTGGAGCGAGACGATAGTCCACCCGCGTGACGATGTAGCGCCCGCGATCCGTAGAGTTGAAGCGACTGCGGCGATACGCGAAGCCACAGTCGGCCGCAGCAAATTCGGTGAAGGTTTCGGTAGCGGTATCGAAGACGCGCACGCGATCGATCGTCGAAGCAACTTCCTGACCGTAGGCACCGACGTTCTGCACGGGAGTGCCGCCCACAGTGCCGGGGATGCCTGCAAGGCACTCGAGGCCCGCGCAGTTCGCTTCCACGCTGTATTGCACGCAGTGGTCCCAGTCTTCTCCAGCAGCGGCGGTAAGAATCGCCGAATCAATCAGGCTTGCGAGGCTCATTCCGCGAAGTGCGATGTGCAGCACAAGGCCGGAAAAGCCCGCGTCAGAGACCAGCAGGTTGCTTCCACCCCCCAGGACGAACAATGGAAGCTGATGGCTCTTTGCCCAGGTGACGGCTTCGGCAACATCCTGCTCAGTGAGTGCCTTCGTGAACCATCGGGCAGGTCCGCCGATGCCGAAGGTGGTAAACGGCGCGAGCTGTTTGTTTTCTTCCACGTGCATTAACTCAAGGCTACACCCGCGATTGCGGATAGAATGAAAGTGGCAGCTTCCCCTGCCGGAGGTTTTCATGTATCCAGAGCTGATGGTGATTCCCATGCGCGAAGAGCTTGTCCGCGCGGGCATCAAAGAGACGCGGAGCGCGGCTGAGGTGGACGCAGCGCTGGCCGAACCGGGCACGACCATGGTGGTCGTCAATTCGATTTGCGGTTGCGCTGCAGGCAAGATGCGTCCGGGCGTGCGCCTGGCGCTGGCGAATGCGGCAAATAAGCCTGACCACTCCATCACCGTGTTTGCAGGGCAGGATCGCGAGGCGACCGAGCGCGCCCGCGGCTACTTTGAGGGCAATCCTCCGAGCTCACCTGCAATCGCAATTTTGCGCGACGGAAAGCTGGTCTACCTGATGCAACGGTTCGTCATCGAGCAGTCTACCGCGCAGCAGATCGCCGGTGAACTTGCGCGTGCGTTTGATCAGCTGTGCGCTCCGGCCACCGCCTGACAGCATCGCAACCACAGAAAGCGAAACGGCCTCTCGAAAGAGGCCGTTTCGCTTTTACTGCTTCTGTAGTGCTCAGTCGCCTTCTTCAGCGGATGCCAGTGCCTGCACCTTGCTGTGCTTGATGGAATAGGTGAAGTAGATGCCAAGGCCGATAATCAACCAGACAATCATCACGGTCCACGTGAAGCGCGTGAGGCGCGACATAAGGTAGAGCGCCGAGATGATGCCGAGGATCGGCACCACGGGCACCAGAGGCGTCTTAAATGGGCGCTCCATGTTTGGATGGCGAACGCGCAGAATCCAGACACCGGCGCAGACGATGGTGAAGGCCAGCAGCGTGCCAATGTTCACCAACTGCGAGAGCACGTCGATGTTGAAGATGGCGGGCATGACCGCGGCGAAGGCGCCGAAGACGATGGTCGTGATCCACGGGGTGCGGAACTTGGGATGAATAGCCGATGCCCACTTGGGCAGCAAGCCATCCTTCGACATCGAGTAGAAGACACGCGACTGGCCGAGCAGCATGACGAGCATGACTGTGGCCAAGCCAAACACCGCGCCAATCTTGACGAGCATGGAACCCCAGCCGACACCGGTTGCGTCGATGGCCAGCGCCACGGGAGCCGAGACGTTGAGCGTCTTGTAGCTCACCAGGCCGGTCAGTACCAGCGAGACAAGGATGTAGAGCACGGTGCAAACCACGAGCGAGCCGAGAATACCGATCGGCATGTCGCGCTGCGGGTTCTTGGCTTCCTGCGCTGCGGTGGAAACGGCATCGAAGCCGATGTACGCGAAAAAGATGGATGCTGCCGCTGTGGGGATTCCGCCCAGCCCGAAGTTTCCGTGACCGTCAGAAGGCGGAATGAAGGGATGCCAGTTGCCGCTCGCGATCTCGGGATGCTTGATGAGGAAGTAGCCGCCGACCACGAGGAAGACACCGACGATGCCGAGCTTCACGATGACAATCGCGGAGTTGAAGTTGGCCGATTCCTTGATACCGACTACGAGAATCGTGGTAACAATCACGACGATCAGCACCGCGACCAGATTGAACAAGCCCGTGGCGTGCGGCAGGCCCACATCGCTAACACCGGGCGGCAGCGACATCTTGTCCATCCAGATGCCCTGATACTTCACGAGGATGTTCCCGGTTGTCGTCGTCAGCGACGGCGGAATCACGATTCCGATCTGCTGCATCAGACTATTGAAATAGCCCGCCCAGCCGGACGCAACGGTGGCTGCGCCGAAGGCGTATTCCAGGCACAGGTCCCAGCCGATGATCCATGCGACCAACTCGCCGAGCGTCGCGTAGCCGTATGTGTAGGCCGAGCCCGCGATTGGGATGATGGAAGCAAATTCGGCGTAGCAGAGTCCTGCGAATGCGCAGGTGAAGCCTGCCAGGACGAAGCTCAGTGCAACGGCGGGTCCGGCGTGGAGCGCGGCAGCCTGTCCGGTAAGTGTGAAGATACCGGCCCCGATGACAGCTCCGATGCCGAGAGTGACCAGATTCAGTGCGCTGAGAGAGCGCTTGAGTGTGTGCTCGCCCTCTTCGTGCGCCTCGGCCGAGAGCGCCGACATGGGTTTGATACGAAGCAGCCTGGACATGAGTGCGGTACTTCCTCCTCAGAGTATTGGATCGGAAACTTTAAGCCGTTGGCCGTGTGGGGCGCCGCGACCAGAAGAGATAGACCGGAATGCCCAGCAGAACAAGGACCAGCCCGGGCCATGTGTATTGGGGCTTATATCGCAATAATACGCCACAGATCCAAAGGGCCATCACGATATACAACGCTGGAAGAACGGGATATCCAAGCGCTTTGTACGGACGCGGAGCGTCCGGACGCTTGAAGCGCAGCACGAACAATCCCGCGATGGTGAGGATGTAAAACACAAGGACGGCGAAGATGATGTAGTCGAGTAACTGGCCGTAAGAACCGGAGACGCAGAGGACGATCGTCCAGATCAGTTGCACTAGCAAACCCGCAACTGGCGTGTGGTAGCGAGGGTGAAGCTTTCCAACGGACTTGAAGAACAAGCCGTCCTGGCTCATTGCGTAGTAGACACGCGCGCCTGCCAAAGTGAGCCCGTTGGCGCAGCCGAAGGTTGAGACCAGAATCGCCGCAGCCATCAGGAGTGCGCCCGTCGACTGGAAGATCACCTCAAGCGCTGCTGTGCCGACGCGGTCCTCTGCTGCGTATTGCAGGCCGCGTGCGAGCGCCGTGGCGGCGTGAGGATCGCCCTGCATGGGGAGAACCATCATGTAGGCGAGCGTGGCGAGGATGTAGAGCACCAGCACGGAGCCGGTACCAAGAATGAGCGAGAGCGGAATGTTGCGCTTCGGGTTCTTGACTTCGCCTGCGGTGAAGGTGATGTTGTTCCACGAGTCGGACGAGAAGAGCGAGCCCACCTGAACCACGGCGACCACAACGAAGACGTTGACCAGAACGATGGGGCCGCCGATGCCCACTTGCACTGGATGGAGCGAACTGAATCCAGCGTTCTGCCAGAATGCGTGCAGTCCTTCACCAAAATTGGCGGTCCACGCAATCGCGTTGCGACCGGCGGTGAAGCCGAGAATGATGAGTGCGATCAGAGAGACAGTCTTGGCCGAAGTAAAAATATTCTGGATGATTGCGCCGAGCCGGACTCCGAAGACATTCACGATGGCGAGGAAGATAGCGACGAGAATGGCAGAGAGATTTGCGGTGTTAACCCCGATGTCCATGTTGCCGAGGACCATCGGGCCTACAGGAATGGCTGGAACGTGCGCGATGTGCCAGAGCCAATGCGTGGTGGAGACGGATGGAAAGAAGACGCCGAGAAACTTTCCGAACGCGACACAGACGGCGGCAATGGTTCCCGTCTGGATGACCAGAAACAAGGTCCACCCGTAGAGAAAACCCCACAGTGGGCCGAGCGACTCGCGAAGGTAGATGTATTGGCCGCCCGCCTTGGGCATCATCGCGGCCAACTCGCCATAGCTAAGGGCACCGATGATGGTCAGGATGGCAGTGACGACCCACGCAGCTACGATGAGCGCAGGAGAGTTGGTGGTGCGCGCGATATCTGCGTTGACCAGAAAGATGCCGGAGCCGATCATTGAACCGGCGACGATGGCCGTCGAGCTGAAGAGTCCGAGTGTCGGCACGAGGCCGGTGGGCGCGGAGGGTTCAGCAGGGGAAGTGGGCTGAGTAAGGTCCTGAGTAGTCACCGTGTTGCAAACGAGTGTATACGAGCGGAAATAAGGTTGGCGTGGGTTTTCCGTCTCAGCAGATGGAAACCTAGTCCAGTTGCTTCATCCACCGCCTGAACTCGTTCGCCGGGTCAGCAGAACGGAACAGAGATGCAGACACTGCAAGGACAGAAGCACCCGCTTCGATCAGCTGCGGCGCGAGCTCGAAAGAAACACCACCGACCGCAACGAGCACCGGCTTAGGACCTGCCTGAAGGCGCAAATGCCGAACGCCTTCCGCGCCGATTGCCTGCTTGTCAGTCTGCTTCGTCGTTGTCGGCGCAATGGGACCGATAGAGAAGTAGTCCGCGGGCTCGTCGAGGATTCCTGGCAGAAGCGCTTCAGTTCCTGCGTAGGTGCCGACAATTGCGTCAGCGCCCAGCAGGGCGCGCACTTGCGATGGGTTGAGGTCGCCTGCATCCACGTGGACACCATCGAAACCAATCTGCTGGACGAGTTCGGCGCGATCGTCGAGAACGAGACGGACCTGGCCACGAGGCATTGCGGTGCGAAGAATCACAGCGTCGGCCAAGAACTGCGCGTCCGAGCCAGTCTTGTTGCGGTACTCAAGGAGCGTTACGCCCGCATCTGCCAGCGAACGGCCGAGCGTATCGAGAAAAGTGGAGCGATCTGCCTGTGGGATGAAGGAGGAATCGAGGATGGGATAGATCTTCGGAAAGACGAACGGCATGTCTTAAGGCTAGCAGCCGTGGCTTCTCCTCATCCCCGATTCACTCCGCAATGTAGCGAAGACTCCGATGCGGCGAAACTGCGCGGCCGCTTCGACTACATCTCGTCGGCCGACGGTCCGTAGATCCCGGGCAGTTTGCCCCCAAGAATGCGAATGTATGCGCCCAGCTGAGCGCGATGATGGACCAGGTGACTCATCACCAGTCCACGGAAGACTCGATAGCGCGGTTCGTCGATCACAACCTGCCCACCCCAGACGAACTGCCAGCGCTCATCCCACTTCTCGGGCGCGATGGACTCCAGCGCGGCACGTGTAGCCGCCAGGCCGCCTTCGAACTTCTCCAGAACCTGCGCACGACTCGTTGGCCGGAACGGCTCCCATTTGTGGTCCGGGCCGAATTCAAGCTTATCGAGCGTAAGTGTGTGAACGCCCCAGTCACCGGTCATGTCCGTAATATGGCCAGCGAGTGCGCCAAGAGCCATCGACTTTTCGCTTGGTTTCCAGGAGTAGTCCGCATTATCGGGAATTGCTTCAAGAATCTTGCGGGTCGAGGCAACCTCCTTATCGAATTCGATGAGGAGTTCGTTTCGAATGTCCATAATGCAACCTCCACGTTGCGGAGAAAGCATAGCGGAGATCGCGCGAAAAGGCGAATAAAAAGAGAATCCTTGCGCAACGTGCTCATTGCGCAAGGATTCTTATGGTTCAAACGCTAAGCGTTTCGCTTGGCCAGGAAGCGCTCCATGAACTTGGTGTCGAAGTTGCCTTCGCGGAAGTCGGGGTCCAGGAAGATCTCCTGGTGGAGGGGGATCGAAGTGTCGATTCCCTGCACCACGAACTGCGCCAGAGCGCGCTCCATGCGGGCGATGGCTTCGGCGCGATCTGCACCATGAACGACCAGCTTCGCGATGAGCGAGTCGTAGTAGGGTGGGACGATGCCTTCAGCGTACTGGGCCGTATCCACGCGCACGCCTGTGCCACCGGGAACGTTGAACGCGGTGATCTTTCCGGGCGAGGGGGTGAACTTGACTGGGTTCTCAGCGTTGATACGGCACTCAATGGAGTGCCCCCGCAACTCAATCTTCGCAGGCAGGATGTCGGAGAGCTTTTCGCCGGAGGCGATGCGCAGCTGCGCCTTGACGAGGTCTAGGCCGGTGATGAACTCCGTGACCGGGTGCTCCACCTGGATGCGCGTGTTCATCTCGATGAAGTAGAGCTTGCGGTCCTCATCCATCAGGAACTCGATGGTGCCGGCGTTCTGATATCCGATCGCGGATAGGCAGCGCTCGAGCGTTTGACCGATCTCCTTGCGCAGCGCGGGGGATACCTGAAGCGATGGCGCTTCTTCGATCAGCTTCTGATGGCGGCGCTGAATGGAGCACTCGCGCTCAAAGAGCGTGGTCACGTTGCCGTGCTCGTCGGCGAGGATCTGGAACTCGATGTGGCGCGGCTGCTCGATGAACTTCTCCATGTAGAGCTCGCCGTTACCGAAGGCGTTTGCCGCCTCAGTGGACGCCGCGTGGTACAGGTTCGGCAGTTCCTCGGCGGTGCGCACGATGCGCATGCCACGGCCACCGCCACCGGCTTTGGCCTTCAGGATGACAGGGTAGCCGATTCCCTTTGCCACGGTGAGGGCTTCGTCTGCACTCGCCAGCACGCCGTCTGAGCCAGGCAGAATCGGCACCTTGGCCTTCTTCATGGCCTGGCGCGCCTTTTCCTTTTCGCCCATCAGGCGGGTGACCTCGGGCGGCGGTCCGATGAACTTGATATTCGAGGCACGGCACACCTCGGCGAAGTTGGCGTTCTCGCTGAGGAGGCCGTAGCCGGGGTGGATGGCGTCAACGTTGGCGATCTCGGCGGCGGCGATGACGGCCGGGACGTTCAGGTAGCTGTCAGTGGGGCGCGGAGGGCCAATGCAGATGGCTTCATCCGCAAACCGCACGTGCAGCGAATTGCGATCGGCCTCGCTATATACAGCGACGGTGCGGACGCCGAGCTCGCGGCAGGCGTTAATGACACGCAGCGCGATTTCGCCGCGATTGGCAACCAGAACCTTACGAAACATGTACACCCTTCAAAGCAGGTTAGCGAGTTGGCCGGCACACCCGTGCTCGAATTCTCGCAGGCAATTCCCTTTTTGCTAATTGGTGCGGATGGAGAACAGCGGCTGGCCGAACTCGATGGGCTGGCCGTTGGAGACCAGGCACTTCACGATTTCGCCTGCTGCGTCTGCCTCAATCTCATTCATCAGCTTCATGGCTTCGACGATGCAGATGACCTGTCCCTTCTCAACGCGGTCACCGGGGGAAACAAAGGCTGAGGCGCCGGGCGACGGCGAACCGTAGTACGTGCCCACAATGGGCGACTTGACGATGTGCAAGCTATCATCGACGACTGGCGCGGCCGGGGTGGAAGCAGGCGCAGCCGGAGCAGCAACGTGGGATGCTGCGGGAGCCGGCGGGGCCGCAGCGAGTGCGCGCGCGAGGTCAGTCAGGCTGGCTGATTGGGACTCAGGCTGCGCGAACTTGAGGCGGATCTTGAGATCGCCACGGTCGAGATCGAATTCGGCCACCTGGTAGCTCTTGAGGAATTCGATCAGCTCTTTAAGATCCTGAATGTCCTGAGGTTTCATTCGTTCCTTTGTCTCCGCTCTGCGGCGGGCTCGTTCACAGCTCAATAAGTACCTTGGGTGCGGGCGTCAAAACCTCCCCGCCACTCCTGGTGACAGCCACCATATCCTCAATGCGCAGGCCAAATTGGCCTGGCAGATAGACCCCGGGTTCGATGGTGATGACCATGCCCGCCGCCAGCCGCGTTGCCTGTCCGGCGCCGATGCGGGGAGACTCGTGAATCTCGAGGCCCACACCGTGGCCGGTGGAGTGCGTAAACCACTCGGCAAGACCGGCTTGCCGGAGTACGCTGCGCGTGGCTTCATCCACGTCGCCGCAACGGACGCCAGCGGCTACAGCCGCCACACCCTGCTCCTGCGCTTCCAGTACCGCCTGATAGGCAACACGCTCTTTCGGCGTGGGTTTGCCGAGGCAAACGGTGCGGGTCATGTCGGAGCAGTAACCCTCACGGATTATACCGAAGTCGAGCGTTACGAATCCCCTGCGCGGCAGCCGGGCGGCAGTGGCTCGGCCATGCGGCAGAGAGGAACGCGGGCCGGAGGCGACGATGGTCTCGAATGACATGCCCTCTGCACCGAGACGGCGCGCCTGGTACTCGAGCTCCGCGGCGACTTCGAACTCGTGAAGTCCGGGACGGAGAAAACTGAGCATGTGGTCGAAGAGGCGGCAGCCGTCGAGCGCTGCCTTGCGCATGATGGCCAGCTCGTCTTCGTCCTTGATGAGGCGCAGCGGCTCGACTATTGGAGCGGCGAGCGGGAC
>Ga0318572_10000064_pt1 | contig 59413 bp, 43 predicted proteins | sample GRESIP089b5f20_FD_202528 | JGI IMG/M metagenome (GOLD analysis project Ga0318572, IMG submission 202528) | Tropical soil microbial communities from Luquillo Experimental Forest, Puerto Rico - GRE.SIPMG.089b5f20 | ecosystem: Environmental > Terrestrial > Soil > Tropical forest > Bulk soil...
TGTAGAGCGATCGATCTGAAAGCAGCGTCAAGAATGCGCTCAGCGGTAGCTTCACCTTTGGTCATCGTTCCCATGATCCTTTCTGTAGAACCCGCCATGCCTCAGTTTAGGCGACGTGAGCCGGCGTAAGTACTTCGCTCGCTTGCTGGACGTTGCGGAGAGCGGCTTCAAAGTGACGGGCGTTAACGGTGAACGTGTTGAAATCCGGCCCAGCCTGGGCTTCAACTGAATCACCGATCGCCAACATCTTTGCCCTCTGGCAAAGGGCTGCCAGCTCGGCACCATTCAACCCTTCCGTGACATCCGCAATCGCTGCAAGATCGACATCGTTTCCCAGGGGACTTTGTCCGCAGTGAACTCTAAGAATTGCCAGTCTGGTGTCCCGATCGGGCTTCGATAACTCGATCACCAGATCAAACCGGCCCGGTCTGAGCAGCGCCGCGTCGACCAAATCGGGCCGGTTCGTAGCAGCCAAAACTACAACACCGGAGTCATCATCCAGCGCATCCATTTCGAGCAGCAGCTGACCTACCATCCGGTCGCCGACTTGGTTGTCTCCGCTTCCTTTCCCACGTGCGGGCGCAATGGCGTCGATTCCATCGAAAAAGATGATTGCGGGAGCTGATTGCCGCGCCCGACGGAATACTTCACGGATTCCGCGCTCCGATTCGCCAAGCCACTTGGATAGAAGCTCGGGACCGCGCGCGACGATGAAGTTCACCTCTGTCGTCGATCCCACTGCCTGAGCGAGAATTGTCTTTCCCGTTCCGGATTCACCTGTGAGCAGAATTCCCCTGGGTGCTCGGGCGCCGGCGTGCTGAAAGCGCGCGCCATAGACGAGTGGCCATTCAAGAGCCTCCTTCAACAGGCGTTTCTGTTCGTCAAGACCGCCGATATCTTCCCAGCGGGTTTCCGCAATGTCAGTTGACAACTCCCGCATGGTTGACAACCGGAAGTCCGCGAGAGCCCTTTGGAAGTGGGACATGCCCACAAACAGGGCCGATTCAAATCCCTTGGTATTTGCAGTGCGGGCGGAGGCCATTCCCGCCTCACGGCAAAGCGCTGCCAGATCGGCGCCGAGAAAGCCATGCGTGATGGCGGCTAGACGCTCAAGGTCGACGTCGGCAGCAAGCGGCATGAAGCGCGTATGAATCTTGAGAATCTCCAGACGGCCGGCCTTGGTTGGCGGATTGATGGCGATCTCACGATCGAACCGTCCTGGGCGGCGAAGAGCGGGATCGACGCTGTTCGGCAGATTGGTAGCGGCCATCACTACAACCCGTCCGCGTGACGCCACGCCGTCCATCAACGCCAGGAGTTGGCCGACAACCCGCTTCTCGACTTCGCCTAGCACCGTTTCCCGGTTCGGAGCCAGCGCATCGATCTCATCGATAAACAGAATGGAGGTAGGATGCTTCTGCGCCTCTTCGAAAACCTTGCGAAGCAACTCCTCGGATTCTCCATAGTGTTTCTGGATGATCTCCGGACCATTGATAGTGAGGAAATAGGCGTCGGTCTGCTCGGCAATGGCACGGGCGATCAGGGTCTTTCCACAGCCTGGCGGACCGTAAAGAAGCACACCACGCGGCGCATCGATGCCAAGTTGAGCGAAGACCTCCGGGTGACGAAGAGGCAGCTCCACCATCTCGCGAATGTGAGCCACCTCCCCGGACAGTCCTCCGACATCCTGGTAGGATGTGCGTCGATCATGTGGATCCACCGCAGAGATCACCGTTCCAGCAGTGGCGAACACTACTCCTTTAGGCACGGTTTCAATCACGCGCAGTTTCAAGCCGTTGTAGCGGAGAAGATTGCCGACCGTCAGGACTCGGTCGCCGAGCGACTGAGCATCAAGCATTCCGGCATGCCGGGGCACTGCGCATTCTCTTTTGCCAAAGAGCCGCGTCAAGAAGCCGCCCACAGGTTGGCTGTCATCTGGCGCGTCGCGCCCGACAATTGCCAAGGTAATGCGCTCCGCCGGAGAAGCACTGATCGGAGTAATATGCACTTCTCCGCGGAGAGGAGTTCCAACTGCCGCCTGGAGCAACGGGCTGAGCGCAACACTCCCCTTCGCAACACTGTCATAGACGGCCAGCCGCCCCGCCACTCGAGCAACGGCCGTCACTATTACGCTGTCACCAACTGCCCATCCGCGTTCAGCGAGATCGCCGGGATGCATTGCCACCTCACCCTCGGTGTCGGCTCGACCGGCCGCTTGCAAGGTGTAAGTGAAGGCGTTCGTGTGCGCGGTGTTCATCGTCCCCCCTTAGCTCAAGTGCTGGCCGAGGCTCGCGGCCTGACCAATGGCGGCAACAACTCCGCCCCATGCGCATGACTGTTGAATTAGTTGAAAGGCGCTCTCGTTCACTGAAGTTCCTCCTTGCTGGAACCATCCGCCCCGTACAATCTTTCGTTTAGTACGGACATCCGATTTATTTGTAAGATACTCGGACGCATGTCCGAATGTCAAGCGGATGCGGAATTGCAATCCCACTTGACTTTTTTCAGGAGTGGACATAATCTCTAAATCGGACGTTCGATCTATTTCGGATCGAACATATCGTAAGGAGACACGCAGAAGCGACAAGGAGAAGCGGACATGAACGAGGATGTGCTGAAGAGAATTGCTTATTGGACGGCCTGGACAGGGCCCGCCTGGGTATTGTGCTATGTGGTGACCTGGTGCATCATGGGTCACAATTATCCCTGCCCCTCACAGGCTCTTACCGGGCAGCAACTGGTTGAGCAGTATTACCTGAGGTACCATGACTCCATCTTGCTGGGCATGGCGCTCTCGAGTTCGATCGGCATTCTTTACATGCCATGGTCGATTGTACTTTCCTATCAGATGTGGCAGCGGGAGAAGGCGCCGCTTCTCTCCGCGATGCAGTTGATCGGCGGCGCTCTGACTGCTTTCCTCGTCGTTTGCACCGCGGCGATGTGGGCTTGGTGCGCACGATGGGCCGGCACTCCGGGCATAGAGCCGGAATTGATCAAGGCGGTTCATCTTTCCACGTGGTACGTCTTCGACATGACCTACAACGTCACAAACGTCCAGCTGCTGGGAATCGGACTGTTTGGGCTCTTCGAACGGAGTCATGCTCCGCTGTTTCCGAAATGGGTCAGCTGGTTGGCGCTGGTTACGGCCGTGTCATTTGTCCTTGAAACCATCATGCCGTATTTCAATTACGGGCCTTTGGCAATTGACGGCTGGTGGAACTTCCATTTCGGCTTCGCCATCTGGTTCGTGTGGTTCAGCGTGCAAAGCTATTTCGTGGTGCGCGAAGCCGCTCGAGCGGTGAAGCGGCCTGCGATCGCCGTGGGCCTTCCCCACCCAGTTGGAGCCTGAGCTTCGGTCCTGTACGGAACCGCCCGCCAGAAAACTGGCGGGCGGTTCTAGCCTCTCTGAATTCCAAATGGCTTCATTAGACGGCGACTCTCCCTCTCGTTCGTCATGAAGTGATCTCGCCCTCATAGACACTTGCGAAAGTCGGTATGGGCGGGATTCAAGCACATCGGCGATTCTTTTCCCAAAGGATATGTGGCGGTGGGGCGCGGCACGGTAAGCAGCTCTGACGATTTCGCTGGCGATGATTGAATCCACCAACCCGCCACAGGCATCTCAGTTAAAGCTTGTATTTCCCTCGCTTTGCTGTTTCCACAAAAGCGGAAATCGGATGCTCACAGAAGCAAATCCGCTCAGAACCTGGAGGCCCCATGTATAAGAAGATCGTCGTGGCGTTGGACGAATCACACGAAGCCAAGCGAGCACTCGCGAGTGCGATTGAATTAGCAAAGCGACTCGATTCCGAATTGCGAATCGTGACTGTGGGCGAGCCGCTCCCAGCGTACGCAGCGTACATGGACGCAGAGATCCCCGGGGCGAGACAGAAGCTTCTGGAAGAGCGCAATGCTTTTTATCAGAACCTGCAAGATGAGGGGCTGAAACAGGCTTCCGCGAGCGGAATCCAGGCCGATGGAGCGATTGTTGAGGGGGATGAGGTTCAGGCCATTGTCGATCACATCGCTGCGTCCGGCGCCGATCTCCTTGTGATTGGCAGGCGACATCACGCCAGTATGTCACGGATTTGGGGAGGCACCGTTCATAACATTGCCGAAAAGGTCCGCTGCAGCATCTTGGGCGTTTATTGAGCCCGAGGACACCGTCTCGCGGCGGATCCTTCGCACGATTGATGCATCCAGAGTGCCGGTCGAAGGTCGCGATCCTCACGTCGCTTTTCCAATCCAGGCCGAACCCTGTTGGATTATCGACCTGACAAGCGACGCATCGGGCGTGAGCATTGGAGGCCCAAGTCGCAGGCGGCGCCGGCCACCAAATCGGCTGGCGGAAGCTGTTTCGCGCTCATGAGCGCGCCGCGCGCGGGGATAAGGACCAGGTGAACAGGCGGAATGTCATGCACCTCCTTGATGCGCCTATTTGACTGCGAACGAAGGGCGGCTTCAAATCCGCTCTGGCGACCCACAGTCCTTATCGGCCTGGGTGAGCACGCAATAGTTCTCGTCGAAGATCGCCCGGCAGGCGTAATCGTACCGTCAGGTTCAAATAGTATTTCCCATTCATGACGCGACACGCTGTAAAATTAAACTCGTGGGTACGATTCTTTCCTGACTCTGTTGTCAGCGCTACCTCTGCTTGTTGAAACGGCTGCCTTGTTGAGTGCTCGGTGCTAAGCTGCGCTGATCAAACGCCAATGGCGCGTAGTGCGGGGTGAGGTTTGCATGAGCCAAACTGCTCTCAAGATGAAGAAAACCGCGGTGCGAAAACGTCCTGGTGCGGGCAGACCGGCAGCGTGCGATGTAGCGCGTCGGATGCAACACCTGCTGGACACGGCCGCAGAGGTGTTTCTCGAGCAGGGCTACAAGAACGCAAATGTGCTGGAAATCGCAAACCGCGCTGGCGCCTCTAAAAGCACGCTTTACTCCCGCTATCCAGCCAAGGCGGAGCTCTTCGTCGCCGTCATTACGCGTAAGACGCACGAATTGCAGGAGTCATTCGCAGAGGTCCTGGTGCCAGGAGAGCCGCTCGAAGAGGTGCTTGAGAGATTTGGGGCCCATCTTCTGCGGGTCATGTCGCATCCCGAAAAGCTCGCCTTGTATAAGCTCTTCATCGCAGAAGCACCAAGCTTCCCGCGGCTTGCGCGTAAGTTCTGGGAGGCCGGCCCCAAGCGCTCGATGGGAATGTTGGGAGATTACCTCCGCAGCCATCCCGAGTTCAAGGGCGATCACCCAGAGAGCGCTGCCGAGATGTTCTGGTCGCTCTGTTGCGGACAGTCACTGCTGAGGGCGCAGCTCAATAACAGTTACCTGATGCCTCGAGCGGCTATTGGCTTGAACGTAAAAGAGGCCGTGCGTGTTTTTCTCAATGCTTACGCGGAGAATCGCTCGCCGCATCGAAGCCGCGCCTGATCCCACCGCGTGCTGCGAGGTCGATCGCCAGTGAACGATAGCGTTCGACGTCTGGTGGAACAACGATGATCGAATGCTGGAGATGACTGGGAATCTATGCCTTTAAGGACCCTCTTCTTAAACCCGCCCTCGTTCGCGGGTTTCGATGGTGGCGCCGGTTCACGTTGGCCGGCTACGCGTGAGATCGAATCGTACTGGTACCCGGTGTGGCTTTCCTATCCGGCCGGCCTGCTGGAGGGTGCGCGCCTACTCGACGCATCCCCGCATCACATCTCGCCAGACGAAACCATCCGGATTTCCAAGGATTATGAGTTTCTGGTGCTCTTTACTTCCACCGTGGGCTGGGAAAGCGACCAGCGGCTTGCCGAGGCGATCAAGGAGGCCAACCCGCCTATCCGCATCGCCTTTGTGGGCCCGCCGGTTACCACCGACCCCGATCGCGCACTGAAGGAGGGTCCCGCGCTCGACTTCGTCTGCCGCCGCGAGTTTGACTACTCCGTCATCGAATTTGCCAACGGCAAGCCGCTGAGCGAGATCCTTGGCATCAGCTACAAAAAAGACGGGCACGTCGTCCATAATCCCGACCGCCCCCAGGTTGAAGACCTCGACGCTATGCCCTGGGCGACGAAGGTCTACAAGCGTGACCTCGACGTGACGCGCTACAACGTACCATTCCTGTTACATCCCTACATTGCGCTCTATTCGACGCGTGGCTGTCCCGCACAGTGCACCTTCTGCCTATGGCCGCAGACGCTGAGCGGCCACGCGTGGCGCAGACGGTCTACAGACGATGTGGCTGCAGAAATGAAGTGGGCGAAGGAGAATTTCCCCGAGGTAAAGGAATTCTTCTTCGACGACGATACGTTCAACATTCAGAAGGCACGCACCATCGAGTTGTGCAAAAAGCTCCAGCCGCTTGAGCTGACCTGGAGTTGCAATTCGCGCGTGACCACGGACCGTGAGACTCTGAAGGCGATGAAGGACGCGGGCTGCCGCCTGCTGATCACAGGTTTCGAATCGGGCGATCCGCAAATCCTAAAAAACATCAAGAAGGGAGCAACAGTGGAGCGGGCGCGGGCTTTCGCGAAGGATTGCCATGACCTCGGCCTTACCATTCACGGCGACTTCATCCTGGGTCTGCCAGGCGAGACCAAAGAATCGATTCGGAACACCATCAACTTTGCCAAGACGCTCGACGCGGAGACCATCCAGGTGTCCATTGCGCATGCGTACCCTGGCACGGAGTTTTACGAGTACGCGAAGGTGAACGGCTTCATCACCAACACTCGCATGGAGGATGGTGGTGGCCATCAGTTGGCGCACATCGAGTACCCTGGCCTGCCCACCGATTATGTACTGGAGATGGTGCATCGTTTCTACGACGAGTACTATTTCCGGCCGAAGGCGGCTGCACGCGTGATCTGGAAGGCGCTCGTAAATCGTGACACGGCTCGGCTCTACGCGGAAGCCAAATCGTTTCTTAAGCTGCGGGCGGAACGGAGGAAGCTGGTCAGAAACTCTCGCGAGATGGGCGGGACGGCCCACAATGCGTCGTAAAAGGAGAAACCATGATCCTCATTGTGTTTTTCTCGCGAGATCCTGGTTGTCACGCAAACCCACAGATGGCCTCAGATGGTTTCCCCCCAGAATTCGGCCCTGAAGCGTCGGTCGTCAGGACCTTCTTTAGCCAAGGCTTTGTTAGATCCTGTTGATCGTTCGCTCCGGCATCAGTTGCGGACGTGCATCGAATCGAGATCGTGGTTAGCATAATCCGACGACTCCTGAATCACTTCAGAATTACGCACGTAAACCTCTTTACATCCCGCTCGCCGGAAGCCAAACAGGGCTTCCGGCGAATATGAGGAGGACTGCACAGGAGCAAATGCGCTGCCACAGCCGCTCAAGGCTTAAATCGATTCATCTGAGGCTAGAATGAGGTGATGTTCTGGCTGGCATCCTTTTGCCATGCAGTCACCGACTTGACCGTCATCGGAGAAGATGTCCCGGTTCCTAGAATAAAGACCAGATGCTCATTATCGATGACGCCGAAGGCCGAAGGTGCAGTGGGCGGAGGAGTAGCCGTGGTGATGTCGAACTTTGAATAAGTTGTGTTTGCAACCTGCTGGCCATCCACATAGTAGGCAATGCTGCCCTGGTCCGTATCCGTTGCCGGTATCCACAGCATGCCGTACTTATGATAGCCCGTCATGCTCGAATCATTGGGCACGTATGGCACAACCTCGTTGGACAGATCGCAATAATAGCTGCTCGTGCACGTTACACCGCCAATGCCATACCAATCGTGGACTGTTGCAAGATATGCGTTGATCGGCTGCCCGCCCGGCGAGGCTTGGTTGTATTCCATGACGTCGGTCTCGATGTAATCGAAATAGCCCGAAGGCTGCCCTGGCCACTGAACGCTGGGCTGGACCGGCCAGGTAAGCTTTTCCGCCGGAAGAGCCCAGAATGATGGCCACCCATTGGAGTAGGTAACCGTCGACGGGTCGAACTTTATCTCGGCCTCGAAATAACCGCCGCCGCCAAAGGCCGTACCGACAATGTTCGTGGTACCTGGCACCGCGGCAGTCGATATATTGCCATTCCCATTGTTGTAGGTGCTCTGCACAGTGATGCTACCGTCGGAGTTGATAACGGTCTTGCTATCGTCCGGATTTCCGAAAAGGTCGAAGCCATACCACTGAAACCCAGCCGCATACGTGTTTTTCAGGTCGACATTGCTGGATGAAAACGACGCGCTGTCAAACGTATTTGCATAGTATCCTGCGCTCGCTGCCGCAGGCGGAATCGACGTCGCGGTGACAACGAAACTTGCCGATGGAGACACACCACCGCCTTGTCCTGGATTTGAAACCACGACAGACATGGTGGCAGCTTGGGTTAAATCGGATGTTGCGAGAGGGATTGTAAGCTGCTTCGAATTTACGAAAGAAGCTGTGCGCGCGCTTCCGTTGAACGAAACTGTTGAGCTGGCTAAGAAATTCACGCCATTGATCGTCAGCGTCTGGGCGGGGCTGCCTTTCGGGAGCTGAGCCGGGCTGAGATTCGCAATATTCGGAACGGACAGGGTGTAACTGGATCCGGAACCACATCCAGTGGTGGACGCAGATAGCGCCAATGCTGTTATGAGCAAGCAGGCTGGCGCAGCAGCGAAACCCAGTCGCAAACCGATCCTATTCATTGAACCACTCACTTTTGCTTTCATCGTTACTCCTCTTCTCGCCTCGCGGGCAATGACCAAATTATTCAGTGGGTTTCAATGGGCGGGACCATTCTCCGTATTGCTGGAGCGTTGTCCCGCGCATGCATCGCTCAGTAATACAGCTTCAAAGCAAGCTGCAGAATGCGCGCGTTGTTGCGAGAGTATGTAATCTGGCTGAAGTTCTGGGCATTGGTAAAATCCAGGCTGCCGGGATTTCCAAAGGCATGCCAATTGAACACGTTGAATGCCTCTGCGCGGAACTCCACCTTCGCAGTTTCACTGATCGGAAAATGCTTTAAGAGTGATAGGTTGGTGTTTTGGAATCCAGGTCCGCGCACTTGATCGGGCTTCCCTCCAAGTGGAGCGAAGTCGGTTTGTCCAATTGTGGTAGCAACCGGCGGATTGGAAAAGGCAGCGGGATTGAGCCACTGCGTCGCGTTATGCGGTCCCGCATAGGGGTCTTTCCCTGAGACCATGTTGGCGAAGCATCCAAAGTCCGCAGTAGTTTGAATCGGGCATCCTACTGTAAATGGCTGTCCACTCTGGTAAGAATAGATGAAGTTTAGTATCCATCCTCCGGCAAAGGTGTCGGCGAGGCGGTTAACATTGCTCAGATACGCCTGGTTCTTGCCGAAGGGCAGATGATAAGTCCCTGAGCCATGAACGACGTTCTTGGCATCTGTAGCGCAAAGAGCGTAGTCGGCTTGTTCACCGAATCCCGGCAGCCACTGCGCCCGGTAGCCCGCCAGACCGCCCTGTCCTTGCCAGGCGCGCTCAGAGGTCATACATTTGGAAAAAGTGTAGTTAGCCAGCACGCTTAACCCACCACTCAATTCGTGCTGATAGGCTACCTGCAGGCTGTGATAGCTGCTAGTGGCGTTTGAATCCTGAAACCCTGAGCCGGGCTGTTCATTAGGAAAGGGAATGTGCCCTTGTACAGTGGTATCGTACTGATTTGTGCCCGGCGGCATAATGGCAGAAGCGGCGTTTTGCGATCCCCCGCTGTCAAGGTGCCGTCCCAGCGAACCCACATACGCGGCTGAAAACGAATCGCGGTTTGTAAACTGATCCTGTATCGTCAGATTCAACGACTGGTTATATCCAGTCTTGAAGTTCCATTGGCGTCCTCTGAGCCCTAACCCGGTCCCGCCTACTAAGGTTGGGTCCTGGAAGTTCTGCGACGTCAAAGCATTCTCTAGGGTGGCCGTTTTACCGCTCGGGATGGTGAGAGGAGTATACGAAGTTGGTGAATAGTACTCGACATCAAAGGCGAATGGATAGTTGTTTCCCAGGTTGAAGTAAAATCCCTGGTTATCCAACGCTCCGTAGACAATTCCGTACCCGCCCCGTACTACGAGGCGCTCGTTGAGTTTGTAAGCAAAACCCACGCGGGGAGCAAAATTGTAGTCCTGGGCATTCCCGACCGAGTCATTCGAGGTGCAAACGATGGAGATATTGTCGGCGGCCAGCGCCGTGATGAAGCCCGAGGAAAGAGACGAAGGAAGACAGGTCTTCTTCGGCATGTAGTAGGTTCCACTCGGGCCATCACCAGCCGCTTGAATGAAGTTGGCTTCACGCCCATTGACTTCCTGGTACGGCGTGTAGTGATCCCAGCGGAGTCCCAGGTTGACCGTGAGGTTCCGATTTACCTTCCAGTCGTCCTGAAGATAGGCTCCCAGATAATAACGCTGGTCGCTTACCTCAGCGTAGTTCGAGGCTCCGTAATCGTTGAGACCGCCCACATTGTCGATCCCTCCCGAAACGGTTGATGCTGTGGGCACGATAAGCATATCGGGCGCGCCATTCAACCAGGAAGCATTGCTCGGAATGTCGGAATACTGGCCGTTGAAATCGAAGACGCCTTTGGCGCCGCCAGGCTGGATGATAGGAGCGTGAAAGTTGCCAACTTGAACGCCGGTCTTGAAGGTATGTGACCTGTATGTTTTGGTCACATTGTCCATGAACTCCAGAACGGTAATCGTCTGAAGGGTTGGCATGGAGCCCGAGTTGCCCAGACCGGTGAATGCGCTGACACCGATGTTCGGCAGGCCGCCATTTCCAGGCACCTGCGGTACGCCCGGAATGCCAAATTCTTGCGGAATTCCCATCACAGATCCGTAGGGCCCGGCCAGATGCTCAATGGAGTGGCTCCAACCGGCATGTGCTTCGTTGGTAAGAGTCGGCGTAAAGATGTGCGTATAGCTGAGGGCTATCGCGTACCTCGGACCTTTTTCGGGCCCAGCTCCAAAGAGTTGGCCCTCCGCTATGCCCGGAAGCGTGGGAGGGAGGTAGATGTTGGTGTGACTGTAATCGAAAACGCCAAACAGCATGTCCTTTGCACCGATGTTCTCGTCGATCCGGACATCAAATTGGTTGATGTCATTGGTCTCTGAGGGAAATTGGTAATAGTTGTTACGTCCGCTGGCTCCAGGCGTGGGGATTGGATAAAGGTCAAGAATCTTGATGGCATTTGGATCAAGTCGCGATGCGGGAAGGATGTTGAGGTTTTGGGTCAGGCCGGTAAAGTCTCTTATCCCGCCGATGCCTCCGTTGGCATAGAACGGATCGCGGACATAAATGGTGCCGCCCGAAGGATTCGTCAGACCGGAAATCGGATCGAGCCCGCCTGCCGCCACCGCGCGAGTTGTCGCGGGATCGAAGACTGTTCCCAGAGGGTATAGCCGGCCCAGCGCATCGGTTCTTGTCCCGGTATTCAAGGCGAACCAATCCTGGAAATTGGTAAAGTTGCTGTTGCGCATTCCGAGAGTCGGCACCCAGGAGTTTGAAGCCGAGGGAGTGTGTATCCTTGAACCCTGGTAATCGAAGAAGAAAAACGTCCTCCTGCGTCCGTCATAAAGCTTGGGTATATAGACGGGGCCTCCGACCGTGCCGCCAAACTGATTCTGGTGGTAGGCCGGCCGAGCCACTCCATTCTGATTCGCGAAGTAGTCGTTGGCGTTAAAGACCGTGTTCCTTACGTACTCCCAGAGATCTCCATGTATGGCGTTGGTTCCGGATTTAATTACCGCATTTTCGATGGCGCCCGTGGAATGGCCGAACTCGGCGCTGAAATTGCTTGTCTGCAACTTGAATTCCTCGATTGCATCCGGTGGCGGCAGAATTGCCACGTTGAAACTGATATTGCCTCCGCCATAAACCTCGACGTTGTCGTCGATGCCATTGAGGCGAAAGTCGTTTTGTGTGTTGTTAATGCCATTCACTACAAACTCGTTATCTGTAGCAGACCCGCCGGCTGAGGTAGTAACGCCCGAGGAGAGCATTGCCAGTGTCGACCAATCCCGGCTAACAAGGGGCATGTCATTGACCAATTCCCGGTTGATTGTCTGGCCGACTGACGCATCTTCCGATTGGAGCAACGGTGTCCCGGCAGTAACCGTCACTGTCTGCTGTTCCGATCCCACCGCCAGCGTAACGTCGATCGAGGTATTCTGCTGAATGTGTGCCTCAACATGATGGCTGACGGATTGCCGGAATCCTGAAGCGATAACATTGAGTGTGTAAGTGCCGGGATTCACGGCTTCAAAGATGTAGAACCCGCTTGGGCCTGTTTCTACGCTCTGAGAAACCGATGTTGCTTCGTTCAATATGGTTACGGTGGCTCCCGGAACAAGCGCTCCTCTCGGGTCTTTCACCGTTCCTGAAATGCGCCCGGTAGCAACCTGGGCAAAACAATGCGGAACGAGCAGTAGCGCCAGCAACGCGCAGGCGACCAGCCCTAAGAGCCTCCCTGGTTTGAAAGCTTGGCAAGTTTGCGGCGCTTGGCTCCGTAGGGATTCCTTCCCCGGTGCAAAAGGCCGATCTTCCATGTCTGTGCGGCCATATGGCATCTTTTTCACTTCTGTAGCCTCCAATTCACTTTCAGTACGTGATCTGTTGATGCGTAAGCCGGCTGGCAAATGCCGGCGAGTTTTGTGTGTATCTCCACTGCTTCGGTTCCCCATTTGTTTAAGCCTCCAGAATTGTTGAAGCGAACTCATATGTTTTTGGACCCGCATGTCATCGATCGAATCCCGGGTTCTCGTTGACTCTCAGGCGCGGATGCGGAATCGATACGCCCAGTTCCCTCCGCGCCACTGCGGGTAGTTTGTTCCCCATGCGTTATTGAAGAGATTGAAATGAATTCCGGTCGAAAGCGCCGGCTGCTGAACCGAGAAATTGAGGGGCGTGCGCTCTCCCAAAGCCAGAACTGGAGCGTCGAAGCTGTGGACCGAAAACGCATGCCCCGAAGCATCCTTGTAGTTCACCGCATCGGAGATTGCGTGCATGGCGCGACCTCCACCGCGTACCACATCGAAAGGCGAAAGCGGCAGGCCGACTTTCTGAATATTCCATCCGCGATCATGTGCGTTGCAGGGGGAAAAGGTCAGCCACATCGCTTCCGGCATCCGGTTAATGCCCTTGTCCAAGCTGGTCAGGCGCAGGTCAATGTAGGGCTGATCGGCTGGCATCCGAGCTTCAACGAAGATCTCCTTTGGCCACGTCACATTGCCGGTTTCAAACAAGGCTTCGTCATCGATGGCCAGTTCGAGAACGATCCTGTCTTCGCTCGCGGTGTTCGCTTCCCAGCAATGGACGAGGCGGGGATGCCACTCGCGGGAAATCGCATTGAATTTGTCAATGTTGGGCTTGCCGTAATCGCGCGCCACCCAATCGGCTTGCACGGTGATGTAATGCGCGAAAAACTCCGAGTAATCTGTTGCCGACAGTGTCTGGTAGGTGAAGAGCGCAAGAGGATGCTCAACTGAGGCCCATTCACGGCCCGACCTTCGATTCCGGAGCCGCACAATGGCTCCCGTTCGCGGATCGACCGTGAGCATGAAATGCCTCGTATTGAACGGCTTGGATGGATCAAGAACTCTCATGCCGTCCGTAATGGGGCGAGTCGCATTCAACTCGCTGAGCCTGGCGTCGGCTTCGACGCGCAGATCGGCTGGCAGGCTCGCTACGGCGGCGTCGATATTGTCTAGCTTTTCCCGCCAACTCACTTCCATGACCTGGTATCCAGGGGTTCGGAGTACGGCGGCCAAATCCCGGGGACGATAGTGCTCCGTGTCTAAGTAGGTCTTGGTATCTGTGCCCCAGGTATGTTCGACAGCAAGCAGCAGGCGTCTCAGCAGCTCGCGGTCAGTGCTATCTCCTGTGGCAAAACGCCGCTTCTGTAGCCACTCCTGGCGAAGCCGCGCCACTTCCCGGTACCGTGCCACCTTGATCGGATCGCTCCCACACCCGTAAATCCAGGTGTCGCCTACCTCTCCAGTCACAACGGGAAGCCTATTGCGGGCCTGGTCTACCGCAGCGGCGACGTCGTTCATGGTCGCGGCGACGATTTCGGCGCCTGGATACCGCGTGCGAAGCTTGGCATACATCGCCTGAATCTCCGCGATAGTATGCGGTCCGCTATTATCCGCACGGACTTCGATGTCGACTGCGATGCCCGTGCCGGGGATCTCAAGAGTGCTGCCATAATCATGGCGGTGATAGAGGACGGCCACTGAATGGCCATGCGAGTCATTCCACAAAAACAGGTCGGGGACGTCGGGTGGGGTACTTGCTGAATTCACTCCGATGTCCAGGACGCGGATCCCGTGCGCTTCGAGTGGAGCGACGATTCCGATGGAATGGCCCGGCACGTCCGTCATCTTCGCCCCTGTCGTTTGGCGACCAAAGCGGCGATCCAATTCTGCCGAAAAGCCCAGGCTACCTTCGATCATTGAGCGATCCAGCATCTCTGTCTGCCACGTGAACGGGAGAGCGTGCCATGCGATATCGCCGGCCGACACTGCATCTTCCATCGTCCGGCGCTGCGGGGCAGTAGCCTGCTCCAGATACTCGTAGAGCAACCAGGAACCGGTCGTCCAGACGTAGCGGTCCTGGCCGCTATCGCGCAGTGCTTTCGTAACTTGGATGGCGGCTGGGTAATGGATCTCGAAGTATTCGCGCAACAGGTCTCTCTGAGTGAGTGCAAACCCGGCATCGAAATGGCACTTGGTGACAAGGAGCACCTTGTTCACTTGAGCATCTGGGTTCGAACTTTTCTGCTGCATCGCACTTATAAGGCGTGGCTGCCCCGACAAGAGCCCAGAAAGCGCTGCCATCTTTAAGAAATCGCGTCTTTGCACTACCCCTACCTCCCGGTCTTGGAGGGCCGCTGACGCTCCCGGAATTCGGAAGTGTTGCTGCCCAAGCGCTGTCCTTTGTCGCATTAGCGTTCGCGGAACGGAGCTGCCATAAAAACGGACCAAGGGTACATAGGCGATAAGGGTTATGCCAAGGTTAGGGGCGCCGTAACATACCCTGCTACGCTATTGATAAGACACGATTTATTCGATTTTCCGTTAGGTGACCGTAGTCGGCAGCTTCAATTCGGGAGGACCGGCCGCTCGAACGCAACGCAGTAAGGAACTTGCCGAAGGAGAACTTGAGATGTCAGTATTGCTGTTTGCCCGGCTCATTGCCGTTACGGGGTTCGTCAGATTCGTGGACGGACAGGTCTCAGTAGTGTTTTGGAGAGAGTAGATTTTGGGCTTGACTCCCAGTGCACAGGACGAACGAGGGATTGAGCTCACGAAGCTCGCGCGGGACCCAGTGCATTTGAAGGCGTTTCGAGATCATCTGGAAGATGTGATACACGGCGAGTTCTTTAGGGGGAGTCTTCGGAGTCAACAATTCCTGCAGCACGTCATCGATAAATCGATTACCGGCGACCTCGACAGCCTGAAAGAGCGCGTCATCGGGATTGAGCTATTTCATCGCAGCTCTTCCTATAGCAAGGAAGAAGACGCAATCGTTCGCGTGACTGCCAGTGACGTGAGAAAGCGGCTGGCTCAGCATTACACCGATCAATTTGACGGGGCGGAGTTTCGAATCGATATCCCGCCAGGCTCCTACGTTCCCCGTATTAGCTGGTTTCCCCCGACTACGCTCAATACTGGATCGGGCCTGAATGCGACGCCCGACATCGATCCTATCGGGTTGCAGCGTTTTCCGGCGCGATACTCGCTCAAGGTACTCTTCGGTACGAGAATTGCTTTCATTGTCGTTCCGCTCATTCTTGTTTTGCTGGCGTCCTCATTCTGGGCGGGATACATCGCACACAAGCCCAACACACTACGCCCATATCTTTCCGTTCTTCCGTGGTCTGTGCTGTTAAGCTCGGGCCGACAGTTGCAGATTGTCGCAAGCGACCCGGATTTCGCCACACTACAGGAATTCACCGAGCACGCCGCTTCTCTCTCCGACTACGCAAATGGAAGATATATTCCTGACGGCACGGCTCTCACGCCAGACAAACGGGACCTTTACCTGCAACATTTTACGGGTAACCGGGCGGCAACTGTTGACTTGCCAGCCGTTGCAGATATTGCGTCTCTGTGTAAGCCATTATCCAAGAAGGTATTGATACGGCCAGCCCGCGAGATGCGAATTGGCGATTTTCAGTCTGACGATGATTTCATCCTTCTCGGTAGCCCGGTAGGGAACCCTTGGGGCGACATGTTTAGTGAGCAGCTCGATTTCAGATTCGTCTATACAGACAAGTCCACGCAGCAAAGCATTGAGAATGTTCACCCAAGAGGAAACGAAGCCAAGCTTTACGTGCCGCAAGGCAGAGGGATGGCGCCAATTCCTCCCACTGGTGTGGCTTATGCAGTGATCACATTTGTGCAGAATCCGCGGCAATTTGGACATGTGCTGATTTTGGCGGGAACCGCCCCCGAAGGCACGGCGGCTGCGTCGCAGCTTGCGATGAATGTGACGGACCTCGCGAAAGCGCTGCACTCCTGCACTGTCGCGCCAAGCCAGCCCCTGCGGAACTTCGAGCTGCTCCTCAGAGTCAACATCATGGCTGGTGCGTCCACGAATACGGATGTGGTGGCTTGTCATAGCCATCCTTGATCTGGAACGGTATGCTGCTTGTCGTGTATCAGCTCCTTTGAGACTGATGGTGTGAAAGCCTATCCAGATTTCTCTCTGTCGTGCTGCCAGGGATTAACGGATTGACCTGATCCGAATACTGGTCGGCTGCGGTGGGTGCAATAAGTACCGCCGGCAGCGATCTATCCATTCATTGCACCTGAGGCCGCCACATGGACCTCCATGCGGCACATTCGTGGGCCGGGTCCAGGCTGTCAGCGACACGGTGCTTTTTGGGCAGTCTGTTCATAGGAGAGAACTCTCTGGCATAATATTCACCATGGGGTGAATTATTCTAATCCCGGCGCCAGACCTGACGGGAAAGAGGCTGGTTATGTTCCGAAATATCCTAGTTGCTCTTGACGAGTCTCCGGAGGCAGCCCGCGCACTCCAAGTGGCGATTGGCCTGGCGAGAGATCTGCCGGCAGAACTAACGGCCATTAGTGTTATCGAGCCGCAGCCGGCTTACTACTCTTTCTCACCAATAGCCTACACATCTTCCCAGTGGAAGGCTGACAAACGGAGGTTCTATTCGTCTCTGCAGGCGGACGCACGACAGCGCGCAAAGGCCGTCGGGCTGTGGATCGATACGGAGCTAATGGACGGCGATGAGGTCGGAAGCATTCTCAGGTGCGCTCGGGAGAAGCGCGTGGACCTGCTGATCGTCGGAATGCCGCAACACAGAATCCTGGTGGGCAACACCGGAAAGCAGATTTCAGAGCGCTCGCCCTGCCCAGTGATGGGAGTCAGATGAAACGGTAACGAACGGTACCCAGCCATTCGAGGTGCGGGGTCTGCGCTGAGTGCAGCGTCAGAATCGCGATATAAGCAAAACTGATGGAGGTGCCATTCGGATCGTTGCTGGCAAGCCAGTGAACCGATCGCGAGGGCAAGACACGGCGAGGTTAGCGCTTACAACTTCTGAATAGGAACCGATCGGTAAACGATTTGAGCCTTGGGCGTATCCTTTGAGTCCCGAGGATCGGCGACGCTTACACGAAGTCCTCAACTGATTTAAGAATTGCACTTGGTAGGGCTTCAGGCCAGGTCAGTTCGCGCGCGGCTTTGCTTTTGGGAAGCGTGCTCCTGAAGACACACGCTTGCTGCGTACGCCTCTCTTCGCGACATTGGCTGGAACATCGTCCAGGAAATTCACGATGAGAAATTGGGTCATATCCTTCTTCAGTCTGTCGCCATCCTGAGCACGGACATCGAAGTATCTGAGGACATGGCTATAGGAGGCTGTCATGCAAACCGCATGGATGAGCATGAAGTAAAGGGTTTCCAACCGTTGGCCACGGATGACACCACTGCGTGCCCCTTCGACAAGCAGTGGGTGAAGCGCATCGTAATAGGGTCGCAACAGCTTCTCCACCAGCAGGTCGAGCTTCTCGCCATTTTCCAGACTGATGCGAGAAAGGAACATGCCGCATTCCGGGTCGCCCAATGTCGCGGCAACCATCTGCCGGAAGGCCATTTCCAGACGGGCTCTGATCGGAATATCTGTCTGGATCTGCAATTTCGTTAACGCTGCAATGAACGGGTCCAGATAAACTGCTTGCTGTTCGATCACGGCCTCCCAGAGCGCTTCTTTTGAGCCGAACCGATGCACAGCAAGGGCATGATCGACACCAGCAGCATCTGCAATCTGGCGTAAGGTGGCAGCTTTGAATCCATCTCGCGCAAAGGCTGACTGCGCTGCCCGAAGCAGGACGAGCGCTCCATCTGGCACGTCCTTTGCGGGTCTTCCTGGATGACGGCGGATAGGTTTTAGACGCGATTGATTCATGGAACTTACCCTTCCTGGTAAAAACACTACTGTACGTTGAAATCGGAGAATTCGATGCAGATTCGCATCTATTGGAGACCGCCGGTTTTGGGAGCACGCTCTGGCGACCTTTCCAGGTTAGCGCCCTCCTGAGCGGAAAAGGGACGCTATGAAACGCGAAATTCGCGTCAGGTTGACGCTTCCATGACCTTTCTTCGCATGTGAACCCTGACACAGTCTGATTTCAGCGACGCGAAAGCTGCGGGTGCAGCAGCCATGAGCACTTTCAAAGTTTAATGTGCCGATCTGCGTTCCCGCCCTCTGGTCATCAGCATCACTTTGCTGTGGTTTACTGTTCGCAAACCGAACTTTGAAACTCGCTCGCTTTGTCATCGTGTACTTGCTGACAGTATAAGGCGGAATGCGCTATTGATTAAGACGGATGGAGCGCTACCAAGCGGCTGCCGTTCATGCAGGTTGAGTGCGGCTGTCGATCAAATGATGGACCGTCAACCCCTTGCCGCTCTTCGTCGCCCTGAATTCGCAGAGGATCCGGATTCCCGCCTCTTCGGTTTGGGAACCGTCGACGAAAGTATTGCGTCCAAAAGTCCTGGAAACCGGGCGTCGAGATCAGTCCTTCGCAGGGTATTCATCAGCGTTGTCCCCAACCGGCTGGTTGCGACGACTCCAGACTCTCGCAAAACCCGGAAGTGATGGGACAAAGAAGATTTGGGCCGGTTTATCTCGAACTCGCCGCATGCGCATGGCCCGCGCGCGTGCAATTCGCGGACAATTCCGAGGCGAATCTCGTCGCTGAGCGCATACAGGATCGCGGTCAGCGATAGTTCGTCCCGTTCGGGCTGGCTTGGGAGAAATGTTCGGATGGTTTCCTCCAGCTTCGGTTAAGCCATTGACACGCCGATGAGCGCGCTCTATATTTCGATTGTACTATTGTTCGATATTACTCGAATCATGGAATAAGGAGATTCGCATTGAAGACTTGGGAACTTCGTGGCTTCGGGCTGGAAAATCTGAAGCTGGCCGACAAACCCGTTCCGCAACCTGGGCCGACTGATGTCCTGGTTCGCGTCAGTGCGGTTTCACTCAATTATCGCGACAAGCTCATCGTTGATGGGCTGTACAACACCAATATGAGCTTTCCAACGACTCAGGTGGCAGACGCCGTCGGAGAAGTGGTCGAAATTGGAAAGGATGTCTCGCGGTTCAAGACAGGCGACCGGGTTATCACTCTCTATGCGACGAAATGGATTGACGGAGACCCAGCTGGCGACGAAAACACGCACACTCTGGGCAGTACGATTCAGGGCGCATTATCCGAATACCTCGTCCTCGATCAACATTCGCTCGCACTTGCTCCCGAGTATTTGAGTGACGACGAAGCCGCCTCTATCTCATGCGCAGGCGTTACGGCCTGGCAGGCCCTGGTCGAGAAGGGACAACTCAGTGCTGGCCAATTCGTTCTCGTGCAAGGTACTGGGGGCGTCTCTTTGTTTGGTTTACAGATCGCAAAGGCGCTTGGTGCCCACGTGATTGTGACGTCCAGCAGCGACGAGAAGCTAGAACGCGTAAGAGCCCTCGGCGCAATGAGCGGAATCAACTATGTGCAAACTCCTGAATGGGACAAGGAGACGCTGAGAATCACGTCGGGAAGAGGTGTCGATCACATCCTCGAAGTGGTCGGCGGCACAAGCGTAGTGCGTTCTATGACAGCCCTGAAGGCGGGTGGAACAATTTCGATCATTGGCGGTCTCGAAGCTTTCTCCTCAGAGATTCCGCTGTTTACGCTGATCAGGCGGCAAGCCGTCCTGCGCGGAATCTCAACCGGTCCCCGTCGGGCGCTTGAGAATATGGCTCGCGCGTTTGAGGAGTTCCAACTGCGGCCGGTCATCGACAGTGTGTTTCCTTTCAGTGATGCATTGGCGGCCTATGATCGCCTCTCCAAAGGTCCCTTTGGCAAGATCGTGATAAGAGTCAAGGAGTAGTTTGCTTGTTGCTTAAAACTCTGACGCATTAGTTCGTCTTTGTCGTGATGTAGCTCATTGCCTGCCAGGCTGACGCGCACAAACGGGTGACCTCCTTTGGATCTGAGAAATGGCTGCTTGTTGAACTTCAAAAGGGACCGCGGAGTCGCCCATTTTAATCCGACGAATGTTTTGACGTGGGCTTCAGTTAGGGCTTTTGATTAAGGTTCTTGACCGTTCCGGCTGCCACGCGCAGGATCACGTTGCGCGGCATGAGGCGCGCTCCCCATGTGCTAAGCCGCACAAGAAGTTTGCCTGGATAGGCCACCCGCTTCCCCTTTGCGAAAGCCTGCAGAGTGTCCCTTACCACGGTCGCGGGCTGGTCCATCTGCTTCGCCTGGAGCTTCGGATTCATGTGCGCGAAGAACTGCGTGGCAACCGGGCCTGGACAAGACGCCAGAACATGGACTCCACTGTTCTCCAATTCCAGCGAGAGAGCTTCGCTGAACAGGAGCACAAAGGCTTTGCTTGCCGCGTAAACATTAGCTCCTGCAAGGGGCTGGAAGGCAGCAGTAGAGGCCATATTGATCACCCCACCTCGTCCGCTTGCGACCATGTCGGGCACGAATGCATGCGTCAGAGCCACCAGGGCGCGTACATTCACGTCGAGTTGTTCCATCTGCGGCTGAAGAGGGATGTCGAGAAAATTCTCGAAGATCCCGAAGCCGGCGTTGTTGATCAGAAGGTCGATCTTGAGCTTGCGGTTCTTCACTTCCTCGACAAGCCGGGATACTTCTTCCGGCAAGGAAAGGTCCGCGGGCAGAACTGTTACTTCCACGTGCGCCTGCTGCTGCAGCGATGTGGCAAGCCTGGCCAGCTTGTCGTGTGACCGGGCAACCAGAACCAGATTGGCGCCCTGCGCCGCCAACTGTCGAGCGAACTCCTCGCCCAACCCCACCGATGCCCCTGTGACAAGGGCCGTCATTCCTTTGTAGTTCATCGCACATTTCCTCCGTGGTGGACAATGTAAGCCGCATTGACATCTCATGTCAATACCGTTTACATTACCATCAGACGCAGGAACCGACGAAAGGATTCCGAAGATTTGGAAGGGAGCGAATGGCAACGAAAAGAGCAGCAGCGCGGATAAAAGTGGAGGATACTTACCACCACGGGGATTTGAAGTCTTCGCTTAAGAAAACGGTTCTGCATCTGGTCCGTGAGAAAGGCCCGCGCGGCTTTTCGCTGAATGAGGCTTCACGCCTGGCCGGAGTGACGGCCGCAGCCCCCTACCGGCACTTTGAAGACAAGGATGCTCTCCTCGCCGAGATCGCCTGTGACGGATGTCATTTGATGGCCCGTGAACTACGTGAGGCTGCGGCCAAAGTGAGCGGAGTCAAAGAGCAAATGCTCGAAGCGGGTATGGCTTACCTGCGCTTCTCCTCGACTCATGCAGATTATTTCGACGTCATCTTCAATGCCGGGCTGGACAAATCGAAGTACCAGGAACTGGGCCGCGCTGCCGGGGAAGCATTTGGGGTCATCCTTGAGCTGTCTCACCGGTCTGAGAAGACCCCGGAACTTGCCAGCCAGCGTGCAGTTTCGGCATGGGCCTTGGTTCACGGTTTCGCCACGCTGGCCGAGGATGGAGCTCTTTCAACTGCGTTTGGGAAAAAGTCGGAGTTTGAAAATCTGCGGCCCATCCTCCGTCAATTTCTCAACAAACCCTACAGATCGATCCGGCCGGAAAAGAAGCAACGTGAAACAAAGTAGACACCATCGGCTGCCGATTCCATTTCGACAGAGATGTGTTGCAGCACCAGGATCCCCGATAAACCAAATGCATCGGAGGTTGGAGATGTATCACGCTATTGTCAAGCGAATCGCGAAGAAGAATTTCGAGCGGGTCAACCAGCGCGATTTCACATCGCTGCTGAAAGACTGTGTCCCGAATGTCCACCATCGCTTTGCTGGCACCCACGCGCTGGGGGGCGAGCGCCACGACCGCGAGGCTCTGGGAAAATGGCTTGATCGGCTGGCTCGTCTTGGTCCCGATATGACGTTGACCGTGCGCGATGTGTGGGTGAAAGGCTGGCCGCACAACACAACCGTCATTGTTAGATGGACCAATGCAGCTACGGGACCAGACGGCTCGGCATATTCCAACCACGGTGTGCACGTCGTCAAAATGCGCTGGGGAAAAATCATTGAGATCGACGCAAACGAGGACTCCCAGGCAGTCGTGGAATGGCTCAACCTCCAGGCCCGGTATGGCGTCAGCGAGGCTCTAGCTCTGCCTATTGTCAGCTGAACCAGGACCGTTTTCTCGGAGAAGAGAGAGACATTTACGATCGAGCCGACACCGGTCTTTAACATCGAGGGCAACACTGCCCTCATGCCTGGAAAGACCGAAGTCTGGTTGATCGCGCAACCTTCAGGTAGCTATTATGGCGCTGATGCACAAAGCCACTTTTGCCGTTTGATTCGATGGAAACGAAATAGAAACAGGGCGAGGTATGCGACCGAGTTTCAGCCTGATCGGTGTACAAATCCTTATCTCAGCGGGGACAGTCTACTTTTTCAGGCGTCGAACTCCAAATGCGTCAAGCCTGGTATCCGTGCTCAGGAGAGGGAGATTGTATTGGATCGCATGAGCGGCAATCATGCGATCAAACGGATCGGCGTGTTCCGCCTCAAAGCGCGCGGCCCGCATCATCACTTCTGGCTCCAGCGGCACAGTCCTATAGCCCAGGCGATCTTCGATATTGCCCACCAGATCGTTCTCGAAATCCACGGCTTCGGGGAGTTTGCCAAGCCGCACTTTCAGGCTGATTTCGTAGATGGTCGCTGAAGAAACCAGGACTTCGTTGTCGAGATCGGCAATGAGCTTCCTGGCCCAAGGCGCCATGCGCGAAGAGTTGATCGCTGCCCAGAGAACGTAGTGCGTATCAACGAAGAATTTCACTCACTCTCTCCGTGCCACGCCTTCAATTCGGCTTCTGGAAGGTCATCGAAGCCGGCAGGAATATCGAAACCGGCGTGATGGAACAAGTCGAAGGCCCGTTCCTTGACGGGCTTCAAAGCAACAATCATCGCCACCGGCGTCTTTTTCCGTCCAGTGGTCAACACAACTTTGTCCCCGCGCTGCGCTTTTTTTACAAGCGCCGACAGCCTGGTTTTGGCTTCAAACATCGTCGATTCCATGAGGTCCCCCGCAAAAACTGCTAGGAATATATTAGCTAATTTAATCGGCATTCGCAACCGCCTGACGGCATTCAACCGATGGCGGGATTGGAACAGGAACAGAGCACCAATTTCGATAGCATCAACAATCGAATAGGCGCTCAAGCCGTTCATTTTCAGATTGTTACGATTGTTTGTGCGTCAGCGCCATAATAACACCTTTAGGTAGCTCTCTTCGCGCATCGCGTCGGTCCTCGCAATGGGACTGAGTACGCCCGCATTGTTCACAAGCTCTGTAATAGGTCCAAAAACACCCTCTCCCTGCTCCACGACCCTTGTCCAGTCTCCGGCGCTGGTCACGTCCTGCAGGTGAAAGATGACGTTCTCTCCCAGCCGCTCTGCTAGTGCGCTTCCGGCGTCCTGCCGTAAATCGGTCAAGATGACCTTGGCTCCTTCCGCGACAAATCGCTCTGCATGCGCCTCACCCATGCCGGGGGCCTGCGCCCCTGATGAGAGCAGCCTTTCCCTCTAATCTGCTCATTGGATCGACACTCCTGGAATACCGAATTGGTGCGGCTGCGAAGTGGGGAACGCACCGCATTTTCTCCTAGATCGCAATTATGATGGACTTGTCAATTTGTGACATGTCATACACTTTGTAAGAGAGGACTTGGTCCCGTGTCATACAAACTTGATGACGATTGGTCTGAGGCCCTGACCTGGATGGTGCTGCCGGCAGGGCGCGCTTGGCAAAGAGCCGCGGGTGCCGCTTTGGCTCAGCACAACATATCCCTTTCCCGAGCGGCGCCTATTCTTGTGGTCTCCCGCTTGGGGGATGGAATTCAGCAAAAGACGATCGCAGATGAGGCAGGAATCGACTCAGCCGCTATTGTGCGCTCGCTTGACGAACTCGAGCGCGAAGGGCTCCTTAAGCGCAAGTCCGATCCTTTCGACCGGAGGGCGAAGACGGTTCACCTGACCTTGAAAGGCCGGAATCTCGCAAAGGAACTCGACAAAGTAATTCGAGAGTTGCGAACCGGGATCATTGCAAGTATTCGGCGCGAAGATGGCAAAGTTGCCGTCAAAGTTCTGAGGGAGCTGGAGCGCGCGTCGAACGACCGCGACGGTTCACTCTTGAACTTCTGACGAGCGATGGCGGGAGGGTCAAACTGTGTCCTTGCTAAAAACAGGTATGGCCACCTGCCAGCTTGATGTGGCACAAACACACATGTCGCGGCTGGCCGGCAAACGGAACCTCGAACCCAGTGCGGCGCCATAGTCCAGGCCGGACCGACGACGTCTTTCAACGAGATTCGTACCATGACTCGACACCTTGAGCTATCGCAGGACCAGACACTTTCTCTGCAATATCCCTGTGGCACGCTCGATACTCAGCTTTTCCTTCGCCTGCGGGAGTCCTTTGGAAAAAATGCGCTCACAATCCTGGAGGGCCCTCTCGGACATGGCAAGACTACGTTATTGAGCAAGCTACGCGATTGCTCTGATTCCGATGGGATCAAAACTTTCTGGATCGGATTGTCGAACAACGACAAGAATTTGGGTGATCTTGCGCTTCTCTTCAGAAAGGCAGCCGTAGGTCTTGGCTCGGCCAAATACGCCCTGCCGAAAAAGACAGACCCCGTCAATTTCATCCTAAGTCTTCTGTCCCATCGAAAAGAGCCACTGCGCATTTTTATCGACGATCTCGGGAACTGTCGCGACCGATCTCTCGGCAAGCTTCTGGACGCATTTCTCCTGGAGCCTTCCGGGCGTTGTCAATTCGTTGTCGCTACTTCGAGGCGTCTTGATTTCAATGTTGTGCGCGGCTCCACAGAAGGACGCTTGCTGCATCTCGGCAGTGACGATCTCCAATTCTCTCGGGGCGACATAGCTGCTCTCGCAACGAAACACTCTCTGACGCTATCGGAGACCACTATCGATCGTATTCTCGAAAAGACTGAAGGCTGGCCGATGGCGGTGGCTCTCTTGATCAAGATCATCGAAGACTCCGACAATCCTACGCAATCCATAGCGACATTCTCAGGCGAGGATAGGGAGTTGTCAGCGCAACTGCGCCATGAACTACTCAATTCGCAGGATGGCCGTTATGTCCAGTTCCTTCTTGAAACCGCGTATCTGCAGGAGCTGTCCTACGAGGCGTGCCGTAATCTCACAGGGGAAGACAGAGCCAAGACCTACCTGAACACCATGTCGGAGGAGAACGCTTTCGTCTTCGCTCTGGACCGGAACGGGCGCCGGTTACGGATGCACTGTTTGCTTAAGGAGTTCCTGAAGCTCGAAGCCGAGAGAAGGATTCCTTCCGGGCGGAGAGAAGTGCTTCTGGCGCGGGCATCGGAATGGTACAGACGCAATGAGCGTTTCTCCGACGCGATGTCCTGTGCGCTCGATAGTCCATCGTCAGATCTCATCTCCCGCACTCTCCATCTCATTGCACCCGTCGTGGTGGGACAGAAGGGAGATTTCGCGCTCTACACCCGATGGGTTCAATGTGCCAGGAACAGAGGAATCTGCCTGAGTATGGAGTCGGACTACTGGTACACATGGGCGCTACTGTTCTCGCGCCAACCGGAATCGGCCTATGAGCAATCCACGGTTCTGTGGGAACGATATGTAAGAGGTGAGATGCTCAGCGAGCCGCCCGAGGCGGTGGAGTCATTTCTTCGAAAGTTCGAGGAACTCCGCATCCTCGTCAACGTATTTCGTGAGGACCTTACCGAGGCTGGGATGGAAGGGCGGAAGTGGCTCGGCAGCCCTTCGTCGGCGAACAACATAAGCACTGCAACCGTATCTTGCGCAGTGGCGATTTACGCTACCACGAATTTCGATTTTCGGGCGGCTCGCGACGCGATCCAAACGGCCTATTCCGGCATCAACGCCACGGTAAGCGACTATGGACAGGCCTGGGTGTCAGCGTTATCCGCTCAGATCGATTTCTACGAAGGCGAGTATTCGCACTGTCTAGCAGTTCTCGAATCGGCATACACCAAGGCCGAAGAAAGACTGGGACCGAACGCTAACATTGTTCTGACCATATCTGTCCTCCGAGCATGCTGCCTGTCTGAGATGGGAAGGCGGGATGAAGCCCGCACCTGTTTATCGCGATGCCTGGCAAGCCTGCCGTCACATGGTGTGAGCGAGATTGCGTTTTGTGGTGTTGAGACTGCCATGGAGATCTGGAATGGCCGGCAGGATGATGTCTTCTCGCCCTCATCGATTATCTCCCTTCTCGCCTCCTACGCTCAGCCGATGAGCTTCGTCGCGCACTGCTTCCTGATCAGAAAGCTGCTGCATCTGGACAGGGTCGAGGAAGCGCATCATTTTGCGGATTTCATTGGAGTGGTGCTCGACGATCCCGACGCCGCGGCCTCGATCTCTCCGGAGTACCGTACCCAGTATGTCTGCGAACTGAAGAAGATGACTCACCTTGAGTACTTCGTCGCGCACGGTATGCATCAACGTGTGTGTGGGCTATGCGCAGAGATGTTAAAGGAAGCCGAAGCATTCAAGCGACGCGGACAGGTCGTGAAACTGCAGGTAATCAGAGCTTGCAGCGCGCAGAAGCTGGGAGACATGAAGCTCGCACGCAGTTCTCTCTATCGTGCAATTCGAATAGCCGGGAAGCGGCGGATCGTGAGGCCGTTTCTGGAGCATCTGGAGTGTGTCCAGGAGATCATTCGCCATGTGCCGCCCCGTGATTGGCTCTTTGTTGACCCAGATGAGCAGGCCCTCTTCGATTCGCTAGGGCATTCGCGCCGGGCCAGAAGACTCTCCTCAATAAAACCGCAAGCTTCAGAGGAGACCGCTAGCGATCCGCCGGAAGCACTCACGGCGCGAGAACTCGACCTGCTTCGCTATGCCTCTGCTGGTTTATCGAATCAGCAAATCGCTGACGGTGCTGGGATCACGTTGTCGACGGTGAAGTGGCATTTCTACAAGATCTACGCAAAATTGAACGTTAAGAATCGCTCTTCCGCAGTCATGCGGGCACGCAACTTGACTCTGATTGCCTGATCTCAGTTCGAATCTTCAGAGCAAGCTATTTGCGTCAGTTTCGCCTATAAGAAAGCCCCGCCTAATGTGCTTGTAGCTTGTGTCCGTCATCACACAAGACGCCCTCGCCATACTTAAGTATGGCTGCCTGACCCCGTCCCCGAGAGAGCATCACAGTTGATCTTCCTGAGCTTCGGGCGAGCAGGAATTGGAGTGGGTGCTCTGGCCCGCGCAACCGCGCGGTGCCTCCGCTCTCTTCCTGCCCGGCGATGCCGCGGATTCGATCGGCCGTCGCGCCGAAGCAAGTGGTCTTGTCTTCGACGCGATCGAAATGAATCACTGAACGGAGTTCATATGGCTTTTTCGTGTAGTGCGGTCCTCCGCGTTTCTCTTCTTCTGGTGGGGGTCTCAGTCGCCGGTTCAGGCTGCATCACGGCAGTTGCCGCGCAAAATCTGCCTCGGCAAGATGCGGCTCAACTTCAACCGACTGCGGCGGTTCCGGGTGCTGCAACTAATGGCGTCGCGAAGTCCACAGACTTCGACAGGTGGTACATACGGGTTGGCGCATCCGGAGTATTTTTCCATCCCGGTTCCTCGATGAGCGCAGCGGGGACTGCCATTCCGGGGACGTCCGTGTCGGTTTCCAATAGAGCCACTGCGACGTTCGACATTGGATATTACCTTACGAAGAATATCTCGGCTTCCTTTTTGGCTGGAGTTCCGCCAAAGTCCACGCTCAGTGGACAGCACACTGTTGCACCGTATGGCAATCTGGGGGCGGTGAGGTACGGCCCCGCCGTGCTGGCGGCACAGTATCATTTTCACTCCTTAGGAGCCCTGCAACCGTATGTCGGGGCAGGAGCGACATACCTGATCATCTTCAAAAAGCACGATGCGGCGGTCCAAGACCTCATGGTGCACAACAGCTTTAGTCCAATCGCGCGTGCCGGAGCCGACTACATGGTCGGCAAGAGATGGGGCGTCTATGCGGATTGGTGGCAGACCTGGCTGGTGGCCGATGCGCACGGTGCTCTCGAAGGAACCGTGCCTGTAAAGGCTCATGTGAGACTTTACCCCACGGTCGTCACTACCGGCCTGTTGTATCGCTTCTAATGCTCCCGCGCATAACCGCCGGACGGCGGTGCGGACCTTAACGCGTATGGATTGCGTGGCTGGTGAGACATGATTAGTTACAAACCGAGATCGAAAGGCATCGGCCTTCAGGACTGGTTCAAAGACAAAATTGGAACCACACCGAAGACATGGAGGCTAACTGCGGCAGCGTTTCGCACTCTGCCTACGCTTGCCAAGGCGTCTAAGTATCCCATCGTTGGACCGCTCTTTAAATGGGCTCTCATGTTCAGCCCATACGAAAAGCGATTCACACAGGGAGTCACACTGCCGCTCACGGTCAAGATTCCAGTTCATGTGGATCTATCGGCCCAGGCTCAAAAAGTCACCGTGCCCATCGACATGATGAAGGATGCAGTTCGGAAGGCCTCTTATCGATTGGCGCTGAATCGCTGCCTGTGCCGCGACGCCCACGACTGCAAGAACTACTCGCACGAAATCGCATGTATCTTTCTCGGTGACGCGGCGCGCGTTACCGAGAAACATGGACTTGGCAGAGTTGTGTCTGCCGATGAGGCGTGCGCTCTGATTGATCGCGCGGCGGATGCAGGGCTGATTGGGCAAGCACTTTGGATCGAGGTAGAGCAATTTGTATGGGGTTTTGAAAACGAGAAGATGGAGAAGTTTCTCGAGTTCTGCTTTTGCTGCCCCTGTTGTTGTTCTGCACTCAATATCATGAAGAACTCCACTCGCGATGTAAAGCGGCGCTTTCGCTCCATTGGATGGCAGGCACAGGTCAATGAGCACTGTCGATTATGCGGAGCGTGTGTTCCGGTGTGCCCGCAAAATGCCATCGTTTTGGGAGATGATCGGGCCCAAATATCGCAGGAGTGTCTCGGGTGTGGTATCTGCGCGCGGACATGCGGAAGCAACGCAATTGAAATCGACCTTGTTCGAGAGCTCAAGCCCGAAGTCAAGGATTACTTCACAGGCCTCAAGATCGACGTCTGAAGGACCGTCCTTCCGGCCGAGGAAAAGGAAAAATTCTATGGATTCGAAAACGATCATCGTTGGTGGCGGGAGCGCCGGAATGTCGTGTGCCCTTCGCCTCAAGCAGGCCAACGAAGAGTTCATACTGCTCACCGATGTCCTGGGCGGCCGCATTTGCTATTCGGAGCAGGAGCATGTGAACTTCGGTGCCTACTTTGTGATGGCGAACTATCACAACGCAAAAAAGCTGTTGACGCGCCGCACGTGGATCAATCCATTCAGCGTCACTTTTCACAACAGCGATACCGAGCAGTTTAATACTCTCAGTTGGCACAGCATCGCGCGTGTTCCGCAACTGCTCAAGTTCTACCTCACCATGCGCACTTTTATCGGGCATTATGCACGCTACAAGAAGCGCTGCGAGACGATGACGCAGCGTAATGCCATGGCGGCGGACCCTTACATTCTAGACCTGTTTTCTAAGCCGGCCGCTCAATTCATCCGCGAAAAGGGATTTGAGAAAGCCGCACATGACTACATCTCGAAATTCTCTTACGCGTGCACCGGCGTCGATATGGATAACATTACGGCGCTCGACATGATGAACTGCTGCATGGGCCTCGCAGTTCCCATCCATCGCTTCAGTTTTGACCGCAAGACAGTGGAGAATCGCCTGGGAGGACGCGTCCGGTACGGCTCGGTTGTCAGGATTGAACGGCAGCTCGACCAGTTCAGAGTCACGACCGCGGAGGGCCAGGAGTTCACAGCACACAATCTTGTGCTGGCTACCCCTGCCACCGTAACCACACAATTGCTCGGGCTCAATCAACCATTGCGTCAGACCTGCAAGCTCTACGTTTACCACGTCCGCGCCAAGCTCAAGGAGAAGTACTCGCATAAGGAGATGAACGTATTCCCATTCGTCTCCAAGATCGTCTTCACCGCAGTGATGGATGACGGCAGTTATCTGGTCTACACCCGCGAGAACGATGATCAGCTACTCAACCTGGTCTGCGACAGTTACGAGATGATCGGCAACAAGGGCTGGGAAAAGGCGATGTTTGTGTACGGTCAGGCTTACGTCGAGCAGAACTATGGCGAGCGGCTCTTTGTCGCCGGAGACCATAACGGACTTGGCCTTGAGCCTACCGCCATCTCCGGCGTATACGCCGCGAATCAGATTATCAAGGACCGCAGGTAGCGGCCAACATGCGGGAGAGCGTTCTTCGAAGCGCCCCCACAAGGAACACGGATCATGATTCAGACAAGTACCCTCAATACGCCGAAGACCAATCCAATGCGACGACTGCTGCGCTCCCTCTTCACGATGAAGGGCTGTGTTTTGGCATGCCTCGCCGCACTTGCACTCTTCCTCATCTACGACTTGCTCATCCTGCCGCGCCTGGACACGTGGGGCGCGACAACGGAGGAGGCGGCCATGCCGCTGCCTGGTGACTCGCTCGTTCCGGGTGCAGGCCCCTGGCAGATGACCGTCGCGACGACCATCAACGCGCCGCCGGAGAGGATATTCCCCTACTTCGCACAGATGGGCCAGGACAAAGGCGGCTTCTATAGCTTCGACTGGCTCGAGCGCGCCTTCGGCTTCGGCATCCACAACACCTACACCATCGAGCCGAATTGGCAGGACGTGAAGCCCGGTGACTTCTGCACCTTCCACAAAGCCGGCATGGGCATGCGCATTGCAGAGGTCGCGCCGAACCGTCACCTCGCGCTGGTCACCAATGGGCTTGAGCCCAATCATCCGTTGCCGCCAGGCAAATGGGAAATGTTGCTCAAGCCTCTATTCCCACCTTCAAAGGGAGACTACGTCGCGTGGAACTGGGACTTCAATCTCATTCCGCAGCCTGATGGCTCGACACGCGTCATCGTACGTTGCCGCACGGCAATGAAAGGCAATGCTCTGGCGAAGTTCCTCGCCAAGCATGCCTTTGCACTGCCTTCCGACATTATGGATATCGAAATGCTCAGAAGAGTGAAGGATCTCGCAGAAGGGACATATCCACCCCACTAGGTCAATTCTTGCGGTTCTAGGCTGTGCCAGCGGATTTCCTGGAGGTCACGCCGATTTTGCCCCGGTTTCAGCACAAGTGGCTTCTCAGGCCGAGCCGGATGTAGCTCACGTGGAGGGTGGGCGAGCGTTGATTTGCGTCGTTGACGTATGCGTTTTCGTTGTTAATTCAGCCGCAGTCCCTCGAACCTGGGCTCGTTCGTGTCGTCGCAGCATCTTTCGGAGAGGATCTTCGATGTAGCTCTACAGACGACCGCGCGGCGCATCCAGAAGAAATGTGCCGCGCTATTCGGAAATACTCATCGCGCATCACTCTCGGCGGATTTGAGACTTGTCGGGCTGCGGGACGACGGGTTGTTTGCCAGCCAACAGCAGTTCGAGGTTATCGAGCTGCGGATCTCCGGTCTGCTTCATGTGCTCAAGCAAGGCATCTTTCATTTTCGCGATGCGGGCTTTGTGCTCGGACTTGTCGATGACGTTGAGACGCTGCGCGGGATCGTTCTTCAGATCGTAGAAAGCAAGCGGGATGCCGATGATATATTGCCGAACGCGCACGGCGATTCGCGGATCGGTTTCAGCGGCTCTTTTCATTGCGGGATACGTGAGCCCGACCATCGACTCGTTCTTCAGTTCGAATTTGCCATCTGACCATGGCGTAAACACGAGTGCGTATCGCTCGTCGTGGATTGCGCGCATGGGATATTGAGCGCCGGATGAGACGCCGTTCACGTGCGTGACAACAAACTCCCGGTTTTGGCTTTGATGGCCCTGCATGATCGGGACCCAGGAGAGGCCATCCATTCCGGCTGGCTTTGCCACGCCCATCAAATCAAGCAGGGTGGGCATGTAATCGATGTTGATGGTCCTGCTTTCGATCGTTCGCGGTTTTCTCATGGAAGGGTATTTCAAGAGAGCGGGAGTCCAGGTGCCGTGAGCGTAGCAGGTTGCCTTGGCGAAGGGCATCGGTATCCCGTGGTCGGCGGAGAAGAAGACGATGGTGTTCTCAGCTTCAGGAGTTGATTCAAGAGCGCGGAGAACCTTCCCGATCGTGAAGTCCATGCGCTGAGCGCTGTTGCAGTATTGTGCGTATTCCGTGCGCACATCGGGGAGATCCTCAAGGATCGAAGGCACCTCGATGTCTTTCCCAGTTAGCTCGCGGTTAATGTGGTATTCGCCCTGCTCTCCGTGATCCATCTCCTGGGCAGTCTTGCCGTTTCCGATATAGACATCGGTCGATCCGTAGAAGGGGCGGTGCGGATCATTGAGATTGCAATTGATGAAGAAGGGCTGCTTCTTCGCTCTTGCGGCTTCGATGGCAGCCTTGACGCCGTCGGAATAGATCGATGGTTTGCGGTCGTTGCCTCGCAACTCGGAATCCCATGGGAAGCAAACCGGTGGACGCATGTGCTCGGTTTTATGGATTGCAGCGGTGTAATAGCCCGCTTCCTTTAGAACTGATACGAGTGTGGGAACGCCATCGTTTATGGGATTGAAGCCTAAACCGCCGCTACGATGCGGAACCCGGCCAGTCATCATGGCTTCGCGCGAGGGTTGGCAGATAGGAGCGGTCGTGCGGTTGTTGACGAATCTGCACGACTGGGCTGCGAGGCTGTCCAGGTTCGGGGTCAGGCCGAGTTTGTTGCCCATGAAGCCAGGCAGGGCTGCATCCATGTCGTCTACGGTAATGAACAAGAGATTCGGCTTCGGCTGCGAAACAGCTGGAAGCGCCGAAACGGCTTTGGCAAGAGTAGCTGCGGCAACCGCTGCAGATGATTGCTTGATAAACGTACGACGCTGCATGTTTTCATGCTCCTTTTCTTACCGGTCCAGCAGTTGGAATGGATGCCGCGGCGAGCGGCACTTAATATGTGCTTCATGAATTTTTAAGGCAGCACTTTTTGGCCTTTAAGCCGCTTCCGCAATTGCATAGAGCGTTTCGGCGTTGGCTTTGTTGTGGCGGTTTCGAGCCAGCGATTTGCATTACGTTTGCGGGAGCACGACCCGCACGTAATTCCTGTGCCATGAATTGCATGAAGGGGTCGATGTGCGAGAAAAAGTGCTTGTACCCAGCGCACAGGTAGTTAAGCCCCGGCTCACCGTCGGGTGTCGTCAGGAAGCGGTGCTTGGGACACTCGCCGTTGCAAGCGAATCGCACCGAGCAGTTACGGCACATCTGCGGAAGCGTGTCGAGTTTGCTCTGCCCGAAGGCCTTCTGTTGGGGCGAGTCTGCCATGGCGGGCAGATTCGATTCCATGATGTTACCCAGCCGGTTTTCCGGATATACGTAGTGGTCGCACGAATAGAGGTCACCTCCGTGCTCAAGCGCCATGGCTGACCCGCAGGTTCTGCCAAATACGCACAGGCTCGGCTCCATGCCAAGCCAACTCTCGAGCGCTACGTCGAAATGTTGGATGTAAACTGTGCCGACATCCTGCTTGACCCACTCATCAAAGATGCTGGAGAGAAAATGGCCGTAGGCCAGCGGTTCGACCGACCAGTCGGTGACCTCGGTTCTTCCGCCGAAGGAGGGCTGCACGAGGACGAGACCGTTCTGCGCCGGCATTTCGGCCTTACGCTCCACGACCGGGATGAACTGCATAAAGCGGCTGCCAATTTGTTTCAAAAAGCGATAGACGTCCAACGGAAAGGTCGAATTGTGGCGATTGACGACCGTCAGCGTGTTGAACTCAACCTTATGCTCTTTGAGAACTTCAAGACCGCGAATGACACGGTCAAAAGTTCCTGTAGCGCCTTTGTCGACACGATAATAGTCGTGAAGTTCGCGTGGACCGTCGATGGAGAGGCCGACCAGGATATTGTTGCGCGCAAGGAACTCACCCCATCGGTTGTCGAGCAACGTCCCGTTGGTCTGCAGCGCATTCTGAATGCGCTTGCCTTCGGCGTACTTTGCCTGTAGCGCGATGACGCGCTCGAAAAAATCAACTCCAAGCAACGTCGGTTCGCCGCCCTGCCAGGCAAAGGTGACCGGGTCGGTGGATTGCGAACGAATGTATTCCCGAATATAGGTCTCAAGGACTTCGGGCGGCATCTCCCATTTCCGGGTATCCGGGTAGAGACGCTCCTTCTCCAAATAGAAGCAGTAGGTGCAACCCAGATTGCAGAGTGGACCCACAGGCTTCGTCATGATGTGAAACGCGCTCTGTTGCATCGGATTACTCCCTCTCACAAAGCGCCACCGTGCCGGCTTCACTCTGAGTCCCGCAAAAACCGAGCCAGTCTATGAGAGCAGATCGACGGAGCGCAAGGTAAATAACGGTATTTAGCCACCTCAGCACGACTCGAAGCCGCGACCTTACGTTGTTTCGTATCAAATGTTTAAATCCAATGCGTTCGCTCATGCGGTAAGCAAACGATCGGCTTGTTCCTATCGATGCGGAAACTGGAATCTTCATGAGAGAGGTCGTTTGGGTGCCAGGTTGGGGGTCTGCTAGAATCCTTTTCTTACGGCCCGCTTTTATTTGGAAGATGGGGATAGGACGAATGGCATGCCCGATTTTGCAAGATGCGTGCGGCGCACCGAAGACGGACAGGACATCACTGTTCAACAGGTGCGGGCTCAACTGAAGCGGCTCGTCGACAGTCCCCCGTTCCGAAGCAGCAAGCGCTATCCACGTTTTCTCACCTACATCATCGAAAAAGAGCTAGCCGGTGCCTTCGACGAACTGAAGGAGAGGCTGATCGGGATCGAGGTCTTCGATCGAGCCCCCGACTACGATCACACCTCCGACCCATGCGTGCGCGTCGCGGCCAGCGAAATCCGCAAGCGGTTGGCGCAGTATTACATCCAACCCGGCTGTGAATCGGAGTTGCGCATTGAACTACCGATTGGCGCCTATGTTCCCTCCTATTACTGGCCTGTACCGTCGCATTCACTTTCATCAAGAGGCGAAGTCCATCAAGATTCGGAGCCTACGGCTGGAACTGCAGCAGTGGGAGGCGAAACTGCGGACAAGAAACGTCGAAGCAGAGTCCGTCCTGTGGCAGCGGTGCTGATCGCATTGGCTTCCTGTATTTTGCTCGGTGGGATCTACCTATCTTGGCGTGCGAAGCAGTTCAATGCACTCGACGAGTTCTGGTTTCCGCTCGTTCGATCTCAATCAACTGTACTAGTTTGTGTAGGAAACAAGATTTCTTCAGAAGGACCGGATCTGAAATACGACGCCGGCAAATCGTTCACGGAATTGCGAAGTGAATCAGGACGCGTCGGGCCGAATGACGCCTTGGCGTTGGGGCGCGTAACGGGAATCCTGGGTAGGCAGAACCACTCGTTCACGGTCGAGGTGGCCAGCTATACCACGCTGAGCGAACTGCACTCCCAGCCGGCAGTTTTGATTGGGGCAATGACCAATGAGTGGACCGGCCGGCTGCTTTCGGAGGAACGTTTTCAGTTCGTGTCCTCGAAGATGCCACATACATCTGAAATTTTGGACACTGCGCACCAGGACCGACACGACTGGAACTTCAACGCAGCCGTTCCCGTCAATCAGATATTCCGGGACTACGCTATCGTAGACCGCTATGTCAGCCATCTGACCGGTCAACCCGTCGTTGTGATCGCCGGTCTTGGCCCATACGGCACGAATGCTGCCAGCGAATTTGTTTCCAATCCACAATACTTTCGGGAGTTTGCTCGAAAGATGCAGGCTGGCTGGGCGAGCCACGACGTCGAAATTGTCCTGGAAACGGATGTAATCGACGGCCGTTCCGGAGCTCCTCACGTTGTTACGTTTGCTCTCCACTAGAAGATGAACCCTTGTCGAGTTTCAGTGAAACCGTGTGAAGGCTGCTTTTTGGCAAATCACAGGCAGCCTTCCCGTTCGCGTTCGTGCATCGCTGTTCTGTTCTCAGTCGTGTTGAGTGCGCTCATCGCACAAGGGCCTTTGGTTCGCAAGATCCTGCTCCTATCGTGATAATTACGTCCAGAATTCACGGTATGAAGTGGTTCTCATCATGATGCGGATTAACGGCTTAGAGAGAATTCTGCAATAGCGACGGATTCCATATCCGTTAAACGCCTTGTGCGTGGTTTCTTTCGATGGATAGTGTGCTCGCGTTCATCGAGAGAGCTTTTGAAGAGGTGGATAGTTGTGCTCTCCATGCGATGGACGATCGTCAAGGAGACCAGATGAGCATTCGAGACAAAAAAGACAAAATAGTGCGATTCGGCCGATGCCTGAACCCCATGGTGTTTTGGGGCTGCGCGCTGCTTTGCCTGGTTCTCTTGCAACACCCCACGGTTTGCAGAGGACAGGCGACGACAGCAGAAGTATCAGGCTCCGTGAAGAACGCAAACGGAGCCGCAATTCTGCAGGCGAAGATCGTTCTTACCAATCAAGACACGAAAGAGGCACGAACAGCATCGCCCGACCAGTCAGGCAATTTCACTCTTTCACTGCTGCCACCCGGACAATATGTGATGCAAATCACAGCCAAGGGGTTCAAGACGGCCACCGTCCAGCAGTTTACCCTCCGCTCCGGAGATCATGCATCGATTCACGCGGACATGCAGAAAGGGGCGATCGACCAATCCATACCCCTTACCGCGGTAATTGCCGCGACAGCTTCTACAGGAATCTCTGGAAAAGCAGTTGAGGATATCCCTGAGCGGCAACGCAACTACGTGAACCTGGCACAGATTCAAGCCGGAGCGAATGAGGGATCGAGTGCTGGTGCTGCCAATGGCGATTCCAATCGTCCTGGAGCGCAGCACATCACGGCAACGGTTTCCGTGAATGGGCAGCCCGATTCGATGAACCAGCATTTGATCGATGGCATGGACAACAACGAAAAATACCAAGGCATCTCGCTGGTTCATCCTTCGATGGAAAGTGTCGCATCCGTGCAGGTGAAATCTTCAGGGGTGACTGCCGATATCGGGCGTACTACCGGCGGCGCGTTGATGGTGTCGACCAAGTCCGGAACCAATGTTTTTCATGGCGGTGTCTTCGAGTTCTTCCGTAACGACATCTTCGACCCGACCCCATATCAATTTGGAGCTCACGGCCGGAAGCCCGAGATTCGCCAGAATCAGTTCGGCGGCAGTTTGGGCGGGCCTCTGCAAAAGGGAAAGACATTCTTCTTTGGCGATTATGAAGGATTCCGTCTGGTTCAGGGCTTCGTGCCACAGTCGGTAGTAGTTCCAACGGCCTACGAGCACAACAATCCGGGAGACTTTTCCGACATCGGCGGCACTGTACTGTCCCCCAGCCAGATTGATCCAATCGGCCTCGCATACTTCATGATGTACCCTGTTCCGAATACCGGAGGCTCGGATAGCAACACCTACTCCGGTGCAGGAAGCGGATTTAACTATACACACAACGTGGATTTCCGCATTGACCGAACCCTGGCGAAAAAATCGAAGGTAGATTTCGTCTTCAACTATTTCAATGTCAGCGCATTTACTCCGGGAGTCCTTCCGGTGGCCACCTATGGCGGAGTAACAATTGCGCCAGGAGGAAACACTGCGAACTTTCCTGGCGGACTCGAGATCGATGCCTACCGCTTCCAGCCCAGTTTTACGCACTCTTTCAATCAGCATTGGTCGTTATCGCTCGCAGCCCAATACGTCAACTTCCTGATCCTGAAAACTCCGTTGGGCTATGGAACCTATGCAAACGAGACATGGGGCCAACCAAACATCAACATCAACCTGAAGACCTCGGGACTGGCTCCGATTACTGTGCTGAACGGAGACAACATAGGCAACGCGGACTACAGCTTTCCTAACCCCAATCACGAAAATCTCTTTGAATATAAGGGCGCAGTGACCTTTGTGCATGGTGCGCACCAAGTACGATTCGGTGGAGACCTTATCCGCCGCGACGTGCGGGCGCCGCAGGATCCGAATGGCGCAGGCCAATGGACCTTCTCAAACTATCAGACCCTACTCCAAGGTGTTTACACCGCGGTTCAACGCAACTTTGGTCTGGTTATCCAGCACTTGGCAACGTGGGAACCCTCCGCTTTTGTCACGGATACTTGGCGTCTGGAACCCAACCTCACCGTGGATGCAGGGCTTCGCTACGAAGTCTACACGCCGTATACCGAAGAGCATAACTACATGTCCACGTTCGATCCTGTGAACGTGAAAATTCTGGTTGCTGGACAAAACGGTGTAAACAGTATGGCTGGACTCAGCACGAAGCACACGAATTTCGCGCCGCGGGTGGGTTTCAGCTGGCAGACGCACGACAAGACAGTCATCACTGGCAGCGCGGGCATGGTGTACTTCATGCCCAACCTGAAGAATCGCTCGGAAAACATCAACATGCCGTATGCATATGGCTATGGCCCCTGCTCGTCAACGACGTGCGCGGCAGCTTATAGCACCTTTGCGGACGGCCTGCCCTACCCGACTACACCGGACATGACGAATCCGACCGGCTCAATGGCGACACCTGTAGATCCTCAATTCCGCCCTAGTTACAACTACATTTTCAATCTTGGAGTGCAACACAAGATTGCCGGTAATATGGTTCGTATCGGCTACGCCAACGAGATGGGGCGGCACCTTCATCAAATGTTGCCCGACGTAAATACCCCCGCGCCGAATACCGCCACAAACGTAAATCCGCTGCGGCCCTTCTACAGCGTGTATCCCAACCTGCGCCAGGTGGCATTACTGCGCTCAGAGGGCGTTTCAATGTACAACGGCTTGCAGGTGGTGGTGAACAAGCCCATGTCTCACCACTATTCGTACAGTCTCAACTACACCTGGGCACACGGCCTCGACGACGCAACGAACCCGAATGGGAATACGTCCGGTCTCGGAGTTCTTCCTTCCGAAATCGGCAAGGTCGTCGCCGGACATAGGTTCGACTACGGCAACAGCGACATGGACGTTCGACACCGCATCGCCGCGAATGTCATGTATGCGCTCCCTTATCGCAGCGACTGGAACGGCCTGAGAAAGACGCTCACGGCTCATTGGGAGGTCAACGCCGTCGAATCCTGGTCAACAGGCGTTCCATTCTCGGTTACAAACGCGAGCATGATCAGCGGCGCGCTTCCCGGGCAGAACAACTCCGAGCGGTCAAACATGATTGCCAGCCCCACGCTCAACCATCCAGGGGTCAAGGAGTTCTTCAATACTGAGGCATTCCAGGCACAGCAAAAGGGCACGGTCGGTCAACTTTTCGGCTCTGACTCCGATGTGGGCAGCATTGGATCTTGGGTCGAGTCAAAGAATGCTTTGCACGGACCCCACAACCGGAGGCTCGATGCCTCTCTGGCAAAGACATTTCCGCTCGGTGCACAAAACAGGTACAACATCGTGTTCCGCGCAGAGATATTCAATGTAACCAACACCATGAACTTTGCGCCTCCGAATCATTCACTTGTGCCCGATTCCACCGGCTATCAGACCACGCAATCTGGCACAACCCTCCTTACAGGGGGCTATCCGACGAACTCCTTCGGCGCCCTGACGGCGCCCTCGGGCAATTACATGCCGCGCGACATTCAATTCGCGTTGAAGTTTCAATATTAGCCGCGGATGTTGCACAGCTATTCGTCTAAGCGCGAATAGCTGTGCACTACTCATAGCGATGCACTACGTCAAGTGGTATCAGACCGAGGGAAGGGGGGGGAGTAGAGAATGCAATCACGCCGAACAGTATTGAAATTCATGGCGAGTGCCGTGGGGGCCGCGTCCTGTAATCTGAGCGCGCTGGAGGCGTTCGCGCAGGGTTTAGGCAAGGACAGCCAGAGGCCAAATATTGTATGTATCGTTGGCGAGGGGCTGCGTTGGGATGAGTTCTCTGCGACCGGCAACCCCGTTCTAAAGACGCCCAACATGGACAAGCTGATTCATGATGGGTGTTCATTCAAAAACGCATTTGTCGTCAATGCACTCTGCCTGCCATCGCGCGCAACGATGCTGACGGGGTTGTATTCGCATACTACGGGGGCCGTTTCAAACGTCCAAGGGAAGATCCCCGCGAACGTCCCGTTGGTCTCTGATTTGCTGCAACAGGCAGGATATGAGACCGCCTTTCTCGGTAAGTCGCACATTGAAGGCGCGCTGATGGAGCACAAGTGGGATTACTACTTTGGCTTCGTTGGACAGGCAGACTATTATCGACCGCGCATCACTGAGGGGATTCGGGGTCAGTATGGGCCGGAGAAGCTCTACGAGGGTGAGTATGTTGATTCGCTGCTCACGCGTAAAGCCGTTGAATGGTTGCAGCAAAAGCGTGATAAGCCCTTCTGTCTTTTTCTTTGGTTCTACGCGCCGCACGCGCCCTTTTATCGGCCGAAGGATATGGCCAACAAGTTTAATGGCGTGCCGATAGCAGTGCCTTCGACGTTTGACGAAAGCGAGCACAACTACTCAGGCAAGCCGCGCGCTGTGGCCGATGCGGACAACAAGATTGGATATTCGGAAGTCTTCAGTGACGACCCACGCTCACTCGAAGAATTGGTCAAGGATCACTACGCGGGCGTCGAAGACAATGACCGAAATGTGGGTGCCGTGCTGCGCGAACTGCAGGGGCAAAATGCGCTTGATGATACGGCAGTCGTCCTGAGTTCGGACCACGGATTCTTTTTGGGCGAACATCATTTTTACGACAAACGCCTGATGTACGAGCCGTCGATCAGAGTACCAATGGTGATTCGCTACCCGCGTCAAGTGCAGGCTGGCGCGGCACCTGAAGAGATGGTCCTGAATTTGGATCTCGCTCCCACACTTCTCGAAATAGCGGGTCTGCGGCCTACGCAGGAGATGCAGGGCAACAGTATGTTGCCCCTCGCCGAGGGGAAGCATGTTGCCTGGCGCAAGGACTGGTTATACGAGTACTACGAGTATCCAGGATTCGAGAATGTGCGTCCTTGCCGAGGCGTGCGCACGGAACGCTATAAGTTCATCGATTACTTTCTTGAACCTGAAGAGTTCGAACTCTACGACCTGAGGAAGGATCCGAACGAGAGGAACAACCTCTACGGTAAGCCGGGTTACGAGAGGTTGACGGAAGAACTCAAGACACGTCTGGAAGCCCTGCGCGCGGAAACCAAGGACACCTTTGTTTACAAGCCGACGGGACTTCCATTGCACTACGACACCGGAATGCACACGGAGAGCCAACTGACTAAAGCGCGCTAGACGTTCGGATTGTGAAGAAACCACTTAGACGGCGAATTCAATGACTATCAGGCGCGACTCATGACGAAGAGCATCAGGAAAATCGGGGGGACAATATGGGGTCTGGTTTAAATCGGCGGGACTTTATGGCGTTGACGGGGAGCGGTGTTGTGGCAGGGATGGCGGGGATGGGCAGTGGGCCCTTAGCCGCAGCGCAACAAGGAAAGGCGGAGGACAGTTCCGAAGCTACATCGGGGCCATCATGCCGGCCCGGCGGCCGACCCAACCTAATTCTCTTTATGCCTGACGAGATGCGTGCCGACAGCCTTTCTTGTTATGGCAATCCAGTGACGAAAACACCCAACCTAGATAAGGTGGCACGTGAAGGAGCACGATTTTCGAATTGCCACGTGCAGTTCCCCGTCTGTGGCGCATCGCGGTGCAGCCTCCTCACTGGATGGCCGACGCATGTTCGTGGTCATCGCAGCCTCTACTACTTTCTGCGGCCTGAGGAGCCGAACCTGTTCCGCTATCTAAAGAATGCTGGATACGATGTGTACTTCTTCGGTTCGCACAACGATGCCTTGGCCACCACAACGTTCGCAGATAGCGTCACAGAGTGGAATCCGGCCGCCGGACATGGAATCAACGCGATCCCATCAGGCGCTTCTATCAACGGACTGATCACGGGTGCGACTTCGTTTCTCTATGGCCCGTCAGGCGACAGACGCGATACTTACGACTACAACATCGTCAAGATGGCGATCGATGTATTGAACCGAAAGGAAGCAGGCCGCCCATTTTGCATCTTCTTGCCGATGTTGAATCCCCATCCTCCGTACACCATTTGTGAAGACTTCTACAAACTGTACTCGCCCTCCGACATGCCGGATCCCATTCCTGCGAATTTGCCTAAGAGACCGTCATTCCATCAGGGAATTCGTGAATTCTATGGATTGAGCAAGCTTTCCAATAACGACTATCGCAGAATTCGCTCGGTCTATTACGGCCAGGTCAGCTACGTGGACTGGCTGCTTGGCGAGTTGCTGGAAGCGGTTGAAAAGACAAATCACGAGAAGGACACGGCGCTTTTCGTGTTCTCGGATCACGGTGACTACACAGGAGATTACGGACTGGTTGAGAAATGGCCAAGTGGACTGGAAGATTGCCTGACGCACGTTCCGCTCATCGTACATGCTCCTGGATTCAAGAGCGGCATTGTCGGTGAAGAGATGGTGGAATTGTACGACGTGATGGCCACGGCACTCGATCTAGCCGGAACCAAGGCGCATCATACACATTTCGCTCGGAGCCTTGTGCCGCAGATGAGCGGCATGCAGGGCGATTCGAAGCGAGCTGCCTACGCCGAAGGCGGCTACAACATCTACGAGCCGCAATGCTTTGAGCCGTACCGCGTCGGCAATGGGCCCTATGCAGGCAAGATCCGTCTGCAGAACGAGCGACCAGTTTCTGTGTCGCGTAGCGCGATGGTGCGAACAAGGGACCATAAGCTGATTTTGCGCACGCAGGATCAGAGTGAGTTATATCGCTACAAAGACGATCCGAGGGAGATGAACAATCTATATGGCGATCGATCGGTTGCGGAAGTGCAGAGACACCTTGAACTAATGCTTGCGCAACGCTATCTCAACACTTCTGGAATTGCTCCTATGGACAAAGACTTGCGCGACACGCCGCCATTTATGCCTACCCGTAGTGAATTAGCGCAGACGGACTGGCAGGAGTCGATCCTGGACACGTAACCGAGACCACGCAGGTTGCCGGGCTATGGACAGGACCGAAGGCTGCATTGGCACATGCTTGGGGAGAGGATAGTAATCGAGATGGTAAGACCTGGGAAATATAGGAGAGGGGTGGGTCCATTCCTGCTCTATGTAGTAGTAGGGGCAGTCGTACTACATGCGCAGGCACCTAGGCGTAGCGCGCAAACGGCTCACCCTTGGGATAATGCTGCGCTCTCTCCAGATGCACGAGCGGACTTGGTCGTTCAGGCTATGACTCTTGACGAAAAGCTGTCCATGCTTCATGGCCAGGGAATGCCATTTTTCAATGCTGGCCCCACGGAGTCGAACGGAGGCGCTGGCTATACAAAGGCGATTCCTCGACTGGGAATTCCCGCAATTCAGATGGCCGACTCGGCATACGGCGTAACGCGCGGATCAGCGACTGGACGGTACTCCACTGCATTACCCAGCAATCTGGGAGCAGCATCCGCTTGGGATCCTGATATGGCAGAGGAGTATGGTGCGCTGATCGGACGCGAATTGCGGGCAGAGGGATACAGCATGTCGCTGGGAGGCGGTGTCAATCTCGCTCGCGAGCCGCGAAACGGACGCACGTTCGAATATCAGGGCGAGGATCCATTGCTTGCGGGAACGCTTGCGGGGTACTTGGCAAAGGGTGTGCAATCGCAGCACATAATCGGCGACATCAAGCACTACGCTGTGAACGATCAAGAAAGCGGCCGTAATTCGGTAAACGCAAACATCGACAAACGCTCTCTAAGGGAAACCGATCTGCGAGCGTTTGAGATCGCGCTTCGCATTTCAAATGCGGGAGCGGTGATGTGTTCCTACAATCGCGTCAATGGCGATTTCGCCTGTGAGAATAGGTATCTTCTCACCGATGCGCTTCGAAAAGACTTCCACTTCAACGGATTCGTGCTCTCCGATTGGGGTGGAACCCACTCTGCGGTGAAGGCATCGCATGCCGGACTGGACCAGGAGCAACCCGACCAGTTCTTCTACGGCGAAAAGCTCAAACAGGCCGTACTGAACGGCGAAGTCAGTCAATCCGAGATTGACGAACATGTACATCGCATCATACGGACTATCTTTGCTGTCGGCCTTTATGATGATCCCGTCAAATTCACTGTGCCGGATGTGGACTACGGATTGACGCTTGCCGAAACAATTGCAGAAAGAAGTACTGTTCTTCTCAAAAACCAACAGCATGTGCTCCCACTCTCTGCGAATGCGCGGATCACAGTTATTGGAGGGCATGCCGATGTTGGGGTTCTAACGGGTGGCGGGTCGGCGCAGGTTGATCCCCCTGGAGGAACTCCAGTGGCGCCTCCCCCTCCAGGTAACGGTGCGCTGGATGCGCTGATGCGCCCTGCCTGGCTTCGTGACTCTCCTCTGCGCGCATTACAGACGCAATTGCCCAACGCGAAGATCCGCTACGAGTCTGGTGAGGACATTGCGGCAGCGGTGCAGGCGGCGAAATCCTCCGATGTCGCTCTCGTGTTCGCCTATCAATGGGAGTCGGAGGCTAAGGACTTACCGACACTCGCCCTTTCTACGGATCAAAATGCATTGATCGAGGAGGTGGCCGCTGCCAACCCGCATACCGTTGTCGTCCTAGAGACAGGCGGGCCAGTAACGATGCCTTGGATCGATCGTGTCGCCGGAGTTGTGGAAGTGTGGTATCCAGGAATCCGTGGAGCTGAGGCATTGTCGGCTATCTTGGCAGGTCAGGAAAACCCGACCGGCAAGCTGGCCATTACCTTTCCGCGCAGTGATGCCGATCTTCCTCATCCGCGCATCATTCTTCCCCCGCCGAGTTCCGACCTCAATGTGGCGCTTGCCGGCGGCGATATCTCGAACTTCATGAGCGTTGCAGCCAAGGGATTGCCACCTTTCGACATTCATTATGACGAAGATCTGAAAGTCGGCTACAAGTGGTACGACGCGGAACACAAAGACGTACTGTTCCCGTTTGGCTACGGACTCTCGTATACGGACTATCGTTATTCGAACCTCAGCGTAAAGAAGGACAACAGTCTGGTGGTCACTTTCTCTTTGAAGAATACGGGAGAGCGAGCAGGCACAGAGATCGCGCAAGTTTACGCGTCACTGCCGAAAGCTGCAGGCGAACCTCCGAGAAGGCTCATCGGCTGGATGCGTGTTTCTCTCGGCCCGGGAGAAGTAAAACAAGTGAGCATTCCCATCGAGAAGAGCCTGTTGACAGTCTTCGACGAGGCTGGTGATCGCTGGAGTCTAGTTCCAGGGACCTACACCATTTTCGCCGGTGGCTCATCGCGGGATTTGCCTCTTCGCAAGGAGGTTCCTCTCGAGTAGCGCGGAAGCTGGCCTTTCCGTGGTCATTCGAAGGCCAGGTCTGCCAATATAGCCCAACTCTTGTGATCAAGCCAAGACGAGTTTCAGGTGAGCCAAATGGGCCTTCGGTAACAACGCGACCGAGGGCCTATCTCTTCAGGCGAGGTCTGCACTCTGAATTGGCATCTGCCAGTCACCGCCTGGGGAGTCGAAAGATCGATGCGGAAGCTAGTTGAAACAACTACGTTCGTACTCATAGTGCAAGCATGTATCGCTGTGACAGCGATAGCGCAGCAGGAAGCAAATCCCCCAGCAATACGTGAGGATCAGGTCTCTGCCGACGTACTGAACACGAAGGCGCTCATTCACAAGCTAGACGTGCTTGAGACGGAGCTCGCCGAATCATTGACAGCGCAGCGCGAGCAGGCGGAAGCGGTACGACAGATGCGCAAGAAATTGGAGGCACAGGAAAAAGAAATACAGAAGCTCGAAGCCAATCAATCCCACTTTCCACCGGCGATATTGGAGTCTTCGAGCGAGCCTGCGGGGCCCGATGCGGCCGCTTTGCGGAGCGCAGTGAAGGCGCTCAAGGCGGACGATGCGGCCAAACCCGGGCAGGTGCTGCCTCCGCCGCCGGAACTTGTCGGAAGCTATCGGGGAGAACTCTATTTCCGCATTGGTGACGTCACGCTCATTCCGAACGGGTGGATGGACTTTACGGGGTATTTCCGCAGTACCAATGTCGGTAGTGGACTCGGAACCAACTTTCAGTCGATCCCGTACAACAATACGGTTCAGGGAGGGCAAAGCGAGTTTCGATTGACAGCGCAGGCATCGCGCATTGGCCTTCGTGTGGACGAGATTGTCGGTCCTCTCAAGGCATACGGATACGTTGAGGCGGATTTCAATGGCTATCTTCCCAGCAATGCTTACGTGAGCACTAACAGCGATACGCTGCGCATGCGGGTCTACTACTTGAATGTTGCGCATGACAAATGGGAAGTTCTCGCTGGTCAGGGGTGGTCGCTGATTACGCCCACGCGTAAGGCGCTCTCTCCATTTCTCGCAGATCTTTTCAACACCTTCCATTTGGACACGAGCTATCAGGCCGGCTTGATCTATGCGCGCCAGCCACAATTACGATTTGTCTATCATCCGACCGAATCCACAGCACTCGGCCTGTCGATCGAAGAGCCCGAACAGTACAGCGGCAGTGCGGTCACATTTCCAACACTCTTTAGCAGTACGGAAACCGATGCCGGCTCAAGCAGCGGCGGAGGCACCTCGACGCCGAATATACATCCCGATGTGATTGCCAAAGCAACGATCGATCGTTATGTGCATGGCCTATACTGGCATGCTGGCGTGGCTGGTCTGCTAACGCCAACACGAGTTTATACACCATCCTCTATCACCAAGGCGGACAGTGTGACGGACATACGCGAAGGAGGCGGTGCCGCCGTCGACTTCAATCTCGAACTGCTGCGCGGGTTCCATCTGATCGGAGTAGGTTATTGGAGCGACGGCGGCGGACGCTATCTTGGAGGCATGGGACCAGGCTTCGTAGTTTTGCAGAATGGAACCATCTCATCGCCATTTCAGGCAGCGCTGATTCATTCCGGCTCTGGCATTGGCGGCTTTGAGTGGATGCTTACAAGACGGACGACGATATCAACCTATTACAGCAGCGCCTACTTTCAGCGTCGCTACGGCTTGGATCCAGACATTAAGACACCCACCTATGTCGGCTACGGTTACCCAGGCAGTTCCAACACGAACAATCGAACGATCCGCGAAGCTTCATTTGCGAGTATTACAACCCTGTGGCAGAAATCCGCTTATGGCGCGCTACAGTTCATTACACAGAGCTCGCATGTGACACGGTCACCGTGGTACATGGCGCCGAATTCGCCGAAAGATGCACACACCTTCATGGAGTTCATGAGCCTGCGTTATGTTCTGCCGTAGAAGGGATGTTTCTCGAACGGATGCTGTCTGAGCTTGACACTAGCAGCGGACTCCACTCACCTGACTGGTGTCAGAGGAACTGAGGATGAAGAGCATTGAGCATTGAGCGACAGAAGCGCTCATGCATTTATATCCGCAGGAAGCGAGCAGCACGGTCCGTTCGAATGTGCTTTGGTCTCGGAAGCTTCAATTTTAGCGAACATCGAAAGCAACGACGCGCGGCGCTCCCGTACGCCCGTCAATCACATCGGTTTCGAGAACGATCTCGACATTCTTGTGAGACCAACCGTTAGGTGCCTTACGAGCAAACTCCTCGAAGTACTGCGGATTCGACACGAATTCGCTCGCCGCATTGGCACCATACGGGCCTAGACCGGCGATCGCAAGAACCGGTTGTCCGGTTAGGTCGCTGAAGTGGCGATCCACTACGGCGTAGGCGTGCGAGATTTGCTTGATGGGGATCCTCATCTGGAAGTTCCAACCGTGCCGACCAGGATTTGCAGTGTCGACGACTTCAGTCGTATCCGGTTCACTTGCATATTGGATCTGGAAGCGTTCCTCGGACAAAGCCTTTCCTGTCCACGGGTTGTTTCTGTCACCGATCAATACAGCAGGCCCTGCATGCAAATCGCTTAGCGTCGTCATGCTCGCAACCTGAACGGCAAATTGCCGATCATGTTTGCCAAGGATTGCCGCGACGCGCCCGACTGCGGAGACTCCATTCGGTCCAACACGGCTAGCAGTACTCCAGATATCCCAGAACGTCTTGTCGGTGTCGTAGTGCATCTCAATCTTCCCGTTTTCCGAGGAGGGCACGAACGCGATATTCCCGACGCAGATAAGCGTGGAATTTCCGGAGTCAATGATCGGAGCCCAGAATTCGTCCAAAGCGCTGGCCCGATTCGCTCTGTGGCGATAGAAATACATGGCTGAGACAGCACACAGGCTCACTGCAACCAACAAAACCGTCACGAGAAGACGGGTGCGACCTATGTGTTGCTCCTCTTTCTTTTCATCAGCTGTTGCGGGGGAGTCGAGAGGCGATTCCCGGAGGGCAGGCGTGGTCTCCTCCGGAGGCTGCGGCGTCGGTACCGGCCAGTAATAGGAGGGGACATAGGCACCAATCGGTAGCTCAATACGCAGCTCAGACTCGCAGCCAGACTGGATGTAATACTGTGCCAGCCGCTTGCGAATCTCGCTGGCCGCTACGCGCACACAGGGGTCGGAGGTGTGATCGTAGTCGGGAACTCGATCAAAGACCTCAATCCCGATCAGCCGTTCCTTCAGTTCGTCGAAAGCGCCGGCAAGCTCTTTTTCGATGATATAGGTGAGAAAGCGTGGATAGCGCTTGCTGCTTCGGAAGGAAGGACTCGCCACGAGTCGCTTCAGCTGTTCGCGCACCTGCTGGACGCTAACGTCCTGTTCGTTGTCCGCGCGGAGTGTGCTTCTTCCGGAGTCAGACATGCTGTCCGTTCGGTGCGCATTTTCAATCATGACTGCTGTCGGGGATGAATTTTACCAAAGTTACGAATACCCAGACAAATGGCTGGAACTCTAGTCGGTTCGTGACCGCGGGACCAACAACGGTACTTGCACGACGTAGGAGAGGGCTCGCGCCATGACCGCGCCGGATCAATTCCGAGGAATCCCCGCGCTCTTCTCTGCAAACCTGATACGAGCAGCCGTCTTCGTCGCGCGATTGGGAGCGCACATCGCCTCGCTAAGCGGTTCCTACGCAATGCTTTGCTTATGTCGACTCCAACGATAGGGGGCAGCGATATCCGTTATCTACCTTGTGGGTTCATAAATCGCTTTCCTAGACTAGCCGAGTTTTTGAGGACTGAGACAGGAACTGGGCTTCCTTGTTTCGATCCGTTCTGGTGTGCGTGGTTCGTAGTCGGACACGGTCGAGGGGAGCAAGCTTCATGAAGAGATTGAGCATCGTATTCGTTGCGTTTTGCGGAATGCTGTCCGTTCCCATTCTGTCTGCTGCAGAAGACGAAGCGCCGGTCGTCAGAGTCAGCGCAGGCGAGTTGCGTGGCCAGGCAGCAGGGGATTTGATGATTTTCAAGGGAATCCCCTATGCAGCCCCGCCGGTGGGTGATTTGCGCTGGCGGTCGCCTCAGCCTGCTCAGGCGTGGAATGGGATGCGCCTTGCGACCGAGTTCGGCAATGAATGTATGCAGGCTCCGGCTGCGCTGAGCTCAAACCCTCTGCGCGCCACGCTAAGCGAAGACTGCCTATATCTGAATGTATGGGCCCCAAAAGGTCGTAATGCTTCCTCGTTGCCTGTGATGGTGTGGATTCACGGGGGAGGTTTCGTCAACGGTGGCAGTTCGCCGGCGGCCTTCGATGGTTCCCATTTTGCGGAACGTGGAATCGTCTTTGTCAGCATCAATTATCGCCTTGGCCGATTCGGTTTCTTTTCATTCCCAGCGCTGCTCCAAGAGGGCGGCCCCGTCGGCAACTATGCTCTTATGGACCAAATTGCGGCTCTGAGATGGGTGAGACAAAATATCGCCGCATTTGGAGGCGACCCGCGCCGGGTTACCGTTTTCGGGGAGTCAGCAGGTGGGGAGTCGGTGAACCTGCTGCTGGATTCACCCCAATCTCGCGGCCTCTTCGTGCGCGCGATTATCGAGTCTGGAGGGGGGCGCGACAACCTTATGGTGGCGCGGCCCCTCGAGCAAGCTGGCCCGCAGGGCGCGTCTTCCGCGGTTCAAACCGGAATACGCTTCGCACATTCCGCCGGAATTGACGGAACAGATGCGAAGGCGCTTGCCGCTCTGCGTAGCCTTCCGGCAGAGCGGATCGTCAGCAGCCTCAACATGGGAAGCACGGAACAACAGAGCGAGGTCTACTCCGGATTGATTCTCGATGGAACGATCATCAAACGCACTACTGAATCCGCCTATCGAGATTGTCAGCAGGACAACGTCGCGGTGATTGTCGGAGCGAATGATGCCGATCTTGGCGCAGCGAAGGGGGACACGGTAGAAGCCATCTTGACACGATTTGGCAGCGACATGAATGCGACACGGCGCGCATTCGCTATCGAGCCCGATGACACGGTTGCGGCGGTGCGCAATAAGGTTGGCGGGGTGGAAATGATGGTCGAGCCGGCACGCTATGTGGCACGGAGTGTTGCAGGCTGCGGCGGGACTGTCTACGAATTTCGCTTCGCTCACGTTGCGGCGCCCCTGCGCGAGCGATTTTCTGGCGCGCTCCACTCTTCCGAAATTCCCTATGTCTTTGGCACGCTTCACGAGTCGGTCTGGGGCAATTTGGGTGAAGGATTGGCTAAAGATGACCTGAACGTAGAGCGGCAGATGCACGAGTATTGGGTGAACTTCGTCAAGACCGGCGACCCAAACGGTTCCGGTTTGCCAATCTGGCATCGATACCGGACAGCTGAAGACAGACTGATGAACTTCACAACCACTGGTGCCTCTAGCGAAATCGATTCGTGGCACGAACGGCTGGATCTGGTGGAGAAACTGCACTGATGATGTTCTCTGCGGAGAACCTGTACCGCGCTATCGCAGCGGGCGCCTCGACGGGAGTGCCCTGCCGAAACATATGACTTTAGGAGGAGCAATGCTAGAAGGACTCAGACGTTACTGGATACGTTTTGCCATTTCTGTCATCGTGATGTGCCCAGGATTTGCGAAGCCATCCCTTGCCAACCCGCCCGAGAAGCAGGCCGGTACGGACGAGGGGAAGCCCAATGTTCTCGTTGTAGTGCTGGACGACGTGGGCTATTCCGACCTCGGCTGCTATGGGGGCGAGATTCGCACTCCGAACATCGACAGTCTTGCGCGCGATGGTGTTCGCTATATCCGATTTGACACTAACGCAGTGTGCAGCGCAACGCGGGCATCATTACTAACAGGCCGCAATTCGCAGACTGTCAAGATGGGCTTTCTGGCTGCCAATGATGCGGCGCAGGTGAAGGGAATGGCGCCGGGAGGAGCGGATTCAAAAGGCCTCAAGGATTTGCTGGCCGTGAACCCGGGATGGCGGGACCCAAAGGCGCAGTCACCAGAGCGTGGCTGGATACCGGATAATGCGGAGACGCTTGCACAGGCTCTGAAGAAGAGTGGCTACGCCACATGGGCAATCGGGAAGTGGCATCTCGCGCCTCAGTTCGAAGATGGGACGAGCGGAAATAACGCTGATTTTCCGTTGCAGCGCGGCTTTGACTATTTCTATGGTTACCGCGACGGATGGACCGACCAGTACCGCCCCATCTTGTACGAGAACAACCAAAAGCTTCCCGTTCCGGTTTATCCGTTTGGTCAGATGCTCGCTGCCGATCTTGCCGACCATGCGATCGCGCAGATCCAGTCACAGAAGCAGCAGCATCCTGGTCAGCCCTTCTTCATGTACTTGGCGTTCACGCAGGCGCACGCGCCTGTGCAAGTGACGCAGCCCTACGTAGCGCAGTATGACGGTGCCTATGACAGCGGGTGGGATGCCGTCCGGTCAGCTCGCTTCGCAAAGGAGAAGGCGATGCACCTGATTCCGGACAACGCAGTGCTTCCGTCGCGCAATCCTGGTGATCCGGCTTGGGATAAGCTGACTGATCAGCAAAAGCACGTATATGCAAAGTTCATGCAGGCGTATGCGGGCTATCTGCAGTACGGTGACGAGCAGCTTGGGCGTGTACTGTCCTATCTGCGGGAAAGCGGAGTTGCGAAGAACACGCTGATCGTGCTGATCTCTGACAATGGTCCGGCTTCGGAGGTAAAGAGCGGTGGCTTTTACACGCCGTATGGGGACCGCACTGGCGTTGCAACTTGGGACGCGCATTTGAATGAACTTGCCGGCCCGCAAACAGAGCCCCTCTATCAACGCCCTTGGGCGATGGCGGGAGCAACTCCGTATCGTCGCTATAAACTTTGGCCGTATCTTGGCGGTGTCCGCGATGCCCTCATCGTCGACTGGCCAGGTCACATTAAGGACGCTGGCGCAATTCGCGATCAGTACGTTCACGTCGTGGACATTGCGCCGACCATCCTGAACGCCGTCGGCGCTCATTTTGATGAATCCGTCAATGGCGTCAAGCAACTTCCCATCGCTGGCGAGTCATTTCTGAAAACAGTATCCGATGCGACTACCGAATCACCTCGCAGCGTACAGTATTTTCTGCTGCTGGGAAATCGGGCGATTACTTCGGGCATGTGGAGAGCAGTTGCCATGCATAAGCCCGGGACGCCGTTTTCGCAGGATCAGTGGGAGTTGTTTAATCTGGCAGATGATCCCACCGAAACGAAGGATCTTGCACAAAGCAATCCGGAAAAGCTAACCGAAATGCAAACCCTATGGGAGAAGGAAGCTGCTAAGTACGGCGGGCTGCCGCTGACGGAGTCGCCCTTCGGCAGAGGCTCAACTTTCGCGGATGCATTCATTTCCAATCCATACGACTACTAAGACGAGTTAAGGATCGACGGAATTCCAGGTAGAAGCAGGAGTAGCGATGAAGTTTTCCAGCTTTCATGTGATGGCCAAACCTACAGGGCCAATTTGCAATCTCGATTGTAAGTACTGTTTCTACCTGGAAAAAGAAAAACTCTATCCCGGCCAGCACGGATGGGCGATCTCTGATGAGGTTCTTGAGTCGTTCATCCGGCAGTATATTGAGGCCCAGGTTTCTCCACGGGTCACTTTTGCCTGGCAGGGCGGTGAACCCACCCTGCTTGGGGTTGATTTCTTCAGAAAGGTCGTTGCACTTCAGCGAAAGTACGCGAATGGAAAGCAAATCGCGAATACAGTGCAGACGAATGGAACTCTTCTTAACGATTCATGGGCAGAGTTCTTCGCAGAGAACAAGTTCCTTGTGGGAGTGTCGATCGACGGACCGCGCGAACTCCACGATCTATATCGTCTCAACAAAGGCGGAAAGCCAACGTTCAATTCTGTGATGGCCGGCGTCGGCTATCTGAAGAAGCATGCTGTCGAATTCAATACGTTGACCGTCGTGAATCGCGAGAACTCATACCACCCTCTCGAAGTGTATAGATTTCTACGCGAAGTTGGCAGCGGCTACATGCAGTTCATTCCGATTGTGGAGCGAGTCGCCGCTCTGCCGGCAGCGGATGGGCTTCATCTGATAAGTCCAAACTGGAGGAACGCAGCAGAGGTAACCAAGTGGTCTGTCGAGCCGCTGCAGTTCGGAACGTTTCTCTGTACAGTCTTTGACGAATGGGTCCGGCACGATGTAGGGCAATACTTTGTGCAAACCTTCGATGTCGCGCTGGAAAGTTGGTACGGAATTCCGCAGGGGCTCTGCGTGTTTTCCGAGACTTGCGGCGCTGCGCTCGCAATCGAACATAACGGTGATCTCTATTCATGTGACCATTTTGTTTATCCCGAGAATAGGCTGGGAAATATCATGGAGACCTCGATAGAGTCGATGCTCGGATCCCGGCAGCAGAGGCAATTCGGTGCCGCGAAACGCAACACTCTTCCTCGCTACTGTTTGGAATGTGAAGTGCGATTTGCTTGCAATGGCGAATGTCCTAAGCACAGGTTTCTGGAGACTCCTGATGGCGAGCACGGTCTCAACTATCTATGTGCTGGGTATAAGCTCTTCTTCAACCATGTTCGTCCTTTTATGGAGTTTATGGCCAACGAACTGAGAAATGGTGGCGCACCCGCGAATGTCATGAAGTGGTGCGGTCTGGCCCTCTTTGAACCGGTGAAGAGTTAGTTTAGCGCAGCCAAAGTTGCTCAGAAGCAGTGGTTCATTGATAACGCTGCCTGTTCGGAACCCCCGAAAATGCCGAGCGGCTGGATGAGCCATTTGGGGGCGTTTCCAGTATGGCGCGTGCGATCAATATTCTTTGTTTCGCGGAATGTGTTCCTGTCAACGACTATCCATGGCATTACGTCGTGATGCGACCTTCAAATGGAACTACGAGCAAATCTGCAGCACCGCAAGCCCGCACACCCATGAACTCGATTGAGATCAGTGGCCACTCGCAATCATCCTGCGAGCAGGCGGCGATCAGTTTCGGTGCGGGATGGTAAAAATCAAGACCAAACACGTTCCCCGTTTAATCTGAAGAGCGGATTCGAACCGCGCCCGCGATAGATCGCGGCAAGCGCAGCGACTTTCCGGCGCCACTCGCATGCAGGAGGAATTCCTCGTGAGAAGGACTAGATACCTGCAGACGCGCTCCTGGTATGATGCCGTGCGCATTGAGCTTCCTTAGTAAGGCTGCGTCACTGTCTGCGACGCTGTCTACGACACATTTCCCGTCTTCCATTACATCGATGAACGCCTTTGAGCGTTGAGCTGGCATCTTGCCATCTAGAGCAGGAACGCAATGCCCGTGAGGACCGAACTTTGGCCGCCCGAGCTTCGCGTCAATGTGCTCTTCAAGACGTTCCGAGATGAAATGCTCCAATCACTCCGCCTCGTCGTGGACTTCCTCAATGGGATAGTCGAGCACCTCGTAAAGAAATGTTTCTAGCAGGCGATGGTGGCGCAGGATCTCCAATGTGCGGAGTCGACCTGGAAACCGCGTTTAACCGTCAACGAATTCGGTGCGAGCGTTGGCGGCCCGATTCGAAAGAACAAGCTCTTCTTCTTTGGATACTACGAGGGCATTCGCGTAGCCTCCCGCTTGTCTCTCAAATCACGTTGCCCACACCTACCTACCAGCAATATGTCCTGGACCAACTGGCAGTTGGCGGAACCGACACTGTCACCGGAACATCTCTCCTCGCTCAGGCCGCGGAGATTCCGTTCTACTAAAAGGTGCTTTCTCCGGATGCTCGTGAACTCTGGACCGCCACACCTCCCGCAAACTCCTCGTCATCGATCTCACCCGGTAGAAATTTGCCGCTTCGATTGACACCAGAGTCAAAGGTTCCATCGTCTCCCCTTCACGCCCGGCGGAAGGCGCGTCGTGCTTGTCCGTATAGCGCCTGGGGACATGCTCGTTTACGATTCAGCCGCACAAGGAGATTAAGCGGCTTCGTATCGTCTTCATTGCTTGCACTCCCGACAGCATATGGCCGTCGTAGATCTCGAGAGTCTGAAGGTGGCAACTCGGTTCGATGTAGGTGGCCGCCCGGACGGCATAGCATGGACCATCCGCTGACCGCTTCGTCCTCGCCAAGCGCAACGTCTCCATACCTTGACTATCTACAATTCCAGCGTAGATAATCACAGTATGGGAAAACCTAGTGATCTGGTGCAGGGTACGCTCGACCTGCTCATTCTCAAAACGCTTTCGCTTGAACCCAAACACGGCTGGGCCATTGCCAAGCGCATTCAACAGGTTTCAGGCGAGGTTTTGCGGGTACAGCAGGGATCGCTTTACCCGGCACTGCACCGGCTTGAACAGCAGGGCTGGATCAAAGCGAAATGGATGGAAAGCGAAACAGGCCGGCAAGCGAAATTCTATTCGCTGACGGCGGCCGGACGGAAACAGTTTGAGGACGAAACGGCCAATTGGAATCGCCTTTCTTCAGCCATCAACTTTGTGATTGAAGAAGCATAAGAAGCACATGGGGGCTTATGCGCTGGCTCGAAGTAATGCAGATGCGGGTTCGGCTGCTCTTTCGACGTGGACGCGAATCGCAGCGTCTTGATGCGGAATTGCAGTATCACCTTGAACGGCAGATTACCGAGAATGTTGCGGAAGGAATGTCCGCCAAAGAGGCGCGCCATGCAGCATTGCGCGTTTTCGGCAATCCCGCACTGCTGCGCGAGCAGGCACGGGCCGCCTGGAGCTGGAACTGGCTGGAGGCGCTCTGGCGCGATCTTCGATACGGCGCGCGCACGCTGCGCCGTACGCCGGGCTTTACGTGCGTAGCTATTTTGGTGATGGCGCTCGGTATCGGCTCCAGCGTCGCGCTGTTTGCGGTAGTGCGTGGTGTCTTGCTGAAGCCCCTGCCGTTCAAAGACCCCGATCGGCTGATGATGGTTTACGAGCGTGGAACTGGCGGAGATCTTCAGAGCAACCCATTCAACATAGTTTCCGGTGCGATGTATGCCGAGTGGCGAAAACAGAATCGCAGCTTCAGCGACCTCGCCCTGGTGGGGTACAACGGGGTGAAATCTCTCCGGCGACGGAGGACAACTGCCGGAACTCCTGGAAAGCGCAACCTGTACATGGAATCTGTTGCATACGCTTGGAGTTTCACCAGCGCTGGGACGCGACTTTGCCGTTTCCGACGATCAGCCCTCCGCCAATGGAACCGTGCTTCTGAGTTGGAGTCTGTGGCAGCGCCGCTTCGGAGGCGATCCGGCCATCCTGAATCGAGCCATCCACCTGGATGGAAAACCCTATACGGTGATCGGCATTCTCCCGGCATGGTTTGCTTTTCCAAGCGCATCCACTCAGCTTTGGACTCCTGTCTATCACGACAACCCTCCTAACGAACTGACAAGCCTGGGAAACCACAGCTTTAGGGTGGTGGGCAGACTGCGCGAGGGGATCACTTCGGAGCAGGCTATCGCCGACCTCTCTCTGATTACCAAACACGTTCATGACCAGCATCTCGATAATGCGTTCGTCGGAATGGCGGCGAACGCTCGTCCACTGCTCGAGGACATGGTCGGTGATTTCAGACGTCCACTGCTTGTGCTCCTGGCAGCGGCGGGTTGCGTGTTGTTGATCGCATGCCTCAACGTCGCGAATCTCCTGGTTGCCCGGTCCGTGGCGCGGCGTAAAGAACTGGCAATTCGATCGGCGTTGGGTGGTGGACGGCTACGGCTTCTGCGTGAACGCCTGATGGAGAGTTTTCTGCTTTCGGCCATCGGCGGCGCCGGAGCAATTGTGCTTGCGGCAGGCGCCATTACATGGTTTGTACACGTGCGCCACGATATGACTCGTGCAGGATCGATCCACATCGATGGCACGGTCGTGGCAGTTGCGCTGGCACTCGTTGTTTTCAGCGCTTTGTTTTGCAGCACCGTCGCGGCGCTCGGCGTGCGGGATTCACAGGCGCTTCAATCCCTGAGCGAGACATCGCGGAGCTTCAGTTCCGGCCGGAAGAGAGCCACCATGCGCCGGACACTGTTGACGGTGGAACTGGGAATAACTGTGGTGCTGCTCATCGGTGCCGGGCTTCTGTTGAAGAGCTATCAGCGTTTGCGCGAGACCGACATGGGCTGCGCCACCCGCAATGTATTGACCATGACGCTCGGCCTTTCGGGTGACCGCTACAAAGAACAGGCGCAAATCGTAAACTTCTATGACACTTTGCTCGCGCGTGTCCGGGCACTTCCAGGCGTGAGCGAAGCAGGATTCGTTCGCGCGGTGCCCGGTCAGGGATACATGGGAGACTGGGGGTTCACCATAGCCGAGCATCCGCCTCTGCCACAGGGCATGATGGAAGCCTCTATAAGCCGCTGGGCGGATTCGGGCTACTTCAGAGCTATGGGCATTCCTATCCTCCGGGGCCACACCTTCGATCCCAGTCGGCGCCTCGCTCAGGCAAATCAAGCCGTTGTTAGTTCATCCTTTGCGCGGCAATATCTGCCTAACGAAGAACCGATTGGAAAACACATCCAGGTGGATGACCGGAAGTATGAGATCGTAGGCATCGTTGGCGATACACGCTACAGTGCTGCGAAGCCTGCAGCCCCGATCCAGTATTTTTCCCTCTATTCGGGGTCCTTTGACTATGGCACGCTGGTCATCCGATCCGACGGCGACGTAGAACGGCTTGCAATTCCTGTACAGCGTGTCGTGCAGAGCATTGATCACGATTTGCCGGTATCGGATGTGCTTACGATGGACCAGTTGCTTGGCAACTCCACACGCGGCGCCAGCGTCAACACGACGCTCATAGCTGCTTTCGCGGCTCTGTCGCTGATCCTCGCTGCTGCCGGACTGTTGGGCGTTCTCTCCTACTTGGTCGCACAACGCACCAATGAGATCGGCATCCGCATCGCGCTTGGAGCCCGACGGGAACAAGTGCTACGCCTGGTTCTGCGAGATGGGATGCAGCCAACGCTTATTGGGCTGGTACTTGGGCTGGCAGGCAGCGCAGCGGCAGGACAACTGATCCGCTCAATGCTCTATGAAACGCAGCCGCTCGATCCGGCGATCTTCGCGGCTGTTGCTGCGACGCTGTTGAGCGTAGCTGTGGCGGCATGCGCGTTTCCGGCCTGGCGCGCATCGCGGATCGATCCGATGCAGGCGCTGCGCACCGAATAAAGGAAGGCGAGAATATCATGCGCTGGCTGTACCGGTGGCTCGTTTGCGGACGAATGTTATTCCGGCGTGGACGCGAATCGAAGCGCCTTGAGGCGGAATTGCAGTATCATCTCGATCGCCAGATTGCGGAGAACATGGCCGCCGGCATGTCCTCCGACGAAGCACGCTATGCAGCCTTGCGTACCTTCGGGAATCCGGCGCTCGTTCGAGACCATGCACACTCGACATGGAGTTGGAACTGGCTGGAACTGCTTCTGGACGACGTGCGCTATGGCGTCCGCATACTAGCTCGCACTCCGGGCTTTGCGGCGATTGCAATTCTGGTGATGGCTGCCGGCATTGGAGTGAGCACAGCAATCTTCAGCGCTGTTCGTACTGTTCTTCTTGATCCTCTGCCCTTCAAAGATCCCGAGCGCCTGGTCCAGATTGTCAGCCGATGGCCGAAAACAGGCGACCAAAACGGCTGGA